>SXGT01705690.1_pt1 | contig 13653 bp, 13 predicted proteins | sample 3176221 | NCBI WGS metagenome assembly SXGT01 (sample SAMN11356862, study PRJNA531348) | freshwater metagenome | isolation source: freshwater sample F1-120 | place: China: Fuxian Lake, Yuxi | collected 2017-12-25 | reverse complement strand
GTGGCGGGCGGCACGGGCTAGTCGCGGGGCACGTGCATCGCGCGCGCGGCATCCGTGATGCCGCCCGAGAGCGAGGGGTACACCGAGTAGGCACTCGCGAGCTGGTCGACCGTGAGGCGGTGCTCGACGGCGAGCGCGATCGGCAGGATGAGCTCGGAGGCGCGCGGCGCGACGACCACTCCGCCGATGACCGTGCCCGATGTGCGGGCAGCGAAGAGCTTGATGAACCCGTCGGTGATGCCCTGCAGCTTGGCGCGCGGGTTCGTCTCGAGCATGAGCTTGTGCACCGTGCCGCGCGTGGCGCCCTCTTCGATCTGCTTCTGCGAGAAGCCGACGGTCGCGATCTCGGGGTAGGTGAAGATGTTCGACGTCACGTTGCGCTGCTCGATGGGCGTCACGGCGTCTCCGAGCGCGTGGAAGACCGCCGTGCGACCCTGCATCGACGCGACGCTCGCGAGCGGCAGGGTGTCGGAGCAGTCTCCGACCGCGTAGACGCTCGGCATCGAGGTGCGCGCGACGCCATTGACGTGGATGTGTCCCGACTCGGTCAGCTGCACGCCAGCCTCTTCAAGGCCGATGCCGGCCGTGTTCGGCACCGAACCCACCGCGAGCAAGCAGTGCGTGCCCTCGATGACCGACCCGTCCGACAGCGTCACCGTGACGCCCTCGCCCGTGTTGACGACCGAGTCTGCACGCGACTTCGCGAGCAGCGTCATGCCGTTGCGGCGAAACACGGTCTCGATCACTGCCGCGGCATCAGCATCCTCGCCCGGCAGCACCTGATCGCGGCTCGACACGAGGGTGACCTTCGAGCCGAGGGCGGTGTACGCCGAGGCGAACTCGGCACCGGTGACACCCGAGCCGATGACGATGAGGTGCTCAGGCACGCTGTCGAGCGTGTAGAGCTGGGTCCACGTGAGGATGCGCTGCCCATCGGGCTTCGCGGTCGGCAGGATGCGCGGCGAGGCGCCGACGCCCACGATGACGGTGTCGGCGTGGCACTCGTCGAAGTCGACACGCTTCTTGCCCTTGCCGGTCGACACGATGACGCGCTGGGGGCCATCGAGGCGTCCGTCGCCGACGATGACGCGCACCCCCGCCTCGAGCAGCAGCTGCCGCATGTCTTCTGACTGGTTCTGGGCGAGACGCAGCAGTCGCGTGTTGACGCGCTTGAGGTTGACCGTCACTTCGGGTTTCACCGCGCGACCAGATTCGTTGCGCGCGAAGAACTGCACCCCCAGGTCTCCCGCTCCGTCGATCGCCGCCGCGGCTTCGGCGGTCGCGATGAGGGTCTTGGAGGGCACGACGTCGGTGAGCACGGCCGAGCCGCCGATGCCCGAGCGCTCGACGATGGTGACGTCAGCGCCCAACTGCGCGGCAGTGAGCGCCGCTTCATATCCGCCCGGGCCTCCGCCGAGCACGACGATGCGTTGGGTGCGGTCGAAGGAGGTGGCAGCCATGATTCCTATCCTCTCGCATGCGCGAGTGCGCGCCTGCGTTTGTGGCCTGTCGATGTGCCGCCCGAACTAGGCTGGCTCGCATGTCGCACCACGCTGAGAACCCCCTCGATCTGCCCGACGCCGACCCCTTCGCGATCGCCGCCGAGGCAGCCGCTCAACTCGCCGAGAAGACCGGTGTTGAGCGCCACGACATCGCACTCACGCTCGGCTCGGGGTGGGCCAAGGCCGCTGACCTCATCGGGGAGACCACGCACACCATCGCCGCAACCGAGATCGCCGGCTTCAGCAAGCCCGCACTCGAAGGGCACGTCGGCACGCTGCGCTCGATCCTGCTGCCGAGCGGCAAGCGCGCGCTCGTCATCGGCGCCCGCACCCACTACTACGAGAACCACGGCGTGCGTCGGGTGGTGCACTCGGTGCGCACTGCGGCGGCGGCCGGGGCATCCACCATGATTCTCACCAATGGCGCCGGCGGCATCAAAGAGCACTGGAAGCCCGGCACCCCCGTGCTCATCAGCGACCACCTCAACCTCACGGCCAACTCGCCGCTCGAGGGTGCGACCTTCATCGACCTCACCGACCTCTACTCGGCGCGACTGCGCGGCATTGCGCACGAGATCGACCCGAGTCTCGACGAGGGCGTGTACGTGCAGTTCCGCGGCCCGCACTACGAGACCCCTGCCGAAGTGCAGATGGCCAAGATCATGGGCGGCCACATCGTGGGCATGTCGACGGCACTCGAGGCCATCGCGGCCCGTCAGGCCGGCATGGAGGTGCTGGGGCTGTCGCTCATCACCAATCTCGCGGCGGGCATCTCGCCCGAGCCGCTGAGCCACGGCGAGGTCATCCAGGCTGGCAAAGACGCCGAGCCGGTGATCAGCGCTCTGCTCGCCCGCATCGTGGCGGCGCTCTGACCCGCCACCTGCGCACTGACACACGACTCGCTCGAGGAGGAGCCATGACCACGATCGACGCCGCCAAGGCCTGGCACGAGCAAGATCCTGACCCCGAGACGCGCGCCGAACTCGAAGCGCTCATCCCCGCTGCCGAGGCGGGCGATGCGGCCGCGATGGATGCTCTCCGCGACCGCTTCGACACCCGCCTCAGTTTCGGCACCGCGGGTCTTCGGGGTGAGCTGGGCGCCGGGCCGAATCGCATGAACCGCGTGCTCGTGTCGCAAGCGGCCACGGGCTTCGCGCGCTTCCTGCTCGGCCGCGTGCGGTCGGGCGAACCCGCGCCGAGCATCGTCATCGGCTACGACGGCCGCGTCAACAGTGATGTGTTCGCGCGCGATTCGGCTGAGCTCATGGCAGGTGCCGGCCTGCGCGTCGTGCTGCTGCCGCGCGCGCTCCCGACCCCCGTGCTCGCCTTCGCCGTGCGCCACTTCGATGTCAGTGCGGGTGTCATGGTCACGGCGAGCCACAACCCGCCGCGCGACAACGGATACAAGGTCTACCTCGGCGACGACGACCACGGCTCGCAAATCGTGCCGCCGGTCGACGGTGAGATTCACGCGGCCATTCTTGCCGTGGCCGACACCGAGTTGGTCGCAGAGCTGCCCCGTTCGAACGACTTCGAGATCGCCGGTGACGAGGTGGTTGAGGCGTACATCAGCGCCACGGCGGCGATCGCTGACCGCGGCACCGATGCGCCCACCGTCGACCCCGTGCCTTTCGTGTACACCGCCCTGCACGGCGTGGGGTGGGAGGTCTCGCAGCGCGTGTTCGCCGCTGCCGGCCTTGGCGAGCCCACCGTCGTCGCCGAGCAGATCGACCCCGACGGAGCCTTTCCGACCGTCGCCTTCCCCAACCCCGAAGAGCCCGGTGCGCTCGACCTTTCGTATGCCACCGCCTCGCGCGTCGGCGCCGAGCTCATCATCGCCAACGACCCTGACGCCGACCGTCTCGCGGTGGCGGTGCCCGATGCGAGCGCGCCCGAAGGGTGGCGTCGCCTGAGCGGCAACGAGGTCGGAGCGCTGCTCGGCTGGCGTGCGGCCCAGCGACTGCAGCACGCGGGGGGCAGCGGCAAGCTCGCGGCCTCGCTCGTCTCGACGCCCGCGCTCGCGGCGGTCGCCGCGGCGCACGGGCTGAGCTACAGCGACACACTCACGGGCTTCAAGTGGATCTCGCGCGTCGGCGGGCTCGCCTACGGCTTCGAAGAGGCCCTCGGGTACCTCGTGAACCCCGAGACGGTGCGCGATAAAGACGGCATCTCAGCCGCCGTCGACTTTCTCGTCATGGTGGGCGAGCTGCGCGCGACCGGTCGCACGCTCGACGACCTGCAGCGCGAGTTCGATGACCGCTTCGGGGCCTTCGCGAGCGCCCAGGTCTCGCTGCGCGTCACCGACCTCTCCCGCATCTCCGCGGTCATGGCGCAGCTGCGCGACGTGCCTCCCGCCGAGGTCGGCGGGGTGACGGTGCGCCAGGTCGATGACTTCATCGGCGGCTTCGGCGTCTTCCCTCCCGGTGACATTCTGCGGTTCTGGATGCTCGACGGCAGCCGCATCATCGTGCGGCCGAGCGGCACCGAGCCCAAAGTGAAGGTCTACATCGACTCGTCGAGCGACGAGGGTTCGGTCGACGAGCGTCGAGCTGCCGCTCGCGCGCGGGTCTCGGCGCTCGAAGAGGGCATGCGCGCGCTGATTGCGTGACGCTCTGCGGCCTAGGGTGGAGAGGTGACCGACTCGATGCCGTTCGCCGCACCGCAGCGGCCACTGCTGCCGACTGCGGTCGCGCTGCTGTGGTTTGCGGCAGTGCTGAGCTGGGCATCCGGTCGACTTGTGGATCAACTCGGAGCGTTCGCCTTGCCCCCGGTGTTCGGCGAACCCGGCACGGTCGGCTCCACCACCCCCGACCCCGAGTTGCTCGTCGAGGCAGTGCGACTCAGCGCACTGCAGAGCATCCCCACGACGGTAGCCGTGGTGCTCGCTGCCGTCGGGCTCGCCGTGCTGTGGGCGCGCCGCGCCCCTGACCCCCTCGACGCTGTGCCAGCACGCGCGGCCATCATCATGGCGATCGCCGGGGCGCTCTCGGCCGTCGGCATTCTCGCGCTCGTCGCCGCCGGACCCGACCGTCCGATCGGACTCGTCGACATTCCCGTGGGCACTGCTGTGGCGCTCGCGACGGCTGCGGCGGGAGCATCCACCGCCATTCTCATCAGGCCTTACGTCGACGTCATGCCCGCGCACATCTGGGCTGGCATCGGCGGTGCGGGCATCGCGCTACCGTTCATGGTCGCGGGCGTCTCCCCCTTCTTCGTGATCGCCGCTGCGGCAGGGCTCGCGGTGGTCGACCGCGCTCATGGCCTGCGCGTCGAGCGCGACCTCGCCTTTCGGCACGCGCTCGAACGCGAGCGCGCCGCGCACGTGGGTGACGTTGGCCGCGGCATCGGCGTCTCCGGGCTGCCTGGGCGCCCACCGACACCGCGACAGCCGCGACTCGTGCTGCCGTGGTCTGCCCGTGAGCGTCGTTGGTCGATCGGGCTGGGCATCATCTCGATCGTCATCGTCGCTCTCGCGTGGGCCGTCGGCTCGAGTCTCGGAGAACTCGGCTACGTCTCCAGCGCTCCGGGCGTGGGTCAGGGTTTCGCCGTCGCCGCGCTCGGCGCGGTGCCCCTGCTCTGGCAGATTGCACTGTTGCTGCGGGTCGCCGACAGCGCTCGATACGGTCTCATCGTTGCCAGCGGGATGCTCACCGCGGCCTCGCTCGCCGTGCTCACCGCCCCTGCCATCGTTGTGGCCCTCGTCGCCTGGGCCGTGCAGGCCCTCGCGATCGGCCCCGCCGCCGCCCTGCTCGCGCGGCGCGCTCGCGGCACCACGGCGACGGGAGTCATCATGCTCGGCGTCTCTGCTGCTCTTGCCTGGTGGCTCATCATCGTGCCGACGGCGGGCCTGCCGCTGGCGTTCGCCGCCGTTGCCACCACTATTTTCGCGCTCCGACGAAAGGTGCACTCATGACCCTGCTCGACCGACTCGCCGAACCACCCAGCAGGGTTGTGGGTATCGCGCTGGCCGCGCTCGCGGCGGTGCTCATGCTTGCGGGCCCGATGGTGCTGCCAGACCTGCTCACCTCGAGTACCCAAGAGTCAGGCGACACTGAGGGCTTGTACCAGCTCGTGTCGCTCGAGCCGTCGATCCCGGCGTTGCTCGTTGGCAATATCGTTGGCCTTCTTGGCTTTCTTCCTTTGCTCGGTGCTGTGCACGCGGTGCTCGCATCGACGGCCAAGCCCGCGGGAGCGCTCCTCGCCGCCTATCTCGTGCTGCTCATTCGTCCCGTCGCGCTGCTCATCGAGCTCGCGGCGCAGCCTGGTTCGGTGCTCGTACCCCTAGGCCCAGTGACGCCCTACCTGCTGCTCGCGACCACCGGTATCGCCGCCGGCCTCGCCTCCGTCGCGATTCTGCCACTCGCGCGCGATGCGGCGAGCCCTGTGCGCCGGTGGACGCTCGCCGCGGTCATCGCCGTGCTCGTCGCCCTCGCGCTCTTCGCGTTCGCGCCGTACATCGCACCGGTCAGCGCACTCGGCCTCGCCGCGGCGCTCGTGCTGCGTCGGGGCGACGCCCCCAACGGCGTCTCGCGCGCGGGCATGAACGGTCCTGCCGGGCAGAGCTAGCGGAGAGCGTTCAGCCGAGCGCGCGCTCGAGCTTCTCGGCGAGCTCGTCTCCGTCGAAGTAGTTCTCGATGACGATGACATCGGCGCGGGTCGCCCCGATCGCCTCAACGAACTCCTCGCTCGTGAGAATCACTTGCGCGTCGGCCGCGACGCGCTGCACCGAGGCAATGTCGGCAGCGACCACCGAGGCGCTGAGCCCGAGCCGCTGCAATGCTCGCTCGGCATTGACCTTGAGAATGCCGCTCGTGCCGATGCCTGCGCCGCAGATCGTGACGATCTTCACGCGCCGGCCGCCACCGTCGAGCCGCCGTCGAGGATGCGTCGGGCCTCCTCGCGCGTCGTCGCCTTCGCGAGCGCGGGAATCGCCGCCGGGTCGTTGAAGGCGTTCGCGAGTTGCGCGACAGCGCCGAGGTGAGCGTCGGCTGCCGCGCTTGCGAGGCCGATGACCACGCTCACGGGGTCGTTGTGCGCGTGGCCGAACTCGACGGGCGCGGCGAGCGTGATGACCGAGAGACCGTCGCGGCGCACGTCGGCGCCCGGGCGGGCGTGAGCGAGCGCGAGACCGGGGGCGATGACGATGTACGGTCCGTGATCGTCGACCATGCGGATCATCGCTTCGGTGTACTCGGTGGTCGTGCAGCCCGAGTCGACAAGCGCGTCACCCGCGAGGCGCACGGCCTCGCGCCAGTCGCGCGCTTGAACACCGAGCACGATGGCTCGATCGGCGAGGGCGGGCAAGCTCACGCGGCAGCCTCGAAGCCCGCGATGACGGCGTCGACGAGCTCTTCGCGCTCTTCGGCGGGCAGGAAGGCGGCTTGGGCCGCGTTGAGCTGCAGCACGAGCAGGTCGTCGAGGTCGTAGCCGAACGTCTCGGCGACGAGGCGCAGCTCGCGGCTCAGCGTCGTCGCGCTCATGAGGCGGTTGTCGGTGTTCACCGTCACGCGGAATCCGAGCTGGTAGAAGAGGTCGAGCGGGTGATCCTCCATCGAGTCGCCCCACGCCGCGATCGCGCCGGTCTGCAGGTTCGAGCTCGGGCTCGTCTCGAGCGCGATGCCCCGATCTTTCACCCACTCCGACAGCCGCCCCAGGGTGGCGATGCTCGCTTCGCCGTCTTCGCGCAGCTCGATGTCTTCGCGCAGGCGCACGCCGTGCCCCAGGCGCAGCGCTCGGCCGTCGAGCAGCGCGCCGCGAATCGAGTCGAGCCCGTCCGCCTCTCCGGCGTGAACCGTCGTCGGGAACCACTCGGCGGCGAGCAGATCGAACGCGTCGTGCAGGCGGCTCGGCGGGAATCCCGCTTCGGCACCGGCGATGTCGAAGCCGACAACACCGCGGTCGCGGTGTCGCAGCGCTAGTTCGGCGATCTCACGGCCCCGGTCAGCGTGTCGCATGGCACTCACGAGCTGACCGACCCGGATGCTGCTGCCGGCGCTGCGTGCCTCCGCGACGCCCGCCTCGAGTCCGGACTGCACCGCCTCCACGGTCTCGTCGAGACTCAGGCCGCGCTGCAGGTGCTGCTCGGGTGCCCAGCGAATCTCACCCCACACCACGCCGTCGGCCGCGAGGTCGAGCACGAACTCGCGCGCCACTCGCTCGAGGCCCTCGCGGGTCTGCATCACAGCCGTGGTCACGTCGAAGGTCTTCAGGTACTCCACGAGCGAGCCAGAATCGCTCTTCTCAGCGAACCAGGCTCCGAGCGACTCGGCATCACCGGCGGGCAACTCGAGGTTAATCGCCTCGGCGAGCTCGATGATCGTCTGAGGCCGCAGTCCTCCGTCGAGGTGATCGTGCAGCGACACCTTTGGCAGCGTCTCGATCGCGAGATCTGTGCCAGGCAGAAGATTCGGTGTCCCCGTTGTCATGCCTACAAACCTACCGGTTCGTTACCTGGTCGTGACCGAGAAGATGTGCAGGTTCTGCGCGGCTGGCGAGCGCGCGAGTGCGCGGCCCGAGGGGCCACGCGGCGGGGTGCGAGCATCCTAGGCTCGAGGCATGGTGACCACCCTTGCAGCCCCTGTTCCCGAGAAGATCATCCTCGATTGCGACCCCGGTCACGACGATGCCGTCGCGATGCTGCTCGCGCACGGCAGCCCCGCGATCGAGCTGCTCGCCGTCACTACGGTCATGGGCAATCAGACCATCGAGAAGGTCACGCGCAATGCGCTGTCGGTCGCGCGCGTCATCGGCATGGATGCTGTGCCCATCGCCCGCGGAGCCCACCGGCCGCTCGTGCGCACCGTCGAAACGGCACCCGATATCCACGGCGAGTCGGGGCTCGACGGGCCCGTGCTGCCCGAGCCGGTCGTCGAACTCGACCCGCGTCACGCGGTCGACCTCATCATCGAGACGGTCATGAGCCACCCGCCGAAGACGGTCTCGCTCGTGCCGACGGGCGCGCTCACGAACATCGCACTCGCGGTGCGGAAAGAGCCGCGACTCGCCGAACGAGTCAAGCAGGTCGTGCTCATGGGCGGCGGCGTGCACGTGGGCAACTGGAGCGCGGTCGCCGAGTTCAACATCATCATCGACCCCGAGGCCGCGCACATCGTCTTCAACGAGTCGTGGCCCCTCACGATGATCGGGCTCGACGCGACGCACCAAGCGCTCGCGACCGACGAGGTCGCCGCGCGCATCGCGGCAGTGGGCACGGCGCCCGCCCGATTCGTCGGCGAACTGCTCGAGTTCTTTGCGCACTCGTACAAAGACGCGCAAGGCTTCGACCACCCGCCCGTGCACGACCCCTGCGCCGTCGCGTTTCTCATCGATCCGACGCTGCTGCGCGTCGTGAAGGCGCCGCTCGACGTCGAGCTCACCGGTGGGCTGACGCTCGGCATGACCGTGGCCGATCTGCGCGGCCCCGCCCCCGAGGGATGCACCACGCAGGTCGCCCTCGACATCGACAACGACCGCTTCTGGGGTCTCGTCGTCGACGCGCTCGAGCGCATCGGCGCGGTGGAGCTCTAGCGACGCGCTAGTCGACGACGCCCGCGATGAGCGGACCGCCCGTGTGCACGTCGTCGCCGGCGGCACCGATGCGGTAGCCGCCCTCGAGCGCCTCGAGGGCGCGATCGAACCGCGCTGCATCGTTGGTGTGCATCGTGAAGAGGTGCTGCCCCTTCACCACAGAGTCGCCAGGCTTGGCGTGCAGGTCGATGCCCGCTGCGTGGTCGACCGGATCTTCTTTGCGCGCACGCCCGGCGCCCAGGCGCCAGGCCGCGATACCGAAGGGCAGTGCGTGCTGTTCGACGAGCACCCCGTCGGCTTCGGCCACGACGGTGTGGGTCTCGCGTGCGACGGGAAGCGCAGCATCCACATCGCCGCCCTGCGCGGTGATCATGCCGCGCCAGGCGTCCATCGCCTGACCGTTCTGCAGCGCGCCCTCGACGTCGGCGTCGCCGAGCCCGACGAGGTCGAGCATGTGGCGCGCGAGTTCGACGGTGAGCGCGACGACGTCAGCGGGCCCGCCACCGGCGAGCACCTCGACCGACTCGCGCACCTCGTTGGCGTTGCCGATCGCGAGGCCGAGTGGCACATTCATGTTGGTGAGCACCGCGCGCGTGGCGACGCCGGCGTCTTCGCCGAGGCGCACCATGACCTGCGCGAGCTCGCGCGAGAGCTCGATGTCTTTCAAGAAAGCGCCCGAACCGAACTTGACGTCGAGCACCAGTGCGCCCGTGCCCTCGGCGATCTTCTTCGACATGATCGATGAGGCGATGAGCGGAATGCACTCGACGGTGCCCGTGATGTCGCGCAGCGCATAGAGCTTGCCGTCGGCCGGGGCGAGGCCTGAACCCGCGGCACACACGACGCCGCCGACATCCTTCAGCTGCTGCATCATCTCGTCGACCGTGATCGAGGCGCGCCATCCCGGGATGCTCTCGAGCTTGTCGAGCGTGCCACCCGTGTGACCCAGCCCGCGGCCGCTGAGCTGCGGCACCGCGACGCCGAACGACGCCACGAGCGGTGCGAGCGGCAGCGTGATCTTGTCGCCGACGCCTCCGGTCGAGTGCTTATCGGTCGTGACCTTGCCGAGGCCGCTGAAGTCGAGGCGTGAACCCGAGGCGACCATCGCGAGCGTGAGGTCGCGAATCTCGTCGCGCTGCATGCCGTTGAGGAAGATCGCCATCGTCATGGCCGACATCTGCTCGTCAGCGATGTACCCGCGCGTGTAGGCGTCGACCATCCAGTTGATCTGGGCGGTGCTGAGCACGCCCTTGTCGCGCTTGGTGCGGATGAGGTCGACGACGTCGAACGGCTCGATGCTCACGAGTGGTACTCCTCGAGAGTGCGGGGTCCGAAGGCATCGGGCAATACTTCGTCGATCGTGCGAATGCCCGACACCGTCTCGAGCAACATGCCCTCTGCCGAGTGCTCGAACAGCAGCTGTCGGCAGCGGCCGCACGGCATGAGGGCCCCGCCGTTGCCGTCGACGCACGTGAAGGCCACGAGGCGTCCACCACCCGTCATGTGCAGGCTCGACACGAGCGCGCACTCGGCGCACAGCGTGAGCCCGTACGACGCGTTCTCGACATTGCAGCCCGAGATGACGCGGCCGTCGTCGACGATCGCCGCGACCCCGACCGGAAACTTCGAGTACGGCACGTAGGCGTGCGACATGGCATCGAGCGCTACCGCGCGCAGGGCATCCCAGTCGATCGACGACGGTGCAATGCGCGACGATGCCGCCGCCTCAGAGATCACGCTCACGGTGGATGCCCTCCTAGGCCTTGACGTAGGGCTTGCCCGAGGCGGCCGGCGGTCGGCTGTAGCCCACGAGCCCCGCGACGGCGAAGATCGTCACGATGTACGGCAACATGAGCATGAACTCGCTCGGCACGGGAGAACCGACGATCGACAGGGTCGATTGCAGGTTCGTGGCGAAGCCGAAAAGCAGGGCGGCGAGCGTGGCCTTGATGGGGTTCCACTGACCGAAGATCACGGCCGCGAGCGCGATGAAGCCGGCGCCGTTCGTCATCTCTTTCGTGAACGAGCCGATCGCGACGAGGGTGAAGAACGCGCCGCCACCGCCGACGATGACGCCCGCGAGCAACACGTTCCAGAAGCGCGTCGGGCGCACCTTGATGCCCACGGTGTCGGCCGCCTTCGGGTGCTCACCGACGGCGCGCAGGCGCAGGCCCCAGCGCGTCTTGAAGAGGCCGAACCAGACGAGGGGCACGAGCGCGAACATCGCGTAGACGATGAGCGACTGGTTGAAGAGAATCGGCCCGATCACCGGAATGTCGCTCAGCAACGGAATAGGCAGTCGCTCGAAGCGCGCCGGCTTGTTGAACAGATCGGGGTCGCCCGTCATGACCGTCGAGTACAGGAAGCTCGTGAGACCGACGACAAGCACGTTGAGCACGACTCCGACGATCACCTGGTCGACGAGGTACTTGATGGCGAAGGTTGCCAGCACGGCCGAGACCGCGGCACCCGCCACCATCGCGGCCACGAGTCCTGCCCAGGCCGAGCCCGTCACCGTCGCGACGAGCGCTGCGGTGAACGCACCAGCGAGCAACTGGCCCTCGATAGCGATGTTGACCACGCCGACGCGCTCGCTGATGACGCCACCGAGCGAGCCGAAGATGAGCGGGGTGCTCACCGTCAAGGCGCCGGCGAGCAAGCCGACGAGGGGCAGCGTCGAACCCGCTGCAGCCCAGGTCAAGAAGCTCACGAGGAAGATGACCGCGAAGACCGACGTGAGCCAGAGGGGAACGCGCCGCCCGTCGCGCACGAGCAAGAACGCCCAGATGGCCGCCGCAGCGAGCAGCACCACCGCGACGATGCCCGTGGCGTCGACCGGCAACACGATCGACGGCAGGATGATCGCGTCGCGAGCGTCGGAGAGCCGGAAGGTCGTCTCGCCGCCGCGAGCGAGCAGCACGAAGAGCACGAGACCGAGCACGGTGAAGATCGCGAAGGCGATCGGCGCCTTCCAGCTGCGCACCACCATCGTGGCGGGGGCGAGACCCGAACCTGCGTCGCGGGTGGTCGTCACGGCACTCACTTGGTCACCTCCGCCTTGCGGGCGAGCATCGGTTTGCGCCACTGGAACAGTGGGTCGGGTGTGGGCAATCGGAAGATCGAGCGCACGAGCGGGGGTGCAGCGATGAAGAGCACGATGAACGACTGCACGACGAGCACGATGTCGACGGGGATGCCCTCGGAGGCCTGCATCGTGTAGCTGCCGGCCTTGAGCGCACCGAAGAGAATGCCCGCGAAGAAGACGCCCCACGGCTTCGAGCGGCCGAGCAGTGCCACCGTGATGGCGTCGACGCCGATGCTCGCGTCGAGGCCCGACGCGAAGCCACCGGTGAAGTTGCCGAGCACCTGATAGACACCCGCGAGGCCGACGAGCGCGCCGGCGATGAGCATGACCTGCACGTAGACCCGCTCGACCTTGATGCCCGCGACGCGTGCTGCGTTCGGGTTCTCACCCACGGCACGGAACCGGAAGCCCATTGCCGAACGGTTGAGCAGGTACCAGACGTAGATCGTGGCAAGCACGACGAGCACGAAGCCGAGGTTCACGTTGTACTGGTCGCCGAAGAGCTTGGGGAACACCGCGGTCTCGAGCATTGGGCCGCTCTTGGGGTTGTTCTGGCCGGGCGCCTGCAACGCGCCGGGAGTGCGAAGCAAGAACGACACGAGGTAGAACGCGATGTAGTTGAGCATGATCGTGACGATCACCTCGTGGGCTCCCGTGCGCGCTTTGAGCAGACCGACGAGGCCGCCCCACAGTGCGCCACCGATGAGACCCACGATGAGCGCGACGACGAGGTGCAGCACCGGCGGCATCGGGATGTAGGCACCGACGTAGCCAGCGGCGGCCGCCGCGATGAGCATCTGGCCACGGCCACCGATGTTGAACAGGCCAACGCGGAAGGCGAGGGCCACGCCGAGACCGGCCGCACTGAGCGGCGTCGCATTGGCGAGCGTGTTCATGAACGGACGGATGGCCGAACCGAAGTCGTCGGCGCGCAGGTTGATGATCGAGCCGCGGAAGAGCGCCTCGTAGGCTCCGCCCACGGCCGCGAAGATCGCGGTGAAGGTGTCTCCGGGCCGCGAGAAGAAGTAGCCGGAGGCTTCGGCGACGGCCTCGTCGGTCATGACGATGAGGATGCCGCCCGCGATGAGCGCGAGCACGACCGCGAGCACGGAGATCGCGGCGCTGCCGCCGAAGATCTCCTTGAGCACTTGCTGACCGCGCGAGGGCGGCGCGACCTCGTCGACCGCGGGGGTCGTCGAGCCGGGCTCCTGGCCGGTCGCGGTGGGGGTCGGGTTGGTCGAGCTCATGCGGCCACCTCCGCCGGAGTCTCTCCGGCCATCATCAATCCGAGTACGTCGCGGGGGGTGTCGCCCGGCACGATGCCGACGACGCGACCGCGATACATCACGGCAATGCGATCGGCGAGCGCCGTCACTTCGTCGAGCTCGGTCGACACGACGATGACGGGGATGCCCGCATCGCGCGTTGCGACGATGCGCTTGTGCACGAACTCGATCGAGCCGACATCGAGGCCGCGCGTCGGCTGAGCGGCCACGAAGAGTGAGAGCTCGCGGCTGAGTTCTCGAGCGAGCACGACCT
>SXGT01713208.1_pt1 | contig 13657 bp, 10 predicted proteins | sample 3176221 | NCBI WGS metagenome assembly SXGT01 (sample SAMN11356862, study PRJNA531348) | freshwater metagenome | isolation source: freshwater sample F1-120 | place: China: Fuxian Lake, Yuxi | collected 2017-12-25 | reverse complement strand
CGCGGTCGACGCGATCGCCGGCGGCGGACTGCCGGCCGCCGAGCATTCGGCGCAGCTGCTCCACTCGCTGCAGGCGGCCTTTGCGCCGGAGACGTGGCAGCTCGCCCCCGACGGCGCCGCCGCCGATGTACGCGCGCAGTTGCTGGCGCCGCTCCATTCGACGCGCGAGTTCGCGCCCGCCGACTTCGCCACCGCCTGGCGCTCCCTCGGCCGCTGAGACGCCGAAACGGCCGGGTTGCGGCGACATCGGCGCCACGAGCGCGAACACGGCGCGATCGGGCATCGACTGACCGACGCACGCTTCGAGTGGTACGAGCAGGAACTCGCCACCGTCGTCGGCGGGGGCGGCGCGAGGCGCTGCGGCTCTGGTCGCGGCTGACGACGGTGAAGCGGAGGCCGGCTCCCTGATGGAACCGGCGGCGGGCGGGGACTCGTCGAACGGCGAGTGCGTGCGGTTTCGAGCGTCAGGCGGTCCCGTCTTCATCCATGCGGATCGGGGTGGCGGATGGCGTTGGTGGCGATGGTGCTGGCGTGGGCGGTCGGCGACGGCGCCACGGTGGTGGAGGTGGTCGACGCGGCGGGGCGGCCGGTGGCGGGGGCGCGGGTGGCGTGGGAGGCGCCGGTCATCAGGGCATCGGCGCGGGGTCGCTTCCGATGGCGCGACATCCGGATTCCGCTCGGCGCCGAGCTCGAGCGGGCGCTGACGGCCGCCGATCGCTCGACGACGACCGACGCGGCCGGGCGCGCGGCGATCGGCGACTGGCATTGGGTCGTGGCGAGCGGCGTCGTCGACGGCGTCCGGCAGTTCGCATGGGCGGTCGAAGAGCGTTGCCGGGACGAAGGCCGACCCTTGCAGCTGACGCTCGCTCCCGAGCGTGCGGTCGAGGTGCGATTGCGTGATGCCGAGGGCGCGGTGGTGGCAGATCACCCGATCATGTTGCGCCTCGATTCGCGCGGGCGCAGGGCCTCGGAATGGAGCACGCGTACCGACGAGTTCGGGATTGCGCGCTTCGCGCCGATCGACACGATCTCGGCGTCCGTCGCGCTGTGGAGCGACGGAGCGGAGCAGGCGTGGTCGGTCGAGGTCGCCGGCGCGTTCCCGCAGCGGATCAAGCGTTCCTTCGTGTTGGCCGAACTGCCCGAGAAGCCGTTCAAGCTGCGATTGCCGCCGACCGGACGGTTCATCGTGACCACGGTCGATTCCGAGGGGCGACCGGTGGCGACCATCGGATCGGTCAGAGCGGCCGATTCACGTTGCGAACCTTGGTCCAGCGAGACATCGGCGGCGGAGTGGGTGTTGCCGCACGTCGCACTCGGATGCGAACTCGAGGTGTGGGCCGAATGCGACGGTCATCGGGATGCGGAGCAGGAACTGCCAGGGCCGATCCGCGCCGGCGAGACGGTGGCGGTGCGCCTGGTGCTCGATCCGTTCGAGCGGCTGGCGGCGACGCTGAGGGACGCGGTCGGTCGGCCGTTGGCGGATCGCGAGTGCGTCTTGCTGCAACCGAACTGCGACCGCCACATGGCCGCAGAAGCTTGCAGCGACGCGTTCGGCCGAATCGTCTTTTCGCCCTCGGTGGCGGTTCGCGACGAATCGACCCGACTCCAGGACTCGCCACCGCCTGAGTCGTGGGTCGAGATCGTGGAACGTGCCGCGGGTCGGACCGGCGGCATCCGCGGTGCGCTGATCCGGTTGCCGGCGCCGGTGGACGCGCCCGCCGCGACCGGCGGCGCGGTCGAACCGATCGAACTCGGCGAGGTGACGCTGGTCGACTCGGTATGCGTCGCCGCAGGGCGGGTGGTGGACGATCTCGGCGTGCCGCTCGAGGGCGTCGAGGTTTGCGGGAAGTTGGAGATCCCGATGTCGAGGCTCACATACCAGCAGCGGGACCCCCTCCTGTTGGCGCACCCGTGCGCCGACGGTCGCTTCGAGTGGTGGGCGACACCACGCGAGGACCGAGTGGCCGTCCTCGAGTACGCGGAACGAGACCTTCGATCCGAGCACGCGACGCATCTCCTCGACTCTGATTGGACGCTTCATCGCGATGGCTTCGCCGGCGCGAAGGAAGCCCAGCTCATCCTCCGACGCACGGGACTCGTGCATGGTCGGATCGTGGGGGGCACGCGCGCGACGGACGGCTGCGACTTCTCGCGAGCGGCCGGCGTCGATCTGGAACTGACGGCGCGTGGCGGTCAACCCGCAGCATCCGAGCACCGCGTGTTCCTGCGTCCCGACGGCCGCTTCACCACCGCGGTCCCGCATGGCTCCTTCACGCTGACGGTTCGCCACGACGATCCGCGCGACGACGTGAAGGACGAGCGCGTGATCGCCTGGTTCGAGCGCGTGCCGATCGCACCCGGCGAGGCCGTCGACGTCGGCACGCTCGCGCTCGGTTGGCTCGATCGATTGGTCGAGCTCGACATCGTCGACGAAGACGGTCGGCCGATCGAAGCGGGCTGGGCGACGGCGCTCGACCTCGAGCAAACGATGCGCGCGACCTCGCGGCTCGGCGAGTTCGCCGATCGGATGAACCCGCCGCCGCGACTCGACGTCGCGTGGTTCACCGGTGGATGGCACGAATGGCGGCCGCAGTCGGTGCCGCCGCGCCTCGCGGTCGGCGCGCCGGGACGGTGCGCCGTGATCGTCGATCCGACCGAGGGGCGGCAGCGCGTCGTGCTGGCGCCGGCGCCGCAAGCGACGCTCACCGTCGAGGGGGAAGGAGCGAGCCTGCCGGCGCCGTTCCGGCTGCTCGCAGACCTCGGCCCGACGGCCGCGGATCGCGACTGGTTGCGGTTCGGACCGCGCCGGCCGCGCGACGACGAGGCGCGGCGGCTGGTGCCGCTCGATGAGATCGTGCTGCACCGCGGCATCGCGGTCGGGCTGCCGCTGCGCTGCGCCGGGTCGCATGCGCTGGAGCTCAAGATCGGCTGGGCGTCCAGCGCCGGCGGCTTCATCGCCTCCGATCGCCCGTTCCACCTCGCCGAGCTGGCCGTCGCCCCGGACCCACCCGGTGGCCCTGATGCTCGACCGCAGTCGTTCACCGTCGAACTCGACCGCGATGCTCTCGACCAGGCCATCGCTCGCGCGGTTGCCCGCCGCTGATTCCGGCGGACGGGGGTGGATGCGGTACGGTGGAATCGCGGCGGAGCGTCCGCCGGATGCGGTTTCGAGCGCCGTTCTTGTTGCGGACCAGGATGCCCGATGGCATTGGCGGCGATGGTGGCGGTGGTGGTGGCGGTCGGTGAGAGCGTGCCGGTCCGTGTGGTCGATGCGACCGGTCGAGCGGTCGAGGCGGCGCGCGTGGCATGGCAGGCGCCGTTCGCGGAGGAGGACTGGGGTTTCGAAGAGCGCATGAAGGCGGCGCTGCCTCTCGGCGCTGCGCTCGAGCGCGTCCTGGCCCCATCCGCGCGCACCGTCCTCACCGATGCAGAGGGGCAGGCGGAGATCGGCGACTGGATCTGGGTGGTCGCCGCGGCCGAGATCGACGGCACACCGAGCTTCGCCGCCGCGACCCTCCACTCGGTGGTGTGCCCGCTGGAGCCGATTCGGCTGGTGCTCCAGCCGGAGCGCGTCCTCGACGTCCGCGTGCTCGACGCGACCGGTGCTCCCGTGCCGGACGCACCCGTCGTCTTGTGGTGCAACAAGCTGCCCGGGTCGGCGCCCGGATGGTCGGCGGTCACCGACGCCCGCGGTCACGCGCGCTTCACACCGATCGATCTGCTGGCCGTCGCGCCGGCGTGGTGGGTGCCACCGCCCGCACGAGCGGAATGGCAGGTCGCGCTCGTGGGCCCGTTCGAGCCGTGGATCTCCGGCGACTTCGACCCTGGCGAGCCACCGTCGACTCCGCTCGAGCTGCAACTGCCGCCGTGCGGCCAGCTCGTGGTCGATCTCGTCGCTGGCGACGGTCATCCACTCCCGGGCGGCGGCACGATCGAGGTCGCGCCGAGTTCGCCGCAGCGCATGCCGAAGCGGGTCGTGTCGCCGGCTACGACGCACGTCGTGCCGCACGTTCCGGTCGGGTGCGAGTGGGTCGTCACGGTCCTCGGCACGACCGGCCGTCGCGTCGAGCTGAAAGGGCAGGGCCCCGCGGTCGCCGGCGAAGTCGTGCGTGTCGCGGCCCGATTCGGGCCGCTCGCCCCATCCGAGGCCCTGACCGCGCGCCTGCTGGACGGCATCGGCCTGCCGCTCGCCGATCGCGACATCGTCCTGCTCGAGCGCCGTCAAGGTGATCCGGACGAACGCGAACGGGTGGCACCGGCGCGAAGCGACGCCGAGGGGCGAGTCGCCTTCTTCCTGCCGCCGCGCTCCACGGCAGGCGAGCGGTGCTTCGATCTGGTCGAGCTTGATCCCGCGTTCGACGGCGGCATTCGCGCCGCCGCCGTCCATCTCGAGGCGCCGAAGAGCGCCGACGAAGAGGTGGCGCGGCTCGCGTTGGGCGACGTCACGCTGACCGAGACGGTGGCGGTGTTGCGCGGCGTCGTGGTGGACGAGCGCGACCGGCCGGTCGTCGGGGCGCTCGTGAACGGGAACTGGTGCCGTCCGGCGTGGCAATCGGCAAGGATGGGAATCGGCAGGCGGCCGCAGCCCGATCCGCTTCTCCGCTCCCGCACGAGTGACGACGGCTCGTTCACGTGGTGGGACCTGGCCGACGCACGCGGTGCGCCCTTGATCTGGACGATCGAATCGGCGGATGGCAGTGCGCGCCAGCTGCAGCAGCAGTCCGACTTTGCCGTCGAATCGACCGCGCCGCGGCGCGTGGTGTACCGGCGAGCCGGTCGCATTCGCGGGCGCCTGGCCGGTGCCGCTGCCACGACGGTTCAGGGCAGCGATCCGCGCGGTTCGTCCGAGCTCACGGTTGCACTGGATTGGGATGAAGGAACTCGACGGTGGGAGCTCGCCCCTGGATCAGGGATGCATCGCGATGGCTGCTTCAGCGCTGACGTGCCGAACGGAGTGGTCGACTTCACGGTGTGGCGTGGGCCGGAATTGCTGGTGACGATTCCCGGGATCGACGTGCCACCGGATGGAGTCGTCGACCTTGGCACGTTCGATCTCGACTGTCTCGAGCGGACCATCACGCTCGCCATCGTCGACGAGACCGGGCAGCCGATCGAGCGCGGCTGGTTCGTGGCGGTCGACGCCGTCGCCGAGGCGCAGCGACTGACGCACGGCAACCGGGGCGGTTCGCGTCCTCTCGGGCCGATGCGGCCGGCGGATCGACTCGACGTCCACTGGTTCGAGCGCGGGCGGCTCGATTGGCGGCCACCACGGCTGCCGCCGGAGCTGGCGGTCGGCGCGCCTGGGCGCGACGCTGTCATCGTGCGATCGCCAGCGGCGGAGCAGTTGGTCGTGCTCGGTTCGGCACCCGTCGTGACACTGAACGTCGATTGGGAGGGCGCGCGGTTGCCGGAGCCGTTCGTACTCCTGGCCGATGCGGGGCCGGTGGTCGAGGATCGCGACTGGCTGCGGTTCGGGCCGCGGGCGAGCGGCGATGACCCGGAACGCCGGCTCCCGCCGCTGGAGGCGATCAAACTCCGGCGCGGTGAGCCGGTGGCGCTGCCCTTGCGTTGCTCCGGACCGCACGTCGTCGAAATCGCGCTCGCGCTGCCGTTGTTCGGCGACCGGATCCTGAAGACCGGCCGCTTCCACCACACGAGCGAACTGACGATCGCGCCCGGCGGCTCGCCGCAGTCGTTCACCCTCCGCCTCGACGGGGCAGCGCTTGCCGCCGCCGTGGCGGGCCGTTGAAGCGCGGCTCGCGGCCGTCGCTGGACCGACCGGTCGTGACATTGGCTTGGAAACCGCCCGGGTGGTTACGCGTGGTCTCGGCAGTCGTAGGATCCGGCGCGTCCAACACCGAGCGGGCGCCGCGATCGCGGTGCTCGAAGGCACTCTGCAGGCGCGGTGGCCCCGATCGCGCAAGTCGCAAGGAGGAATGTCGATGGTGAGCGTGTGGGTGGCGTGGGTGGCGCCGATCGTGGTCGCCGCTGACGCCGGGTTCGAGAAGCCGGTGCGCCTGATGGCGGCCGGCAAGCCGATCGGCGTCGAGGCGCCGGGCTGGGCCTGCCCGAGCTGGCACGACCTCGACGGCGACGGTCGCAAGGACCTGATCGTCGGCCAGTTCGCCGGCGGGAAGATGGCGACCTACAAGAACGAGGGCGACGGCAAGTTCGGCGAGCGGAAGTGGCTCATGGCCGGCGGGACCGTCGCCGAAGTCCCCGGTGTCTGGTGATGCACCAGCTCGACGCCACAGTTTGTGGACGTCAACGGTGACAACCTGATCGACATCGTCTCCGGCTCCTACTCGCACAGCGAGCCGGGCGTCGACATGGCGGGCTACTTCCAGGTGCTGCACGGCATCCCGGGCGGCAAGTGGAAGGCGGCGCAGGTGCTGCGCGGCAACGATGACAAGCCGCTCCTGTTGCCGGGCACCGGCGAAGGGCAGGCCGACCTGGCCAAGATCTGCACGCGCGCCTTCGTCGCCGACCTCGACGACGACGGCAACCTCGACCTGGTGTCGGGCAACTTCGGCGGGACGTTCGGCTGGTTCCGCGGCGAGGATGCCGGCGGCTTCGCGCCGGAGTCGACGTGGCTGCAGGCGGCTGGCGCGCAGATGCAGGTGCAGCACCACAGCGACCCGTTCCTGGTCGACTGGGATGGCGACGGCGACCTCGACCTGCTGTCGGGGTCGGAGCAGGGTGGCGCCCACCTGTTCCCCAACGTCGGCACCAAGGCCGCGCCGAAGTTCGCGGCGATGAAGACGCTGGTCGAGCCGGCTGGCGGCCACGCGGTGGTCCAGTCGGCCGAGCCGCAGGAGGAGCGCGTCCGCTTCGGCGACGAGCACCTCACCGGCCCGAGTTCGAGCACGCGCGTCTGGGCCGACGACATCGACGGCGACGGCACGCTCGACCTGCTGATCGGCGACAACGTCACGCTGCAGTTCCCGCTCGAGGGCAAGAGCGAGACGGAGACGCGGACGGCGCTGCTCGAGTGGGAGAAGAAGTTCGAGGCGCTGATGCAGCGGATGCAGCCGGGCGCGGACGGCACCCTCGACGCCACGGTGCAGGAAGAGTGGCAGAAGCACTACCAGGCCAAGAAGGACGTCGTCCGCGAGGAGCGGACCGGCTTCGTCTGGTTCTTCAAGGGCAAGGCGAAGGGCGACGGCGCCAAGCGCACGGCGTCGAACTGAGCCGCTCGCCCGGACATTGAGCGAAAGCACGTTGCCGGCGATTCGCGCAAGGCGCGGATCGCCGGCTTTCGTTTCCGGCGGCCGGTGCGACGTCCCCCGCGCGACCAAGCGCTTCGAGCGCGTCCTGCGTACACGAGGGTCGCGATCGCGCAAGTCGCATGGAGGAACGTCGATGGTGAGCGGGTGGATGGAGTCGTTGGCGCTGGTCATGGGCGCAGTGGACGCCGGTTTCGAGCCGCCGGTGCGCCTGTCGGCGGGCGGCAAGCCCGTCCGTGTCGAGGCCCCGGGCTGGGCCTGTCCCAGTTGGCACGACCTCGACGGCGACGGTCGCAAGGACCTGATCGTCGGCCAGTTCGCCGGCGGGAAGATGGCGACTTACCGGAACCTGGGCGACGGCAAGCTCGGCGAGCAGCAGTGGATCCTCGCCGGCGGGACGGTCGCGGAAGTCCCCGGCATCTGGTGATGCACCAGCTCGACGCCACAGTTGGTGGACGTCAACGGGGACGGACGGATCGACATCGTGTCGGGCTCCTATTCGCACACCGAGCCCGGCATCGACATGGCAGGCTACTTCCAGGTGCTGCTCGGCGAGCCGGGGGGCAAGTGGAGCGCGGCGCAGGTGCTGCGCGGCAACGATGGTGAGCCGCTCCTGCTGCCGAGCACGAAAGCCGACCAGGCCGATCCCAATGCCGACGTCGCGCGGATCTGCACGCGCGCCTTCGTCGCCGACCTCGACGATGACGGCAACCTCGACCTCGTGTCGGGCAACTCCGGCGGGGCGTTTTGCTGGTTCCGCGGCGAGGACGCCGGCGGCTTCGCGCCCGAGGCCGAGTGGCTGCAGGCGGGCGGAGCGCCGATGAAGGTCGACCACCACAGCGACCCGTGCCTGGTCGACTGGGACGGCGATGGCGACCTCGATCTCCTGTCGGGCTCCATGCGCGGGGGCGCGTCCCTCTTCGCCAATGTCGGCAGCAAGGCGCAACCGGAGTTCGCAGCGCTTCAGACGCTGGTCGAGCCGCACGCGTTGCACGCGACCGTGATGTCGGGCACCGGCGACGCGGCGCAGGAGACGCCGGAGTCGATCCTCGCGCGGTTCCGGTTTGGCGACGCCGACCTCGCGGGGCCGAGCGCCTGCACGCGCGTCTGGGCCGACGACATCGACGGCGACGGCATCCTCGACCTGCTGATCGGCGACATCGTCACGCTGCAATTCACGCTCGACGGCAGGAGCGACGCGGAGACGCGCCAGGCGCTGGTGGTCTGGGAGAAGAAGCTCGAGGAGATCTCGCGGCGGATGCAGCCGGGCGCGAACGGCCGGCTCGATGCCGCCGTCGAGGAGGAGTGGCGGAAGCATGACCAGGCGAAGGCAGCCCTCGTCCGCGAGGAACAGACCGGATTCGTCTGGTTCTTCAAGGGCAAGGCGAAGGGCGCCGGCGCCAAGCGGACCGCGTCGAACTGAGCCGGGTCGAGCCGGCGGGGCGGTCACTCCTCGATGCAGGCGAGGACCTCGGCGGCAAGGTGGGGCAGGTTGGCGTTCAGGTAGACCTGCCAGATCGAGAACAGGAAGGCGTCGTCGAGCGGCCGGCGGCCGTCGGCAGCGCGCGGCAGCGCGCGGACGGCGGTGAGCAGCGCCTTCGTCGAGTCCACGGCGATCAGCGGCGCCAGCGCCGTTTCGGGTGCGAAGCTCGCGGCGCGCGCGGCCAGCAACTGGTCGAGCTCCTGGCGCCCGAACCAGCGCCCGCGGCTCATCACGCCGGCCACCCGCCGCACGGCGGCGATGTCGGCCAGCGGATCGGCGTCGAGCAGCAGCAGGTCGGCGGTGGCGCCGACGGCGATGCGCCCGATGGGCGGCGACTGCTGCAGGAAGTCGCCGTTGCGCACGGTGGCTGCCGCCAGCGCCTCCCACGGCGAAAGCCCGGCGCCGACCAGGTTCTCGAGCTCCTTCGCCGCGGCGACGCCCGGCACCACCACCGGGATCCCGCAGTCGGTGCCGAGCAGCACCGGCACTCCGGCCGCATGCGCCGCCTTCACGATCCGCGCCTGGAACTCGCGGCTCGAACGCAACCACGCGCAATCCTCGCGGCGGAACCGCCGGACGTAGTGGTTGATGCGCGGGCCGAACAGCTCGCGCGCCGCCGGCGGGAGCAGCTGCGCCGCCGGGCTGGCCAGCACCGCCGCGAGGTCCTCGACCTGCGGTGCGATGTTCTCGAACGCCACCAGCGTCGGCGTCAGCGCCGTTCCGGCTGCCTTCAGCAGCTCGATGCAGCCGGGGATCGCTCGCGCATCGCCTTCCGTCCGCAGCGGCTGGAAGTGGGTGTAGACCAGCTCCTCCGCGTGGGAGATCTCGGCCATCGGCCCGATCTCGAGCACCGTCTTCAGCGGCAAGTTGCGCGGCACATGCCCCACCAGCGGCAGGCCGAGCTCCTCCGCCGTGATGAAGAGCCGCTCGTACGCCTCCTCCGCCAGGTCGCCGTGCATCTTGAGGCAGTCGTAGCCGGCATCCGCCTGCCGGCGCGCCTCGCTCTCGAACTGCTCCGGCGTCCGGAACTGCGGCTCGTTCAGGAACGGCCCGGCGGTGAGGAACGTCGGCCCGATCCGTTCGCCGCGCCGGATCGCTTCGCGCAGTTCGAGGTGCCACGGAGCGCCCTTCAGGTTGCGGACGGTGGTCACGCCGTGGGCGAGGTGGAGCACGAGGTCGCGCGGGTCGAGGCAATGGACGTGGTTGTCGATCAGGCCGGGCAGCAGCCAGCGCCCGGCGCCGTCGATCCGGGTCGCGCCGGCGGGGAGCGCCACGGCGCCATCGCCTGACGTCGGTCCGATCGCCACGATGGCGGCGCCGCGCGTGATCACCGTCACGTGCGGCAGCGCCCCTTCGCGATCCATCGGCAGCAGCGTGACGTCGACGATGGCGATGACCGGCGGCGAGCGCGATTCGGGACCGCCGATTGCATCCTGTGCCGACGCGGACGCGGCGCCCGCCGGCGCCGCCACCGGTGCCCCGGCGACGAACGCGAAGCACAGTTCGCGGAGGAGCGGCATGGACAGCGAATGCGGCATGGAGGCCCTCGTCAGGGTCGGTGCGCGCGACTCCCGCCCGCCGCGACGTCGTTGCGAGGCGGCGCTGGTGGCCACGGTTGCACTGCTTTCCGGCTGCGCCTCCGGTGAGCGGATGGTCCGCCTGTCGCCCTTCTCCGCCGACGAATCATCGTCCGACCGCGTCAACCTCTGGCCGCTTTGGTACCGCGACGGCGTGCGCAACGCGGTCCTCTGGCCGCTGATCGACTGGGATCACGCCGGCTTCGCGGTCCGGCCGTTCGCTGCGCGCGACGAGGACGACCTCGATCTCCTGTGGCCGCTGGCGCACGTCGAGCTCGACGACGGCAGCTTCTGGGCGCTGACCGCCTACCACGACGTCGGCACCGACCTTCACGGGCTCTTCCCGCTGGCCGGCTGGGGTCGGCTCAACTACGCGGGACCGGTCTGGTGGACGCGCCAGCGGCACCGGTTGATCGGCGAAGGCGCCCACCCCGACGACGTGCGCGGCGAAGTCGACGGCTACGGCCTCTTCCCGCTGCTGTGGCGCGACCGCGAGGACGACTCGACGGTGCTCTTCCCGGTCTGGTGGGATCTGCGGTCGCACGACGGCAGCGAGCGGAGCGTCACGCTCTTCCCGCTGTTCCAGTACGCCGAGGGTGCCGCGCATCGGCGGCTGGTCACTCCGCTCGGCGGCCGCGGCTGGAGCAGCGACGGAACCACCGAGTTCACCAACGTGCTCGGCCCGCTCTGGCATCACAGCTCGTACGGACCGGACGACGCCTACACGGCCGTGCTCTGGCCGCTCTTCACCGCCGACCGATTCAAGAGCTGGCGCGAGACCACGCTGTTCCCGCTCTGGTCGCATGCCGCTGATCCGGAGCGCGGGCTCGACGACACCCGACTGCTGCTGGGGATGGCGGGCCATCGCGTGGACGAGGAGGGCGAGTCGTGGCGCGCGTGGCCGCTGTTCGCGACCAGCAACCACCCGTCGCATGAGTCGTTCCTCGACCGATTCGCGCTCTACGGCAGTCGCCGCGACACCCGCGCCGGCATCGGCAGCAGCGAGCTGCAGCTCGGCACGATGTTCCTCTTCGAGCTCGATCGCTGGGATCGGCCGGGCATCGACGCGGGAGCGGCCGCGGCAGCCGAGGCCCCGTCCGACTCGTCCTGGCAGGCGCACGTCGCGTCCCTGCTCAGCTTCGGCCACGACGCGACGCCGTCGTTGCGCGCGGACGTGCGCGCCGCCGTCGAGTCGGGCCAACCGGGTGCGACGCTCGCGACCGATCACGTCGGGCTGCTGTTCGACTGGTTCCTCGCCGAGTGGACCACGCAGGAAGGTCCGGCCACGCCAGCGGCGACGGTGGCACGGCACACCCGGATCCCGCTCCTCTTCGAGCACGAACGCGACCCGCTGCGCAACGAATGGGACGCCCTGCTCTGGTGCGTCCACTCGAAGCGCTGCCCGCACGAGGATCGCTTCGTCGCCGGCTGGGGCCTCTACCGCCAGGTCGAGCGCGGCAGTCGCGTCACTCGCGACCTCTTCCCGTTCATCACCTGGGACACTGACGTCGACGCCGACGCGAGCGAGGTCTCCTTCCTCTGGCGCGTCTGGCGCCGCGAGCGCCGCGGCGAGCGGAGCGGCGGCCATTTCCTCTTCGTCCCGTGGGGGGACGATCTGCGGAGCGAGCGATGAGGATCCTCAGGATCGCGGGAGCGGTCGCGGCGACGATCATGCTGCTCGTCGTCGTGTCGGGGGCCGTCGCGGCGCCCGGCCACGTGGCGACGGTGAAGGCGACGCTGGCGCGGCCGCCGGCCGACGTCTGGCAGCGGATCACCGACCACGCCGGGCAGCCGCGCTGGCGCAGCGAGCTGAAGGCGCTGGTGGTCCTGCCGCCGCGCGACGGCAAGTTCGCGTTCGAGGAGGAGAACGACTTCGACCGCGTGCAGTACGTCGTCGACGAGGTCGTGGTCCTGCAGCGCTACGTCGTGCGCATCACCAGCGAGGGGCTCGGCTACACCGGGCGCTGGATCTTCGAGCTGAGCGCGGCGCCGACGGCGCCCGCGTCCGGCCCGCCGGCGGCGACCGATCTCGTGATCACCGAGGAGGGCGAGGTGCAGAGCTTCCTCTTCCGCGCGCTGTCGCCCCTCTTCTCGAAGACGGCGACGATCAAGGGCTACTTCGCGGCCCTGGCGGCGGAGCTCGGCGTGGGCGCGACCCCCGAAGTCGTGCGCGCGAAGTAGCGCCCGCTCAAGACGGCGGATGGCGCGGCGCGCGGATCGCCTCCCACTCCTCGAGCGTGCGCGGCCAGTCGTCCTTCAGCAGCTGCGACAGCGCGCGATCGGCCAGCACCTTGCCGCCGGTCTGGCAGCGGGCGCAGTAGTTGCTCTCGTTCTCCGCGCGCACGATCCGCTGCACCGGTGCCTGGCACGCCGGGCAGGGCTGGCCGAAGCGGCCGTGGACCGCCATGCCGGGGCGGAACGCGGTGACCTTCGCCGGCCAGCGCTCGCCGGTCTCGGCCGCGAGCCGATCGCGCCACTCGCACAGCGTCGCCCGCGTCGCCTGATGCAGTCGCGCGAGTCCCGCGTCGTCGAGGCGGCTGCTCCACTGGTACGGCGACAGGCGCACGCGCCAGAGGATCTCGTCGGAATAGGCGTTGCCGATGCCGCTGAACGCGTGCGGATCGGTCAGGGCGCGCTTCAGCGTATGGTTGCCCCGTTGCAGCGCGGCGCGGAACGCGGCGAGGTCCGCGGTGAGCGGATCGATGCCGCCAGGATCGTGGGCCTCCAGCGCCGCGGCGCCGGCCACGACGTGGAGCGCCGCGCGCTTCTTCGTCCCCGCCTCGGTCAGCGCGAGCGTCCCGCGGTCGAACTCGAAGTGCGCCAGCACATGGCGCCCGGCCCTGGCGGCGCTGCCGGGCTCGCTCCACTGCAGCCGACCGGCGATCATCAGGTGCACGACGAGGTGGAGCGGCAGGTCGGCGGGAGCAGCCTCGTCGTGCAGCTCGAGCACGATCCGCTTGCCGAGTCGCGACAGCGCCGCCACGCGCCGCCCATGCGCCGCGGCGAGCGGCGGCGCCACCGACCGCAGCAGGAACGGCGTCAGCAGCCGCACGCGTTGCAGGCGGGCCGCGAGGATCCGCGGCCGCAGCGCGTGGAGATAGAGCTCGATGTCGGGGAGCTCGGGCATGCCGCGCGAGCGTAGCGAGCCGCCGCCGGCGGTCGCGCGCTCACCGTCCGGCGCGCATCGGCTCGCGATGGGGGTGGTAGGTGTGGCATTCGACGCAGTCGGAGCGGGCGAGCTCGCGGCCGGTGCGCCGCGGGTCGGCGCCGTGGCAACGCGCGCAGTCGGCGAGGCGCGGCAGCAGCAGGTCGTGGGCGTCACGGCTCGAGGCGACGTCGTGGTGGCACTCGGCGCAGTCGGCGGCGCGGTG
>SXGT01467657.1_pt1 | contig 13658 bp, 11 predicted proteins | sample 3176221 | NCBI WGS metagenome assembly SXGT01 (sample SAMN11356862, study PRJNA531348) | freshwater metagenome | isolation source: freshwater sample F1-120 | place: China: Fuxian Lake, Yuxi | collected 2017-12-25 | reverse complement strand
GCCGCAGCCCCCGCGGCGGTGCCGGCCGCTCCGACGCCGGCGCCCGCGGCTCCCACGCCGCCCCCGGCTCCCACGCCGGTGCTCGCGCCCGGCGCCTCGGCCAACGTGGTCGAGCCGCCCTCCAAGGGTCCGGCCGACGCGAAGGTCACGATCGTCGAGATCTCGGACTTCCAGTGCCCGTTCTGCTCGCGCGGTAAGGCCACGATCGACGAGGTCGTCGCGGCCTACGGCGACAAGGTGCGAGTCCTCTTCAAGCACAACCCGCTCAGCTTCCACAACCGCGCCATGCCGGCCGCGATCGCCACCATGGCGGCCGCCAAGCAGGGCAAGTTCTGGGAGATGCACGACAAGCTCTTCGCCAACGCGAAGGCGCTCGAGGACGCTGACCTGGACAAGTACGCCACCGAGCTCGGCCTCGACATGGCCAAGTTCAAGACGGACATGGCCGACCCCGCGATCCGCCTGCAGTGCGAGAACGACCAGAAGGCTGCCGTGGCGCTCGGCCAGGGCGGGACCCCCGCGTTCTTCATCAACGGCAAGGTGCTCTCGGGCGCCCAGCCGCTCGATGAGTTCAAGAAGGTGATCGACGCTGAGCTGGCCGAGGCCGACAAGCTCATCGCCGGTGGCAAGGCTGCCGCCGACGTGCACAAGGCCCGCGCCGAGGCCAACCTCGCCGGTCAGTTCGGCATGTACTGGTCCAGCCTCATCGAGGGCAAGGCCGCCCCGAAGCCGCGCCGGCCCGTGGACCCCACGGTCTGGAAGGCCGAGCTCACGGGCAAGGAGCCCTCGAAGGGCCCCGCCGACGCCGCCGTGACCGTGGTCATGTTCTCGGACTTCCAGTGCCCCTTCTGCACCCGCGTGGAGCCCACGCTGAAGCAGCTCGCCGAGAAGTACCCCGCGGACGTCCGCATCATCTGGAAGAACAACGCCCTCGCGTTCCACAACCGCGCCATGCCGGCCGCAATCGCCTCGCTCGCGGCGCAGAACCAGGGCAAGTTCTGGGAGATGCACGCCAAGCTGTTCGAGAACCAGCGCGCCCTCGAGGACGCTGACCTCGAGAAGTACGCCACGGAGATCGGCCTCGACGTCGCGAAGTACAAGACGGACATCGCCGACCCCGCCCTCAAGGCCAACGTCGAGGCCGACATGGAGCTCGCCTCCAAGCTCAACGCCCGCGGCACGCCAAACTTCTTCGTGAACGGTCGCAACCTCCGCGGCGCCGTGCCGTTCGAAGACTTCGACGCGCTCGTGACCGAGGAGATCGAGAAGGCCAAGAAGCTCGTCTCCGCAGGCACCGCGGCTGCGGCGGTCTACGCCAAGATCATCGAGAACGGCAAGACCTTCGAGCCGCTCGATCCCACGGTCCAGACCTTCTCGGCCGAGGGCCGCCCGTTCTCCGGCGCCGCCAACGGCGACATCGTGATCATGGAGTTCTCGGACTTCCAGTGCCCCTTCTGCTCGCGCATCGCGCCGACCATGAAGGAGTTCGAGAAGGACGAGGAGCTGAAGTCGCGCGTGAAGGTCGTCTTCAAGCAGTTCCCGCTCAGCTTCCACCAGCAGGCGATGGGCGCCGCGCTCGCCGCGCTCGCTGCTCACGAGCAGGGCAAGTTCTGGGAGATGCACGACAAGCTGTTCGCGGGCATGAAGGAGCTCAGCGAGGACAACTACAAGAAGTGGGCTGGCGAGCTCGGTCTCGACATGGCCAAGTTCGAAGCCTCCATGAAGGAGAAGAAGGGCCAGGCCATCATCGATGGGGACATGGCCGAGGCGCGCACCGCGGGCCTCCGTGGCACGCCCACGATCTACATCAATGGTCGCAAGTTCGAGGCGATGGGCGGCTACTCCGTCGCGTCCTTCAAGCAGATCATCAACAAGTACTTCCCCAAGCCGTAAGGCTTCGCTCCGGCGTTCTGTGAGGGCCAGCGTGCCCTCACGGGACCCGAAGCCCCGCTCGGGTTACGGCGCCTCACGGCGACGGCCCGGGCTGCCCCCTGCCTCACACAGCATCATTCACGGCCGGGGCTCCCTCCCCAGCCGACCGCCGGTCTCGGGCTCGCTCCCCATGCGTCATTGTGACCGCGCGCGGCCCTTGATAGGGTCTCGGGCCATGGCTTCCCCTACGCTCGGCGAGTGGCTCCGCGAGGAACCCTTCGGACTCACCCTGTCCGCGGGCTTCTTCGGCTTCTATGCGCACACCGGCTTCGCCCTGGCGCTCGAAGAGGCGGGCTTGGTACCGAACCGCCACAGCGGCTCCAGCGCGGGCGCCCTCGTCTCCGCGTTCCTTGCCGCAGGCCGGGCCGCTTCCGCGCTCCGTCCGCTGCTCGGGGATCTCCGGCGCGACGACTTCTGGGACCCGTCCCCTGGCTTCGGCCTCCTCCGCGGCGACCGCTTTCGTGCGCTGCTCGAGCGCGAGCTACCGAGCCGCGACTTCAGCGACTGCGCGCGCCCCCTGGCCGTCTCTGCGTTCGATGTTCGCGCGCTGAAGACACGCGTCATCTCCGAGGGGCTCATCGCGCCCGCCGTTCACGCGTCGTGCGTGTTTCCCGGGCTCTTCCACCCGGTCATGCTGGAGGGCCGCCCACACATCGACGGCGGCGTGCTCGACCGCTCCGGGCTCGCAGGCATGCCAGACGGTGGCCGCGTCCTCTACCACCACCTGAGCACGCGCTCGCGCATCCGACGACACATCCCCCTCCTGTCGCTGTATCCGCCTCGACCTGACCTGGTCCCGGTGGTCCTCCAGGGCTTGCCACGCTCCGGACCCACCCGGCTCGAGGTCGGTCCCGCCGCGATGGACGCCGCGTATCGGTCCACTCGCGCCGCGTTGGCTCGCACTCTGCCCCGCGCCGGCGCTGCGGTGATCGCCTGATCGCCGCAGGGCGGGTCGCTCCGTTTCTTCGAAGCGCCCGGTTCGATCTCGGCTGGTTCGTCCTGCCCGGACTGCTCTCGGTCGTCGCCGCCCTTGTTGCGGGCGATGGCGTCGAGACCAGCCCGCTGGGTTACCTGCTGCTGGTGGTGGGGATCGACGTGGCCCATGTCTACGCCACCCTTCATCGCGTTTACGCCGTGCCCGGCGAGGTTCGCCGTCGCCCGCTGCTGTACCTCGGTACGCCCCTACTGGTCGCGGTGGTCGGCACGATCCTCGCCGCCGTCTCTCCCCGCGCCTTCTGGCGGGCCATGGCCTACTTGGCGCTTCACCACTTCACGAAGCAGCAGCTCGGCTTCGTGGCGCTGTACCGAGCCGCGGCGGGCGAGACCGCTGGGCGGCGCCTCGATACGGCCGCTGTGGCGGTCTCGACGCTGGTTCCGGTGCTCCACTGGCATGTCGAGGGGCGACAGTTCGCCTGGTTCATGAAGGGCGACTTCATCGGGGGCCTCCCGAGTGCGCTGCTGCCGGCCGCGTGGCTCGTCTACGCCTCGGTGCTCGCCGCGTTCGTCTACCGTGAGCTGCGGCACGCGCTCGGCGGCGGGCCCCTACGTCTGGGTAAGCTGGCCGTGGTGGTCACCACCGCGCTCACCTGGGGAGTGGGGATCGTGGCCCTGGACGGCGACTTCGCCTTCACGGTGACCAACGTGGTGATCCACGGCGTGGCCTACACAGCCCTCACCTGGCATGTGACCCGCGGAGCACGCGAAGCCGGCCCGTGGCGCGGGCTGGCCCCGTTCCTGGGACTCCCGCTCCTGCTGGCGTGGCTCGAGGAGCTCTCCTGGGACGGCCTCGTCTGGCACGAGCACGCTGCGTTGTTCCTGGGTCTCAGCGCGGGCTGGCCGGCCCTGAGCTACGCGCCCGTGGTGGCGCTGCTCTCTGTGCCCCAGGTGACCCATTACATCCTCGACGGCTTCATCTGGCGCCTCGATGGGCAGAACCCCGGGCTACGCGAGGCGCTGTTCCCGAGGGCTTTGTGAAGCTAGCCCAGGCGCTGACCCCGGGCGCTCAGCTTGGCCGGTGGTGTCGCCAGTAGTTGTTCCAAGTGGTCAGCCGCGAGCGGTCCTGCACGCGGTCGATGAACAACAACCCGTCGAGGTGGTCGCACTCGTGCTGGTACGTGACGGCGCGGATCCCCGTGACCTCTCGAGACTCGGGGTTGCCGAGCCGGTCCCAGAAGTCCACGCGGAGGTGGTCGAACCGCTCTACAGGGCCCCGCAGATTCGGCACCGAGAGGCACCCCTCGAACGTGGTGATCCGGCCCGGCCCGAGCGGCGTGAGCACCGGGTTCACCAGCACGGTGAGCGGGATCGGCTCTTTCTCCGGGTAGCGCGGGTTGTTGGGTCGAATCTCAATCGCGCAGATCCGGACGGGCTCATACACCTGGATGGCGGCCAGTCCCGCGCCGTCGGCGTCGTGCATGGTGGCGACGAGGTCGTCGATGAAGTCTTGCCAGCGACCAGAGAGGAGCTCTTCGCGCGTGAGCTCCCGAGCGCGCTCACGTAAGATCGGATGCCCGATCTCGGCGATTCGGAGGAGCGCCATGTCTCAGCCCAGCTCCACGCGTACGAGGCTCACCAGGCGCATCAACGCCCGTTGCACCACCTCGGTCCGATCGTGGGCGAGGATCGCCCAGCCTTCGCCTTCGTAGCCGCTGGCGGCGGGCTGACCCACTGCCGGCAGCTGACGGTCGATGACCCACTGACCGACCGCGGCCTGCGCCTCTGCCACGCCGCGAACGGCGGTGACGCGGCTACCCTTTCCCTGCCCGCGAAAGAACGCCACGCCCGCGGCGCGTTGGCGCCGCCGCGGCCTGAAGCGCTCGTGCACCATGAGCTCGCACCACGCGCTCACCATGTCCACGTCGTGGACCGCGCTCATGAGCGGCATGATCTGAACACCCGGCGGCCGGGCACCCACCTCTGAGACCGCGTAGGTCCCGTCGCGGCGCACGAACCACTCCATGTGCGAGAGCCCCGTTTCCATGCCCAACGCCGCCAAGGCGCGGGTGTTCACGGCACGGAAAGCCTCGAAGTCGCGGTCCGACTCCTGTGGCAGGAGGACGCAGTATTGGATCCAAGGGTTCTCGATCACCTCGAGCGGCCCGGGGATGTAGAAGGTCCCGCTCTGCCAGACCGGCTCGCCACGGATGGTGACCGTCTCGAAGGTCCGCTCCTCCCCGCGAATGAACTCCTCGGCCTGGAGGGGGCGCTGTGGGCTGGGCTGGAGGGCGCGGAGCGCTTCGTCGAGCTCTATCCCGGAGTTGACGCGATGGGTCCCGCGAGAGCCGAGCCCGTCTATCGGCTTCAAGATGATCGGAAACCCGACCATGCCGGCGAACGCGCGTGCATCGTTCGCGGACTCGATCCGCCGGTGGCGAGCGCAGGGCACGCCCGCCTCCCGGAAGCGGTTCTTCATGATGGTCTTGTCACGGAACGCGGTGGCCGTGGGCGTATCCATCCCCGGGATGCCGCATGCGTCGCGCGCCTCTGCCAGCGGGATCTGAAGCTGTTCCAAGGAGCCGAGCAGGCGGTCGATGGGCCCCATGGCGGCGCTGATCGCGCGGCAAGCTCTCGCGAGTTGCGCACCGTCGAGGCAGTTGTCGACGCGAAAGTGGCCCTCCACGCCCTCGCGGATGCCGGGCGGGATCCGAGACATCGGGTCCGAGCTGATCACTGCGACGCGCGCGCCGTCGAGCTCGGCGAGGGCCTTCACGTAGCGGAGGGTGTTTTCTCGGAAGAGGGGAGCGACGAAGACGACGTTCTTCATGTGCCGCTAACGTCGCAGTGTCACGGGCGGGTCGTCAAGGACGCCGGGCTCACCGTGTGCGGAGCGGGTTCTTCTCGACCCTGCGCGACAGGGCCTCCAGGGCCGCACGGTCTCCGCCCCGAGCCCGGGCGGCCTCGATCACCGCGGGGGTCGTGTCGTCGGCCACGACGAGGAGCGCGTTGGCCGCACGGCGCCCAAGGTCCCCTCCGAGACGCAGATGCAGGTCGACCAGCGCAGAGGCGGCCAGATGTCGGATCGGCGCCTCGTCGGCCCGACGAACGTCTGTGATCAGCGGCCACACCCAGGCGTTGCCCACGTCAGACAGCGCCTCAATCACCGCGAGGCTTCGCTCCACGTTCATCGACTCGGCCGCTGCCTCCGCCAGCACCTTGGCGGCCTCGACACGCCGCGTGTAGCCAATGCCGGCCAGCGCCGCGGTTCGATGCGGGCCCTCCACGCTCGCGAGCGTTACGAGCTGCGCCGTGCCGGCCGCGTCGCCCAGCCAGGCCCGCGCGACCACGGCGGCGCGCATGACCAGGTAGTCCGCGGGGCGCTTCGCGAGCACGGCGTCGAGCACGGCTACCGCACGACCGTCGGCCAGCTCGCCTACGGCTTCCAGTAGCCCGGCCTGCCAGGCCACCCGCGCGGTAGGCGTCCAACCCTCGCCGCTCTCGCCATGGAGGGCGATCGCCGAGAGCAGCGCCGGCAGTGCCTCCGGTCCAAGGTTCTTGAGGCTCCGAGCCACAGGCGCGATGCGCCCGCGCTTCTGGGCGTCCATCGCCGGCATCGCCATGGCCAGGCGCGCGATCTCGTCGAACGGCTCGGGGTCGACTCGGCGGGCGTCCTCTGCGAGGTGCCGAAGCTGCGCCAACGCCAACCCGTCCAAGGCGGATGAATCGATGATGGCCCCGCGCGCCTCGGCGGCTGCAGGCACCACGACAGCCGCGACAGCGGCGAACGCAGAGAATCGGAGGCTCATCGGCCGCTCTCCCACCACTTGAACTCGGGGATTTGGCGCGCGGCGTTGCTGCCGCAGTGCACCTCGCCGAGGAGGCGATGGTACAGGTCCCAATCTTCGGTGAAGGACGTCTGGATCCCGACAGCCGCGAGGGCCTCGGTGACCTGCGTCTCGAAGGGGTCGGCGCCGTCGACACTGGGTCCGTGAGGCTTGGGCGGGGCAAACGTGGTGCTGTCGATCAGGAGCCCGTTGACTGTGCCCGGCTGATAGGCCACGGAGTAGCCGGAGAGCTCCTCGTGCAGGAAAGCGAACGGCACGAGCTCTTCTTCAGCCACCTCCGTGGCCGGCAACAAGAGGTCGAGCTGACCGAGGGTGTCGGCCTGCGCCTTCGCCGAGGCGCCCAGGATCGCCTGACTCGCGAGCAGGTTCTTGATGCTGATCGCGGCCTTCTTCGACGGAAAGTCCTCCCACTTCTTGCCAACGAAGAGCTGGACGTCGTCGTGTCCTGCATCCGAGAGATCCTCCAGCATGCGCTTCGCCAAGGGGGCGTCGCCCACCCCGATGGTCCAGCCGCGCGCGTACTTGGTGGTGGGCAGGAAGGTGATGGTCTCGTCCACGTGTCCGACGAGGAGCCAGGAGGTGTCCACGTACAGCTCCGGCTGCATCAGCTGGTCTTCCATCATCTTGGTGAAGGCCGGGTCGGGGTAGAAGAAGTCGACGCTACCGCGGAAGACCCGGCCCAACGGGTAGTCAATCCCGCCCGCGCTGTGCGGCGGAATGGTCTCCGTGTTGCCGAACGAGTTCAGCGAGTCCATCTCTGGCGCATGGCCGGCGTCGTAGTGCTGGATGGCCGCCCAGTCGGGCCCCCGCAGGTCGAAAGCGAACCGCCCTGCCTGCCGCAGCGGGTTCTTCGCGTCGTCCGACTCCACGTTCGCCGAACGATAAGCGACCCGAATGGTGTGCTGCGCTCCGCCGGGCCCCGGCAGCGACATGTAGCCCGTCTCGAAGTAGTCCTGCGCCCACTGGTCACCGTACTTGATGCCCACCAGGCTGGACTCGAGGGATGAGGAGTCGATCGCCAACTGCAGGTCGCTGCGGAAATCCTTGGAGTCCTCGCCGGAGAGGCTGGTGGCGTATACCGTCTCCGCCGGAGACACGTGATGGAACGTGAGCACGGGGGCTACACGCAGCACCACGCTGTCTTCGCCCAGCAGCTCCGTGCCCTTGAAGACCGTGAGGGTGACCGTGACGAAGCCGTCCCACTCGGCCCTCGAGCGCACGATGTCCGTGCCCTCGAGGCGCAGCGCGATGCCTGCCCGAAGCGCGTCGGCGGTGAGGAAGGCCTGTGGCGCCGGGGCCCAGGTTGTGTCGTCGCCCAGAGTGCCCTGCACGAAGAGCCGCGCCGGAGCGCCGGCGTTGAGGGAGAGCTGTACCAGCGCGTCGTCGGGTGCGCCGGGGCTGGCCACCACGTGTAGCGGGGCCATGTCCAGGAGGTCGGAGAGGCCGTTGAGCTTCTCGTCCGCGGCGTCGTGGCACTTCGGGAGATCGACGTCGTCGAGGTTGGTCTCGCAGACCGATTCGTCGTCGTCGAGGTTGGCCAGGAAGATGGCCCCCGCCGACGCGCTCCATTCGGCAGCGTCATCCGTGTTGCCCTCGAGATCCACGACGCCGTCGCGATTCGCGTCAGCTCGCAGGTCGATGACCACGACTGCGGGCTGCCCGTCGGTCCCGTCGACGCCCTCCGTGCCGTCTGCGCCGTCTGCGCCCTCCCCGGCGTCGGCGGTCCCGTCGCTGCCGTCCGCGCCGTCGGCAGAGTCGGCCGCACCCGCCGCGTCCGCCACTGCCGAAGACGACCCTGAAGGCGTGGAACACGCCGCGAGCGCCGCAGCTGCCGCGGCGCCGAGCCAGCGCGCAGGGCGCCAAGGCTCGAGGAACTTCGATATCCGCATGAATGCTCCTGTCAGGCCGCGGCACGCGAGCGCGAGTAGCCTACTCGCCCAATTCCGGTCGCGCCATCGGTTTTGCATGGAGCCCCAAAGGAACACGGGGCCGACTTTGCGTGCGCCCCGGCACCGTTGCGGACTTTCAGCGAAGCGGTTACGACTGCGCGCCCATGACCCCCTCGCGTGGCTCGCCGAACCTCGTCCTCGTCTCCCTGGTCTTCTGGGCCTCGGGATTCGCCTCGCTGCTCTATCAGGTGATCTGGCAGCGGAAGCTCTTCACGATTTACGGCACCAACATCGAGGCGATCACCGTCGTGGTCACCGCGTTCATGCTCGGCCTCGGCGTAGGTAGCCTGCTGGGCGGCGCCCTGTCGCGGGACCCGCGCCGCAACATCCTCGCGATCTTCGGCCTCGTGGAGTTGGGTATCGCCGCGTACGGCGCGGTGTCGGTGCCGCTCATCGAGTGGGTCGGCCAACGCACCCTCCAGGTCTCGCTGGTGGGTGCGGGCTTGCTCGCGTTCGGCCTGGTCCTCGTACCCACCCTGCTCATGGGCTCCACGCTGCCACTCCTGGTGGCGCACCTCGTCCGCAGGACCAGCGACGTCGGCCGCTCCGTCGGGCTCTTGTACTTCGTCAACACCCTCGGCGCGGCCGCTGGCGCCTATGCCGCCGTGGCCTTCGTCCTCGGGCGCTTCGGCCTCGCGGGTTCCGTGTGGGTGGCCGCCGGCGTGAACGCGCTCATCGGCCTCCTGATGTTGGTCGAGGCCCGCCGCTCCCGGGAGGCGACACGATGAGCTTCCCCTTCGCGCTCCTGGCATCCGCCCTCACCGGCTGGATCGCGCTCTCCTACGAGATCGTCTGGGCTCGGGTCTTCAGCTTCGCCTCGGCAGGGCGCGCCAACTCGTTCGGGCTCCTCCTCGCGGCCTACCTCCTGGGGCTCGCCCTTGGCGCGCTACTATCGCGGCGTCTACGCGAGGCGAACGACCCGGACGGCCGCAGCAACGTGGCACGCGTCGCCTGGATCGTCCTCGTCTCCAACCTCGTGGGCGCGCTGGTCGTACCCACGGTGGCGGAGCTGGGCACCCATATCTGGTACCGCTTCACCTACCTCGTGGTGGTGCCGGCAGCGGCGGCGCTGGGGGTGGCCTTCCCCCTCCTGTGTCACGCCGCAGTGCCGCCTGACGACAACGCTGGCGCGCGCACCGCTCAACTCTACGTCGCCAACATCGTCGGCTCCGTCGCGGGCAGCCTCTCCACGGGCTTCGTCCTCATGGACACGCTCACGCTGGTGCAGCTCTCGGCCGTGCTGGTTGCGCTGGGCGTGGCGCTCTCCGCCCTGCTGGCGCTGTACTCGACCGGCGGCCGAGGCGCTCGAGGACGCCAGGCAGACTCCGGCTCCTCCGGCCGCCGCGCTGGTCTCGTCGTCGGCGGCGCGGTCGTCATCGGCGCCGGAGCCGTCTTTGCCACCCCATGGCTCCTCGACCGCGTGTGGGAGAAGCTGCAGTTCGGGCGCGAATACCCCAACAAGTCCGCTGACGCCGCCACGGCGCTCGGTGCGGACGCCCGCTTCCTGGACGTCCACGAGAGCAAGTCGGGGGTCATCACGGTTGGCCAGGACCTGCGCATCTTCGGCGGTGGGGTCTATGACGGGGCTCTCAAGACCAACCTCGAGGTCGGCGGCTGGCTCGTACGCCCCTACGCGCTGTCGTACTTACACCCCGCGCCCAAGCGCGTGCTGATGATCGGGCTCTCCGGGGGCGCGTGGGCCAACATCATCGCTGGAAACCCGAGCGTGGAGTCCGTCACCGCCATTGAGATCAACCCCGGCTACCTAGACGTCATCGCCCGCCACTCCGAGGTGGCGCCGATCCTCCAACACCCGAAGCTCCAGGTGGTCATGGACGACGGGCGCCGCTGGCTCGTCCGCAACCCCGACGCGCGCTTCGACCTCATCGTGGCCAACACCACGTTCCACTGGAGGAGCTTCGCCACGAACCTGCTCTCGGTGGAGTTTCAGACCCTGGTCAGGGACCACCTCGCCCCGGGCGGCGTGTACCTCTACAACACCACGGGCAGCCGGGATGCCGCCGCCACGAGCGCCTCGGTGTTCCCGCACGCGATGATGATCATCAACAACGTGGTCGGGAGCATCGCCCCGCTGTCGCTAGACGTGCCCCGGTGGCGGGCTGCGCTCGAGGGAACCACCCTGCGGGGCGCTCCGGCGTTCCCTGCGGAGGACCGCGCCGCCCGTGCCGCGCTCGAGTGGCTCCTGGCCACCCCCGCCCACACGAACCGGCCTGACCCCGTCCTCGGCGAGGTGGTGTTTCGTGACCGCGCCGGGCTCCTCGAGTGGGCCGCCGGCGGGCGCGTGATCACCGACGACAACATGATCTCGGAGTGGTGATGCGCGTCATCTCCTGGAACGTGAACGGCCTCCGGGCGGCGGCGAAGAAGGGCTTTCGCGACTTCCTCGAGGGCTCGGGCGCCGCGATCGTGGGCATTCAAGAGGCCCGCACCGAAGAACTCCCAGAGGGCCTGCGCCCCACGCGTCCTGATCTGCACGGCTACGTCGCCCCCGACGACCTGTTCGTGCAGGAGCCTGCCTTCGAGTGGCACACGGCGCTCGCGGCAGGCGAGCGAAAGGGCTACAGCGGCGTCGGTCTGTTCGCGCGCCCCCGGTGGGACACGCTCGACGCGTCCCTGGCCCCTGAGTTCGATGTGGAGGGCCGCACCCTGTTCGCGCGCTTTGGTCGCCTCACGGTGGTGACCGGCTACTTCCCGAACGGCAACGGCCAGAACCGCGACAACAGCCGCATCCCCTACAAGCTCGACTACTACCGGGCGATGTTCGCGAAGCTCGAGCCCGCGCGCGCCGCCGGCGAGCCGATCCTCGTGATGGGCGACCTGAACACCGCCCACCAGCCGATCGATCTGGCGCGACCGAAGGACAACATCAAGACCAGCGGCTTCCGCCCCGAGGAGCGGGAAGAGCTCGACCGTTGGCTCACCAGCGGCTGGACAGACACCTTCCGAGCACAGCACCCGGGGGTGAAGGGCCAGTACTCCTGGTGGAGCCAGCGCTTCGGGGCCCGCGCGAAGAACGTGGGCTGGCGCATCGACTACGTCCTCGCTTCGCCCGGCGCCCTGCCCTTCGTAAAGGACGCGTTCATCCTCCCCGACGTTCAGGGCTCCGACCACTGCCCTGTGGGTGTGGACCTCGACGCGAGCGTCGTCGGGCCCTAGGGGCCTGCTTGGCCTGTTCCAGGTCCGTCACGAACGCCGCGTCTCGCCCATGCGGGTTGCCACCGCTGGCTCCGTCCCCTACCCTTCCGGCGTTCGCGGCTGGGAGACGGTCTCTCGGTGCGCGACTCTGGGGGTGAAACGGTTTCGACGGAGTGAAGAAGGCGACGGTGGCGCGCCCGGGGTCCGGACCCGGTTAGCAATCGGAAAAACTGTAAGTGCCAACGATAACGTTGAGTACGATCTCGCTCTCGCCGCCTAAGTAATACTCAGGCTCGAAGCGAACCTCGGGGCGGCGGCCCACAGCCGTCCCGCGGTACTCGGTGGGATGCTCTGACCGAAGCATGGTGCACTTCGGCCAGCTGACGACGACGCACTCCTGAGCGGTACGGGCCTGTGGATCGAGCCCACGTCCAGGTATAATCGAACCACTACGCGCGTAGAGGCCCTCGCTAGAGGCATTCCGGACCCGGGTTCGACTCCCGGCGCCTCCACCACCTTTTTCTGTTTCTGCTGCGATTACGCTTAGTTACACGCCGTTCTTGTCCAAGCCTGATCACGCTGTGATCACGCCAGCGCCCGGACCCCCACGGCCGTTCGACCGTGAGACCGGCCCTTCACGGTAGGGCGCCTATCGTCGGTCCCCTTGTGGAGGACGACGAGATGCCCACGCTCCCGGCAACCCCCCGAACCAGCGCGACCTGCACGCCGAGGTCGTGCTGCCTGACCCCCCAGGACTGCCTGACCCCGCAGGACATCGCCGAGGTCATCGAGCACCTGGCCGCCGACATCAACGGGGACGGCAACGCCGACCTCCTCGGTGGGTGGGCCGTCGCCACGCTGGCCAGCAAGCTCGGCATCACGACGATCCAGACCTCCAGCGCCGATCCCGTGGAGATCATCCGCGACCTCGGCGACACGTGGGCCGCCGAGTTCGGCAGGGGGCTAGACGACGCTGACCCCGGAACGGTGCCGGACGTGCTGCGAGCAGCGCGGGCGGTGATCCAACAGGTCGTGGAGGAGGTTCGGCTGCGGGGGCTGGCGTGCTGACCAGGGGGCTCAACCCTCGGAACTGGGCCGTAGTTCTCCTCGAACAGGAGGACCACGAAGATGCCCGCCGACGAGAGCGACCTCGAACGTGAACAGATCGCGTGCGTCTTCGACCTCGACGGGGAGAACTGCACGTCGCCGACGACCGCTTCCCGGACGAGTGGGACGGGATCGTGGCCTACTGGTACGAGGGCGTCCCCGACTACGCCACCGACCTGAAGACCGCCGAGTTCGTGGACTGTCCGAAGTGCGGCGGCTCGGGACCGGCGCGCGACGACTGCTCCGGGTGCGGCGGCGGACGCTGGGAGCACCCGGAGGTCACCAACTACGGGGCCACGACGCAGAGGAAGTTCTCGCAGATGAAGCCCGCTGCACAGGGCCAGTTGGCGGCGCATTGGATACACGCAGCGGGTGCGGTGGGGTCCCCCTTGTAGTAGGTCCCGCAGGCGAAACCCGCCGGGCACTCGTTGTGGTCGAAGCACTGAGCGACCACGCACTGGTGCTGCTTGCACGCCTCCCCGTTCAAACAGTCGTCGTGCCAGATGCACTCGACGCAGACGGTCGGGTAGGCCGGGCTCACCAAGCACCAGGGAGTATCACCCCCACACGCCACCTCCCCACCCCAATCACCAGCGTCCGCATCGCACTCGGCGGTGATGCAGGCTCCGGCGATGCAGGTGTAGCTGAAGGGGCAGTCCTCCTGGACAACGCACGGGGGCGGCACCACGCAGGTGTGGTTCACGCAGGCTTCGCCCGCAGCGCAATCGCTGGC
>SXGT01218679.1_pt1 | contig 13658 bp, 10 predicted proteins | sample 3176221 | NCBI WGS metagenome assembly SXGT01 (sample SAMN11356862, study PRJNA531348) | freshwater metagenome | isolation source: freshwater sample F1-120 | place: China: Fuxian Lake, Yuxi | collected 2017-12-25 | reverse complement strand
GACTCCCCCCGGAAGCCCATATGCGTTCGTTTTTGCCCCCGGCCGCGCTGCTTTTCTTCCTCGCGATCCCCGTCGCCGCCCAAAACACCTTGGGGCTCTACTTCTTCAACGTAGGGCAAGGCGACGCCACGCTCGTCGTCGGACCGACGGGGAAGACCTGCCTCATCGACGCCGGGAGCGCGGGCGACGGTTTGGGCGACATCCTGCCGAAGTTGAACCAACTCGGGATCACGCAGCTCGATTTCAGCGTCGCGACCCACTGGCATTCGGATCACATGGGCGGGTTCGCGGAGCTCCGGTACAACGGTTTTTGGCCGGTCGTCGCGTACGACCGCGGGCTCGACTCCTCGCTCACGGGGCAGTTCACTTACAACAACTATCACGCGGCGATGGGCGGCCATCGTGCGGCGATGACGCTCGGCCAAGTGCTCGACATGGGCGGCGGCGCGAGCCTCCAATGCGTCGTGGTCGACGCCGTGCCTCTCGGCGGGGCGGCAGTGCCGCTCTCGGGCACGTCGCAGATCGAGAACAACCGTTCGGTCGTCATGAAGCTCGTCTACGGCGATTTTGAAGCCGTGATCGGCGGCGATCTCGAAGGCGGATTCTCCGGCACGGCCGACTTGGAGAGCGTAGCCGGCGCGGTGGTCGGAGACGTCGACGTCTACAAGGTCCACCATCACGGTTCGGACACCTCGACCAACAGCTTCTTCTTGGGGCAGATCCGTCCGGAGATCGCCGTCATCCCCTGCGGCGACAACAACCCTTACAACCATCCGCACTCGAATCCGGTCAATGCGCTCCTCGCGAGTCCCGACCTGCTGTCGCTCTATCGGCTCGAGAGCTGCAACCCGGCCACGCTGACGCCCGGCAATCCTTTGCAGCAAGTCGTGGGCGGCGATCTCACGATCCTCACGGACGGGGCGCAGTACACGGTCTCCGGACCGGGGATCGTCACCGTCACGCATCCGGTCGACGAAGGCGGCCTGACCGTGGCGTGGGCCGCTTTGGATTTAGTGATCTCGGAATTCATGCCGAATCCGAGGGGACCGAGCGGTTCTCCGATCGTGGACATCGACGGCGAATGGATCGAAATCCGGAATAACCGGCCCGAGGCGGTGAACCTGCTCGGCGTCACCGTCAGGGATTTAGGGGTCGATTCCTTCATCCTCCCCGCGATCACCCTGCCTGCGTTCGGGTTCGTGACGGTCGGGCGGAATGCGAACACCGCATTGAACGGCGGCCTCACGTTCGACGTCGTCGCACCCGTCAATGAATTGGTCCTTTCGAATTCGGCGGACGAGATCGAACTCGTCGCTCCGAACGGCTTAGTCATCGACTCGATCGTCTACGGCGCGGGTACCGGGATCGCGATCCCGAACGGTTCGTCGATCGAGCGCATCAATTGCCGCGCTCCGGCGTCGGCCTCGAACTTCACTACGGGTACGTGCTGTTATTTTCCGCTAGGGCCCGTGCCGTGCGTTTGCACGGGGCTCAACACGCAGTGGAACTACGGCACGCCCCGCACGTTGAATACCTCCGACCAGACCCCGCCGTACGCGTACTTCTCGGTCGTCGGCGCGACCAACCCGGGCGCGACCTTCACGATGAACCTCGCCGTCTACGGTTCGGCGGGCAAGCAGTACGTGATCGCGGCGTCGGCGTCGACCGCGCCGCCGTTCGTCCTGTCCGACGGCCGCACGATCGACCTTTCCTACGACGGCTTGATGCTCTTCTCTCTCACGCCGGGCAACGGCGTGTTCTCGAATATGACGGGCAACATGAATTTCCTCGGGTCTTCGCAGGCGACGGTGCTCCTGCCTTCGATCCCGGCGCTCGTCGGCGTCTCGTTCTATGCGGGCGGTCTCGTGCTCGATCCGGCGCAAAGCTCCGGTGTCGGCGCGATCTCGCCGCCGAAACTCATCGTAATCCAGTGACTTCCGGGCCCGCGCTTCATCGCGGCAACTGGCGCGTCGAGCTCGAGTACGACGGCGCGCGGTTCTGCGGCTGGGAACGTCAATTGAACGGGCTCGGCGTCCGACAGGTCGTCGAGGACGCCCTGTTCGAACTCTTGGGCGAACGCGTGACGGTCGAGGGTTCCGGGCGCACCGACGCCGGAGTCCACGCCCTGTCGCAGACGGCGAGCTTCCATCTGCTCCGACCCATGCCGCCGCGGAAGCTCAGACTCGCGCTCAATTCGTTCCTGCCGGAGGACGTCGCCGTCGTTTCGTGCGAGCCGGCCGACCCGGCCTTTCACGCGCGCTATTCGGCGACGGGGAAGACCTACCGCTATTCGATCATCAACGGTCCGGTCGCGAAGCCGCTCCTCCGCCGGAACGCGTTTCATTACCCGCTCGAACTCGATGTCGCTCGGATGGCGGAGGCGGCGGCCGGTTTGCTCGGAACCCACGACTTTCGCGCGTTCGCCAAAGAGGCGTGGCGGCGGAAGAATTGCGTGCGCACGATCCATGCCGCCGACGTGAGGTCGACCGTCATGGATCCGATCACCCGCCGCATCGAGGTCGAAATCCGCGGCTCGGGATTCCTCTACAACATGGTGCGGATCGTCGCGGGCACGCTGATCGACGTCGGGGTCGGCCGGCGCCCGGTTTCGACGTTCGCGGACCTGATCGGCGACGGGCGGCGCATGGCGGCCGGATTCACGGTGCCGCCGTACGGACTTTGTCTGGTGAAAGTCGAGTACGACGGACCGCCCGTGCCGCCCGAATTGGCGGACGACGACGGTCCCGACGTCGAATCCGAGCGGGCGGAGATCTGAACCGCCGCGGTCTCGCGGCTATGGGGAATCTCGTCCGGCGGCGTTGCTCAGGTGGCGCCGCGATCGAGCCGACCCTAAGATCATGCGCGACCCCGGACGCGGCGGTCGTCCGCGCCGGGTCGACGCAACCTTTTCCGAGGAGACGTCACAGTGGAGATCGTCGTAACCGGTCGTCACGGAGTCGCGCCCGAATTGCGGGAGTACGCTCAACTCAAAGTCGCCAATGTCGCCCGCATTTTCGAGCGGGTGACTTCGGCCAGCGTCATCCTCGAATCCAGAGGAGCGGTCGCCCACGCGGAAGCGAGCGTGCATGTCCCGCACGGCCCCGTTTTGGTCGCCCGCGCCGAAGGCGTCGAGATGCGGGCCGCGCTCGACGTCCTCGAGGACCGTTTGATGTCTCAGGCGCGCAAGCTCAAGAAGCGCTTGGACGACCGTCGGAAGAGCCCCGGCCGCGGGGCGGCCTGAAACCGTAGGGCGCGCGCCGTTGCGGCGTACGCCCGTCGCTAATAACCTCCTTCGCCGCGTCGGGGACCGCTCCGGACTCCGCATGCGGCGACCACCCGGATCGGCCGCAATCGGTCCGGGCGGAGGCCCGGCGGAACGACGGCGCATGCAACTGGAAACGCTTCTCACTTCGCGTCTCACCGTCAGTAACCTGCAAGCCCGCGACGCCGCGGGCGCTTTCTTCGAGGTCGCCGAGGCGCTGGTCTCTGCGGCGATCATTCAAAAATCGTCCGTCGCGGCGGTGCGCGACGCGTTCTTGGCGCGGGAGAAACAGGGCTCCACGTCGCTCGGATTCGGGCTCGCCGTGCCGCACATCTTCTGCGACGACGTCAAGGGCGTGCACCTTTTGGTCGCCCGTTCGGAAGCCGGCCTCGATCTCGGCGCGGTGGACGGCCGCCCGGTCAAAGTCCTCTTCTGCATCGTCTCCGCGGAACCTCACCGCGCGGAGTATCTCGCCGCCCTCGGCGCCATCGTCCGCGTCGCCCGCGACAAGGACTACCGCCGCTTGATCGAGCGCTCCGGCGCCGCGGCGCAAGTGGTCGACTGCCTGATGCAGGGCGACCGCGCCCTCGCGCGCTGAAACCGCGGGGCGTTTGATGACGACGGCCGACTCGAACGATATCCGCGTCGTCGTCCTCGGAGGCGGGACCGGTATCTCGCCGTGCCTTTCCGGCATCAAGGTGCTGACGGACGAAATCACCGCCATCGTCACCGTCGCCGACGACGGCGGGTCCTCCGGAAGACTCCGGAAGGACTACGACATGCTGCCGCCCGGCGATATCCGCAATTGCCTCGTGGCCTTGTCCGCGGCCGAACCGCTCCTAGCCGACCTCTTCAGCTATCGCTTCGAGGATTCGCTGCTTCGCGGGCACGCCTTCGGCAACCTCTTTCTCGCGGTGCTTACGCGCCTGACGGGTGATTTTCGTCAGGCGATCGAACGCGCGCGCCAGATCTTGAACGTCAAGGGCCGGGTGCTGCCGTCGACCGAGCGGCGCGTCGTGCTGGTTGCGACCCACCCGGACGGCACCAAATCGACCGGCGAACAGCGCATCTCCCGCGTCCGTCGTCCGATCGTCGCGCTGGCGCTTCGTCCGTCGCCGCCGCCCGTCTCCGAGGAGATTTGCGCGGCCATCGCGGAAGCCGATTTGATCGTCGTCGGACCGGGGTCGCTTTTCACAAGCATTCTGCCGAATCTGCTCGTCCCGGGGCTCTCGGACTGCATCGCGAAAGCGAAGGCGAAGGTGGTCTTGGTCGCGAATCTCGCCACCCAACCCGGCGAGACCGACGGATTCGACATGGAGCGGCATCTGGAGGCCATCCGGTCGATCGGCGGGCTGGCGCGCATCGATTTCATGCTTGTTCACGAAGGCGTGGTCCTTCCCGAGACGGCCGCTCGATACGCGAAGTCCGGCGCGGATCTCCTTACGGCCCCGAAGGGCCGCGAGGCGCTCGGCGTGAAGGTCGTCCGGGCCGACGTCGCCCACGAGACCGCCGACGGAAAACTCCGACATCACGGCCCCCGGTTGGCCGCGGCCTTGCGCGAGGTGCTTCGCGGCGGGAATACCTGACCCGAACCCCGATGGATCAATCCCGAGAAACCCCCGCCGCCCCGCCCGGTCCGGTCGCGAGCAAGTCCGTCCGCATCGTCAACAAGCAAGGGCTGCACGCCCGTCCTTCGACGATGATCGTGAAGGCCGCGGTGAAGTTCAAAGCCCCGCTTAAGTTGACCATCCGCGGCGAGACCGCGAATGCGCGAAGCATCATGGAAGTCATGATGCTCGCCTCGCCGTCCGGCACCGAAGTCCTGCTCGAGGCGGTCGGGGACGACGCGCAGGCCTGCGTCGACGCCGTGGCCGACATCATCGCGTCGGGTTTCGGCGAAGAACTCGGTTGACGCGGTCGGATCCATGAAGGAATACCGCGGCACGATCGTCTCGGAGGGCCTCGCCTCGGGCGAAGCGTTGGTGATCGTCGGCGGCGCCGCGCAGGTGTCGGATCAGAAGATCAAGGCCTCCGAGCGCGAGCGCGAAGTCGCGAAATACCGGAAGTCCGTCGAGACCGTCAAGCGCGACGTCGAGAAGCTGCGTTCCGCCACCGAAGGACGGCTCGGCGATTTGGCGCGCGTACTCGACACCTATGTGTCGGTTCTCGACGATCCGACCATCGGCGAGCGCGTGGTCGACACCATCCGGGGCAAGTCCGCGGCCGCGGCGTACGCGGTGCAACTGGTCATGCGCTCCGTGGCCGACGATTTCCGCAGGCTCGGGCCGCCCGTCTCCAACTACGCGCCCGAACTGGTCGACCTCGAGAACCGGATCATCGATTCGATCCTCGGACGCGAGGCGATGAAACTCGACAAGCTGCCGCGCCCGGTGGTCATCATCGCCGACGAACTGACCCCGATGCAGACCGTGTCGATGGACCACGCGAACATCATGGGCATCGCGCTCGACCAAGGGGCGCCGGAATCGCACACGGCCATCCTTGCGCGCCACCTCGGCATCCCGGCGTTGATGGGGCTCGGGTCGGTGTCGCGCGAGACTTCGCAGGGGTCGCGCGTGGTGATCGACGCCTTGGAAGGGCGCCTCGTCGTCGATCCGGACCGCGAGTTATTGCAGAGCTTCGCGAAGCGCATCCGGAAGTTCAACCAGCAGCGCGACGCCCGGAACGAAGAGGCGGCGCTCGAGCCCATCACGCGCGACGAGATCACGACCGTCGTCCGCTGCAACATCGATACCGGCGGCAACGCGAAGGCGTCGGCCCGGACCGGCGTGCAAGGCGTCGGGCTTTTCAGGACCGAGTTCCTCTACATCGGCCGCGAAGAGCCGCCGGACGAAGACGCGCAGAAGCGCGAGTACGAAGAGGCGCTGCTCGCCTTCCGGAAGCGGCCCGTCGTCATCCGCACGATGGACTTCGGCGCGGATAAGTTCGACGCCCGCGTCAACGCGCCGCGCGAGCCCAATCCGTTCCTCGGACTTCGCGGGATCCGGCTCACGTTCGAACTGCCTGATCTTCTGCGGACGCAGCTCCGCGCGATCCTTCGCGCATCGAACGTCGGGAATGCGCAGATCATGTTCCCGATGGTCAACGACCTCGGCGAATTCCGCCGCGCGCGCGCCTATGTCGAGCAAGTGAAGCGCGAACTCCGCACCGAGCGCACGCCGTTCGACGCCACCGTCCCGGTCGGGGCCATGATCGAGACGCCGTCCGCGGCGCTGCAAGCCGAATCCATCTTGCGCGAGGCGGATTTCGTCTCCCTCGGCACGAACGACCTCACCCAATACACGCTGGCCGTCGACCGTACGAACGCGAAGGTCTCGGGCCTCTATAAGCCGCACCATCCGGCGGTCTGCCGGATGATGAAAATGGTGATCTTGGCCGGCCGCGCGGTCGGAAAGCCGGTCGGCGTCTGCGGGGAGATGGCGGGCAACGTCCGCTACGTGCCGCTCCTCCTCGGTCTCGGTCTTCGCGCGTTTTCCTGCGCGGCGCCGCGCATCCGGGACGTCGTAGACCGCATCCGGCAGAGCGACGTCGGCGAGTGCGAGCAACTGGCCGCGACCGTGCTCGCCGCCGAGGACGCCGCCGCCGCCGGCAAGCTTCTCGATCAATTCGACGAACGCTTCAGCGAGCGCCGCAAGAAGCCGCGCGGTTAGGCCGGTTTTTTTCCGCTGATTCCGGCGGGTTTCGGCGGGAAAAGACGGGGGCGTAGGGCGGGCCGGCTCAAGAGGGGACCGGCGGAGGGTCGATGACGGGAGGGCGCGTCCCCGCGCTTTGGAGGGCGGTATTTCCAGCCGCCCGTGCGCCCGCAAGGAGCGATCCCGGATGTTTTCCAAGCACAAGAGCCTCGTCGGTCTCGACCTCGGCCTCGGCGCGGTCAAAGCCGTCGAGCTCACCGAGCACAGCGGCGGCCTGGCGGTCACCGGTTTCGGCCAGATCGAATGCGCATCCGAGGACCCCGAAGCGCGCGCGAAGGCCGTGCAGGAACTCTTTCGCGAGGGCGGCTTCAAAACCCGCCGCGTCGTGGTCGGGCTGTCGGGACGACAAGTCATCGTCCGCTATCTCGCGCTTCCGCGCATGCAGGGCGACGAACTCCGGAACGCGGCGGCCTTCGAGGCGGGCAAGTACGTCCCGTTCCCCCTCGAAGAGTGCATTATGGACGTGAAGCCCATGGATTTCGCCGGCGACCGCGCGGGCGAGGGCAACCGGACCGCGCTCTTCGTCGCCGCGCGCCGCGCGCAGATCGACGAGCAGTTGGATCTCGTCGAAAAGGCCGGTCTGATTCCCGAGATCGTCGACGTGGACGCCTTCGCGCTCGGCAACGCGCTCGAACTCGGCGCCGCGGCCCGCACGCCGGAAGAGTCCCGCAAAGCGCTCGCGCTGATCGACGTCGGCGCTTCGAAGACGTGCCTGAACATCGTGGTCGACGGCGTCTCGCTCTTCACCCGCGAGATCTACGTCGGCGGCCGGGACTTCACGCAGGCCGTCGCGCGCCGCATGAACCTCGGCACGCAGGACGCCGAGGATTTCAAGCGTTCGCCGCAGGACGAAGACGCGCTCCGCGAGGCCGTCCTCCCGATCGTCGACGACCTCGCGAACGAACTTCAGATCTCGTTCGACTACTTTGAGAACCAGTTCGAGCGGCGCATCGAAGAGTTGCGGCTCGCAGGCGGCGGAGGTCGTCTCGCGGCTTTGGCCGAGGCGTTCGAGCGCGTCTTCGAGCGGCCGGCTCGGCCGTTCAATCCGTTCGAAGGCGCCGTCGTCGACGCGAACGTCGACCGCGACTTATTGGAAAGCAACGCCGCGCGATTCGCGGTGGCCGCCGGGCTTGCGGCGCGGCTGAAGAGGAGTTGAGGGATGCTCGTCGCGGTCAATCTGCTGCCGCCCGACCGGCGCGCCAAAGAGGCGACGCCGCTCGCGGTGTTCCTCCCCGTGCTGGCCGGAGTCGTCGTGCTGGCGCTCGCCGGCGTCTTTTGGAGTTGGCTCCGTTTCAGCGAACTCGCGCGCGCCGAGGACGAACTCGGCGACCTGCGGTCGCAAGTCGCTTCGAAGCAAGGCTCGCTCAGGTACTTGGCCTCGCTCCGCGAGGAGCAGGCGGACTTTGAAACCCGCACGAAGACCATCAAGGAGATCGCGTTGTCGCGCGTTCTCTGGACCAAGAAACTCGACGAGTTCCTCGATGTGACGGTCGCGGACGACGACGGCTCGAAGTACCTCGTCTGGCTCGACGACCTCGAGGTCAAAGCGCCCCCCGCCGCGGGTAAGCGCGATGCGAAGGGCGATCGGTTCGCGTTCAAGGGCCGTTGTCTCGCCGAGGGCGACGCTTTGCAGCGCTTCAACGTCTTCCACGCCGCCTTGAAGGACTCGACGTTCTTCAAGCCGGACTTCGAAGAGATCAACGACCCCGCAGGTAAGACCGTCGTCCTGAAGGACGGGCGCAAGCCCGCGACTGCCTGGACCATCGATCTCGCCATGACCATGCGTTCCCGCGAAGCGGATGCGAAGAAACCGCCGGCGCGACCCGCGCCTGCCCGCGTAGCTCAAGGCCGCTGAAGGAGCCTGACCGGTGGCTGATTTTCAATTCAACGTCGTGCCCAAAGCGAAGAAGACCCTGATCGGGATCGTCGCGGGCGCGGTCGTACTCCTCGGCGGCGTCGGTTGGCTGGTCTGGAACGACTGGAACGCATTGTCGGCGACGCGAGAAGGCGTCGCGGACGAGCGTTTGAAGCTCGACCGGGCGAACCAAGAGCTCTCCCGGACCGCGGCGACGGAGGACACGGTGCTGATGCTGCGCGAAGCCGTGCAGGAGTACGTGCGCATCCTCCCGGACGACAAAGAAATAAACACGTTCGTCGAACAGCTCGCGCAGTTCGCCCAGAAATCCGGCGTGCGGATCACGAAACTCGACGACGACGACGCCAAAGCCCGTAACGCCCGTGCGAAGAAGGGGCCCGTCGCGGCTTTCGACAAAGTGGCGTACCGGATCTCGGCCGAGGGCGGAACGGAGCAGCTGCTGCAGTTCATGGATCTCTTCGAGAACCATGAGCGGTTCGTCCGCGTCGCCTCCTTCAAGATCGAATCGAAGGAGCAGGTCGTCGCCCGCGCCGCGTCCGAAGACGGCGGGTCCGGACCTGAGTCCGCCGCGCCGCCGCAGGCGCCGCATCAAATCGACCTCGAGTTGGAGACGTACGTCTACAACCCGAAGGTCAAGACGACGACTCCGGTGGTCATTCCCGGCGAAGCGCAGAAGCTTGAACGCCTGCGCGCCGCCGACGGCGTTCGCGCGGACGCGCGGCGCGATCTTGCGCTCGTCTCGTATACCCGCGAGCCGCGGCCGAACCGCCGCGACGTCTTCTACGATCCGCGGCGTCCGGCCGCCGGAAGCGAAGGCGTGTCTCCGGAGGCGATGAAGGCGCAGGAGGCGCTGTTCGCCGCTCTGAAGGAGAAGCTCGACGCCGCCTCGAAGGCGGCATCGGACGAGAAGGCCGAAACGTCGCTGATCAAGCGCCTGAAGGCGACGGAGGCGACCGACCGAGCTCTCACCGTGTTCGACGCCGCGCTCCGCGAGGCAGAGGCGGCTAAATCGATCACGGTCGAAGACCTCAGAAAACGCATCGCGACGGAACTCGTGCCGACGTTCGAAAAGCTGGCGAAGGGGCGCGAAGTCGCGGCGCGCCGTACGGCGCTGCCGGTCGAGGCCGCCATGGACGCGTTGTCGCGCATGCGCGCCGCTCGGGATGCGCGCCGGTTCGACGAAGTCGTCCTGCTCGGCGAAGACCTCAAGCGCCGGCGGACCGGCGACGAGACGGCCGATCTCGCGAAGCTCTTCGAAGAGGCCGCGCGCCTCGTCGAGGATTCCCGGGCCGAAGCCGACTTCGACGGACGCTCGTTCCAGTTCGGCGGAACCGTCGTCTACAAGAACGCGCCCGACCGGTCCGTCGTGATCATCAACGGCAGGCCCTACATGCCGGGCGACCGTTTGGACGACGAGACGATAGTGGCCGCCATTTCGGCCTCCGAGGTCGTCTTCGAGTTCCGCGGCCGAAAGGTCGTGCGATCGGTGAAGGCCGACCAGCCGAAGGCGCCCGAGAAGAAGACGGGCGCGAAGCCGGATCGCCGCAAGAAGAACTGACCGCCCGCGCCGGCGCCCCACCAGGGCCGGCCGGATACGCCTAGGACGTCCTCCGTTGCGGAGGCCGCCCGTTCGAATTCGAAGAGGGAAGACGGCCCGCTCCCCGCGGGCCGGCCGTTGAAGAGGAGCCGGGAATGAAGGTTTGCATCGTTCGCCGGGGCGTCGTCGCAATCGCGGCGGGCCTCGCTTTGTGCGCGACCGCCGTCGCGCAAGAACCCGAGTCGCGTCGCGCCTTGATCGGAGGCCCGGTCTTCGGCAACGACACCCGCGTGTCGCTGCACGTCAAGAACCAGCCGCTGTCGGACGTGATCGCCTATCTGCAGGAGCGGTCGGGCGTCAACATCGTCCTGGCCGAGGGCGTCAAAGAGAAGGTCTCGGTCGACCTCGACCTCGTCCCGTGGCGCCTCGCGCTCGAGACGGTGGCCGAGAAGGCGGGCTGCGTGCTCGTCGAGAAGGCCGCGAACCTGATCCGCGTCGAGCAGCCGCCGCGCGTCACGTTCGAGTTCAACGGCGCCGACGTGCGGCAGGTGATCGACGCCATCGCGAAGGTCGCGGGCGCCTCGGTCGTCGTCGCGCCGAACGCCGAAGGCTCGGTCTACCTGCGCATCAACGACGTCCCGTGGCGCACGGCGCTCGAAACGGTCGCCAAATCGCAAGGGCTCGTGGTCGTAGAGGACGCGTGGAACATCCTTCGCGTGGTGCACCCGTCGGCGCTTGAGGAACAGCTCGAGATCCGGGTGTTCCCGATCCGCTACCTCCGTCCGCCGGCGCCGTACGTGCCGAAGATCAAGACGGAGTACGCCGAAGGCTCGGCCAAAGCGCCTTCGCAGGACCCCGAAAAGGACTTCTCGCTCATCAAGACGATGCGGACCATGCTCTCGAAGTCGGGCAAGCTCGACTACGTCGCGCGGAACAACGTCATCGTCGTGAAGGACGTCTCGCCGGTCATCCAGCAGATGGCGCGCGTCCTGCAAGAGATCGACGTCGAGCCCGCGCAGATCTTCGTCGACGTCAAGTTCGTCACGACGTCGAACAACGACGTGTTGAACTACGGCATCGACCCGGGCGACGAAGGCTTCGCCGCCTCGCTGACCGGCGGCGCGCAATCGAGCCGGTTGCCCTTCCACCTCGGCGGCGGCGGCTGGAACAACAGCATCACGGCGGCCGGGACGGTCGACGCGTCGGGCAACTTCTCGGGTTTCACGCCTCCGCTCGGAGCGGCCGACGTCGCATCGGCGGGCGTGAGCTACGGCGCGCTCGATTTCACGAAGGCCACGTTCACGCTCAACCTGCTGAAGAAGGACGACAAGTCGCGCGTCGTGCAGTCGCCGAAGCTGCTCGCCCTCGACAACCAAGAGGCCACGATCTTCGTCGGCCGCACGGTCCGTTTCGCGCAGACCGAGGCCGAGCAAGGTCAAGCGGGCGGGCTTACGTTCTCCATCAAGGAGGCGCAGAACTCGCCGGTGCAGACCGGCTTCCAGCTCTACATGATCCCCCACATCATCCCGGGGACGAACAAGATCATGATGACGCTGATTCCCGAGGCGGAGCAATTGATCGGTCGTAGCTCCGACCCGAACCTGCAAGGCTTCCAGATCTTCCGATCCGGCGAAGGCACTCCGAACGAAGTCTCGATCGCCTTGCCGCAGATCGCTTCCAGCACCATGGTCTCGACCATGCTGCTCGAATCGGGTCACACGGCGGTCATCGGCGGCCTCATCACCGAGAGCGAGACGGAGAACGTCAACAAGATCCCGATCTTGGGCGACATTCCGATCCTCGATTTCTTCTTCTCGAGCAAGAAGAAGACGAAGGTCCGCGAGAGCCTGTTGATCTTCATCACCCCGCGCATCCTGCGCGACACCGATTCGTTGGACCGCGCGGTGCGGCTCGAAGAGCAGCGCCGCCAACGGGCCATCGAATCCGAGTACGAGGCCCTCTTCACGGGCAAACTCGCGGATGCGGCGGATGCCGCGGATGAAGCCGCCGCCGAGAAGGCCGCTAAAGAAGGCGGCAAGTAAGATCTGTTCGGGCTGCGGCGCCTCCGGGCGCCGCGGCCGACGCTCGCTGAACCGACCTGCGGTCAGCGACGAATCGCGGTCATTTCCCTTTGAAAAGCCCCTTGGCGCCGGGCCGTCCCGGGGCCGCTCCGCACCGGGGCGACCCGGGCTTCCGCCGGCAAAACGCCGTGCCGCTTGCCAAAATGACTCCGTGCCGCCACAATCCCGCCCGACTTAGGGCGCAACGGTTGCACCCTCGGTCGACCAGACACACGGCCTGACGGCGATCCGTCGGGCCGCACGTACGAGACAACGGAAACAAGCCGGCCGGGGACTCGAAGCCCTGGACCGAACCCCAGCGATCGCACGCCTGCCGCCTTTTGCGGCGCGTGATTCCCAAGGCCGACGGCCGACCGGAACGTTGCGGTTCGTCTTCAGAACGCTTCGGAACTGCGGGCGGGCGATAGATTCAGCGACGACGGCTCCGTCCTCGGGCAGTGCGCCCGGCGACGCGCCGCGAGCGGCCATGCAAGCGACCAGACAGCGCGGAGTCACGCCGAACCCGGAGCGCGCCGGCCCGTCTCAACGACGGTCCGGCCGAGCGTCTCCCGGTACGGGAGGAGCTCCACCGCACGTCGTCTGATGCGGCCGCGTCGGAGGCGACACCTCCGGCTCCGCCGCCCGCGAGAAACGGCCGCGCGTCCGCCGCGCAACTACGCCCGTCCCGCGCTCCCCTGCGAAAGGGTGCGATGGACAAACGCATTTACATCAACGCCGACGATCCGGAGGAAATCCGGATCGCGATGACGATCGACGGTCGACTCGAAGAAATCTACATCGAGCGGGCGTCCGCCGAGACCTATCTCGGCAACATCTACAAGGGCGTCGTCACGAACATCGAGCCGTCGATCGGCGCCGCGTTCGTCGACTTCGGAGGCGATCGCAACGGATTCCTCCACGCGTCGGACATCCTGCCCCAATACCGCGCCAACAATCCCGCCATCACGGACGAGGATCTGCGCGACGACAAAGGCAAGAATGAAAAGCGGAACATTCAGGAGTACGTAACGAAGGGCCAAGAGGTGCTCGTCCAAGTCACGAAGGACGGCATCGGCAAAAAGGGTCCGACGCTCACGACTTACTTGTCGATTCCGGGCCGCTATCTCGTCCTGATGCCGAGCCTCACGCGCTCGGGCGTCAGCAAAAAGATCGAGGACCGCGAAGAGCGCAACCGCCTGAAGCAGGTGCT
>SXGT01134062.1_pt1 | contig 13658 bp, 11 predicted proteins | sample 3176221 | NCBI WGS metagenome assembly SXGT01 (sample SAMN11356862, study PRJNA531348) | freshwater metagenome | isolation source: freshwater sample F1-120 | place: China: Fuxian Lake, Yuxi | collected 2017-12-25 | reverse complement strand
CGGGGTTCGAGTTGCACGCGAAACTGCTCGAGATGCCGCAGCACCGCCGGATACCGTGCGATATCGATCCCGCGACGCGCGAAGATCATCCACTCCCCATCCCACTCCGGCGCCCAGCGGTCGATATTCGCGCCGCGCAGGAACGGACGCAGGATCTCCGCCGACGCGGCATCCTCGCGGATAAGCCGCGCCCGCGTGGCTTGGTCCACAAGGAAGGCGTCGTTGAAACCGGTCTTCACGCCATAAAGCGGCTTGCACCCCGCGTACTCGGCGAGCCCCACCCCCCGCTCACGCAGCTTCGCCATCAGGCGCTCCACGCGGTCGTCCTCCAGGCTCCATGGATCGCGGCCAAGTCGCGACTGTGGAACTGCCCGCGCGTGGCCGCGGACGTACTCAGGCACGCTCACCGTCCGAAGTTCCTCCCGCGGGAATCGCGTCACCGCCACGTCGCGGGCCGGTGCGGGTCCGGCCTTGCGCAGGGTCATGATGGACGGAAAGGCGTCGGCGTCGGGAAAAATCGGCGCGTGGCCGAAGTCGATGAGCGTCTCCACCTCGGTCGTCTCCGCGATCAGTCCGCGCAGGGGGGCGGCGTACCCTGCTTTCAACCACTTGTTCGCCACCACGAAGCCCAGTCGACCGCCGGGTTTGAGCAGCGAGAGGCCGAGTTCGAAGAAGTACACGTACAGGTCGGCCACGCCGTCGTACGCGCGAAATCGAGACTTCCAGTGTGCCTTGTAGGCGCTGAGCAATTCCTGCCGAACGTACGGGGGGTTGCCGAGCACGATGTCGAAGCCCTCGTGCCACCGGGCATCGACCGCCGCTGCCTCGACTTCCTGCGCCTCGTCGATGTCGCCAAAGAGGTGGTAGGGGCGCTCGCCCGTCCAGTCGATCGCTCGACCGTGTACGCGCGGGTCGCTCACCACGCTGTTGCCACAACGGATGTTGCCATCCAACCAGGTGAGCTTCTTGTGTTTCTGCGCGGTCTTGAGCCACAGCGAGAGCTTGGTGATCTCCACCGACTCGGGGTTCAGATCCATGCCGAACAGGTTCTGGTTGAGGATGGTCTTGTCGAGATCGAACAACTCCCGCTGCCCGCCCTGGAGCTCGGCGAGCGAGGCGTTGACACGCTCGTACTCACGATGCAATCGTTCGAACGCGGCGATGAGGAAGGCCCCCGAGCCGCAGGCGGGGTCGAGCACGCGGAGGGTGCGCAGCCACTCCCGGTACCGCGTCCACAACTTGATCCACCGGTCGCGGCGCTGGTTCGCCCCTCGGGGAGCGTCGGGCTCAATCTCCGCCTGTAGGCTTGCGAATCGCTCGCTGAACGCGCGGCCCAGCGTCTCATCGACGATGAAGCTGGTGACGAACGAGGGCGTGTAAAAGACACCCTCCGCCTTCCGCTTCGACAGCGCTTTGCGCTCCCCCGATGCCGATTCCCTGAGCTCCTCGAGGTCGGAGATGGACTGCTCGAAGATGTGGCCGAGCACCTCGACCGAGACATCCTGGCCGAAGTCGTAGCGCGTGAGGGCACCGAACGAAGCGCAGGTGGCGTCGTCGACATCGAGCGCGTCGAGCTGGGGGTCCGTCGTGAAGAGGCCCCCGTTGTAGGGAGGGAAGCCCCGCTCGGCCATGCCCGAGTCGACCCACGAGAACACGGCGACGAGGTTGTCCCAGATCGGCCTCGGCCGGTAGTAATCGACGTGCGCGAGGGCCTTGCGTAGCGCATCACCCGGGAGCAACTCGCGGTCCTCGGCGAAGGCGATGAAGAGGACGCGGTCAAGGAGTTTCTGCGTGAGCTTCAGCACGTCGAGCGGCGGAAGGTTCGAGTTCGATCTGAGCAGGCGCTCGAACAGGTCTTTCCTGAGCTTCTGGTAGTCGGTGTAGAGCTTGCCCGTCACATCCTCTTGCGCGTCAGCCGACTGCGCGAGCAAGTCGTCGAGCTGCGATCGACCACCTGGGGCCTCCGGCAACAGGGCCGCCCGTGAGAACAGGAGCCAAAAGAGGCGAAATCCCTCGTCGCTGTCGAGATCGTCGAGCAGCACCGTCTCGAAGTGCTCCATCGAGCGGGCCTTGCTGTAGAGCCGCGTCTCCTTGTAGTTCGAGACGATGATCCACCGGGAGCCCTCGATCCGGTTGGCGTAGCCCCAGGCCTGTTCGACGGGGGTCTGCGCGCGGCTGCCTGCTGCATCCAGCGGCTGGTCTGCGCCCTTCAGCTCGATCGGGGCGTGCACGCGGTCGGCGCCGCTGCCGAACCACCCAATCGCGCCGTCGGCCTGCTTGCGCCCGGCCACGCGCTCCTCCTGGTGCAGATCGAAGCCGGGCGAGGGTCGATCCCAGGTGCGGTAGCCCAGCACCTCGCCGAAGACCCCCTGCAGGAAGGGGCCATGCAGTTTCACCTCGTTGATGCTGACGAGCTCGCCGTTCCGGAGTCGCAAGATCCATGGTTGGAGCCGGGCCCGTCGCGCCGGGGCATCTGCGGGCAGCGTCAGGTTGACGAGCGCGGCTTTGAGTACGCGAGGATGGAAGAGCGAAGCCATCGAGTCTGCCCCCCCGCTGCCCTAACGCGAGCGCTCTGATCCGTCCAGGAGGACGTTGGCTAGCCTGGCCCGCGTCCTTGGCGTCTGCCGACCTGCGTGCCGGTCGATGCACGGCGTTGCCTCATCCCGGGAAGAGCCCACGAGCCTCCCCGAGAACGCGGTCGCGGACGAGGGGCTTCAGCCCCCTCCGAGGGACAAGATCGACCTTGCGACCCCGCATCGCCTGGAGCTGGAGTTGGAGGCCGGCGAGGCGCAGGAAGCCGACCGGCGTGCCCGGCATGAACGGCACGAGCAGGTGGATGTCGCTGTCGGGTCGGTGCTCCTCCCGAGCGCTGGATCCGAACACTTCCAGGCGAAGCCCGGCGTACTTCTGGCACAGCGCTGCGAGGCGCTCGTCGCCCACCTCGACGTCGGCGCGGATGCGCTCCCGCCAAGGGTATCTGACTCGACGCGGCCCCGCCGCGATACACTCGCCCCCCCATGGCGGAGATCACCAGCACGATCGCGGGCGGCGGCACCCGGCAGATCCACATCCGCCGCGCGCGTCTCACCGCGATGAACGGCGGCGACCAGGGCAAGACCTGGCAGGTCGACCGCGACCTCATCCGCATCGGCGCCCGGGCCGACAACGACGTGGTGCTCACCGACGCCACCGTGTCGCGACAGCACGCGGAAATCGTACGCAGCGCGCAGGGGACGATCTTGCGCGACCTCGGCAGTACCAACGGCACCTTCGCCGGCCCGGTGCGCGTGCGCGAGGTGTACCTCGCCCCCGACACCCGCTTCCGCGTGGGCAACACCGAGTTGGCGTTCACCACCAACGACGAGGTGATCGACATCGCCCCCTCGATGTTCGACCAGTTCGAGGGCATGGTGGGTCGCTCCATCGCCATGCGCGAGGTGTTCGGCGTGCTCGAGCGGGTGGCCCCCACCGAGCTCACCGTGATGGTCACGGGCGAAACCGGCACCGGCAAGGAGCTGGTGTCGCGGGCGCTCCACGCGCGCTCCCCCCGGAGCAAGGGGCCCTTCATCGTCTTCGATTGCGGCGCGGCGCCGGAATCGCTGGTGGAGAGCGAGTTGTTTGGGCACGAGCGCGGTGCCTTCACCGGCGCGGTGGCCGGGCGGGAGGGCCTCTTCGAAGCGGCCCACGGCGGCACCATCTTCATCGACGAGATCGGCGAGCTGCCCATCGAGCTTCAACCCCGTTTGTTGCGCGTGCTCGAACAGCGCGAGGTACGTCGCGTGGGCGCCACGCGCGCCAAGCCGGTCGACGTGCGCGTGGTGGCCGCCCCCAATCGCGACTTGCGACAGGAGGTCGCGGCCGGCCGCTTCCGCGAGGACCTGTACTACCGCCTCGCGGTCGTCGAGGTTCGCCTCCCCGCGCTGAGAGAGCGCCGCGAAGACCTCCCGATCCTCGTCGATCACCTGCTGCGCCGCTCCACGGGCAACCGCACCGTGCGCGGCATCGATCCCGAGGTGCGCGCGCTCTTCGACGCCTACCACTGGCCGGGCACCGTGCGCGAGCTCAACAACGTGGTGGAGCGCGCGGTCCCCTTCTGCGACGGCCCGCTGGTCAACATGGCGGCTCTGCCCGCGGCGCTGCGCGCGGCTGGCGCGGTCTTGCCGCAGGCAACGGCGGCCGCCGGCGTGAGGGTCGAGGCCAACAGCGACGTGCCCTTCAAAGACGCGAAGGAGCTCCTCATCGAGGCCTTCGAGCGGGCCTACCTGGTGGAGCTCATCGACAAGCACGACCAGAACGTGTCGAAGGCGGCCCGAGCCGCCGACATGGACCGCAAGTCGATCACCCGCCTACTGAAGAAACACGGCATCAAGTACCGCGACGTGTGAGCTTCTCCAGGCTGCCCGCGGCTCTCGCGCGCGTGGCCAGCTCATCGTTGAGGCGACGGATGAGCCCCGGCCCATGGAAGATGAGCCCCGAGTAGAGCTGCACCGCAGCGCAACCCATCGACAGGTACTCCAGCACGTCGTCGGCGGTCGACACGCCACCCACGCCAATCACCGGCACACGCCGCCCCGCCGCCGAGAGCGCCACCCGGATTTTCTCTCGGGACAGGGTGCGTAGGGGCTTGCCCGACAGGCCGCCGTACTGGTCGAGGTGCCCGGTCGTCCCCGGGCGGCTGGTGGTGGTGTTGGTGGCGATGATGGCGGCGCAGCCGCTCTCCACCGCCACGTTCACCGCCTCGGCGAGCGCGTCGTCCTCGAGGTCGGGGGCGATCTTCAGCATCACCGGCGTGCGCTGGGCGGCCGGGACCACCGCGTCGAGTAGCCGTTTGAGCGGCTCCTTGTCTTGGAGCGCCCGCAAGCCCGGCGTGTTGGGCGACGACACGTTCACCACGAAGTAGTCGACCTTCCCGCGCAGGGCCCCCACGCTGTTGAGGTAGTCGCCCACCGCGTCTTCGTTGGGTGTCAGTTTCGACTTGCCGAGGTTGGCGCCCACCGGCACCCTGGGCCAACGACCGGACGCGCGCAGGCGAGCGAGCGAGGCCGCCAGGGCCACCGCGCCCTCGTTGTTGAAGCCCATGCGATTGACGAGGCCCTCCTCGTCGACCAGGCGGAACAGTCGGGGGCGAGGGTTGCCCGGCTGGGGCAGCGCGGTGACCGTCCCCACCTCCACCGCCCCGAATCCAAGGGCCGCCCACGCCGGCACGCCCACGGCGTCCTTGTCGAGCCCGGCCGCGAGACCCACCGGCGAGGGCCACTCGAGCCCCGCCACCTTCACGGCGATGATGGGGTCGGGCCGCCGGTCCCCGGCGAGCAAGGGCACGAGCCCAATCCCGGCGAAGACGAGGCGGTGCGCCGTTTCCGCGTCGAGGCGAAAGAGCAGCGGGCGCGCGATCCGGTACAGGCTGTCGAGCACGGGCCTGCGCCCTATCTCGCCCGTGGTACCCTGCGCGGCCATGCCCGGCGCCGCCTTCGCTCTCGTTCACGCCACGCTGCTCACGATCAGCGGGCCCGAGCTCCCCGACAGCACCCTCGTCGTGAAGGACGGCAAGATCGTGCAGGTGGGTGGCGCCGTCCCCGCGGGCATCGAGGTGATCGACGCCAAGGGCGGCTATGTCACGCCCGGGCTGATCGACCTGCACAGCCACATGGGCGTTTACCCCTGGCCTGAGGGTCGCGCACACGGCGACGGCAACGAGATGAGCGAGCCCTTCACGGCGCGCGTGTGGGCGGGCGACAGCTTCGACCCCGAAGACCCCGCGATTCCCCGCGCGCGGGCCGGCGGCATCACGACCATCCAGGTGCTGCCCGGCTCCGGCAACATCGTCGGCGGCCGCGCGGCGGTGCTCAAGCTGCGGCCGAGCCGAACCATCGGGCCAATGGTGTTTGCCGAGGCGCCCCCTGCGATCAAGATGGCGTGTGGCGAGAACCCCAAGCGGGTGTACGGCGACAAGCCCGACGACGACCAGATCATGTCGCGCATGGGCGAGTTCGCCGCGATCCGCGACAAGTTCACCGAGGCGCGCGAGTACCGCGCCGAGCGCGGGGGCAAGTCCCCGCCGGCCTGGGACGAGAACCTCGAAGTGTTGGCCGATGTCATCGACGACAAGATTCGTGTCAACCTGCATTGTTACCGCAGTCACGACATCGCCGGCTGGTACCGCGTGGCCGACGAGTTCGGCTTCCGCATCGTGACAATCCACCACGCGCTGGAAACCTACAAGGTGCGCGATCTGTTGGCGGCGCACGGCACCGGCATCGCCACCTGGCCCGACTGGTGGGGCTTCAAGCTGGAGAGCTGGGACGGCCTCCCCGAGGGCGCCGCGCTCGTCAGCAACGCAGGCGTGCCCGTGGCCACCCACTCCGACTCTGCCAGTCACATCCAGCGCTTCAACGTGGAGGCCGCCAAGATGGTGCGCTACGGCATGACCGAGGCCGACGCGCTGGAGAGCATCACCCTTGACCCCGCGCGCTTGCTTGGCGTCGACACGCTGGTCGGCAGCCTCGACGTGGGCAAGCAGGCCGACATCGTGCTCTGGGACCGTCACCCGCTCGACGGCGTCGCCCTCGCGCAGAAGACATGGATCGAGGGCTCTGTCGTGTACGACCGCGCGGTCGAGGGGGTGCCCAGTGGCAGGCGATAAGGTCTCCAGACGCGAATGGCTCGCCGGGGCCGGCGCCGCCGTCGTCACCGCGCCCGGCACGCTCACGTCGCCGCTCCCGCCCGAGAACACCGGCCCCCGCGGGGGGCTCGACGGCTATGTCGGCGCCGCTGCTGACTTCACGCTCTCCAACGCGCACATCCTGGTGGGTGAGCTCACCATGCTCTCGGGCGGGGTGAGGGTGGAGAAGGGCAAGATCGTGGAGATCGGCCCGAGTGTCACGGGGGGCACCGATCTGCTGGGTTCGGTGATCTTCCCGGGCTTCTTCGACGGTGGCAGTCCGATCGGGCTCTACGAGATCGACCAGGAAGAGGCCACCCACGACGACAACGAGTCGAGCGACGCGGTGGTCCCGACGGCGCGGGTGGTCGACGCCTACAACCCGCTCTCGGCGCCCATCGGCGTGGCGCGGCGACAGGGCGTGCTCGGTGGCCTGTGCCTGCCGAACGGCGGGCTGGTCGCCGGGCAGGCGGCATGGATGCGTTTTGCCGGGCTCACGGTCGCCCACGCCACGGTGATCGATCCGGCCGGCGTGGTTGTCAACTTCGGCAAGGGCGGCACCGGGGGGCAACCCAACGCGCCCAAGTCCAGGATGGGGGTGGCCTCGAAGTTGCGCGACATCCTGGAGGCCAACAAGCCGCCGGACGACCCCCACGCGAACTGTTCGGAGAATGACAAGAAGAGTGGCCGCTGCGGCAAGGGCAAGTGCAAGGTCAAGCCGCCGGACAAGCCCCCGGAGTACACCCCGGCGCAACGCACGTGGCACGCGGTGCACCGTCGTGAGATGAAGGTGATCCTCGGTGCCAACCGCGCCGACGACATCCTCACCGCCATCGAGTGGGCGCAGGCCTACAAGCTCGACGCGGTCTTGCTCGGTTGTGCCGAGGGACACCTCGTGGCGAAGGAGATCGCCACCTCGGGCCTGACGGTGGTCGCGGGTCCGGTCACCACCCAACCGAGCGGCTGGGACAACGCCTACTCGCGCTACGACAACCTCGCGCTCTTGCACAAGGCGGGGGTCAACCTCGTTCTACGTCACGGTGGCAGCCACCAGCTCCGCGAGATTGGCACCGAGGCCTGTCTCGCGGTGGCCTACGGGATGCCCTATGGCCACGCCATCGCTGCCGCCTGTGGCCACAACGCGCGAAAGGTCTGGAACTTGCCGCTTGGCAAGCTCGCTGTCGGCGAAGCCGCCACCTTTGCCGTGGCGCTGGGCGACCCCATCCAGCCCCGCACGCGCATGTCGCGCGCGTGGATCGACGGTCGCGAGGTGACACTCCGCTCGCGACAGTCGGATCTCTTCGACCGCTTCCGAGTGCTCTGGTAAGTCTACGGGCTCAGCGTGGTGGAGGTCAAGGCTTCAACCTCGCCGTCCGCCTCGGCCCGCACCAGGCCCACGCCCCGGCAGAAGTGTTTGTACTCGCTAATCGCCGGGTCGAGCGGGGTGGTCTCATGGAGCTTGACACAATCGTTGTAGCTGCCGGCGGGGACGCTGACAGACTCGCCGGTGCCCACCACCTCGCCCACGTCTTCCGCCTCCCCGGCGTAGTATTCTTCGTAGTAGGGTTGGTTCTGAGCCTCTGGATCGGCCCACATCACGATGCCGGGCAAGGCACCGTCAACCCCCCACTCCCAGGCGCCGTGGGTGTCGACGCACACGTCGCCCTCGTACTCGCAGGTGTCTTCCCCGAGGTACCACACGTTGCCGTCGCTGTCCTGGGCGTACCAGTCCCACGTGTCTTCCGCGAGCTCTCCGTCGATGGTCTCGGTGTCACGCAGCACCGTGGCGGTCACGCCGTTCACCACGCGGGTTTCCGACAGCACCTCGATCTGGATCACGATGGCCTCGTCGGTGCCCTGGCCCTCGATGGTCCACGTGGCGCCGACGGGCATGGGCATGAAGGCGTTGTCGACGCCGGCCACGAATGTTGCCTTTGACACATCGGGCAGGAGCACGTCGTCGTTTGCCGAGTCGGTGCTGTCGCCACCGGTGTCGGCTGTGCCGCAACCCACCAGAGTCATGAGGAAGAAGGCAGATGTATACACGTTGACCTCCGTGAAGTGTGGGCTTCATCGTCCACGCTTCCAACTTAGCGCCGCTGCCTGAAATCTCGATGAAGGGCTAGCAAGGTAGCTCGACGGTCACGGCGGTGCCCTTGCCGGGCTCGCTTTCCACGCGGGCGTGGCCGCCGTGGCGCTCAGCCACCGCGCGGACGATGGACAGGCCGAGGCCAGCGCCACCATCTTCTGGGCTGCGCGCCTCGTCGACCCGGAAGAAGCGATCGAACACGTGGGCGAGGGCAGCGGGCGGGATGCCGTGGCCGGTGTCGCGAACGACGAGCCGGGCCATGGGACCGCCGTTTGACAGGCTCACCGTCACGCTGCCGCCGGTCGGCGTGTGGCGCAGGCTGTTGTCGACGAGGTTGCGCAGGAGGCTCTCGAGCAGCGCGGCGTCGCCCGGCACGGCCAGGCTCGGCGGCCCTTCCACCCGGACGTTCACCCACTGCCCGGGCGCGCGGCGAACCACCTCGCGCGCGATCTCGACGAGGTCCACCTTCGCCGTGGGCCGCGCGCCGCTCTCGGCCCGCGCGAGGAGCAGCATCGCGTCGAGCGTGTGGTGCATGCGAGCGGCCGCCTCGGCGATGCCCTCGAGCGAGGCGCGGTAGTCCTCCGCCGCCCGGGGACGCCGCAGCGACACCTCGGCCTCGGTGCGGATCGAGGCGAGCGGCGTGCGCAGCTCGTGCGCGGCGGCGGCGGTGAAGCGGGCCTGTCGCGACCAGGCGGCGTGAAGGCGGGCGAAGGCGCGGTTGAGGGTGCGCGCCAAGCGGTCGATCTCATCGCCGCTGCCGGAGAGCGGCAACTGTGGGGCATCACTCGGCTCTTCCACCGCCTCTGCACGCTCGGCCATGCGGCGGAGGGGTGCCAAGACTCGACCAGCCACCGCGTACGCGAGCCCCGCGGCGAAGACCGAGAAGACGCCCCCCGTGGCCGCGAGGAGCCCGAGCAAAGCTACGAGATCGGCGCGGAGTGGCGCCGCATCGACGGCGACGCGAACGACCACCGGCGTCCGGCCGAGCACGGCCACGTCGTCCATCTCTCCCTCCGGCTGGTCGTCGAGCTCCACCTCGACCGTCTTGGTGACGATCCGGGCGTCGATACCGCCCACGCGCGCGTCTCGTGCCGAGGTGTCTCCGGGCTCGGCGGCGGGGAGCGCGAGTCCGCCCTGCCCGAGCTTCTCACCGCCTGGGGTCCACACCTCCCAGCCGGCCAGGCTGGCGACGACCGCCTGGCCGTCTTTCTCCACGTCGACCTCCCACTCGCCGTGGTCGAGCTCCACCATGGTGCCGAGCGCGCGGGCTTGGGCGGCGAGGCCCTCGTCCAGCGCCCGGAGCCGGTCGGTGCGGACACGGAGGTACACCACCGCGCAGAGCGCCAGCAAGAGGGCCACGGTCGTGCCGAAGATGCCGAGTGTCACGCGGCCGCGGAGGCTCACGGGGCACCTTCCCAGCGGAGCGCGTAGCCCACGCCCCGGATGGTATGGATGAGCGGGGCGGCGCGTTCGCGGTCCAGCTTCCGTCGCAAGTTGGCCACGTGCACCTCGATGGAGTTGCTCTCGGGCTCCATGTCGGCCTCGTAGAGGGCCGCCGCGATGCGCGCGCGGGAGAGCACCGCGCCGGGCCTTCGCATCAGGAGTTCGAGGATCTGGAACTCCTTGGCCGAGAGGGTCACCGCTACGCCGTCGCGCCAGGCCTCGTGGGTGGCGGTGTCGAGCTCCACCGGGCCGCAGTGGTAGCGGCTCGAGGGCTGGGCGCTCCCGCGTCGTAAGAGCGCGCGTACACGGGCGAGGAGCACCTCGAAGGCGAAGGGCTTCGCGAGGTAGTCGTCGGCGCCGGCGTCGAGCCCTTTCACGACGTCGGCTGGGTCGTCGCGGGCGGTGAGCACCAAGACGGGGACGGTCGATCCGCCCGCCCGCAGGCGTCGGCAGAGCTCCAGGCCCGGGAGGCCCGGCAACATCAGGTCGAGGAGCAAGAGGTCGTGGTGCCCGTTCCGCGCGGCGTCGAGTCCAAGGAGGCCGTCGCGAACCACGTCGGCGGCGTAGCCCTCGTCCTGGAGGCCGCGCTGGATGGCCAGCGCCAGCCGGGGCTCGTCTTCGATCACCAGGAGGTGCGCCATGCCGGGAGCGTAGCGCTGCAAGCTGAAGCTGGGATGAACACTCGGGGAGCGTGGTACGGTGCGGCTCGAGGTGTACTGGTGATCCTCGTGTTTTTTGCGGCATGCGAGCCCGAGTGCGGCGGAGAGATCGTCATCGTCGCGGGGTCGGGGAGCGCGGTGTCGGTGGCCTGGGACGCGCCCCAGTACGTGACGGCGGAGAAGACGGATGTGCTCATCGACTGGTCGCAGGTCGACGCGGACTGGCTGTGCGAGGCGATGGACCCGGTGAGTGACGTGGGGACTGTGGGGATTTGGCGCTTCCCGGTGATGGAGCCGGAGGAGGTCGCGGACGCGCTGGTGAATGATGCGCTCACGCAGATGGATACCAACGGTTTCGTCGCCTGCGAACCCGGGACCGACACCCAGTGCTGGCTGTCGGAGCTCGCGGCTGGCGGATACGGCGACCTGTCATTCTACGCCGACGCGGTCGCCACTTTCATGCTGACCCTCTCCGGCGGCGCGGTGTTCGACCCCCTGCGCTTCGTCGCCTTCCTCATCCCTTCCGCGGAGAGCACGGTCACGGAGGTGACGCTGTTGCCCGAGTGTCCCGGCGGTCCCGAGGTGACGGTGGATCTCGACGCCTCGGCACCCGTGACACCAACCCCGGCCGAAAGCGGGGCCTGCGCCGACACGGGGGGCATGGCCTGGCCGCTCGACTGGTCCACCCTGTCGAATCCGTCGCTCGTCGACGAGGTGGTGGTGGCTCGCTACACGCTGGCTGTGAGCGAGCTGGAAGCCCAGTTCCTCGACCGCGACGCGCTCGCGGTGGAGCGGTACACGCTCGTGGTGGCCGACCAGACCCCGGTTGACTTGGCCGAGGCGACGTCGTCCTCGGGGGTGCACTTCAGTGGCTTCGAGGGCGACGGCACCTGGCTCCTCGAGCTGCGGCAGAACGAGAGCCTGCTGGCCATTCCTTTGTACGTGGCGGTAGTGGCAGGGGGGTAGCCGGCGTCGCCGTCGTGGTGGTGCGCGACAGGGACAGCGACGGGGTCATCGTGATCGTCGTCGTGATCGTCGTCGTGATCGTCATCGACGTGCTCCCTGTCGTTGTCGCTGTCGCTGTCGTTGTCGTTGTCGCTGTCGCTGTCGCGGTCGCTGTCGCTGTCGCGGTCGCGGTCGCTGTCGCGGTCGCTGTCGCTGTCGTTGTCGCGGTCGCTGTCGTTGTCGCTGTCGCTGTCGTTGTCGCTGTCGTTGTCTCCGCCCCGAAGGGGTCATCCCCCAATTTCGAGACACTCACCCCAGTCATCCCACAAGAAATAGGACTCGAGCGCCCTCGGCAGCTTGGCGGCCACGGGCAAAGGCTCATTTTCGTCGATGCTCCGTGTCTTGGAGCCGTTTTCTAGGCCGATCTGTCCTATTTTTCCCCCGATGACTCGTTCGAGTGTCTCGAAAACCGCGCGATGAGGGTTGCCGATGTTGTCGCGACACCGTCGTTGCGCGGGTTCCGAGCCGTCGGAGCGGCCTCCACGCCCGATGTCGACGACGATGCCGCGGGCAGCGCAGGAGTAGAGGCGGAGCGGGGAGGCGAACGCGGGAGTCCACCCGCGGCGGCTGGACGAGACGCCCTCGCCGGGCAACAGGAGCGCGGGGACGCGCTGCCTGAACGCGGGAGGCCGCCCCAGGCGTGCGGGTGGTGGTACACCCGCACGCCACCACCGGGGCGGGGCCCGGCTACCGCGGCGAGTCGATCACCGCCCCCGGCGGCGGTGCCAGGCGCTGATCGCCGGAAACACGCGCTTTCTGGTCGACGCTGGCATGTGTTCGCTGCCGCGTTGACGCGGTCCGTCGCGCACCCGGTCCCGGCTAGCCGCCTAGCCGCCGCAGCATCGCTCCCACTCGGCGCAGCTTGGCTTGCTGCTCCTCGGCGCCGGCGACACCGCAGAGGTCGAGGGCTGCGCAGGCCTCGCCGGCGGAGCCCCGTGCGATTCTGAAGTGTTGTTTGCTGGTGGCGCCTTCTCGCGCTGAGGCCTCGGCGATGTTGAGTGCAACCGAGGTCGCGGCTCGAACGGCCTGATCGTGGAGATCACCGCTTCGCGGGGGGAACTTGGCCTCGCGGACCCACAGGGCGACTTCGCGTGCGAGCCGGTAACAGTCGAGACGTTCGTAGGGGAAGTAGTCGGACATTGGGGTCTCCGGAGGGCCGCTCGGTTCGAGCACGCCGCCCTCGCTTGCGAGGGGGCGGCGCGCGCAGGACCGAGCGGCCCGGAGGAGGCGACCGAGAAACATCTCTGCGGCCGAGTCGTTGTCGTTGTCGCTGTCGATGTCGGTGTCGATGTCGATGTCGCTGTCGCTGTCGCTGTCGATGTCGCGGTCGCTGTCGATGTCGCTGTCGACTCGCGGCAATCGCGCCGCCGCTACCACCTCCCCGCACCCTGGGACGGGTGCTCAGCCCACGATCAGGTACCGCCGAGGCGTCGATCCAAACGTAAAAAGTGTCGCGACAACGTTGACGCACCTCATCGGGTGCTTTTCGAGACACTCGACCGACTCATCGGGGAAAAAATAGGACAGATCGGCCTAGAAGAGGGCTTCGGGGCACGAGGACGTCGACGAAAACGTGCGTTTGTCCGTGGCGGGCCGATCGAGGAGGGCGCACGAGTCCTATTTCTTGGGGGATGACTGCGGTGAGTGTCTCGAAAATGGGGGGATGACCCCTTCGGAGTGCGGGGGGACAACGACAACGACAGCGACAACGACAACGACAGCGACAACGACAACGACAGCGACGACGACAACGACAACGACAACGACAGCGACAACGACATCGACACCGACCCAGACAGCG
>SXGT01424839.1_pt1 | contig 13659 bp, 12 predicted proteins | sample 3176221 | NCBI WGS metagenome assembly SXGT01 (sample SAMN11356862, study PRJNA531348) | freshwater metagenome | isolation source: freshwater sample F1-120 | place: China: Fuxian Lake, Yuxi | collected 2017-12-25 | reverse complement strand
GGCCATGCTTTGGGATTCGGCTGCGGCAGCGGCCACATCGATTGCCTTGCTGAGCTTGTCCTCCTCGACCAGCACGGCTTCCACCGCGTTGCCGGTGGCAAACTTGATTTCATCCAGGCCTGAGAGATTGGTCGGGTCCGAAACCGCGACATACGTCTTCTTGCCGCGCCGGAACACCGGCAGGCCATTGGCCTTGCGCAAGACCTTTTCGCCCAGGTCTTTGGCCAGGCCCACGTCGATTTCGATGGAGGCCAGGTCAATCAGCGGCACGCCGAACTCGATGCTGGCGGCTTCCGCGATGCGCAGCGGATTGGCGGCCTTGCTGCGGACCAGCGCCGAGACGAAGGTCATCCCTTCCTTCAGCGCCCGGCTGTGATGCTCGCGCGCCAGCTCTTCGGTCAGGAGCCCATCCGCCACCAGCCGGCGAGCGAGGCCGCCGAGGAAGGGGGTGCTGGGCGCTTGCCCCTGGGGGTTGTTGATCATCGAGCCGTACCCGGAAGACCGAAAGGGATTGATCCGCAACTATAGAACCTGCTGCTACCCGCTCACCAGCGAGGCCGTGGGTGGGCTCCAACTTATTGCACTGCGGCATCCAGCGTGCGGGGCCTTGCTCTGAGGCAGAATACGGCAGAACCATAACCAACCGCGCCCCATCCGGTGAGTCAGCCCTCAAGCCAGATCAGCATTGTCCTGCCCGCCAAAAACGAAGCGGCAGCCCTCAGGGAGTTGTTGCCCAAGTTGAGAGCGGCCAAGCCGGCCGCCGAGATCATCGTCGTCAACGACGGGTCGACTGACGAAACAGAGAACCTCTGTACCCAGCACGGCGTGCAATGCCTGAGCTCGCCGTATTCCATGGGCAACGGGGCAGCGATCAAGCGAGGTGCCCGCGCGGCGCGTGGCGAGATCCTGGTTTTCATGGATGCCGATGGCCAGCATGACCCGGTGCTGATCGACCAGATGCTCAAGCGTCTGGACGAGGGCTACGACATGGTGGTGGGCGCCCGTAGCCGGGACGGCCAGGCAAATTTCAGTCGAGGGCTGGCCAACCGCTTCTATAACCGACTGGCCTCGTGGATGACGGGCCACAAGGTGATGGATCTCACCTCCGGATTTAGGGTGGTGCGAGCCGAGCGGTTCCGCGAGTTTTTGCATCTGCTGCCCAACGGATTCTCATACCCCACCACGATCACCATGGCGTTTTTCCGTAGCGCCTATCCGGTTGCGTACGAACCGATTCCTGTCTACAGCCGCGTAGGTACGACAAGCCACATTCGGCCACTACGAGATGGACTCCGCTTCCTGCTGATCATCTTCAAAATTGCGACGCTCTACTCGCCCCTGAAGCTGTTTGTGCCGACCGGTTTTGCATTCTTCATGCTGGGCGCGTCCTACTACGCTTATACATTTTTGATGAGCGGGCGCTTTACCAACATGAGCGCCCTCTTGCTCAGTGCAGCCGTGATCATCTTTCTGATCGGATTGATATCGGAGCAGATCACGGCACTGACTTACCGTCGGGATGGCTAACGCGCACTCGGAGCTGCGCATCCGCTTGCGTCTTGTGCTGCGCAGGCTGATCGCGACGCCTCTCCATCCGCAATGGCTGGTGGCTCGACGGGGATTGCAACGCCTTCAGTGGGTAGGCGCGCGTGCAAGCGGTGCCGTTCTCGATATTGGCTGTGCAGACCGCGCTGTGCGCCATTCGCTGTTGCAGGCCGAGAGTTATCTCGGCGTGGACTATCCGGTCACGGTGTCATCGATGTACCAAACGCGGCCGGATGTGTTCACCAATGCGCGCCGACTTCCTTTTCAGGATGGAATATTCCAGAGCGTTCTACTCTTGGATGTTCTAGAGCACCTCCGCGAACCGCAGATCAGCCTGCTTGAAGCGGCCCGTGTATTGCGCCCCGGGGGCTCGTTGATCATCACGGTTCCTTTTGCATATCCGATGCATGACCAGCCCCACGATTACCAGCGTCTGACGGTGCATGGGCTGACGCATGCACTGGAATCAACGGGGCTTGCCATCGAAGAGATTGAAGAAGTGGGGACCGGCCCCGAGACCGCGCTCAGCAATTTCTGCATCGTGATGGCGCAGGGTGCCATCGACAGCATATCGAGGCCCAACTGGAAGATATTGCTTGCGGTGCCACTCGCGGTTGGTTTGATTCCGTTGGCCAACGGTCTGGGATGGGTGCTCTCATTTCTGATGCCCGTTAAGGGTCTGTGGCCAGGCGCCTATTACGTCCGCGCCATTCGCCGGCCATGAAACAGGTGGGTCGTCCCAGACTGCTGGTCCTGTCCTCAACATATCCGCGGTGGCCGGGTGATCCGGAGCCCGGGTTTGTGCACGAGTTGAGTCGTCGTCTCGTCTCAACGTTTGAGGTGACGGTGCTTTGTCCGCATGCACCGGGTGCACTGACGCGCGAATCCATGGATGGTGTCACGGTCGTGCGCTATCGATACGCACCAAGTGCACTCCAAACGCTGGTGAACGAGGGCGGAATCGGCGGCAACCTCCAGAAGCATGTGTGGAAATGGCTGCTGGTCCCGGGCTTCCTGCTCAGCCTGATATGGAATCTGTTCCGGTTACTTAGGTTACAGCGGCCCGATGTCATCCATGCGCATTGGCTGATCCCCCAGGGCCTGGTCGTGGCGCTGCTCAAGTACTGCGGGCTCACCATGCCGCCCTACCTGGTGACGTCGCACGGCGCTGATCTTTTCTCCTTGCGTGCGCCTGCACTGCAGGTACTCAAGCGATTCGCTGTAGCTCAGGCGGCCGACATGACCGTGGTCAGTGAGGCCATGCGAGTGGAAGCCCAGCGGCAGATGCCCCTAGTGACTGGTATGCACGTGTGTCCGATGGGCGTGGATTTGCAACAGCGATTCGTGATGGATGCGCGGGTCGAACGGTCTGCGAACGAACTGCTGTTTGTGGGACGACTGGTCGAGAAAAAGGGACTGCGGCATCTCGTGGATGCTCTGCCGATCATTCTCAGTACAAAGCCGCACGTACGGTTGACGGTTGTGGGATACGGCCCCGAAGAGACCGCGCTGCGTGAGCAGGTGCGACGTCTGCATCTGGACTCGGCGGTACGCTTCCTGGGCGCAGTTGAGCAGGAGGCGCTGCCGGCGCTTTATCAGCGTGCGGCCCTGTTCGTCGCGCCATTCGTGGAGGCGGCCTCCGGTGACCAGGAGGGACTGGGTCTGGTGGTCATTGAGGCCATCGGCTGCGGATGTCCGGCGGTGGTGTCTGATCTGCCGGCGACGCGTGACATCGCCTTGGAGGGGTGGCCGCGCCCGACGGCGGGAGATCCGGCTTCAATCGCTAGCGCGGTTCTTTCCATCCTGGATTTGCCGAGAGCGCAGCAGGCACGCCTCGTGGAGGCGAATCGGGCTCGGCTCGCTACCGACTTTGATTGGAGTAGGGTGGCGAACGGATATGCCCAGCGTTTGGAGCAGTTGGTGATGCGGCGCGCCTGCGGGGCAGGCTCGACGCTATGAGAGCTTCCCCGAACATCTCGGAGCTGGGCGTGGTCACCGTCACGTATCGCCCGGACCTGGCCGTCCTGCAGCGCCAGATCTCGACGCTGCCGGAGTCCTCGCTTCTGATCGTGGTCGACAATGCTTCCGATAACTCGACGGTCGAGCAGCTCCGCGCCATGGCCTCACGCCATTCACGATGCGTGCTTATCGAGAACCGTGAGAACCGGGGTTTGGCGGAGGCGCTGAATCAGGGAATCCAGGCAGCACTCGCAAACGGATGTCGTTATGCGCTGTTACTGGATCAGGACACCGAGCCTCATGCGACCGCAGTCGCAGCGCTGTTTGCCCGCGCCTGCGATCTAAACAGCGGAACGGTACTCACTTGCGTAGGCCCCAGTCTTCAGGACATCGACACCGGATTGCCTCATGGATTCCATGTTGCGGCCGGCGGCCTCTGGCGCCGACGCTATCCGCGGGCCGGGAGCACCGAGCCCATTCTATGTTCGGGGCTCAACGGCAGTGGCACGCTGTTTCCGCTCGCAATTGTCGAAAGGTTTGGGGGGATGGATGCCTCTCTCTTCATCGATCACGTGGACAGCGAGTGGTCGTTTCGTATAGCTGCGGCTGGTTGTCGCCTGGCCGGCATTCCGGAAGTGATATTCGGGCATCGCATGGGCCAGAGCAGCATGCGCTACTGGTTTCTAGGATGGCGGGTCGCACCCTATCGGTCTCCGGAGCGACACTTCTTCTTGTTCCGCAACACGATCGGCCTTATGAGGCGGCGATACGTTCCGCTGACTTGGAAAGTGTGGGCGCCTATCAAGCTTATGCTAACAATGGCGGCTCATCTTTTCATGGACAAGAATCGCACTCGACAGCTGTCAGAGATGCAGAGGGGCATTGGCGCTGGTTTCAGGATGCCTGCGCCACAAGTTACAAGACTCAAGGCCTACGGCCAAGGTGTGTCAAATACTTGAATGACTGCAGGGCGACTTGAGGCAATCGCGGTCTCAGAACATGAAGTACTGCGCGGTGGTGTCGCCAGAGCTCCTTCAGGAATAGCCAGCCTCGGCCTTCGTCTAGCCAATGGCGAAGTGCGTCATGCAGTCGCTCAATGTCCATCTGCCGCGCACTCTGCAGGCGCTTCATAGCATCCAACAGCACGATACGCTCCTCCAAAAAAGCACGCATCTTGATCCCAATGGGTTTTCGGACGTTCCCAAAGCTCGTGACCGTACTTTGGTGGCGCCGGAAGTAGACGAGAGGCTCATCGACATACAGAACACCATTGCCGGTAGCGGCGACGATGGAAATCCACCAGTCATAGTAGATTCCAGATGGAAATGGTTTAGCTCGATCAAGCAAGCTGCGCCTGAAAAGCATCGCATGCCCAGAAATGCAGTTTGTCAGCAGAAAGGTAAGCGGATCACGGCCGGAATACATGCCTCGGTCTTGTGAGAGCCTTCGGTTCAACGACACACCCTCTGAGTTAACCATCGCGGAATCGCAGTAGACGAGGTCGTGACCTTGAATGGCCTTCAGCAGTCTAGTGATCTTGTCCGGATGCCATATGTCATCCTGATCGCACGGACAGATGTATGAACCAGAGCAGCGTTGTAGCGTTGCGGAAAAGTTAGAGGAAAAGCCGAGTCTCTTACTATTAGTGACGACACTGACGCGTGAATCAAGTGATGCGTAGTGATGCAGCACTTTTTGAGATTCATCTTGCGAAGCGTCATCAGTAGCGACGATCTCGATGTTCGGATGCGACTGGGATAAGAGCGAATCGAGTTGCTCTCTCAGGTAGCGTGCTCCGTTGTAGGTGCAGAGTGCAATGGACACTCTGGGGTGACCAATTGATCCGACTTCAAGGGTGCTCATTATTGCGGGCTTTCTTTAGTTTTAGCCGTAGAGCTGTCGCTTTAATAGCGAAGATGATCGGTACTGCTACTCGAACAATGGCCGGAAAATGCATAAGAATGCGCTTAAGCTTATGACGCCATTCTATGTGTATGCGGTCATTAGAGATTAGCCACTGCCATGCGCTCTTAAAATGATCGATGTCGCCTGCATCAAATGCAGCTGAGAATGCAGCTTGATACGCTAAAGATACTGCTTCATTCCGCACACTGGAGTTTTCATTATTTCTTGTGCAGAACTGATTAATCATGAATATTGCATTGAGTGCACGTCGAAGATCAGCAGCTGCCCCCAAATTCGTAGCCGATCCTGGCGCTATTCTATATGTCGCTAATGCCTCGTCCAGATAGCCAATTTTTGCTTGCTTTGCAATAAACAGACACAAAGGCCAATCAGCGACTTGATAGCTTTGATACGGGTGATCAGACAAATAGTAACTTTTTGCTAATTCAGCTCGACAAAAAAATGTGCAGGTCTGAATGAACATGCCAGATAGCAATGCGTAGTAAACGTCTCCGGTAGGTATTTGAGGCCTACTACTTGCCTGAAATCGTTCTTGAATCTTCCATCCAAATCGACTTTTGTAAAGACAATTAAACTCTGAATGAACAGCTCCATACTGGCTGTTATCTTCTAGAAATTTAGTCTGCAACGCCAACTTATTGATGTCTGTCCATACATCGTCACCCTCGCAAAACGCGATGTACATACCCTTAGCTTCGGATACTGCGCGCCGGAAATTGGCCTGCATCCCGATGTTCACATCGCTGCTCAGCACTCGAACGAGATTTGGGAAATTCCTCTCGTACTCCAGTGCGACATCGAGAGTTTCATCTGGAGAGCAGTCGTCGCACACAATAACTTCGAAATGAAAATCAACTTTCTGACAAACGACGCTTCTTAGTGCCTGTTCAATAAACGCTGCATGCTTGTAAGTCGGCATTAAGACGCTGACGAGAGGCGCTCTCAGGCAGCGACTTTCAGGATCGAGGATTGGCTTCGACGGGGTTTTCAAAATGCATTACCTAACTTAATCGACGACCGCCATGGCTAAGTGACCGCATCCAGTCACCAACATATCGAACCGCATCAAGGAACGCGGTTGCGCGGCCGACAACACACATTGATACAAAAATGAGAACGCCTAAGGCAGCTAGGGCCAGCAGTTCAAACGGGCCAGACCCCGGCCAGTAAATGCTTAAAGTCCATACTACTCCTGCCATTAGAAGCGATATCAGAGTGATAGCGCGGCTGTCCTGAAACTGCGCCAGAGTTCCGTAGCCTAAGTGAATTCCGGTGTAGTGAGTGTTCAAAAAAAATGCAAAAATACTGTACGTCAGCTGTGCCCATGCGATCGCTTGCAGGCTGTGGAAACTAGCTATTAGCAGTGCCAAAAAGCCAAAAGATTTCTTTAGAACCTCTATGCGCACATACAAGTGAGCGTGTCCAGCCGCGATCAGTGCATGAAGATTCAGAGCATGAATGGGCCATAAAGCGCCGGCCATGCAAAGAATCTGCAGAAGTGCCGACGAAGGCAGCCAACGAGGTCCGAAAATGGTCAGAATAAAGTTCTCGGATAGCGCTGCAAGGCCTAGCATCATGGGCATGCTGACTACAATTGCCATTCGTATCCCCGTTCTCAGGCTGCTGCGCAGCTGTGTTTTCTCTTCCTTTGCTGACGCGAATAGCGGAAAAGCGACGCGAACCATCAATGTGCTCAGAGCACTAGCGGGTAGTTGCTTGGAAGTATCGGCCCGATCGTAAAAGCCAACATCACGCATTCCATACGAGGCGCCTATAACGAGGCTGTGCACACGACTATATGCAGCCTCAAGAAGATTTGCACCGACTACAAAACGGCCAAAATCGATTAACTGCTTTACGGAGTAGAAGCTGATGGTTAACGAAGGCCGCCAGTGATGTGCGCGCCAAACAAAAATGGTGTTCACCACTGAAAATGAGAGGCTCTGGGCCACGAGTGCCCAAACGCCGAATCCGTTCCAAGCAAAAACAACTGCTAGAGTTCCGGATAGGAAAGCTGACGTTGTACCTGCCGTTGCTAGCTTCCTAAAGCTCAGATCTTTGCTGAGCAGAGAAATCTGAACGGTACCGATAGAATTTATCACTAGCACAAAGGACAGCAAGCGTATCACTTCAGCCAGCAACTGATGGCCATATACGCTGTTCAGTACATGCGTAAAGGCAACCATGACGCCACACGTCACGGCCGACACAGTTAGGCTCAACCAGAAAGCGGTAGACAGGTCGGAATGAGTGAGGTCTTGGCGCTGAATCAGGGCGGTTTGAATGCCGCACTCAGCCACGGCAGCGCCCATACCGACAAAAAGATAGGCGAGTGCGACTGTCCCGAAGTGTTCAGGCAGGAGCAGTCTAGCCAATAGAACCGTGAAGCAGAATTGCAGAAGCTGCCTGCCGACTACGTCCATTCCGCTCCAGAATGTTGCGCCGACAGCATTCCTCTGCTGCTGCATTGCCGCTATCGCTCGCTAGGTTGAGCCTGAGGCTCGTCCGGGCTAATCCGAAGCTCAAGGTATACCTTTTTGCCGCTTGCTTCATCGATAAAATAAGCGTTGTTAAATCCCTCAAAAGAAAGTGCTCTCAAGCGGTTGTAAAAGTCTCTGAAGGATCCCTTTTCTTCCAAATCTATGAGGCACACTTCTTCAAAGTCGCGACGCAGAAACACGGATCCCTCGTGTTCCATTGGATTACATTCGTATGTGCCAGCTAGCAGTTTTCTCAGATTCATCTCTAGATACTGAATCTCAGAGTCCACTATTCTGCAATATAGAGTTCTTGAGGTATCCCAGTTCTGAGCATGCACCTCTTGTCTATAGACTATTGGCCCATGATCCAGCATCGCATCAATTCTATGTACAGTGAGACCTACTCGAAGTCCCTTCAGTAGTGCAAAAACTTGCGGGTACCAACCCCTAGTCTCAGGGTTATATCCCGGATGTATATTGAGACACTCTACCCGGGCATAGACACTCTTGGGGAACAGCTGCTTGCAGTGAGCAGATATGACTAGCTCGTAGCTGTCCAGTAAATTCGGCGGCAAATTCTTTAGGTCAATCGGACGAATGTATGGCAGACTCTTGACATATTCCGGGGAATTAGGTGAGCAGCGAAAGTCTAGAAATTCACATAACCCCTGACGTGCCGCAATATTCCGAAGTGCTTCGCAGAGCTTCAGATTATCGGAGATTATCAATGTCTTTCTAAGTCTCCTGTCCATCATTTTTCTCCATCAACCAGAATCAAGATGATTGCACATATCATCTTAATATCGTTTCTGGAAACATCTGGGCCAGTCGGGAGAACGATGACCCGACGCGCAACTGCTTCAGTATTCGGTAGTAAAAGCCCCGCGTTCGGGAAAAGATCCTTATAGGGGGACATCCGATGACAGCCAGGCCAGAAATACTTACGTGCGAGCACATTCTCTGAATGTAGCGCAGAGACCAAGTCGTCTCGGCTACACTTCGATTGTGGCCCGATCTCTAGGACTATATACTGGAAGTTATTCTTTTCTTCAAAATCGTATTCTAATATCGCCAAGTTATCGCTGCTGCTCAGCTCATCAGCATACGCTTCATAATTTGATCTATTTGCTGAGACGATTTTATCAATGTGCTGCATGTTAGTAAGGCCCATCGCGGCACATGCTTCGACCATCTTGCCGTTGATCCCAGGATGTATGACGTTGTCATAGCCTGCGAATCCAAAATTACGCATCAGTCGCAGTTTTTGTGCAAGATCATCATCGTTGGTAACCACTGCGCCGCCTTCAAATGTGTTGAAGAACTTTGTTGCATGGAAACTGAATACTTCACATGCGCCGAAGTTTCCAATCATGGTCCCGTTCAAGCTGCATCCAAAAGCATGCGCAGCGTCATACATAAGCTTCAACCCATGCTCATCGGCAATTTTCTGCAGCTCCGTGTGCTGCGCAGCTCGTCCCCAAAGATGTACGCCGACAATTCCAGATGTCTTTGGTGTAATTAGTTTTCTTACCGATGCTGGATCGATGTTGTGAGAAGCGGGATCAACATCCGCGAATACGGGCGTTATAGCTTGCCAATGCAGTGCATGAACTGTTGCCACAAATGTGTAGGAAGGAACAATAACCTCGCCGGATAGCTCCAGGGCACGAACTGCTATCTCAAGAGCGACGGTGCCGTTACACATTGCGACGCAGTTCTTTGCGCCCAGAAATGCGGCGATGCTATCTTCTAGCTCGCGCACTAGGGGCCCGTCGTTCGTGAGCCAGCCCCTGTCAAGAACTCTGTTCAGTCTTCCGATGAAGTCATCGCGGTCGCCGATGTTCGGGCGTCCGACATGCAGTGCTTGACTGAATGCAGGTTTGGCGCCATTTATTGCTAGGTCATTGGAGCTGCTAATAGTCTTCATTATTGCCTTGCACTTCATTAATCATTTCAATAATCATGAACAAGCTAGAGCACATACTGCTCGATATCAAGGTGCGACTAACTAATCTTGGACTAGCGACAGCTGGCTTCACCCGGTGGGCATCTGGCGGTGGCTGGCGCCGATGCAACCTATGTGAAAGCAGGGTTTCCAATTTTCTCCCTTATCGTGGCGGCTGGAAGGCGGCGCCGTTACTGATGAGGGTGCTGGGGATGGTTGGAAGCGACTTGGACAACTTTTTGTGTCCGAGATGCGGTAGTAGTGATCGTGAGCGACATTTAAAAATGTACTTTGAATCGACGGCGATTCTTGATCTTCTGCGAGGCGGCCGAGTACTTCATTTTGCTCCCGAGAATCAGCTCTCACGCTGGATAAAGTCGTTAGGGCCCGCACTTTATATAAAGGCTGATCTTTTTCCTGTTTCGCCGGACATTCGTAAAGTCGATTTGCTTGACATCCCGTTTGGCGATACAGAGTTCGATATCGTTATTGCTAATCACGTGCTCGAGCATGTGTCAGACGACATGCGAGCGCTCAAGGAACTTCAACGTGTTTTGAAGCCCGGCGGATTTGCGGTTCTTCAGACGCCCTACTGCCGGGGACTGTCCGATGTTGTCGAAGATTGTATGGTCGTATCCGCAGACGCGCGTAGGGAACTTTATGGGCAGGAGGACCATGTTCGTCTGTACGGTGCAGGCATATACGATCGATTTAAGTCGTCTGGTCTGATTTCGGAGTCTAAGACGCATCAAGAGCTTCTTCCGCATATTGATCCCGTTACGGTGGGCGTCAACAGGGATGAACCATTCATGTGTTTTCGAAAAAACTGAGAAGCTTCTAGTTGGCAGGACTTGCACTATCTGAGTCAGCAGAATGATCGCTAGACGATGCATTAGACGAAGCAGCACTAAGCATAAGTCTATCAAGAGACTCAATGTCGTCGCGGACTGCTAAATATAGAACGACATTTTGTGCTTTGAGATCTTTCAGCGCAGACAGGTATTGCTGTGCTTCTGGCATATTTTTGTTTCCAAGTTCCCACGCAGCAGCTTGAACCAAGAGCTTCGGTGTTGGATTCATGGCTATCGCTGCTTTCAATGCGGCGCGCGCTGCTTCTACATTTCCTTCGTAGCTATAAAGAGAGCCAGAGAGCACGACTAGATCTTGGGCGCGCGAAATGAAAGCTGGATTTCTGCGTGCAACGTCAATTAATTGTTGAGCGTCGTTGATGGAGTAGATCGGACAATTGTCATCTTGTATTGCGATAGACAGTCGATCCAGGTAGACAACCGCAGATAGCACTCCGCTGATGCCTCCTGCCAGCGAAACAAGCGTTGAATCCAGCGAAGCTGGTCGGAGTTCCGGGTAGTAACAGGCCAACTCGACCCGTGCCATAGGGAAGCTCATGTCGGTTGGGAACTGTTTTGAGGAATTGTCCAGCATAACGCTGGCGGCATCTGCATGGCCTTCCAGTAGGAGCTGTGCGGCAAGTTCCATATGCACGCGTGGAGATGCGGGGTTCTGTTCGAACCAGAATCTTTTTTGCAAAAGAGGGTCTGCCCATAGAGTGGTCAAGTTCCAGCAGGCTAGGCCAGCAAGTGCCATGTATGCAGTGCCGGCTATTGTGATTAAAACCCTCCTGCTTCGAGTATGTGCCAACTGGAAGCAGTACCACATGCCATAAGCGAGTGCATAAGCAATAGCTAAACTGCCGACATAGTTACGATGCTCAAAGACCAACTCCAAAGGCAGTACAGTCGATTCCAGTGCATGGCTAGAACAAAAGAAAAGCACTGCGAAGGCTGGCGTAGGGTACTGGCGGCGTTTTGTCCAGGCCACACCAATTGCTGCTAGAAGAGCACTTACGGCTAGCAACGTGCTAGAGGGAGATAGCAAACTTCTTGAGATGAGAAAGTCGTCGTAAAGAAACCGCAGGCTGCTTGCAGAGGGCGCTAAAATCTGCATGGCGTACATCCAAAGAACTCTGCTCTCCGTCAGAAGGCGTTCGGTCAGATTGAAGTCTCTGATCTGGTAGGGAGTGAAGGTTGTATTTGAGAGGGCTAAGTACCCAGCCAGCGCGACGATGGGTGTCCAGAGTAGTGTTATCCAGATTTTTGGCACGGGCCGCAGGTGAACGAGTAGGGTGCGGTCCAAAGCGATTACCAATAGCGGAAAGATGATCGCGTTTTCTTTAAACAAGATCCCCATTCCAATGCCTATTGCAAGCGATACAAGAAATAAGCAATGGCTTACGTGCCGAGACGATCCGGTCCCGGTATCCAGGGCCGTGCGAGCTTTTATGTACAAGATCAGCCCTAGAAAAACGCAGGTTCCTGACAGCAAGGTCATTCGCTGTATCACGTAAAGAACCGAGCTAACCTGAATTGGCCAAAGCATCCATAAGGTTGCTGCGGCTATTGGAAGTGCCCACAGCGTGCTTCCACTGCAGGACCTCGCTTTCTGAATCAGTACGAGTAGCCACAGCACAAGATTTGCATTTAGCAAATGGATCAGAATATTGATTCGCTTGAAGCTTTCGGGCTCCTTGGGCCAACTCTCATGCTGTAGTGCAAAGGTCAGGAGACTTAGCGGCCTCCCAGAAGGGCCAGCAATGCCCTGCAGAGAGTAGGTTGCAATATCAGCGATGTTGCCAGGCTCAATGGCATTGAGCCCGCCAAGATTGGGCGCATCATCAAATATAAAGCTGCCGCTGAGCCCTGGTTGGTAGAGCGACCAAACGATTGATAAAGCAATGATCCAAGTCGCTGCAGCAATCACAGCGACACGAGCTTGAGAAGGACGCATGGATTGAGATATGCCAGATTCGTGAGCGCCGAATCTGCACTGCAAACGCTACGCTTGCAAACGGGGCAACAGCCTTGGAATCTCTTGCCCTGAACTAAATTCGCAAAGAGGTAATCAGCTCTACGGCCGACAGGCTGTCGGCAGGAAGCGAGGCTCCATGTCAGGCGACGAGCAAGTCCAAGTGGAGCCTGAGATCGAGGTCAGCTGAATGGCTTTGCCTTGTAGCGACTTTGATACGTTCGTGGTGCGAATTGTCGCTGTTAGCGCTAATTCATTGCTGGTGCCGCCACCGCTGGAAATTTCGACAACTGCAATGTATTTCCCCTGGTCTCCCGTGCCGGAGATGCTATTGACACTAGTAGGCCAACGGCCTGTATCTGAAAAGAATTCTCCCAGAGGGGTCTTTTTTCCCATAAGCAAGACCAATGCTTCAGAAGCTTGGGCTCTTGCAATGTAGTCGCGGTAGGCCGGAATGGCGATGGCGGCCAGGAGGCCGATGATCGCCACGACAATCATCAATTCAATCAGCGTGAAGCCTTGGGCTTTCATCAGGCTGCTCCTACTTCGCACGCACATGCTCTGGGGGGCTTTAGAAGAGAAGGCCGCTTTCGCGGCCTTCTCTGTGCTTCTGTTGCTGCAGTACTGCGGAGCCCTTAGCGGCAGGAGCCCGGCAGATACTTGTCGGCAACCGTGCCGCCGTTGCAGGTCCAGCTGGTGCCGCCCGTCGTCGTCAGCGTGACGGTCTTGCCCTGGATGTTCTTGTTGATGCCCGCGGCCTTCATCGTCGCGGTCAGCGTGTAGACAGAACCCGAACCCGCACCGGCGATCGTCTGCGTGTACTTGCCCGTCGAGGTGTCGGTCACGCTGGCCAGCGCGCCCGGCCATGCGCCACGGTCAGCGTAGAACTCGGCCAGCGGGGTCTTCATGCCGGACATCAGGGACACCGGCTCGGACATCTGCGAGCGGGCGATGTAGTCCTGGTAGGCCGGGATGGCGATG
>SXGT01376699.1_pt1 | contig 13659 bp, 12 predicted proteins | sample 3176221 | NCBI WGS metagenome assembly SXGT01 (sample SAMN11356862, study PRJNA531348) | freshwater metagenome | isolation source: freshwater sample F1-120 | place: China: Fuxian Lake, Yuxi | collected 2017-12-25 | reverse complement strand
TCCTCGAACGCATCCTCACCGTCTCGGAAACCTGCCGCCTCCAAAACCGTTCGATCTACGACTACCTAGTCACCGCCGTTCAAGCTCATTTCAAACAACAGCCAATTCCGTCACTGCTGCCGTGCTCGTGAACGATTACGCCCAATCCTGTATCGCAACACGGTCATTGTGAACGCAGCGTCCGAAGCAAAGTCGCTGATCGCGCTCGATAAGAAGACTGGCAAGGAAGCATGGCGTTCCGATGCCGACAGCATCCACGGTTCGTGGGCAACCCCGGTGCTGGTGAACGCTCCCAATGGCAAGACCGAGTTAGTGATGAACGCCCCGTATGAGATGTGGGGCTTCGACCCCGATAACGGCGACTTCTTGTGGTTTGCGGCGGGCATTCAAGACGAAACCATCTGCGGCAGCCTCGTGGTTCGCGACGGCATCGTGTACGCCGTCGGCGGACGGTCCGGCAGCGCGGTCGCGGTCAAAGCGGGAGGCCGCGACGATGTCAGCAAGTCACACACACTTTGGAAGAAGTCGCTAAGGAACTACGTGCCATCGCCGGTGCTGGCGGGCGAGCTTATTCTCAGCGTCAACAACGACGACGGCGTCCTCAGCGCGCTCGACCTGAAATCCGGCGAGCAAGTTTTCCGGCAACGGCTCGGAAGCACCGGCAGCGTGTATGCCTCGCCGACGATCATCAACGGGAGGGCCTACATCGTCACTCGCCGCAGTGGCACGTTTGTCGTGGACTTGTCCGACAAGCCCCAGGTCATCGCGGAAAACAAGCTCGATGATGACACCGACTTCAATGCCAGCCCTGCCGTGACCGACGGCAAGTTGTTGCTGCGGTCCAACCGTGCGTTGTATTGCATCGCCGACAAGTAGAGTCGTGGCGACAATCCGCGAATTGAGAAGGTTCGTTTGAGCGGACTAGCGATCGGGTGGTGAAACGCTCATCCTTCATTAATTGATATCGACGCCTGCGGGGTGGGGCCGCACTCCAAGGGTTGAAAGGAATTTATGACTACGCAATCCACCCGCCGCCATTTCCTGAGCGGCCTTGCTCTCGGAGTCTCGGCGTTGTCTGTCTCCGGTCTGTTCGCCGAAGAATTGACTCGCACTCCCAAACAGACGGAAGGGCCGTTCTATCCCGAAAAATTGCCGCTCGACACCGACAACGATTTGATTGTCATCAACGACACGCTCACCCCCGCCGTCGGAGAAATTACGCATTTGTCTGGCCGCATTCTCGATTCACGCGGCAATCCGATTCGCAACGCGGTCGTCGAAATCTGGCAGTGCGACAACAACGGAGCCTATTTGCATACGAAGACCGGCAACGCGGACAAGCGTAATCGCCACTTTCAGGGTTTTGGCCGCTTCGTCGCAGGACGTGCCGGCGAATATGGGTTCCGCACGATCAAGCCGGTGGCGTATCCGGGTCGTACGCCGCACATCCACGTCGCGGTCAAGATTCCCGGCCAAGAAAAGTTCGTCACCCAATGCTATGTGAAGGGGCATCCGGGCAACGAGAAGGAGGCATCCTGCGGAATATCCGCGACGACAAGGCCCGCGAATCGGTGCTGGTGGACTTCGCGCCGATCCCCGATTCTCGGCTCCGCGAACTGGCCGCTCGGTTCGACATCGTGTTGGGTGTCACGCCGCAGGACGAACCCAAAGCCGGTTGAACAAAACCTGCGATGGTGTTGCTTGTCGTCCGCCGACCGTGTTTCTCCCGCTGATCAACCCGCTCGTGATGGTTTGGCTTGATGAATCCGCCCAACGACCTTTTTGAAGTCAGCTACACCTATTGGTTGATGGTGTTCGCCTTCAGTCTATGCATCACGATCGCCTACGTCGTGCGGTTCCTCTTCGGCAAGGCCGAGCGTTACTTGCGGTGGAATCGAGTCACGGCCTTTGCCGCCGCGCTCACATTGTGCCTGATTGCGGTGGATGGCTTGAACCTCGCGCATCGCAAATTGGAATCGCAATATCGCCTGGCCGGTACCGTGGCGGTCATCGCGATCACCATTTGGTTGGCGTGGTTACATTTGAAACACTCCCGGACACCGTGGGAACGCTTTCGTCGTCGTCCATCCGCTTGGCTTTTGCTGGCTTCATCATTCGGACTGGTGGGTTGGTCGTCGCATCAGTATCAGGAGCGATTGAAGCCGCCCGTCAAACGATCGCTCGTGATCGCCGTCGCACCGGGCCAACAGAGTCAGCAGGTTCTTGAGTTTGTGGCGCTGACCGACGGCAACCATCCCATCAAGGTCTATCGCCTGGACCAGGACGCGCTCGACTCGACGGATGACGAATCACCATGGGAAAGTCTCTCCGTGGAGTACAACGGCAACATGATTCAGCGTGCTCCCGCCGGTCTGCTGGCGAACTGCCATGGCTGGGTCTTTCTGGATGGGCAGTACCTGATCTCCGGCGATGCGGTCCAGCGGATTCTGGACGACAACGCGTACGAAGTCGTCGATGAGGCCATGGCTGGTGATGTCATCATCTATCGAGACAACAACCGCAACATCGTGCATTCCGGCTTGGTTCGCGGCGTGCTCGACGATGGCACGGTCATCATCGAGAGCAAGTGGGGTATCGAAGGAGTGTTTCTGCACAATCCGCTGGATACGCCCTATTCCGTTCTCTTCGCCTACTACCGCTCACCACGCCCCACCCACCGCGTGAAAATTGTCCCGGTGGATGAACTCCCGACGGACAAGTAAGCCGCAGTCCGGCGAATTTCTGAAATGATTTCAATGGGTCATCGACACGAAAGTATTCACCAGTTCCGTCGCGAACTCTGGATCGTTGATGTGTAGCGGCAGACGTTTGACCCGGCGTAGTTCGGTCTGCTCGACCGAGCGTTCAAGTTCCTTAAACAGCGCTGCATCTGCATCCGGATCGTGAAACGGCTGACCGGGAGCGTCAATCGTTGAGAGGCCCAGTTCCGGGATCAGCAGCATCAAGGGTGCCGTCGAGCGATTGAGCTTGTTCGCGATCCAACGTGCGAACTGACGATTCTCCTCGGACGTCGTCCGCATCAACGTGACCTGAGCGTTGTGGACGTTCAACCTGCGACCTTGGAACTTGGCGGGCACTGTTTCCTTGGCTCCGAAATTCACCATGTCGAGCGCGCCGACGCTGAGTACATACGGAACGCGAGCCTCAAGAATCGCATCAAACCGATCCGGCCCGCAGGCCAACACACCGCCGACCACTTCATCGGCGACCGCCGTCGTGGTGACGTCGATCACGCCTTGAATCAGTTTGCTGCGTACCAGATTCTCCATCGCACGATCGCCCGACCCGGTCGCGTGAAACACAAGACAGTCATAGCCTCGCGCCTCCAGCGATTTCCGCACGGCACCCACGCACGGAGTCGTCACGCCGAACATCGTCATGCCCAACGTCGGCTTCTCTACAGCCGTTGGCAGCGAGCGCTGCACCATGCCAGCGATCGCGTGCGCCGCATTCGCCAGTACTCGCCGAGACACCGAATTGATCCCCGCCACATCGACCACAGAATAAATCATCGTCAGGTCCGCGCAATCGACATACGGCCCGACATTACCGCTGGCCATCGTGCTGACCATCACTTTCGGCACACCGACCGGCAACGCTCGCAGGGCGGGAGTGATGAGCGCCGTTCCGCCACCACCGCCAATCCCGATGACTCCCGCGACCTTGCCGGCGACGTACTCAGCGACAAGGAATTTCACCAGCGCGGCCGACATCGCCGTCACTGCCTCGCCGCGTTCTGACTTCATCAGCGGATTCGTCTGTGGAGAACTCGCCGCTACTTGCTCACGCGAATAGTCCGGCACGCCCACCGCGGGGTCTTTCGTCCCGACATCGACTGTCACCACCTCGACGCCGCAGGAACGAATGCGTTCCGCGACAAACGCAATCTCGACTCCCTTGGTGTCCATCGTGGCGATGGCGTAAACACACGGCATGATGGCTCCACCGAGAACTCACACTAGCCCGCGGATTGGCTCGGCATGATAGATGTGGTGCGGCCGGTCGAGGTCATCGCGCCACGCGGCGGTGTCGGGAATACCCAGCGCGGAATAAATCGTGGCGGCCATGTTTTCGGGACACTGTGGGTCGGTGGCCGGATAGCCGCCGTTTTTGTCGGACGTACCTATGACTCGTCCCCCCTTCACGCCGCCGCCGGCGAAGAAGACGGTTTGCACGGCTCCCCAGTGGTCGCGGCCAGGAAGTTTGTAGTGCTGCGGCAAGTGCGTGATCTTCGGTGTGCGACCGAACTCGCCCGCCATCACGATCAGTGTGCTGTCGAGCACTCCGCTTTGGGACAGGTCATCTAACAGCGCGGACAGCGCTTTGTCGGTCGGTGGGAAGAGTTGATCTTTCAGGTGCGGGAACGCTTCGCCGTGGGTGTCCCAAGTTTCGTTGTTGCCGAGATTCACTTGGATCAGATTCACGCCAACCTCGACCAGTCGCTTGGCCATCAGCAGCGACCAGCCGAACGAGTTGCGGCCGTAACGATTCTGGTCGGCGTCTGAAGCTTTCGTCACATCAAAGGCTTGCCGAGTCTTGGCGTCGGTCAGCAGAGACAACACTGTTTGACGATGCCGGTCAAAGCTCGTGGTCGAGCCGCCTCGATCCAATTCGATCCGCTGCTGATCGATCAAGTTGACTAAATCCACGCGCCGGTCCAAGCGGCCAAAGCTGACTCCGTCGGGAAGCGAGAGATTCGGTGCTTCAAACTTAAAGCGACGCGGCATGTTCGGCCGCTCTTGATGATCGAACTCGTATTCCGGATACGCCCCGTAACCGAGCGAACTGAATGGTGAAAGTTCGATGAGCCACGGATCGCGTCGCGCACCCATGATCCCCGCGAACTGACCGGGGATGACTCGCGCGGAGTAATGCACCAGGCGATCCGGCAAGACGACCGCCGGAGGCAGATTGTTGCGCGAAGGAGTCATCGCTCCGCCAACCGAGGCGATAGATGGCCAATCGAGCGGTCCTGGTTTGTTGGGATTGAAACCCACCGGTGCGTCCGAGCGACCGGTCAACATGATGTGATGGCCCAGCGAATGATCGTTCGACGGATGCGTCAGCGAGCGACACAGCGACCACAGATGACTGCGTTGCGCGAGCTGCGGCAAGTGCTCGCAAATCTGGAGTCCGGGGGTGCGAGTCGCGATTGGTTGGAACTCGCCCCGGATGTTGTCCGGCGCGCCAGGCTTCAAATCAAAGCTGTCCTGCTGTGCCAAGCCTCCGGATAAAAAGACATAAATCACCGACTTGGCGGTGCCGACCAATGCGTGTCCCGGAGCGGCTGCGGTTCGCAGTGCGTCCAGATGGTTCGTCCCCAATCCCAAAAGCCCTATGGCACCCGCCTGCAAAGCGGTGCGGCGGCTGAGTGCGGGATGGCCCCAAGACATTTTCGCGGACATGGACGACCTCCTGTGTTTCGTTCGTCTCTCTGAGATCGAACGCGGACAGGCTCATAGCTCACCGTTTTTGGAGGCTTTCGGCAAGGTCAAACTGACGCGACCGGGAGTCTTTTTCAGAGCGCTGTCATTCACTCAACCATCAATGGCCAGTGCTGGCGACCTGAAAAAGACTCCCGATCCCTTCGCGATGGGAAAGAAAAAGAGGCGGAATGATTTCCGCCTTGCGCGTTAAGTGAGTGTGCAACCATGAATAATTCATGGCCAGCGTCCTGCGGTTCATTACAGCGAATTTCACTTTGGGAGTTCATTGCGACATCGTTACCTTCGCTCGTGGCGGAGCCAAGTTCCGTGGGCCAACAACCCGACGCATGTAGGCCGAGTCACTCCCCAACGCGAGTTCCGAGCGATAGAAACTCCGGTCATCGCGTCTCGAGTAAGAAGCCCTTTGGAATGATCGAAAGCCATCCATGTCACGCTCGCTCTGCTGGTTGTTGTGTGTGCTGCTCACCGGTTCGTTGGCCGAGGCAGCTCAACGGGTAATCCTGCAAGGCAACGGCAAGTTGGCGATCGTTAAGCCGGACGGCTCGACCGAATGGGAAATGAACTGGGGCGGGATTCACGACATCCACGTCCTCAAGAACGGCCACATTCTCGTCCAACAAGGAGCCGCCAAAGTTGCCGAGATCGACCCAGTCACGAAGAAGGTCGTCTGGTCGTATGACTCCGCGAATCAGACCGGCAACGCTGGGAAGAAGGTTGAGGTTCACGCCTTCCAACCGTTGGGCGAGGGCAAGTTGATGATCGCCGAATCGGGACCGGCGCGGATCATCGAGATCGACCGTGACGGCAAACGGCTGCACGAAATCCCGTTGAAGATCAATCGACCGAATGCTCACACCGACACCCGGCTGGTTCGCAAGCTGCCGACCGGCAATTATCTGGTCTGCCATGAAGGGGACGGCTTCGTGCGCGAGTACGAAGGCAAGTCCGGCGAAGTCGTCTGGGAATACGAAATTCCGTTGTTCGGCAAGCAGCCGAAGGGAGGCCACGGTCCCGAAGCGTTCGGCAACAAGTGCTTCGCAGCCGTGCGACTGCCGAACGGTCACACCCTGATCGCCACCGGCAACGGACACAGTGTGCTCGAAGTGACCGCCGACAAGCAGATCGTGTGGAAGATCGAGCAAAACGACTTGCCCGGCATCACGCTCGCCTGGGTCACGACGTTGGAAGTTCTGCCGAGCGGCAACTATCTCATCGGCAACTGCCACGCTGGGCCGAACCAGCCGCAACTGATCGAACTGAATCCGAAGTCAAAAGAAGTCGTCTGGAAGCTGGAACGTCATGCAACCTTCGGCAACGATGTCTCGAACTCACAGGCTTTGGACGTTGAAGGCAACGCCCTCCGCTAATTCCGCTTGAAACTCCTTTTCCAATTCACTGAGGACACCATGCGCACCACTTTCGCCGTTTGCTGCATCACTCTGATCGCCCTTAGCGGTTTCGCCCACGCCCAGGACGGACCGAAACCGCTCAAGGCATTGCTGATTACCGGCGGTTGCTGCCACGACTACGCCAAGCAAAAGGATTTGCTGAAGGCGGGCATTGAAGGACGGGCTCATGTCGTCGTCGATCAAATTCACACCGACGACAAGACCACGAAGGCTCGCTTCGCCATCTACGAGAACGCCGACTGGGCCAAAGGCTACGACGTCATCATTCACGACGAATGCACCTCCGACGTCAAAGAGATGCCGTATGTCGAAAACATCCTCAATGCTCACAAGAACGGTATCCCGGCGGTCAACCTACACTGCGCGATGCACTGCTACCGAGTCGGCACCGACGACTGGTTCAAGTTCGTCGGCATTCATTCCACCGGCCACGGTCCACAGAAGCCGATCGACGTGACCTTTGTTGAAAAGGACCACGCCATCACCAAGGGTTTCGAGAATTGGACCACGGTCAACGAAGAGCTTTACAACAACATCAAACTGTTCGACACCACGAAGCCGCTGGCTCGCGGCAAGCAAGACGTCGGCAAGAAAGTTGATGATTACGTCGTCGCCTGGACCAACCAGTACGGCAAGTCGCGCGTCTTCAGCACGACGCTTGGCCACAACAACGAGACAGTCGGCGATCCGCGATACCTCGAGATGGTCACCCGCGGCCTGCTGTGGTCGTGCGACAAGCTCAACGATCAGTATCTGAAGGCCAAGAAGTAAGACGGCGAAGCCGCAGCGACGTAGCCGTCATCGCTCCGCGTGACGAGCCGAGCGGTTCATCGACGTGACTTGGAAATTCGGCTCGTCACGCGGAGCGGTGACGGCTACGTAGTCACGACGAGACGTTCTGTGCCTCGTCAACTTCGTGGCCGTCCCGTGACCGGATACGCCACGTCCTGAAAGCCTTTGCCGCTGTGCTCGCCGGGCGGGATGACGCTGTCGATGAAGGTTTCGTCTTCGGCGGTGATCGTCACATTGATCGCTCCGAAGTTGTCATCGAACTGCTCCATCGTGCGCGGGCCGAGGATCGCTGAGGTCAGAATCGGATTCGCGATGCACCAAGCCAGCGCGAATTGAGTCATCGGGACGCCGCGCTTCTGGCAATGCGCGGCGATCTGCTGCGAGACTTCGAAGCTGGAATCGCGGAGTTCGGCTTCCTTCATCCGCTTATCGCCGCGAGCGGCACGGCTTCCTTCGGGGAACGACTCTCCCGGCTTGTACTTGCCGGACAACACCCCGCGAGCCAGCGGGCTGTAGCTGACCACGCCGATCTTGTGTTCTTGGCACAGCGGCAGCAGTTCCACTTCGATGTCGCGATTCACAATGTTGTAGAGCGGTTGCACGCAGCAGAACTTGTTCAGCCCCAGCCGATCGCTGGTCCACAGCGACTCGCACAGCCGCCACGCTCGGAAGTTTGAGCAGGCGATGCTCAAGACTTTCCCTTGCCGAACCATGTCGTCGAGCGCTCGCAGCGTCTCGTCGATCGACGTGTCGTAATCTGGTGCGTGGTAGTAATAGAGATCAATCCGCTCGCACTTCAGCCGTTTCAGGCTGGCTTCGAGCGCTCGCATCATGTGATAGCGGCTGCCTCCCTTATCGTTGGGGCCGATTCCCATCACTTGCCGGCCCTTCGTCGCCAACACAACTTGATCCCACTTGCCGACGAGCGCCTTGCCGACGATCTCTTCCGACTTCCCGCCGGCGTACATGTCCGCCGTGTCGATGAAGTTGATCCCCTGGTCGATCGCCTTGTGAATGATACGGATCGAGGTCTCTTCGTCGGTCGCTCCACCGAACATCATCGTTCCAAGACAGAGCGGAGAAACGCGAACGCCGGTGGTGCCGAGCAGGCGGTAATTCATGGATTGGTCCTTCTTCGGAGGCAGGTGGTCAACTTTCAGCGGGCAACAATGTGACGCGAACGACCATCAACTGACAACTGACAACGAGCTGTACTGATGGCCGAGCACTTCCTAGCTCCCAAGAATTCGGCTTGTTAAAAGCGAACCCTCCACAACGCCGCTCGGATGCGATCCGCCCCTGCCGCCAGCCCACCTGTCGATCCTCATGGCCTCGAACGATTACGCGATTGCTGTTGCCCTTGCCGTGGCGCTGTTGACGATGCTGGCCGAGTCCTGGCATCACCGTCGCAGCCAGTCCGTGGCACGGTTGGCATTTGGTCCTGAGGGGCAACCGCGCCCATGGACTCGTGCCGTGCCGGTCCTACGAGTCATCAGCATGTCGCTGGCTGGTTGGGGACTGGTCGTGCTGGCCACGCTGGAGCCACAACTGTTGGGTGACGCGGGAACCAGCGCCGCAGACAAAGCTGATCCAACGGATGTGCAACGAGTCGTATTGGTGCTGGATGTCTCTCCCAGTATGAACGTCGTCGATGCCGGGGCCGATCAGAGGTTGCGGCGGCGCGATCGAGTGCTGGAAGTCGTTGAAGGTATCATGTCCCGCATTTCCCTGAGTCGAACTCGATTCAGCGTGGTCGTGTTCTTCACGTCGGCGCGGGCGGTCGTCGTGGACGCGACGGACACCAATGTCGTGCGCAACATCCTCGACAGCATGCCGCTGGTCTGGTCGTTTGAGCCAGGTGAGACGCGGTTGCTCGAAGGAGTGCGAGTCGCCAGCGAGTTAGCTCGCGATTGGCCGCCGAAGAGCACGACGATGTTTCTCTGCACGGACGGCGATACGGTCGATTTCAACCAGATCCCGAAGTTGCCCCGCTCGATCCGCGATCTGGAGATTCTGGCCGTCGGCGATCCGATCGTCGGCACGCTGCTCGGCAATCATGACTCACGGCAAGAGGCGGGCATCCTGCGTCGCCTGGCCGCGGAACTGCATGGCTCATATCACAACGTCAACACGCAGCATGTCCCCAGTAAGGCGCTGGCCGAGCTAGCTCGCGTGCCTCCGCCACCGGCGAGCGTCGGTTGGCAGATCAAAGATTTGGCTCGCATCGCGCTCACGATCGGAGCGGCGTTGCTGACTCTGATTCCGGTCGCGTTGCAATACTTTGGTAGTGCGTGGAATGTTGAGCGTGAGTTGCCGACGACACAGCGACTGATTGAATGCATCGAAAATTGGAGATTGAAAAATGTGAAAACGAACAACCCTATCGTTTGCTGGTAATTTGCAATCTCCAGTTTCCAATCCTCAATTTTCAATGAGTTGACCCCAGTCAGAACCCGCGTGAGGCTGTCCCAACACGCAAGACAAAATCAATCGGAACGATTCGCATGAAGAAATGGCTGATCCTCGCCTGGCTGCTGATTCCCGTCGCGTTGGTGAGCTATCACTTCGGGCCCGGACAAGCCGCGTTCGCGTATCGGCAGGCGCAGACGCATTTGGTCGACGCACAGAAGCTCGAACGCGACGGACACTTTGATAAGGCGATCGATCGTTACGGCGAGACGCTCGCTGCGTTGCCCGAGTCCGATGAACCGCCTCCCGATTTGGTTTTGCGTCGCGATCAACTGCGGCTAGCTCAGATTCGAGCACGCTTTCAACTCGGCCGATTGGCCGAGACGCTCGACAGCCTCAATGTGCTCATCGCGGACATCGAACGAGATCACGGTGCGAACTCCGCGCTGGCCGCAGACGCTCGCGACTTGCTGGGCCGAGTTCATTTCCAAGCGATGGTCGCCCTGCGGTTGGAGTCGGCGGAAGAAGCCGTCTGGAAGAAGCATTGGGAACTCGCGCGACAGAATTTTCGATATCTCTCCGAACACACGACCGGCCGGCGTAACGGACTCGATCGCCGCAACCTCGAAGCCGTGATCAAATCCTTCAACCTGCCGCCGGAGACATTCGCCGCTCCGGCCGGTGGAGCCACAACGACGGCGGGACTCGCAACTACGAAACCTCCACCGCCGAACGCCGCAGCGGCTGGCGGCGGACCGCCAACCAAAGCGGATGCTCGGCCGCGACCGGAAGCGCCGCCGAATAAAAAACCGCCGCCACCCGATGAATTCGATTTAGGTTCATAATCCCAGCTATTCATTCTTCATTTTCCAATCCTCAATTTAATTGCCAAACAATGATCACAGATCGAAGTCACCGTCGGCTCGCTATCAAGCTATTGAAAATTGAGAATTGGAAATTGGAGATTGGAAATTGGAAATTGGAAATTGGAAATTGGAAATTGGAAATTGGAAATTGGAAAACTCCGAACAACAGCGTGGTCTTGCCGCCGTTTCTGGTCAACCAATTTTCAATCTCCAATTTCTAATCCTCAATTCTCAATGTGCTCGTGCTGTTCGTGCTCTTTGTCACGCTCAGCCAAACTGAGATCGCATCGGCTAATCAAAAGCGGAAGTACAAATCAAAAACCGACACCGGCCTGCGAAAAGACATCGAGACATTCGCCAAGATCAAATTCTCGCGGCAGGCGGAGGAAGCGTTTCGCGCGGTGACGGCGACTCTTGATGAAGAGGCGGATGAGTCGACTCTGCTGCTGGCTTGGGTGCAGTCGGGTGATTGGGAGGAGGTCCGTGAGTTCCTCAAGCAGTTCGAGCCGGAAGGTGCTCGGCGGCTGCACATCAAGATTTGTTCGGACTTGGCCTTCGCGAATCCCAAGTCAACGATGCTGCCGCAGGATGTCATCGCGTTGGCCGATGCCTCGCCGGTGGATTTAGAGGAGAGACAAATTGCACCGCTGGGGAATTTGTTGAAGCTCTCCGTGAAGGATTCGGAATCTCGCACTGAGCTGTTGGCTCAATTGCATCGCGGGACGATCCGCCTGGGCGGAGAGAATGCGGATCGGCGTCGCACGGCCGCGCGGTTGCTGGCGCGAGCGGACCTGAACTCGGAAGCGAAGACCTTCGGCCTGCCTGAGCGGGATCTTCGTCCCGAAACGGTCGCTGTCGAAAATCCACCGCCCGACGTCCCGGCAACTCCGGCGAAGCGAACGTGGGGGTAACTGCGTGAAACGCTCCGCGATCCGAATTTGGAGACGGCCGCTCGTGCCGCCGCACTGGACGAACTACATGAGCTGTTTCTCGCCGCGGAACCGCAGGTGGTCGAGAAGCAGTTGCGGTTGATCGTCGCCGAGCTCAACGGAAAGCATCCCGATGTGACGCGGCTCGTCTTCGGCATGATCGGCCAAAAGACCGCCGCCGCCGGACGTGAGGTCGATTACACCGCGCGAGCCGTACATCTAGAACTTCAGCAGCGAGCGATCACGGCGCTTGTTCGGAACGAACCGACAGGCGAGCCGGAGGGCGTTAGCCCCCGGACCAACGGCACAGTCCGGGGGCTGACGCCCGCCGGCTCGCCGATCAAGACGTTGGACGAAGAGCCGTGGCGAACGCTCGCCAATCTGAGCGCCAACAATTGGCTCCTCGAAGCCAACAACAGTCTCAAGGAATTCCCGGGCTGGCTGAAGTCGTCCAACAATCGCGACAAGCATCCGCATGTGCCGTTGGAGACGCTGATCCCGAACGCTCCGGCCGGAGCCTGGATGGCCGCACTGCAATCGCCGCTGAACTCGATGGTCCGAGTCGCACTGGTTCGGGTCATCCTGTTGTCGGAGAACATGGAACGTGCCCTGCCGATCGTGCGCGAGTTGGTCCGCACCGACAGTCCGGCCGCCGCCAAGTTGGTGAACTCGTATCTGGAGACTTGGGCCACGCGGCACGATCCGAATCTGCCGCAGGATGTGCTCAAGCAATACAAAATCGACAATCAGGTCGTGGTCCTCACGCGAGCACAACAAGAGGCGAACCTCAAGCAGCTTGGCGACTTGCTGGCGTCGCTGGATGAGCCGACGCGAAAATTGCTCGACGAAACACAGTTGGTTCGGGCCTTCGACTTCTGTCACAGCCGAGCCGAGGTTTACACGCAGGCGCATTTCGTTGAGGTCTTCGGATCGCTCGATCAGATTTCGCCGAGCTTGATCCTCTCGCTTACCGAACGGACTCGGAACAAGCTGGCGTCGCAGTGGCGAGACCTCGCCGTGCAGCGCGACGCCGCGACGAAGCGCAGCACTTCGGATGTGTTCGAGCTGGTCAACCGCGGTTACGACGAGACCACTCGCACGGCCGAGCAATGGCTCGCGACTCACCCGGACGACTGGCGGATGAATTGCACGGTCGGCTCGCTGCTGGCCGACTGGTCCGAGTTCGCGTACTTCCAAAGCGTCGCGACCGACGACAACGGCGATCGTTTTGCCAGCTACCTCAAGCACAGCCAACAAGCGTTGTCCCGATTTCAATCCGGAGCCGCTGCCTACGCGGCGCTCGTTCCGAAGCTCAAACGGAGCGAATTCGATCTGCTGCCGTACAAGGCGTGGTTCTACGGACTGCTCGGCATCACGCACGACGGGGCGGGGCAATCTTCGGAAAGGAGTCACTCGCGACGAGATCGAGAAGATTCGCAAAGCCTTGCTCGAACTGCCGGGCGGAGCGAGCGCGGCGCACATCCAAATGTTCTCGACGATGGTCGCCGACAATGTGACGGCCAATCGCATCGCCCCGGAAATGAAATACCGCTACCTCAGCAGCGCGGTCCACATCACCGGCCGGCAGCCGACGATCTATCCGGCCGAGGAGAAGATCAAATACTACGACTCGCTTTTGAAAGAGAGGGTGCAAAACAGCATTCCCTTTTCTTTCCCGGTCAGGTTTGAACTTCCAATCTGGCGGCGGTGGTGCGGCGGTAATAGAGCGAGCCGGGGCGGGCGAGGATGTGTTTGGTGAGGGGATCGCCGTCGCTGAGGAGGCTGG
>SXGT01909031.1_pt1 | contig 13662 bp, 8 predicted proteins | sample 3176221 | NCBI WGS metagenome assembly SXGT01 (sample SAMN11356862, study PRJNA531348) | freshwater metagenome | isolation source: freshwater sample F1-120 | place: China: Fuxian Lake, Yuxi | collected 2017-12-25 | reverse complement strand
GCTGTTCCTGTATCTGGGCTACATGGCCCTGGTTTCAGCCATTGAAGACCATCGCACCGCTGCCCGGGCCGGTGGCATTCTGGTTTTGGTCGGGGTGGTCAACATCCCCATCATTCATTATTCGGTCGAATGGTGGAATACCCTGCATCAGGGACCCACCGTCACCAAGTTCGACAAACCGTCCATTCATCCCAGCATGTTGTGGCCCCTGTTGCTGATGGCGGTGGCGTTTCAGCTTTATTATTTCACGGTGGTGCTGATGAATGCCCGACTGGAATTGCTGGAGCGGGAAAAGCGGGCTCAATGGGTGCGCGAGCTGTTTCAGACGACCCCCGCTGCTGTCAAAACAGGCTGAGCTGGGCGGTCGGCGGTTCCGGTGGCACGAAGGCCTCGTGATTCAGTGTCTTGAGGCTGGCCGGTTGCAGGTTCAGCCGTTTCAGTGCGAGCCGGAAACGCTGACCGATCATGTCGGCGTAGGGACCGGTTCCGGTTTGCCGCTGGCCAAATTCCGACCGGTAAATTTTGCCCCCGTGACTGGCCTGAACCAGCGACCACACGTGTTTGGCCCGGGTGGGATAATGCGTATCCAGCCAGTCACGGAACAGGGTTTCCAGTTCCAGCGGTAGTCGCAACAGGATATAGTCGGCCCGGGTCGCGCCGATTTCCGCTGCCCGGGCCAGGATGGCTTCCAGCTCGGCGTCATTCAAGGCCGGTATGATGGGTGCCACCATCACGGTAACCGGTATGCCGGCCTCGACCAGCCTGGCCATGGCCTGGATTCGCCGGGGTGGCGTGGGAGCGCGGGGTTCCATCTGCCGGGCCAGGGTTCGGTCAAGGGTGGTGATGGACAGTTGCACCTGAACCAGGTTGTCCCGGGCCATGTCGGCCAGTATTGCCACATCCCGTTCGATCAGGGCCGATTTGGTGGTAATGCTGACCGGGTGTCGGCAACGGGCCAGTACTTCCAGAATCTGCCGGGTGATGCCCCATTCCCGCTCCACCGGTTGGTAGGGGTCGGTGTTGGCTCCCAGGGCAATCGGGCTGACCCGATACCCCTTGCGGGACAAGGCCCGGATCAGGAGTTCTGCCGCATCCGGTTTGACCCGGAGCCTGCTTTCAAAATCAAGTCCGGGCGACAGACCCAGGTAGGCGTGGCTCGGACGGGCATAACAATAACTGCACCCGTGTTCACAGCCACGGTAGGGGTTGATTGATTGCTCAAAGGGGATATCGGGCGACTCATTGCGACTGATGATGCTCCGGGCGTATTCGGTAGTGACGGTCGTTTTGAGGGGCGGCAGGTCATCGGGCCACCAGCCGTCATCGACCCGCTCCTTCGTCTGGCTCAGGTAACGCGAGTCCGGATTACTGGTTGCGCCACGCCCACGGATCGGGAGACTGGACATGCGTGGATGCTCATGTTTTTTTAAGGTGCAACGTACCCTTGCGGGTTTTCAGACCCGCCGGTTGCAGATAAATTTACTGCCATTCCCCACAAAGCGATAGCATTCATGAAAAATTTCCCGTTACTGGTCGGCCTGGGATTGGTTCTGGCCGGACCGGCGGACGCGCTGGATTTGCTGCAAGCCTACGATCTGGGGCTACGCAACGATCCGGTGGTGCTGGCCTCCGAGGCCAGTCGTAATTCAGTGGCACAAAACAAGGCCATCAATCGGGCCCAGTTGCTGCCATCGCTGGCCTTCACCGGACAGATTGACGAATATCATGTCGTCAGCTACGCCCAGAACTACCTGTACCGCAACGCAGGCGAACAATACTTCTGGCAGAGCAGTGCCGGTTTCCAGCTCACCCAGCCCCTGTTCCACTACGATTACTGGGTCAGGTTGTGGCAATCGGGTGACCAGATTGCCGAAGCCGAGGCCCGTTTGACCAGCGAGTATCAAAAACTGGCGACCCGGGTGGCTGAAGCCTATTTTAATGGTCTGGCCGCAGCGGATCAGGTTCGGTTTACCGGTTTGCAGTTGCAAAGCCTGGAGAGTCGGCTTGATCAGGTACGGGAGCAACTGGACGTCGGCTTCAGCACGGTGGTGGATGTGGATTCGATCCAGGCAGAATACGACCGGGTGAGGGCAGACCTGATTCTGGCAGAACAACGGCGCGATGATGCCCGTGAGTCGCTGCGTGAAATCATCGGCGGTGACGTACCGCCCGAATTGGTCAGCGTGCCGGAGGGCGTGCCGCTCATACGACCCGAACCGGACAAGGTTGAGGCCTGGCGCGACATGGCCCTGCAAAGCAATCTGGATGTGGTGGCGGCCCTCAATGCAGCCGAGGTGGCCAAACGCAATATCGACATCCAGTACGCCGGGCATTTGCCTACGGTCGATCTGACCGGACAGAAGAATTTTTCCGATACCAACCGGATTGCCGGTATCAGTGCCGACGCCGAGAACATCGGCGTGAACGTGCGGGTTCCACTGTTTGCCGGGGGCGGCATCAACGCCCGGGTGGTACAGGCCCAACACGCTTACCAACAGGCCGTACACGAGGTTGACCGGCGCAGGCGTGTGGCCGAGCGTCAGGTCAAGGATGCCTTCAGGGCCATCTCCTCCTCCATCAGTCGGGTCAGGGCACTGGAGGCCTCGATTAAATCATCGGAAAGTTCGCTGGCGGCTACCGAGATGGGCTACCGGGTGGGAACCCGCACGGTCGTTGACATCATCATTGAACAAAGCCGGTTGTACGGTTCCCGAACCGAACATGCCAAAGCCCGTTACGAGTACCTTAAAAATCGCCTGATTCTCAAGCAGGTGACCGGTACCCTGATGCGGGTGGATGTGGAAACCCTCAATGCCTTGCTGCATGGATGAAAATACTGTTCATACACCAGGATATACCGGGTCAGTTTGAGCCGCTGATCCAGTCCCTGCTGGCGGAGGGTGGCCATGCGGTCAGGGGATTGGGTTTGCATTTCAGACCCCATTTTGCGACAGCCCCCATCCCCGGACTGCAACTGGATTTTTACCCGCCTCCCCCGCCATCGCCGACACCGGACGGGGTGCCACCGGAAGCCGTGCAGGCATTGGCGACCGGACGGCAGGTGGCGGATTGCCTGGCCCGCTGGCAAAACGAGGGCTATTGCCCTGATGTCATTGTCAGCAACATTGCCTTCGGCGAGGCCATTTACCTGCGTGAGGTGTATCCGCACACCCCGATACTTGGTTATTGTGAGTACTATTTCCACAGCCGTGACAGCAATGCCGATTTTGGCCGAACCTCACCCCTGTCGCTGGCCAGTCGCTGCCTGGTGCAGACCGCCAACCTGACACCACTGCTGGGCATGACGGCCATGGATCTCGGGGTTTCGCCTACTCACTGGCAGAAAAACCTGTTTCCGCCGGAGTTCCACCGTAAAATCAGCGTCATCCACGAGGGGGTGGACACCGAACGGCTGTGCCCGGATGCGGCTGCGACCGTAACCCTGCCCGGAGGGCAGGTGCTGGATCGCTCCACCCTGATCGTGACCTACGCCACCCGTAACCTGGAGCCTTACCGGGGGTTTGACGTCTTCATGCGGGCAGTGGAAAAACTCTGCCGCCGCCGTCAGGATTGTCAGTTCATCATTGCCGGTGGCGATGAGATCAGCTACAGTCCCGCCCTGCCGCCCGGAGAAACCTACCGCCAGCACCTGTTGAACGAACTGGACATCGACCCGAACCGGGTTCATTTCGTGGGGCGCAGACCCTACGCCGACTACATACGGATACTTCAGGTCTCCTCCGTTCACGTTTATCTCAGTTATCCCTTCGTACTATCCTGGTCGCTGCCCGAATCCATGGCGGCTGGCTGTGTCATCGTAGGCTCCGACACGGCCCCGGTGCGCGAACTGCTGCAGGATGGTCGCAATGGCTGGCTGGTCAGTTTTTTTGCCGACGGCCACCTGGCAGACCGGATCGAAGCGGTGCTGGATCACCCGACCGGCTGGCGTTCACTGGGCGTGCAGGCACGGGCGGATGTACAGGCCGGGTATGAGAGGCGAGACACATTGCGTCATTATCGGGCCTTGATCCACCGGGTTATTGAATCCAGGTCAGTTTGATTCGGCATCACCCGCCCCTTCACCCCTTCAATCCCTTCATGTCCATACAGATCAAGGATCTATTCAGTCGCTTCAGACCCTTCCTGATATACGCCGGTATATTCAGTTTCTTTGTCAAATTACTGTCCCTGTCTCCCGTACTGTTCATGATGTCGGTATTTCATCAGGTACTGGATAGCCGCAGCGTGGAGACACTGTTCGTGCTGGCGGGCGTGTTTCTGTTTGCTACGCTGATCGATGCCATACTGGATACCCTGAACACCCGCCTGTTTGCCCGTTTTGGTGACACGGTGTATCTGGAATTGCGCGGCCCGGTGCTTTCAGCCCTGTTACACAACCGCAAGGCTGCCGCCAACGACAATCACGCCCTGGATGATCTTGACACGGTGCGTTCCTATCTGGGAGGAACCGGCCTCAAAGCCCTGTTTGAAATTCCCTGGATTCCCATATTTGTCTGGATACTGTGGCTGTTTCATCCCTCACTGGCCGTGCTGGCGATTGTCAGTTCGATCATACTGTTCAGTCTGACCTTCCTTGAAGATGCCGTTGCCGCCGACGCCCAGGTCAGGGCCGGGCTCAAATTGCGGGAGTCCCGTGATTTCATCCACTATGCCTGTGAAAATGCCGAGGCTGTAACCGCCCTGTCGATGCAGGGCAGCATCCGCAGTCGCTGGGAAACTTTGAATGATGAATATCTGGATCATTCATTCACGGCCAGGAGCCGGGCCAGCACCATCGTGGCGTTTTCCCGCTTTGTGCGAACAGCCCTGAGCCTGCTGGCCATGACCACGGCCGCCTACCTCTGCATCACTGTACAGGGGATGTCGTCAGGGGTGATTCTGGCCAGCACCATTGTGATGGGCAAGACCCTGGCTCCCATCATTCATGTACTCAGTTCCTGGCGTTCGCTGGTCAGTTTTCGGGCTTCCTGGAAGCGGCTCGATACCCTGTTACAGGCCGGTCAGGGGTCGGGACAGGGATTTCGCAACCCGCCTCCGACCGGAGAATTATCCGTCGAGAACATCCTGTTTTATCTGGACAGGGATCGCACCATTCTGCGCGGGGTCAATTTCCGGCTGGCAGCCGGAGAAATGCTGGGCGTGGTGGGTGCCAGTGCCTCCGGCAAGACCAGTCTGGCCAAACTCATGGTCGGGATTCATCAACCCAGTGATGGCGTGATACGACTGGATGGCATTGACGTTTCCCAATGGGCCAGAAACGGTTTGGGAGAACACATCGGGTATTTGCCCCAGGATCTGCAGTTGTTCAAGGGTACGGTCGCCGAGAATATTGCCCGCATGGGCCACGCCCATCAATCCGTGGATGCGGTGGTGGATGCCGCCCGGCGGGCCAGGGTACACGACATGATCGTCCGTTTGCCGCGAGGCTATGACACTGAAATCGGCGAAGGCGGCCGGATATTGTCGGGCGGACAGCGACGCATGATCGGGTTGGCACGCGCCCTGTTCGGAAGACCGCGCTTTCTGGTACTTGACGAACCCAATTCAAATCTGGATGGACGCTCCGAGGCTGTCCTGCTGGAAGTACTCCGACAACTGAAGACCGAGGGCGTAACCATCGTCATTGTGGCCCATAAACCCAGCATCCTGCAGGATGCCGACAAGATGCTGGTACTGAACCAGGGGCGTCCGCTGTTGTTTGGAGCCCGTGAGGAGGTTCTCAGGCAACTGGGAGAGGTGAGCGAGACAGATACGCGGTCTTCGTCCGGTCGCCCCCGCAAAAAAGTGATATCGCCAGTTCAGTCATGATTCATCCCCGGATTCCTACACTAGGCACCCATTACTCACTGCACCAATGACCATACTTTCGATCCCTGTCGATCCGACCGGTGAGACAACCCGCATCGTTCGGGCCGGCGTTTTCACCATATTGTTTTTCTTCGGCGGTATCATGCTCTGGAGTGCGATAGCCCCGATCAGCGGAGCTGTGGTTGCCGATGGACACGTAAAGGTCGACACCCAGCGCAAAACCATACAGCACCTGGATGGCGGGCTGGTACGGGCCATACTGGTACGCGAAGGCGATCACGTGGAAGAGGGACAACCCCTGCTGGTACTTGAAGATGCCGAGGTTCTGTCCAGTCTGAATGTATTGAGGGATCAACGCAATGCCGAACTGGCCCACGAGGCACGGTTGCAGGCTGAAAAAAAAATGGCCTCAGACGTGGAATTTTCCGATGAACTAATCGCATCGGGCGAGGCGAAGACGGCAGCCTTGCTGCGAAACGAACGCGCCTTGTTCCTGACCCGGAAAAAGAGCATGGAAGAAGAGGTCGCCGTCATTCGAGAGGAAATGGCCAGTGCCCGGTCGGGTGAAGCAGCCATTTTGTCGCAGATGGAGGCCGCCCGGGAAAGCATTCGCTACAAGGAAGAGCGGGTTGCAGCCGGTGCCCGGCTCAGCGAAAAGCAGTACATACAGAAGGAGCAGTTTCTGATGATGAAGGAGGGGCTGGCCGACAAGCGGGAAACACTGGGCCAGCTCAAGGCAGCCCTGTCATCGCTTCGGCAGCAACAATCCGAGCTGGAGCTGCGCATCATTACCCTGCACAACGAATACATTAAAAATGCCGACAACGAACTCAAGGATGTCCGCCGCACCATTTTTGAACTGGAGGAAAAAATTCGTCCGGTTGAGCTGACCCTGAAGCGTTCGCAGATCACCGCTCCCGTTGCAGGCCAGGTGATTGATCTCAGGGTGACGACTCTGGGTGGCGTGATACAGGCAGGGGCTCCCCTGATGGATCTGGTTCCCGACAACAAGGCCTTGATTCTGGAAGTCCGGGTCAAAACCAGCGACATTGACAAAATTCACACAGGCCAGATGGCAGATGTGCAGTTGAAGGCCTACAATGCCCGCAACGTACCGCATGTCAAGGGGCAGGTGTCCTACATCTCGGGGGACATGCTGCAGGATCCGCATCCGGCGGCCACCCAATTGGCTGAATACTATTTGACGCACATTCGCGTGGACGAGGCTGAGCTGGCTGTTTTGCAGGCATCGCATCCCGAGGTTTCCCTCACTCCCGGCATGCCGGTGACCGGGTTCATCCAGACCAAAACCCGGACTTTTTTCGAGATATTGCTCAAACCCTTTGAAGATTCAGTCTCCAGGGGTTTGCGAATCGAGACTTAGCTGTTAAATTTAGCAGCGAATAAGCTTATGACCGGGCGAGCTATCGCCCTGGTTCAACAGATACGGGCTGCGGCCCTTGCGGGCGTGTCCATTTGGGGGTACACCCCGCGTTGGCGGCCTCCCGAAAAAATTTTTCTGTAAATAAATCACAGAAAAAACACACCTCATCGGGTAGCATTTTTCCACATCTTTAATTTTTAATTTGTTCAAGGGGTCATTATGGCAACACCAGCACCAGTCACAACACCGGAAGGCGTTGAAACCATTAAACCAACCAACCAGCAGGCCGCTGAGGCAGTCAACACCATACTGGAGGGCATTGATGTTGCCGGTGCCGTGGCGGACACCACGACGGCTCCGCCTGCCCAGGGGGTCACCGTTTTCAAGGATGATGCAGGTAATTCGTTCGTTGTCGCGGATGCGCAGCAGGCTGCCACTCCCAACGACAACGGCGTCAATGTATTCAAGCTGGCCGATATTCAGGCCAGTCTGCCAGCCGGAGCTCCTGTGGTCATCCAGGGCGTTGGCGTCGACAAGGTCAAGGGGGGTGATGCAGGTGACAAGGTCATCAACCAGTCCAACGACGATACCAAGTTCAAGACGGCAGGTGGCGATGACAGCATTGTGTCGACCGGTTTCGGCTCAAGCACCTACAAGACCGGCGATGGCAACGACAAGGTTATCGGTGGTTCGGGTGACGAACTGATCAAGGGTAACGTAGGTAACGATACCCTGTACGGCTCTGAGGGCAGTGACACCGTTTCGGGTGGTGTTGGTGATGACGAAATCAGCGGCGGCGCGGGCAGCAACCAGCTCACCGGCGGTGACGGATCTGATACCTTCGTATTCGATACCGACGCGAACGGCCTGAATACCGTAACCGACTTTACGGCGGCTGACATCCTGAAAATCGCTGACCGTAACGGTGACGGTGCGGTTACTGAAGGTGATGACGGCGACTTTACCCAGGAAGTCAAGGACGGCAACCTGGTCATTCACCTGCTCGACGACAGTGGCTCGGAAAATTCGCGTGTGATACTGCAGAACCAGGCCAACACCCTGAAGGAGAGCGACACCGACGATGGTACCTTCACCATCTAATCGGCTCCGTCTGGCGGGGGAGCCATCCCTCCCTGCGAAACAAAGGCCCGCCATCGGCGGGCCTTTTTTCTTTGTTTGAATCCACTCAATCATGTCTCTGCAAGCCTACGCCCGTGATGATCTCCTGATTCTGGACTGGTCATATCCTGACGGCATCCAGCCCGGGATCAGTGTTCAAGTCGATGATGAAACGGTCTCCAAGCCCGTATTGGGTGCAGAATGGGTGGGTGTGCCCCGTTATCTTCTGGTCGGTCGCCATCCCGGCATTGGCCAGCGCAGCAATCCCGTTATCCGGATTGTGATGGCATCCGGTCAGACAGTGGCCGAATACACCGCCCGTTGCCTGCCGCAATTGCCAGCCGACTACCTGTCCGATTGTCCGCTGGCCACCCGGATACGTATCGAAAAAATCCTGCTGTTGCAGGTGCCCCGCAGTTTTCCGCAACTCCAGCCAGCCACCCTTGGGCAACTGGCCACCTGCCTGGTGGACTCTGCAGTATTCAGCCGCCGTTGCCCCGATGGTTCGCTCTACCTTCGTCTGCCCTGGATGACGGGGACTGAACCTGCCCTCCTCAGCCTGACCGTCACTACAACCGCTGCCGACGCAGCGGCTGACAGGACGGTAACCTGCCCGGCACTGGCCGAAGGCGGTTACCTGCACACCCTGATTCGACAGCCCGAAATCCTTGATTATCCGGCTCACTGCTGGCTGCTTGAGGTGCAGGGGGTGCGCCGAACCGCCATCCGGCTTCCGGATTTACCGGAGATTCCACGCGATGTTTCATGGAACCCGTGGTTGCATGAGACGTTACTGGCGGCGTACACCGGTGATCGCAGGGCTCTGAAAGCCTTTTTGTTGGTGCAGCCAGGCATCGGCACTCCATTGAAGCCACGGCTTATGGGCCAGATCAACGCCATCCATTCCGACACCCTGCAGGGGCTGGCCTGGAATCCGGAGCAGCCCGATCAGGTTCTTGCACTGGAAATCCGGCTGGACGGGCAGCCTTTGGCCGAGGTCGAAGCCAATTTGCCCCATCCGGCCCGAACCGCCGAGGCACCGGTCAATTGCGGTTTTCTGTACCGGCTGGATTCAGCCCTGTTGGGTGATACGCCCCACCGCCTCGACATCCACGAACGGTTCAGCGGTGCGAAGGTGCCCGGTAGTCCCCTGTTCTGGGGTCCGGGCCAGTTCGACGGCGAATGCTCCATCGGGCCACGGGGAACCCTGGAGGGCTGGGTGGCAGAACGCTGTCATGGCGTTCATCCGCTGCGGGTGCGCCCGCAGATTGACGGGGTGGCGCAGGCTGAAGTGCTGGCCCGGCCGGACTACCCGGGCAAACGCAGCCGTTTCTCGGTACCGTTGCCCGATACCGTGTTCGACACCCGTGAACACCGCATCACGCTGGAGGTAAAACGCGCCGGTGCCGACGCATGGTTTGGCCTGCCGCAGGGGATCGGGGTCAAAACCACCTATCAGGGCCACATCGAAGCGGTCGGCCTCAGCCGGGTCAGCGGCTGGATCATTAATCGCACCGCACCGGAGCGACCGGTGTCGCTGGATTTACGCCTCAATGATCGCACCCTGGCCTGGCAGCGGGCCGAGGGTCTCCGAACGGATGTGGCGGACAAACCGGGCCGGCACGGGTTTGAGTTCGTGCTGCCGACACAGGATCGCTCCGAGACTACCGCCCGCATCAGCCTGCACCTGACCGGCTGCGGGGTGGAGGTGCTGGGGCCGCCGGTTCTGGTAACCCCATACGAAGTGGCCATTCAGGCACTGGCCCAGGCGGCGGCGGTTCTCAATCGCCAGGCCGATGAGAGTCCTGAACCCGAGCCGGAACTGACCCTCTGGGTACGTACCCAGATTCTGGGCAAGCTCCAGACCGAATTGCGCCGGGCCCGAAATTTTCCGGCCCGGATTGACCTGACACTGGGTTCACTGCTGCGGATGCCGGTGTATTCAAGCCCGAATGCGGTAGTCGATGTGATCGTGCCGGTGTATTCAAGCCCGGAGCAAACCCTGCGTTGCCTCGACAGCGTGCTGGCGGCCCGTACCGATACGGCCTTTGAACTGGTCGTTATTGACGATGCCAGCCCGGAGGCTGACCTGCGCACGGCACTCCGCACGCTGGCTCAGGAAAACCGGCTGACCCTGCTGGAAAATCCGCTCAATCAGGGCTTTGTGGCCAGCGTCAACCGGGGCATGCAGTTGCACCCCGGGCGCGATGTGGTGCTGCTCAACTCCGATACCCGGGTGGCGGATGGCTGGCTGGATCGGCTTAAGGCCGCTGCCCGCCGGGAAGCCAGCACCGGCACGGTCACGCCGCTCTCCAACAATGCCACCCTCTGCACCATTCCCCAGCCCGAGACACTCGATACCGCCGCAATGGATGCCCTGTGCGCCCGGGTCAACGCAGGCATCACGGTGGATATTCCCACGGCAGTAGGCTTTTGCATGTACATCAAACGCCGGGTGCTGGATGAGGTGGGCTATTTCAACCAGGCCCTCTGGGGTAAGGGCTATGCCGAGGAAAATGATTTTTGCCTCAAGGCCGCCACGCTGGGATGGCGGCACGTAGCCGCTGCCGATGTGTTCGTGTGGCACGAGGGCGGAGTGTCATTCGGTGCCAGCAAAGCGGACAGGATTCAGTCCAACCTGAACAAACTCAACCGGATTTATCCGGACTACGCCGCCCTGATCGAGCGATTTGAGGCACGGGATGCGCTGGCTCCCTGCCGCAACCGCATCGTGCGTGAGTGGCTGAAACAGCATGCTGACCGGTATGTCCTGTTCGTGATCCACGGCCTGGGCGGTGGCACCCAGGTGGCCGCCGACACCCTGGCCCGGGCTTTGGCGACTGAGGGCTATCCGGTACTGGAACTGATGTCGAAAAGCCCGGGCCTCTGGCAACTCACGGTGCCGGGTCTGCCGTACAGTTTGCAGTACGGTTGCGGGGATCGCTGGGCCGCCTTGCTGGATGACCTCCGCTATCTGGGCGTGTGGCACGTCCATTACCATCAAACCATGCAGTTCCCGTTGCAGATCTGGGACATCCCCGAGGCTTTGGCGATTGCCTATGACGTGAGCCTGCACGATTACCTGCCAATCTGCCCCCGCATCAACCTGATGGATGAATCGGGCTATTACTGTGACGAGGCCCGGCACCAGCCGACCGCCTGCAACCGTTGTCTGGCCCTGAACGGGTTTGATGATGACGAGACCAACCACCGGATACTGCGGAACAAGTTTGCTGAATTCGGTCAGGACGTCGCCCGCTGGCGCGAGCATTATGCCCGTATCCTGGCAGGTGCCCGGCGGGTAATTGCCCCCAGCCAGACCGTCGCCACGATTTTTGGCGAGCATTTCCCGAACCTGAACCTGGTGGTCATTCCGCACCCGCCGACCGCTACCCCGGCCACTGCTGCTGCCGTGTCGGCCCGTGTCAGCCAGCCGTATCAGGTAATTGTCATGGGGGCCATCGGTCGCCACAAGGGCTATGACATTCTGCAGGGCATGCTTAAACAGGCGGTCAAACAGGGATTGCCGCTGCATTTTCACCTGATTGGCTATAGCTGCGACGACGCGGCCCTGCTGGCGTATCCGAACATCAGCATCAGCGGGCCGTATGCGGCGGATCAACTGCCGGAGCGCATCGCCGCCACTCAGGCCGGGGTAGCCCTGTTCCTGAGTCCCTGGCCGGAAACCTACTGCTTCACCCTGTCGGAAGCCTGGCGATACGGGCTTTATCCGGTGGCCCTTGATATCGGAGCCGTCGGCGAACGGATCCGGGCCAGCGGGCAGGGTTTGCTGCTACCCCTCCAGGCCTCCGCCAAAACCATCAATCAAGCCCTCATGGATTTGTTCAGTCAGGCGTTGCCGGTGGTTGAACCCGGCCCGACTGAAGCACTGACCGCAGTGGCAGAGGCATTTTATGGCTGGGGCGAATCCACCCGGCCTGCCACTTCCTCCGGGACAACGCCATGAGTCAAACCCATCCCTCCAACCCATTGCTGCGTCTTTTCAAAGCGGGCAAAGCGGATGCCCGTCCCGCGCCCGCCACAGAGGAAGCGGTGGCCGAATCGCCCTACGCCCGCTATCTACAGGATCGCTTCAATCCGGCTGAGGCCCGAACCCTGACACCGACCTCACGCGATGTATTTTTGCTCTCTGCCGATGTGCAGCATGTGGCGGATACGGTCGGGCTGTTTCACGCCCCAAAAAACCTGCTGCTGGTACGCGACCCCTGCAAGGGCGAAACCGGACGCCTGCTGCGCTTGAGGATGGAGCCGGATGCCATTCCCCTGTTCGGCAACTGGCGCGGCTACGGCAAGGATGGATACGCCTGTTACAATCCGGCCCGATCATTGTTTTCGCTCTGGTTTCAGGTCGATCAGGCCCGGCCCGACCGCCGCTTCAGCTATGGTTTGCCGGGGCGGGGCTGGTTGCCCCTGATCGGCGACTGGGATGGCGACGGCAAGGACGGCATCGGCCTGTACGATCCCTCGACCGGGTATTTTTTTCTGCGTAACAGCCTGTCGGCAGGCTTGCCCGATTATTACTTCAGACTGCAACAGACTCCGACCCGGGCCATTCCGCTGGCGGGCGACTGGAACGGTGACGGCATCAGCGGGGTGGGACTTTACCAACCCGAGACCGGCGTGTTTTATCTGAGTGACACGCTGGATGCCGTGGCTCCGGCGATGCAATTTTCAGTTGAGCCCAGGGAAACCGATGCCATTGCGCTGGCCGGCGACTGGAACGGTACCGGCAGCGACCGCCCGGCCCTGTACCTGCCCCGGCAATCACGTTTTTTGCTGTGGTTGCAAACCGGTCAACCGCACAGCGATACTGCTTTCCGCTTCTCCCATAAGGGTTTACGGGGGACTCCGGTCAGCCTGCGTTGGGCGTTGTGATGCGTCAACATTGACAGTCGGGGGGCATACCGTTACTTTTACCCGTTTTTTTCCGAAGGCGTTCGGACTATAACCCAGCCCCCTACTCACCGTTTTACAGAGCCCTTGATGGAAGAATTTCAACGTATCAAACGTCTCCCGCCCTATGTCTTCAATATCGTCAACGAACTGAAGGCCCGGGAGCGGGCGCAAGGCGTCGACATCATTGATTTTGGCATGGGCAATCCCGACCGACCGACGCCCCAGCACATCGTTGACAAACTGGTGGAGGTCTCGCAAAAAGGCACGGCCCATCGCTACTCGGTCTCAAAAGGGATTCCACGTCTGCGTCGGGCGATCTGCCAGTGGTATCAGCAACGCTTCGGTGTGGAACTGGATCCCGACAGCCAGGCCATCGTCACCATCGGCTCCAAGGAAGGGCTAGCCCATCTGGC
>SXGT01933018.1_pt1 | contig 13663 bp, 13 predicted proteins | sample 3176221 | NCBI WGS metagenome assembly SXGT01 (sample SAMN11356862, study PRJNA531348) | freshwater metagenome | isolation source: freshwater sample F1-120 | place: China: Fuxian Lake, Yuxi | collected 2017-12-25 | reverse complement strand
CGCTTGACCGACGGTCAGGGCAGAACGGTTGATTTCAGGAACACGGTTATCGTGATGACCTCAAACCTGGGTTCCGATGTCATTCAGGAATTGTCAGGCGAAGCCAACTACGCAGCAATGAAAGCCGCTGTTATGGACATCGTCGGCATGCACTTCAGGCCCGAGTTTATTAACCGGGTCGATGAATCGGTGGTATTCCATCCCCTGGGCCGCGGACAAATCAGGGCTATTTCGGCTATCCAGATTGAACTGCTGCGCAAGCGCTTGCTGGAGCGTGAAATCGGCTTTGAAATCAGTGAAGACGCGCTGGATTTGTTGGGTGAAGCCGGATTTGACCCAGTTTACGGCGCAAGACCGATGAAACGGGCCATTCAGCAACAACTGGAAAATCCGCTGGCGCAAGAGATACTGGCAGGTCATTTTGCAGCGGGAGATACGATAAAAGCGGATGTTATCAATGGGGAACTGCGGTTTTTAAAGGATTAACGGTCTCATCCCCAGGCTATTCATGATTGCATAGCAACTACAAACCGGCACCGGGTTAGGCGACAGTCCTAACCCGGCCTTCGCCGACATCAATTTTCACGAATCCGTATCAATGCAAATACGATTGCGGCCTTCAGCTTTAGCCTTATACAAGGCCTTATCCGCGCGATTGATCACATCAAGATACGCAGTATCGGTAGCGTTGACTTCCGATATGCCGATACTTACCGTTAGGTTTAACACGCTGTTTTCTACGGGAATGCCGGTTACCGAAATAATTTCTCTAAGCCTTTCGGCAATGACCAAAGCTTGTTCAAGTGCGGTTTCAGATAATAATACACAGAATTCTTCCCCTCCCACTCTTGCTACGCTGTCTTGCGGACGGAACAGCGCCATGCAGATATCGCCAAGTTTTTCCAGCACCTGGTCACCTACAGCATGACCGAAAGTATCATTGACCCGCTTGAAATGATCGATATCCAGCATCAACACTGAAAACAAACAAGCGGTTCTCAGGTATCTGGATAGTTCCTTGTCGATTATTTCATTGAATGCCCGGCGATTTAACAGCCCGGTAAGCGGATCGGTTTTAGATAAATCATCCAGCCTGAATTCAAGTTCTTTTTGTTCCGTTACGTCACGTTCTATGGCGACAAAATGCGTAACTTCACCAAAATTGTTTTTTAACGGCAGAATGCTGAGATCCAACCAGTATTCCTTGCCGGATTTGCTGTAATTCTTGAGCGTAACCCTAACCGGTTTTTTGCTTTCCAAGGCCCTGCGAATTTCCCTTTTAGCAACCGCCCCGGTTCCGGATGATTGCAGGATTCGCGGATTTTTACCCACCACTTCGTCAAAGGTATAACCCGTAAGTAAAGTGAAAGCCTTGTTGACATACACTATCTCCGGCCCAGGCCAGTCAATGGGAAACGCCTTGGTTACAATAATAATATCCTGCGCCGCTTCGACTATGTCTTGAAAATTAAAATCGAATTCTCTCATATTCATATAATCAGGATAGCCGCAGTCAGCACAGGAAGATTAGATAGATTCGTCCTGCAAAGCCTGGTAAAACCATACATCCTTGTCTCAACCGTCAGGCAAAGACTTGGCATAGGTAATGGAGATCAGTTGAGCACAGCCTGTATCCAGATGCCGCCAGTCATCAGGCATGATCAATCTCGCCAAGGCGGCTGTCGGTAAAAGCTTATCCGCAGCCGGTAATTTATTACCCGTAAGATTGATCAACAATTTTTCCAGATCCGGATTATGCCCCACCAGCAAAACACGTCTTGACTGAATCGGACATTCAGACAGCACCGTTTTCAAGCGCTCAACGCCGTTGAAATATAAGCGTCTGTCCCGCTGGATAGCCTGCTTATCTATGCCGATAGCCGCACAAACTATTTTTGCCGTTGAAAAAGCTCTTTTTGCCGGCGAACTTAGCACTGTATCCGGTAGCCATTGCTGTTGCTGCATCCATGTCCCTAAACGCAATGCCGCTTTTTTCCCGCGTTTCTTTAACGGCCTGTCAAAATCCTCCAGTTCTACAGTCCTGTCCGACTTCGCATGCCGAAGCAACCATAATTCTCTACTCATATTTTTACCTGTTCCATTGTTTATTACGCAACACCTGATAGCCCATTTGAATCATTCACAAGCAAGCGGTGTCTGTTGAATGTTAAGACCAATGCTGTGTTTTCAAACCGTCATGAAAGGTTAGTACTATACTGTCTGAGATCACGTTTAAAATCTATCGCCACCTGGAAAATATGTGCTTACAATTTGAATTTCCCGTGAGTTTAACGGCTGAAAAATTTATTGCAAAATTAGGCAAACAAGTTGAAACACAGCTGATTTCAAGACAGTACTCCCTGAAAACCTACTACGATAGCTTTGACTGGCGCTTGTATGCAAATGGCCTTACTTGCGAATTCAACCGGTCAAAAACGACAATCGCCCTGACTTTACGATCCCTCGAAAACAATCTGGTTATAGCCGTTACGGACGTTCATGAAGTTCCCGTATTCAGCACGCAGTTCCCACCCGGTACAATACGCAGTACGCTGGAGCCGATACTTGAAATGCGCGCATTGTTATCCGTTTGCACACTGGATTATGAAGCTTACCGACTTAATATCATCAATAAGGACAAAAAGACCGTCGTTCGCCTGTTTATTGAAGAACACGAGTTGCTCAATAACCGTCTCACGCTGCAAACCATCAAAGGCTACGATAAGACCGCCGAACACATCATCGAGATACTCACAGATCAACTGGGCTTATCTCTCACCGATCAACCAGTTTTACTGGCAGCCCTGGCCTTACAGGGCCGACAACCCAACGACTATTCATCCAAGCTGCTTATCCATCTTGACCCGATCATGCGCGCCGATATAGCCTGCAAAATCATTTACAAGCAGTTATTGAACGTTATCAAAGCCAACGAACAAGGCACTATTAACGACACCGACAGCGAGTTTTTACATGATTTCAGGGTTGCCGTTCGCAAAACCCGTTCAGGGCTAAGCCAACTCAAAGGCGTTTTTCCGGACCCAATTAACGCGTATTATGCCGATTTTTTTTCCTGGCTGGGCCAGATTACCGGCCCCACCCGTGATCTTGATGTGTATCTGTTGAATTTCGAGTCCTACAAAAGCAGTTTACCGATCTCAATCCGTGAAGATATTAATCCCTTATATGATTTTCTGCTTGATAAACAACGAAAACGCCAGAGGGAATTGGCAAAACACCTGAAATCCCGCAAATATTTGACCCCATTAGCCGAATGGACGCACTATCTTGAGCAGCGGGTTCAAAATAAACCCATTGAGCCTAATGCAGGATTATCCATTAAACAACTGGCAGATAGTCGAATCTGGAAAGTGTATAAGCGTGTTGTACGAGAAGGTGACGCCATTACCGAACTGTCGGAGTCCGAAAAACTCCATGATTTAAGGAAATCCTGTAAAAAATTACGCTACCTTATCGAGTTTTTCCAAAGCCTTTATCCTGACAATCAAATAAGACACCTGCTTAGAAGCTTAAAAGAACTTCAGGAAGTGCTGGGCGACTTCCAGGATTATCAGGTTCAGGAACATAACTTAAAAGAGTTCAGTGAAGAAATGCTGGCAGGCAAGCTGCACGCCTCTACTGTTTTAGCGATGGGTGTATTAATTCAGAATCTGGATACCCGAAGATATAAAGCTCGTAGTGATTTCAACTCGCGGTTTTCCGCCTTCAGGCAGGCGGAAAACCAGGCCGCATATAAATCACTGTTTGCGGCCAAGTCCTGACATCAATCTTGAGTAAAACAAAGCAAAATCCGGCTCTAAATCCCTTCAGCCTGCTGTTTTTTGTAAAGAATAGAGGAATACACCGACAAGCCGATCAAAATGGCGCCGACCAGACCCGTTACCACTTCGGGAATATGATGGTTCATGCTTAACAGCATAATCGCGGCCAGCACCCCGATAGCATAATGCGCTCCGTGTTCAAGAAACACATATTCATCCAAGGTGCCCTGACGCACCAGATACACCGTCAGGCTTCTGACGAACATGGCACCAATCGCCAAACCCAGCATAATAATGACGACATCCTGGGTAATCGCAAAAGCACCGATAACACCGTCGAATGAAAATGAGGCATCCAACACTTCAAGGTACAGGAAGCTCATCACGCTGCCTTTTTTAAGCACCTCAGCCAATTCCTCGCCTTCTTCTTCATCTTCAAACAATGCGGATAGGCTGCCCACAATTACGTACAGAATAACGCCCGCCACGCCGGCAACCAGTGCTTCCAAACGGATAGCCTCGGGCAACAGGCTTTGGGTGAATAACAGCAACCCCAAGGCCAGAATGATTTCAATAGATTCAAGCTTGCCGAAGCCGGACATTTTTTCTTCTATCGTTCCGAGCCAATGCAGTTCTTTACCTTCATCAAAGATAAACGAGAAAAACACCATCAACAAAAACATCCCGCCAAATGCCGCAATTTCTACATGTGAGTCGGTTAAATGCCGGGCATAGGTAGCCGGATCATGTAACGCCATATCGGTCACGCCGAACAGACCAATACCGGTTGCTACCGAAACAATGGCTATTGGAAATAAAAGCCGCATCCCGAAAACCGCAATCAATATCCCCCAGGTTAAAAAATACTGCTGCCAGCGCTCGTCCATCCGCTTTAATATCGACGCGTTAACCACCGCGTTATCAAACGATAAACTAACCTCAAGAACTCCCAGAATAAGGGCGATAAAAGCCCCCATTATCCCACCCCAGTAAATCGCTATCGCCAGACAAAGCGCTGTAACAATAAAAGAAAGACGAAAATGCTGCATAAAATACCCTTTAAAGATAAAGTTTAAGATCCTGTTAACTATAAAAGTATTTATTTATAAATCAACAACTATTCAACGCCAATGTAGTTATACTCCGCGCGGTCACAGTTCCGGCTTTCTAAACAGCGCTTTTGTCCGATAACGGCGTTGCGTAAAAACCAAGGCGATTTCATATCAATAGTCAGGCCTCACCGAGATAATCAGGACACGCACAAAGACCACAACCCCGAAAAAACAATCGGTCAGTTTTAAGAGTAGAATTGGCCCAACATGGAGGCCAGGTGCAGTTTAGACGTCAAGACTTTAGGTTTTTCGCTGAAAAAGTGGTTCTAATCGCGATGAACGGACGAGGCGGGCTTCAAACAGCTTTGATATAGAGAATTAACTTCATAGAAGGTCTATGGAGACAAGTAAAATACAAGGCTCTACTCACCAATAATTACCAAACCGTATGCGAATTACGCTACGGTTTGAAACGCTATTTGAATTTTTCTTTATTTCTTGGAGGAATCGGTATTGATAGCAGGCAACTCTCTAAGCGGGAAATTCCGGTCGCTGCTGCCGACAACTAAACACAATATATGTTTGAATCTGATAGGTTTGAATGCTGAAAATTTCCTACACGGAAATGGCATCAGCTGTACAAGAAAAACAAAAATTAAGGCGATATTATGTCAATCTTTAAAACAAAAACACCCCCCCGCCGGGATAAATACGGGGGGGTAGTTTTTTAGTTGCCTTCGGTACCGGTAACGTTGCTTGTGTGTCTTTTTTCTAATTTCTGGAACACTTCTGCGTTACTTTGAGCAACAGCACCGCTTTGCAAGTGCTTTGTTTCATCTTTTTTCAACAATACAACCAAAAGTATAATCGACGCGATAGCAACGCCAACGATTATCCAGGTGTTATCTTTTTCTTGTGCTTCAGCCATTTCTAAATCCTCTATAGTTATTAATGTTTATATTCCCTCTCCTCAAGGGAGGCAACTCAAAAAAAATACTTTGTGAGTTGGTTGTCGAATTATTCTTAAACAACGGTGTAATTTTTATCATGAGATCAGGTGTTGTGTCAAAGCTATAAATAAAAAAACCCCTGAACAGCATTAAATATTTGCTCATCATGAGCCTTTTTAATTGCCCATCCACAAGCAAAAAAATTATAAGTATTTGATAAAAATAAATATTATTTTTCATCATGGCAAAGACGCAATTTTCGTATAAAAAATATTTTTAGTGATGCGCCGTTGAGTATCACGGTGGGCTCGTCTGCAATTATTCCCCTGGAATAAATCCAAAATCGGGCGTTACCCGGCATCCCCTGATAAGATATTTTTGCAAACGATACCTCCTATCAATTAAATAATTGCTAACCAGGATGGATATGGTGTAGACCTGCAAACTTGAGGGCAATACTTTGGCTAACCTGGATTTTTACAACAGACGTTTGCCGTTTATTGTTGCATTTTCACAAAAGCGTGGTATGAAATAAGGATGGCGCTCGAATTATATAAAATGCATTACGATAGCTTATAATGCCGCAAAATAACCGCTATTTATGGACAAGGGCTGATTTTCGCAAAACACCTTTGGCTATCTTGATAACGCTATAAAACAGACACCCAACGCCGGGATTTTTATTACCGGTCCTCCGAAAATCGACTAACCGTTAGTTATGCGATTCAACTATCCTCGTTGCTATCAAAAACCATGAAAAAAATTCCTATCGGCATTAGTAGTTGCCTGCTCGGTCAAAATGTCCGATTTGACGGTGGGCACAAACGTGATTCCTATATTGTCGGTACACTCGGTGAATACTTTGAATTTTATCCGTTTTGCCCCGAAGTAGGCATCGGCTTGGGTACGCCCCGCCCTACGATACAGTTGGTAAAAATTAATGATACAGTCCGCTGTGTCGGCATTAAAGATCCGGGCAACGATGTAACCGAGCGTTTACGCGATTATGCTGGGCAGCAAAAACACCTGCATACCGATTTATGCGGTTATATCTTAAAAAAAGATTCGCCCAGTTGCGGCATGGAGCGGGTTAAAGTTTATACAAATCACCAGCCCCACCGGGATGGAGTCGGGATTTATGCGCAGGAAATGATGCGTAACAATCCGCTGTTACCTGTAGAGGAAGAAGGTCGCCTGGGCGATCCGGGTTTGCGCGAAAACTTTATCCAACGGGTTTATGTGCTCTATCGTTGGAAGTTGATGCTGGAGGAAGGTTTATCATCGCGTAGCCTGACCCATTTTCACGCCCGCCATAAGCTCATTATCATGAGCCACGGCGATTACCGCGAGTTGGGTCAAATGCTGGCAGGCCTAACCAACGAAAATCTTGCCGCCACTGCCGATGACTATATTTTACGACTGATGAAATTGCTTAAAACTGTTGTCAATCGTAGTAATCATGTCAATGTGTTACAGCATATTCAAGGCTATTTGAAAAAAGATTTGAGTGCCGACGATAAAGCCGAGCTTGGCGAAATCATCGCCCGTTACCGCAGCGGTGAAATCCCACTGATAGTACCGTTGACCCTGCTCAAACATCATTTCCGTAAGTCTCCCGATAGTTACATAGAAGAATCCTATTACATGTCACCCTATCCACAAGAATTGCAACTTATCAATCAATTATAAAATGGCAAAAATTTTAATCGTCGGCTGTGGAGCCATCGGCACGAAACTGGCCCATGTCCTGTTTGCAAAGGGCCATCAAGTCACTGGATTAAAAAGAAACCCACCGACAAACGGTAACCACAAAATTAACTATTTCAAGGCCGACATTAGTTCGGCCAAAGACCTTGACGAACTGGATACCGATTTCGACCAGCTGTTTTTTATCGTATCCACCGGCGGGCGCACCGATACCGGCTATCACGCGATTTATGAAACCGGTTTAAATAACCTGTTGGCTAAGTTTCCTGACAAACCGTGGATATTTGTCTCGTCCACCAGCGTTTACGGTCAATCGCAAGGCGAATGGGTCGATGAAAATTCCACCGCTGAACCTGATAACGCCAACAGCCGGTTAATCAGACAGGCCGAGCAAAAGCTGACCACCACAAACCCTGACAATATTATTGTCCGTTTTTCAGGAATTTACGGCCCCGGTCGTGAATATTTATTACGACAGGCTCAACAAGCTCCGTCAATACAGCAAAATCCGCCTTATTTTACCAATCGCATCCACCAACAGGATTGCGTGGGCGTATTAGCGTTCTTACTGGAACAGCGACTGGCAGGCGTTGCGCTGGAACAATACTATCTGGCCAGTGATGATGACCCCGCACCGCTGTGGGATGTGATGTCGTGGCTAACCAGTGAACTCAAGTGCCAAGCGCCGACGGTAAAAACCGTGAATCAGGATGCCGGCATGAACAAGCGCTGCTCTAACCGACGATTAAAGGTATTGGGCTATCAATTCAATTACCCCGGTTATAAAGACGGCTACTATGAACTGATCAACGGATGAGCAAGAAAATCAAGACAGCATTTGTTTGTGATCAATGCGGCGCCGATTTTCCGCGCTGGGGCGGACAATGCACCAGTTGCGGCGAATGGAATACCATCAAGGAAGTACGACTGGGATCGACCACCGGCGAACATAGCAGTCGCGTAGCGGGTTATGCCGGCAGTCGTTCGGAAGTTAAATTTTTATCCGACGTCAACCTGTCGCAAGCCGAACGCATTGTCACCGGCATTTCGGAATTTGACCGGGTGCTAGGCGGCGGCATAGTCAGAGGCAGTGTGGTATTGATCGGCGGTGCGCCGGGCGCCGGCAAAAGCACGCTGTTGCTTCAGGCCATTGCCAATATTGCCGACCGCAATGTCAGCGTGCTTTATGTATCCGGCGAAGAATCCCTGCAACAAATCGCGGAACGGGCGCATCGGCTGAAACTGCCCACCGACAAAATCATGATGCTGGCGGAAACATCGGTTCAGCGAATATGCGATATTCTGGATGAAATCAAGCCGCAAATCCTGGTGATTGACTCTATCCAGGTCATGCATACCCAGGAGACCGACTCGGCGCCCGGTTCAGTATCCCAGGTCAGGGACTCGGCAAGCTATCTGACGCAATATGCAAAAAAGCATAATGTGTCGATTTTTATGGTGGGCCATGTCACCAAAGATCAATCACTCGCAGGCCCGATGACCTTGAGCCATATTGTCGATACGCAAGTCATGCTGGGTTCCACCGATGACGCCCGATACAGGATTTTAAGGGCCGATAAAAACCGCTTCGGCAGCGTTGGTGAATTGGGATTTTTCGCCATGGACAGCTCAGGGCTTAAAGAAGTAAAAAATCCATCCGCGATGTTCTTAAACCGCGCGGAAAAACCTTCTTCGGGTAGCGTGGTTACCGTGTTGTGGGAAGGTACAAGGCCTCTGCTGGTGGAGATCCAGGCGCTGGTGACCGACTGCCAATATGGGAATCCACGACGTCTGGCGGTCGGTTTTGATCAAAATCGTCTGGCGATGCTACTGGCGGTCCTGTCTCGGCACGGCGGCATTTTTACCGCACAGGATGAAATTTATGCCAATGTCGTCGGCGGCATTAAAGTCACCGAAACCAGCTCCGATCTGGCGATTATCGTCGCCGTTGTTTCCAGTCTGAGAAATAAAGTCATTCCCCACGAGGCTTTCTTTTTTGGAGAGATTGGCCTGAATGGAGAGATCAGGCCGGTCGCCAACGGTCATGCGCGGCTCAATGATGCGGCAAAACACGGCTTTAAAAAAGCCGTTATCCCCAAAGCCAACGCCCCTAAAAAACCCGTTGAAGGCTTGCAAATTTTTGCCGTTTCCACCCTGTCCGAGGCTCTGGATGTACTTTCAGACATGTAAGGCTTTCAGGGCATCCTGAGCGCTAGAAAACGCTGACCGTACTCTGTTTGTGGCTGGGTCCCAGAAAAAACTGCAAGGACGTGTCGTTGATATTCAACACATCATTAGGGTTTAATTTGACCGCGCGTTCGGTTAAAGGTATGTCGTTTACCGTCATTTTGCCGATATTTTCCAATACGGTGACAAAATAACCCTCTTTTCTTTTCGAAATCACCACAATGCCGGTCCCGGCATGGCCCAGGCGCGTCATTGATTTCCTTATCTGTATCAGTTTACCGATATTGGGGCCGTTCATAACCTGAAAATTGCCGGACGGTAAAGCATCATATTCGTTATCAAACGGGTCTATCAGGTTATCGGGTTGTGGTGTTTGATCGACGCGCTCCATATCGTTGTAAACAATATCGTGCTTTCCCAGCGTAATCATGTCATTGTTGTTAAGATTACGAATCTTGGTTTTTTCGCCGTTGACGAGTACCGGAAAATCCTCATTCAATTGCTTGATCGTGCAGCCATCTTCACGAACAATCAATGCGGCATGCACAGGAGCAACCGCCAGACTGTCTATTACCAGGTCGTTGGTATCATCACGCCCGATATGCACAATACCATTTCCGAACATCTCTGAATGAATTGCTTTATATTTAAAAAAAACAGTGAGTTTTGCCATTGCAATAATCTATTAAACCCGAGAATGGTTTCAATTATAGACGTTATTATTTTGCTTATTCAAGAAAATGCAAATTGCTGAGCGGAATCCGTCCATCACCAAAGCAATTTATTACCTGGGTAAAAACTTGACCAGTTTAACGGCGGTTTTATCGCGTTTAATGATTTCAAGCGGGTGTCCGTGCAATTTAATGCTGGTTCCAGGTTCAGGGATGGTTTCCATAAATTCAATAATCAGTCCGTTAAGAGTTTTTGGCCCTTCCGTAGGTAAAGACCATTGCGTGATACGGTTTAACTCCCTGACCGTAATATTGGCGTCCACCAGGTAACTGCCGTCGCTTTGCCGTCTGGCGGCGGCGACATCATCGGTGATCAGTTCACCGACAATTTCCTGCAGCAAATCGTCCAGCGTCACCAGACCCTGCACATCGCCGTATTCATCGACAACCAGGCCTATGCGCACTTTTTCGCTTTTAAACCGGAGCATTTGCGTATGAACCGGGGTATGTTCCGGAATAAAAACAGGCTTAGCCAACAAGTTGATGATCGCCTGCTTGTCGAAATCGGTCTGGTTGACTAACACCAGCACTTTTCTTAAATGTAAAAAGCCGACAACCCGGTCGATATTTTTCTTGTAAACCGCCAATTGGGTATGCGGACTGGTTTTGATATGATCAATGATTTCTTCAATCGGCGCTTCCAGATCAATACCGACAATTTCATTGCGAGGCGTCATGATGTCTTCAACAGTCGCTGACTCAAGATCGAGTATGCCCAGCAGCATTTTTTGATAGCGTACCGGCATTACACTTTCGGCATCGCTGATAATGCTTTTTAATTCATCCTTGTTCAAAGTGTCCCGGCCGTCCTTTTTGACATTGACCCCGACCACTAGCAATAACAAACTAACAACTAGATTGACGACCCAAACCATAGGATAAAACACTTTCAGTAACGGCGTGTAAATCCAAGCAGCCGGAAAAGCCAGCAGTTCGGGTTTGACGGCGGCGAGCGTTTTGGGCGCCACCTCGGAGCAAATCAGCATGACCATAGTCAAAATGGCGGTGGCTATCGCAATCGCCGCTTCTTCATCAGCATAGAGTTTGATGGCGATAACGGTTGCTATCGATGCGGCGAAATTATTGACGAAATTGTTACCCAACAAAATCAGACCGAGCAAGCGATCCGGTCTCTGGAGCAGATTTTGGGCTTTTATCGCACCGGAATGTTTAAGTTTAACTAAATGTCTCAGTCGGTAACGGTTCAGGGTCATTAAAGACGTTTCAGAACCGGAAAAAAAAGCGGACAGAACCAGCATAAGGGCAAGTATGCTAAACAGCACACTAAGGGGCATATCGTTCAATGAGGGTACTCTGGAATTTGAAAACAGCTGTAGTTTCTACGATGCACAAATTTTGTCAAGTAGGGATGTGAGTTACAAGGCAAAAGATGCAAAACGAAAGCGCAAAAACCGGTCTGTTTAAAGGATCAGTTTTGTCTTTCGCCTTTCGCCTTTTCTGAACAGTTACGAATCCCTAAGCATCGCCACCAACTCGGTAACACTGTCCACCTGCATTTTTTTCATGATGCGGGAGCGGTGTACCTCTATGGTGCGAGGACTGATATCCAGCATTTTTGCCGACTCTTTGTTGGAATGACTGTTAATTATCAACGATAACACCTCTTTTTCACGAGGCGTCAAGCAGTCGATCCGTTGTTGCAAATCGCGTCGTTCAGCAAGCTTTTCCCTGATGTCGATATCTTTGCCGACAGCTTCCTTGATGCGTTTCAGCAATAGGTTATTGTCGAACGGCTTTTCCAGAAAATCGACGGCGCCGGCCCTAAACGCTTTCGCGGAATCGGGAATTTCGGCATTGCCGCTGATAAAGATGATGGGAATGTAAATGTCTCTTTTCTTGAGTTCTTGCTGAAGTTGTAACCCGTCCATTGTCGGCATCCTGACATCAAGAATCAGGCAGCCGGGCTGTGCGGGGTTATAGTTATCCAGAAAATCCTGAGCGGATTCAAAACTCCTGACCAACTGCCCGGTTGATTGAATCAACAGTGTCAATGAGTCGCGTACCGCATATTCATCATCTACCAGATATATCAAGGGGTCAGGGCAACTCTTAACCATTAATTTTCCCCTGTGTCGGCAAAGTAAAATAAAAAGTCGTGCCTTTTCCGGGATAGCTGGAGAAAGACATCACGCCATGATGAGCCCTGATAATTGAATTACAAATGGATAAACCCATTCCCATACCGTCCGGTTTTGTCGTAAAAAAAGGCGTCAGTATCTTCTCCTGATCCGCTTCGGCGATACCTTTACCATTGTCTTTTACCCTGCATTCTATGAAATTATCCTGATTCAGATAGGTATGGATCGTTAATTTTCGCGGAATTTCCAGTGGCAAATCTTTTAAGGCGTCAATACTGTTCCTGATCAGGTTTAACAATACCTGTTCAATTTGCACGCCGTCAATAGCAATACCGGGCAGATTATTTGCCAATTTAAGCTCCTGGATGATGTTGTTGTGTTTTAAATCGGAATTACACAAGCTGATACTGATCTGGATCAGACTATTGACGTCAACGGTCGATCGATGCCTTGTTTTTGATTTAACAAAGTCCCTCATGTGGTGAATGATCTGACCGGCCCTGAGCGCTTGCTCAAGCGTCTTGTTCAGGGCGTTGCCAAGTTGCGCCAAGTCGGGTTTTTCAGCCCGGATAAAATTTATACAAGCTTGTGAATAACTGACAATGGCTGTCAGCGGTTGATTGATTTCATGCGCAATACCGGAGGCCATTTCCCCCATTAACCCGATTCGCGTGACGTGCGCGAGTTCATCCAAATGCGCCTTGTCCTGTTGTTCCTGTATTTTTCGCAAGCTCACATCGCGGACAATAGCGGTATAGTAACTGATATGATTGATTGAAAATTCGGCTACCGATAAATCAATGGGCACTACCATCCCGTCACGGCGTAAACCTTCAACCTCGCGAATCTCCCCAACCAAGTTTGCTATTCCAGCCTGTGCATAACGCGTCGATTCCTCGCGGTCTTGTATATATTACGCCATGTTCGACTTTTAAATTATTGACTGACAAGCACGGCTGAATTCCTGTAAGGTTGATTTTCACCAAAAAATTACCCCAAGGAAAACAGCCATGACAGTAGAAGACTTTATCATTTATGTTTATTGCTGTGTAGAAGAAACGTATCGTGAATTGGTCAAAGAACCGCTGAGACGTCGTGGTTTCCAGCCAAAATTGACGGATAGCGAGGTCATCACGATGGAAATCGTGGGCGAAT
>SXGT01943352.1_pt1 | contig 13665 bp, 10 predicted proteins | sample 3176221 | NCBI WGS metagenome assembly SXGT01 (sample SAMN11356862, study PRJNA531348) | freshwater metagenome | isolation source: freshwater sample F1-120 | place: China: Fuxian Lake, Yuxi | collected 2017-12-25 | reverse complement strand
TCCCGAGCGGGTGGCCATGGCGGTGCTCGCCTGGTGGTTCGACTGGCTGCCGCATCATGACCTGGAAGACACCCAGCGCGAGAACCGCTACCGTGCGACCCGCAACCGCGTCGGCTCCGAGTGGATCCTGACCCCGCTGCTGTTGTCACAGAACTACCACCTCGTCCACCACCTCCATCCCTCCATTCCGTTCTATCGCTATGTCGCTGCGTGGCAACGCAATGAAGCCGCCTACCTGGAGCGCGACGCGGCAATCAGTACGGTCTTCGGACAGCAGCTCGACGCCCCGCAGTACCGCGAGTGGAAACGCCTCAACGGCAAACTGGCTGCACTGCTGCCCGTCCGCATGCCACGCCCCGCTGCGACGGGCAGTGCCGGTACGCACCCGATTGCGGTCAAGAGCGTCGAGCGACTGACGCCGGACAGCGTCAAAGTCAGTTTCGCTGTGCCCGATCACCTCGCGGACCAGTTCCACTTCCGGGCCGGCCAGCATCTGACCGTGAAGCACCGTATCGGTGGGGACGTGGTGCGGCGAAACTACTCGATCTGCACGTCGGCCACCTCGGGCGAACTGGCGATCGGGGTGCGACACATTGCCGGTGGGGCGTTCTCCACGTTCGCGGTCGAATCTCTGCGCGCCGGTGATGTCCTGGAACTGATGACACCCACGGGTCATTTCGGAGCATCCCTTCACCCGCTCGCTCGCCACGACTATGTCGCGGTGGCGGCCGGCAGCGGCATCACGCCCATCCTGTCGATCGTGCGCACCACCATGGAGATCGAAACCGAGAGCCGCTTCACCCTCTTCTACGGCAACCGAACCGCTGACTCGACCATGTTTGCGGCCGAACTCGACGAACTCGAAGCGCGATACGCCGACCGGCTGCGCATCTTTCACATCCGCTCTACCGAGGCGCACCATCCGGAGTATCTTCGCGGACGCATCAACCTGGCCACGATCCTTCGACTGCTCGGTGGTGAGATCACCTCGGTCGAGCGCTGGTACCTCTGCGGCCCAAGTGATCTCGTCACGACCCTGCACCGGGGCCTCACGTCCGAGGGAGTGCCGTCCGAGCGGGTGCGCCTCGAACTGTTCCGCGGCGCAACACAACCCACGCACGTCGGCGCATATCCCGAAGCGCAGGTGAGCGTCACGCTGGCCGGGGCGACACAGACCGTGGAACTCGTCGCCGGTGAGTCCATCCTCGAATCCGCCCTGAAGAACGATATCGACGCGCCCTACGCCTGTATGGGCGGCGCCTGCGGCACATGCAAAGCCAAAGTGCTATCCGGAGCGGTGTCGATGGAGCAGAACTTTGTGCTCGACAAAGCCGAGCTCGAGGCGGGGTTCATCCTGACGTGCCAGTCCCATCCCAGCACCGCAACGGTCGCCGTGGACTACGACGCCTGACGGTGGTGGGCACGCCGGTCAGGCGGCGAACACCGCCCGCACCACGGACTCGTCTCCGTCGATCGCGACCAGTCCGAGGGCTTGGGCGTCGTCGAGTGTGAGGGCTCCGGCGGCGAGTCCGAGGACGTAGGCAGGTTCGGTGCGGACGGTCGCATCGAGGTCTCCGCCCTGGTGCGTGCCGACCTCGAAGCCCGCCCGCGTCGCGCGAAGCGTCAGTAGCTCACCGATGTCCAGGCCGACCGTCGCCGACGACCGGACCTTGACCCGGGCACCGAGCAGGGCGGGAATGGCGAGTGTGAACCACTCGGGTCGGAAGGAATCACCCTCGGGGCCGCGCACCATCAGCGGGGTGGACCAGGCGATCAGGTTCTCGATCGGTCGCCGCAGTTCGGCCCCCCACGGAGTGAGGCTGTACTCGACCGCACTGCCCTCGCCGGCCAACCGGCGCTCGATGACACCCGAGGACTCGAGGTCGCGGAGTCGGTCGGCGAGCAGGTTGGTCGCGATACCGGGCAGGCCATTGACGAGGTCGCGATAGCGGGCGGGGGAGATGAGGAGTTGACGCACGATCAGCAGGTTCCACCGATCTCCGACGACCTCCAGCGAGCGGGCCAACCCGCAGTACTGCGCATAGCTACGCATCGCACCTCCGACACTTGATTTTCTCAAGTGTATATGAAAAGTTCAAGCAACACGTAGCCGGCACGCCAGGAGGCATCATGACCAAATCCACCAGGAGCACGCGGCCCGCCTGGGTCGACGACGACCTGTTTCGGTTCCAGAGCCGCTTCGTCGAGATCGACGGGCATACCGTGCACTATGTCGACGAGGGTTCCGGGCCGACATTGCTTCTCCTGCATGGCAACCCGACCTGGTCGTTCCTCTGGCGTGACGTGATCGCCGCGTTGCGGGACGACTTCCGCTGCGTCGCAATGGACTACCCGGGGTTCGGACTGTCGGAGGCCAAACCGGGATACCGCTTCCTCCCCGAGCAGCACACAGACGTGGTCACGGGTTTCGTCGACGCCCTCGGACTGGAACACGTGACGCTGGTCGCGCAGGACTGGGGCGGCCCGATCGGCCTGGCGGCCGCGCAGCGGCGGCCAGACATCTTCGAACGGCTGGTACTCGCCAACACCTGGGCGTGGCCGGTCAACGGTGTCCTGCATTTCGAAGCCTTCGCCCGGATCGTCGGGGGGCTCCCGATGCGATTCCTGGTCCGGCAGTTCAACCTCCTCGTCAACGCCTTCATCCCCACCGGTCACCGCCGGCGCACGCCGACCCCCGCCGAGATGGCCCACTACCGGCAGGCGCTGGGCACCGCCGAGCGACGCCAGGCCAGTGCCGTGCTCCCCGGCCGGGTGCTCGCCAGCCACGATTTCTTGGCCGACCTCGAGGCGGGCCTCGCCGACCTGGCCCACCTGCCCACCCTGATCGTGTGGGGCGACGCCGACATCGCCTTCCGGCCGCAAGAGCGCGAACGCCTGGAGGCCATCTTCGCCGATCACGAGACGGTCATCGTCGAAGGTGCCGGCACCTACGTGCAGTCCGACGCGCCCGAGGAGTTCGTCGCCGCAGTCCGGGACTGGGTAGCGCGGTAGCGCCGCGTCGCATCCGTTTGGTGGCCCATCGCCGGGGTATGCGATTTCGCGGGCGGTGGAATCGCCGCTTCCCCCAACGGACGGAGCAAGGCTATGCGCGCGGCAGTACTGGAAAAGCCCGGAGAGACACCCGTGGTACGGGTTTCGAGGAACCCGATGGCAAGGACGTCGTCGATGTGAGATTGGCCGGGTGCAATCCCGTTGATCTGGCCCTGGCATCAGGAGCGATGGGCGACCCCGGTGTGCCCAAGGTCGTGGGCAAGGAGGGTGTCGGCCTGACGGCCGAGGGCGCGCGCGTGTATTTCGATTCGCCGCCCTCGCCATTCGGGTCATGGGCGCAGCGCGTTCGGGTGGACCCGGCGAAGGTCTATCCGGTTCCCGAGGGTGTCGATGATGATCTCGCGGTGGCGCTCGGTATAGCCGGCCTGGCCGCCTGGCTTCCGCTCACGCGCCACGCACACGTGGAAGGCAAGTCGGTGCTCATATTGGGCGCGACCGGCGTGGTCGGCAACATCGCCGTGCAGGCGGCCAAGCTGCTGTATGCGGCGCGCGTGATCGCCGCGGGACGCGACGCCGACGCGCTGGAGAAGACGCGCGACCTGGGCGCCGACGCCGTCGTTCAACTCGAAGACGACACTCCGTACGCGTTACGCAACGAGGCCGGCGAAGGGTACGACGTCGTGATCGACATGGTGTACGGCGACCCGTTCCTGGCCGCCCTCGACGCGACGGCACTCGGCGCAACGCTGATCACCGTCGGCCAGGGGGCGGGTTCCAGCGCCGACATCCCGTTTCGGAAGTTGATGGGGCGCACCCACATCGGCCACCTCAACGACGCCATGCCGCCCGAGGTCGTGCGGGCGGCGTATGAAGAGCTGACCGCGCACGCCGCCGAAGGCCGCATCCGGGTCGAGACCACCCGGTACCCCCTCGCCGATGCCGCCGAAGCCTGGCAGGCACAGGCCGACAGTCCGCACTCGAAGATCGCCGTGGTGCCGGAATGACCGCCTATCCCGCGTTCGACACGATGCCCATCGCAGGTTCGTGGCGCGCGGGCTCGTTGGACAGCACCCGTGCCAGCACCGATCCTTACAACGGCGAGACGCTGGCGGAGTTGAGGCAGGCCGACACCGCGGACCTGGACGCGGCGTATGCCTCGGCGGTGCGGATCCAGCACGACTGGGCCGATGCATCGCCCAGCGAACGGGCGGAGGTGCTGCGTGCTGCCGCCGGAGTGATGGTCGAACGCAAGGAGGAAATCACCCGGTGGCTCGTCCGCGAGACCGGCGGCACGCTGGCGAAGGCTGAATTGGAATGGGGGCTGGTGCGTTCGGTGATGTGGGAGGCGGCCTCGATGCCGCACCGCGTCGAGGGGCGCATTCTGCCGTCGGATATCGGTGGCAAGGAGAACCGCGTCCATCGTCGGCCGGTCGGGGTGGTGGCTGTCATCTCGCCCTGGAATTTCCCGCTGCAGTTGTCGGCGCGCTCGGTGGCTCCTGCGCTGGCCGTGGGCAATGCGGTCGTGCTCAAGCCCGCCGGGGACACACCGGTCACCGGCGGACTCCTGCTCGCCCGCATCCTCGAAGAGGCGGGACTGCCGCCGGGGCTGTTGTCCGTGGTGGTCGGCTCGGGTTCGGAGATCGGCGATGCCATCGTGGAGCATCCGGTGCCGCGGGTGGTGTCGTTCACCGGGTCGACACCGGTGGGTCGGGGCATCACGGAGAAGGCCGGCATCAAGAAACTCGCACTTGAGCTCGGCGGTAACGGGCCACTGGTCGTTCTCGACGACGCAGACCTCGACCTCGCGGTGCGCGCGACGGTGTTCGGCTCGTTCTTCCATCAGGGACAGATCTGCATGATCGCCAATCGCGTCATCGTCGAGGCCGCCGTGCACGACGAGTTCCTGAACCGCTTCGTGGACGCCGCGAATTCGCTGGTGGTAGGTGATCCGTCACAGTCCGACACGCAGCTCGGGCCGATCATCAACGCGTCCCAACTGGAGGGAATTCAGGACAAGCTGCGCCGCGCCCAGCAGGACGGCGCCCAACTGCTGCTCGGCGGAGAGCCCTTCGGTCCGATCGGCTCGTGCCTGCCGCCGCACGTGCTGAGCGGCACCAACGACGTCGCCACCGCCCGCGAAGAGGTCTTCGGTCCGGTGATCACCGTGATCCGGGCCGATGACGAAGCCGATGCGCTGGACATCGCCAACGACACCCCCTATGGACTGTCATCGGCAGTCTTCAGCCGCGATGTCGACCGAGCCGTGCGGTTCGCGCGACGCATCGACGCCGGGATGACGCATGTGAACGACGCACCGGTCAACGACGACGCCAACACCGCCTTCGGTGGCGAGAAGGACTCGGGCATCGGGCGCTTCGGTGGACAGTGGGCGATCGACGAGTTCACCACCGACCACTGGATATCGGTGCAGCACCATTCGCGGGCGTATCCGATCTGATCGGCGGTCGCCAGAGCGACCACTTCCGGGGCCGGGTGGACATCGCCGGTGCCAGTTCGTACCGTGTCCAGGGACAGTCGACAGCCGGGCCAAGATCGGTCCTTGACGCGAAGGATCGTGACAATCCGAATGCCCGCGGTGCGCCAGTCACTTCGGCGAGTGGTGTGCGGTTTCGCGACTACGGTTCTGGTCCTGGGTGCGTCGGTGGGCGGCGCCTACGCCGATCCTGCGGCCGATGCGCTGGCCAAACTCAACGAGTTGTCCCAGCAGGCGGTGCAGAGCCGCCAGGCCGTCACCGCTGCCCAACGCGACGTCGACGCCACCGTGGCCGTTCAGGCCGCGGCCGACGACCGTCATCGCGCCGACGTGCAGGCCCTCGAGGCTGCCAACGCTGCGCTGCAGCCCTATCAGGCCGCCATCAACCGGGTGGCCGCCATGGAGTACATGAGCGGACGCAGCGGTCAGATGGCGGCGGTGCTGACGGCCGGCTCCCCACAGCAGCTCATCGACCGCCTGTCACTGCAGCGGACGGTGGCCGCGCAGGCGGCCGACCAGATGAAGATCTTTTTGGCCACTCGTGAGCGCGCGGCCACCGCCGCGCAGGCCTCGGAGAAATCGGCCGCCGGCGCCCGCGCCGCCGCCGAGAAGGCCGCCGCGGTGCGCGCTGACATGCAATCGAAGTTGAGCGAGATGCTGAAGCAGATCGCCGCCGCGGAGGCGCAGTATGCGGCGCTGACACCGCAGCAGCAGGCCGCTGTCGACCTCGCGCCGCCGCCGCCGGCCGCGCCCGCACCACAGGACCCGGCGATCATCGCGATGCCCGGCCCGCCGTCGCTGGCGGCCGCCGTCATGGACATCCCGGAGGCGGCCCTGCCCGTCGGCGTCGCCAACGAGGCAGGACTGCAGCCCAACGCGATTCTGGCGGCCCGGGCCGTCAGCGCACAGTTCCCGCAGATCGGCGAGATCGGCGGGGTGCGGCCGGACTCCAAGCCCTGGCACCCGAGCGGCCTGGCGATCGACATCATGATCCCGAACTCCGGCAGCCCGGAGGGCATCGCGCTCGGCGATCAGATCATGGCGTTCGCGATGGCCAACGCCGGCAGGTTCGGGGTGCAGGACGTGATCTGGCGCGGCACCTACTACACGCCGGCCGGCCCGCAGGCGTCCGGCTACGGCCACTTCGATCACGTGCACATCACCGTGACGCCGCGCCGCTGATTCAGGGGTGCTTGTTCCACTGGCCGCAATCCTGGGCCAGCACATCGTTGACGTCGACGCGGATGCCGCCGACGATCGGCCCGGGATTCGAGGCGGTGTCGATGACCCGCTGGTAGAGCACGGCGGCGGGATGGATCTGCCCCTTCGACCACGACCGGGTCTGCCAGATCCACGCCTTGCCGGCCGAACTCGACCTGCCGATCACGCCGTCTTCGATGGCCCACTGGGATGGATTGATGCCGGCGTAGATCCCGGTGCGCATGACCCCGATCACCGAGTTGATTCCGCGAAACCATTGCAGTGCAACGCTGTTCCAGGTGTTGCGGTCGATATCGTCATCGACGCTGAAGAAGATCGGTGCGCTTTTTCCGCCACCCGCCGCGGTGTGTAGCGCCCAGGCGGTCTTGGCGTCGGCGACGCCGCCGGCATACCCGCGGGTGAAATCCGAAGGTGCGGTCCCGCCCGGCTTTCCGTACTGGTAGTTACTCACGATGATCAACCCGGCGGAGGTCAGTGACTGGGCGTAGGGCAGTGTGATCGGCTTGGCGCCGAAGGATGAGCCGGGTCGCGAGGTCGACACGTAATTGATCACCCCGGAATGTCCGGCAGCCCGGATGTCCTGGGCCGGGATCTGGCGCATCGCGAAGTCGATCAAGGTGGGTGCGGCGGCCGAGGCCGCCGGTGCGTGGGCGACCGACGCGGCCCCGAGCCCGGCCAGGGCTGCCGATGCAAAGCGCAGCGCGTCACGCCGGGAGACGGGCCGCGATCGACGCGGGCCGATGGTGGACGGCGAGTCCTGCATGGCGCGATGTTAACAGGGTGACTGCTGTGACAGTCGTGACCTCGCCGGGCACTCCTGCCCCAGACCGGCCGACGCCGAGCGCAGCGGTCGATAGCCTGGAACATACCGAGCACACCGCCGGTCAGAGCAGTGCCGGCTCCGGACATTCCGAGCCTGACGATGTTTGAGGTACGAAAACCATGCAGGCCACCTGGCTGAGCTTCGCTCAGCGGAAGCTCCCCGGTGCGTTCCAGAGCCGGCGTCGACGGCTCTACCTGGCCGTCGGCTTCCCCGTCGTCGTCCTGGCCTCGCTGTACATCGCCGATCTGACGTTCACCTCGGGGAAGGTTCCCCGCGGGGTCACCGCAGCCGGGGTGCAGCTCGGCGGGCTCACCCCCGACGCCGCGGACCAGCGCCTGCAGAGCGTGGTCACCCCGCGCGCCGCCCAGCCGATCGCGGTCACCATGGCGACCGTGCAAGCAGAGGTGGACCCGCGCCGGATCGGCCTGACCGTGGACTCCCGCGCCACTGTCGAGCAGGCAGATACGCAACCGCTGAACCCGGTGACCCGCCTCATGTCGTTCTTCGTGGACACCCCGATCGGGGTGGTCACGGCAGTCGACGAACAGGCCCTGACCGCAACCCTGGAAGACCTAGGGGCCACCGTCGCCGAAGACCCGGTCGAGGGTTCCGTCGAATTCGTCGACGGCGAACCCGTGTCGTCAGATCCGCAGAACGGCCGACGGCTCGATGTCGCGGCCGCCGCCGGCGTGCTCGTGCGGGACTGGGCACTCGATGAGCCCCTCGATCTGCCGACGGTGGCACTCGCACCGAGCACCACCGATGCCGATGTCGCGACCGCCATGGACGACGTCGCCATACCGGCGGTGTCCGGACCGGTCCGCGTCGACGGTGACAACGACACCCGTGCGCTGCTGTCCGAAGACGTCATCGCCGCCGCGCTGACCTTCGACACCGAGGACGGGCGGCTGTCCCCGGTCATCGACATCGACCTGCTCGCCGACGCGCTGCGCCCCCAACTCGCCGCCTCGGAAACCCCCCGCCGCGACGCCGATATCGACTTCGCCGTCACCCCGCCGGTCAAAGTCGCCGAACAGACCGGCCGCCGGGTCGACTACGACGCCACCCTGGCGGATCTGGTCTCGGTGCTCAGCAGCACCGAGAACCGGGAGATCACCGCGGTCTACGTCGACGAAGAGCCGGCATTGACCGTTGACGAGCTCGACGAACTGGGGCCCGTCGAGGTCATCGGTGAATTCCAGACGAGTGGTTTCGCCAGTTCCTCCGGCCGGAACATCAGGCGTGCTGCGCAACAGATCGACGGCATCGTGGTCCGGCCGGGGGAGACGTTCAGCCTCAACGGAGCAACCAATCCGCGCAACGCGGCAGCGGGCTACGTCGAGGCCGGGATCATCGAAGACGGCAGGCCCGCAACGGGTATCGGGGGCGGGGTCTCCCAGATGGCCACCACCCTGTTCAATGCCGCGTACTTCGCGGGCATGGAAGACATCGAACATCACGAGCACAGCTACTACATCAGCCGCTACCCGGCCGGGCGCGAGGCCACCGTGTTCGGCGATGTGCTCGACGTGAAGTTCCGCAACAACGGTCCCACCTCGGTGCAGATACAGACCGAGTGGACCTCGAGTTCGATCACCGCCCGGCTGGTCGGCATCAAGCGCTACGAGGTGACATCGGAGCAGAGCCCGCGCAGCCGGCCGACGAGCCCGCGGACCATCACCATCCCGTCCGGTGAAGCCTGCAGCCCCAGCGGTGGGGCGCCGGGGTTCACCATCACCGACACCCGGACCCTCCGCGAGATCGCCACTGGCGAAACGCGAACCGAGTCCCACACCGTAATCTACGATCCCATCCCCACGGTGATCTGCGGCGGCTGACGCTCGGGCCGCGGCGCTCACCGGGCCGGATCGCGACAGCCCCGTGGGGCAGTGCGTCCAAACTTATTGACACTGAAGACTATTCGTCCGGCGATTCGGAGGAAATAGTCAACTTCCGCACTAGGCTCGACGCCATGCACCGCACACCGCAGCAAGCTGCGCGCTCGCACGACTACCTGCGCCGGCTCGCCCACTCCGGTGTCGGCAAAGGGTTCAAGTCGGTCGCCACCGCCGAACTCGAGCTCGAACCCGGACATGTCGTCGCCGATCTGGGGTGCGGTCCGGGGACGGATCTGGTCACCTACGCCGAAGCGGTCGGCCCGACCGGGACGGTCATCGGCATCGACCACAATGACGACCTCGTCCGGCACGCGCGGGCCGAGGCGGCGCACCTGCCCAATGTGACGGTCGAGACGGCCGACATACACGACCTACCGGTGGAAAGCGGATCCGTGGACCGGGTGCACATCGACCGAGTGCTCCAGCACGTGTCCTCGCCCGCCACGGTGATCGGCGAAGCTGCCCGGACGTTGCGCACCGGGGGCAGGATCGTGTGCGTCGAACCCGACTGGGCCACCGTCGTCATCGACCACCCTGATACCGCCGCAGCCGCCGCTTACACCAGGTTCAACGTCGAGCGCACGGTTCCCCACGCCACCGTGGGACGGGCGTTGCCACGGCTGCTGTGCGACGCCGGGCTGACGCTCGACGCGATTACACCCGCTACCGCAGTCTTCACCGACGCGACCGAAGCCGATGAGGTCCTCACCATCCGTTCGGTCACCGAACGCGCCGTGGCCGCCGGCTACCTCACCAGCGAACAGGGCCGGAGCTGGCTGCAGCACCTTGCGGCGAAACCATTCTTCGCAGCCATCACTCTTTTCGTCGTCACCGGCCACCGGACGCCGCCGAAACAGCTAGCGTGAGTCCACCCGCACGACCGCAACGAGGACGAGCACCGGAGAGGTGAGTTCCGATGGAGCGAAACGCAATCGACACGACCGAAGAAGCCTCGTTGTTGAAGGTTCTCGGCAACTGGGATGTGCTGGCCCTCGGATTCGGAGCCATGATCGGCTTCGGCTGGGTGGTGCTGACCGGGGACTGGATCGGGTCGGCGGGAACGCTCGGTGCCGTGCTGGCGATGATGGCCGGCGGTGTGATCATGGGCGTCGTCGGCCTGACCTACGCCGAGCTCACCGCGGCCATGCCGAAGGCAGGCGGCGAGCACAACTTCCTGCTCCGCGGCATGGGACCACGGTGGTCGTTCATCGGCTCGTGGGGGATCGTCGGCGGCTACGTCACCATCGTGGCGTTCGAGGCCGTGGCCCTTCCACGAACCGCGCTGTACCTCTTTCCCGACCTCAACCAGGTGAAGTTGTGGGACGTTGCCGGTAGCGAGGTGTATCTCACCTGGGCGCTGGTGGGCGCGATTGCAGCGGTGGTGATCACCACCGTCAACATTCTCGGGGTCAAGTTCGCCAGCGTGGCACAGACTTTCGTCGTCGTGCTACTGCTGATCATCGGTCTGATGCTGGTGTTCGGGTCCTTCACCGGCGGGTCGATCGAGAACATGCAACCGCTCATCACCGGTGGCACGGCAGGGTTCTTCGCCGTGCTCGTGGTGGTGCCGTTCCTGTTCGTCGGTTTCGACGTCATCCCGCAGTCGGCCGAGGAAGTCAACGTGCCCGCCCGTCAAATCGGTCGCCTGGTCGTCATCGCCGTGGTGCTGGCGACGATCTGGTACCTCATCACCATCGTGACAACGTCGTCGGCGATGCCGGCCGGCGAACTGGCCGAGGCCGACATCGCCACAGCCGATGCATTCGGTGCCATGTTCGGTAACGACGTCATGGCGAAACTGCTGATCGCCGGCGGCATCGCCGGAATCCTGACGTCCTGGAACTCGTTGCTGCTGGGCGCATCGCGACTGATGTACTCGATGGCGCGCTCGGGCATGCTGCCCGCCTGGTTCGGCAAGCTGCACCCGCGGTTCCGCACGCCGATCAACGCGCTGCTGTTCATCGGCGGCCTGTCGTTCATCGCCCCGTTTCTGGGCGAGGCGATGCTGGTGTGGCTCGTCGACTCGGGCTCGCCGAGCATCGTCATCGCCTACCTGCTGGTGTCGGTCGTGTTCGTCGTTCTTCGTCGCCGCGAACCGCAGATGGACCGGCCGCTGCGCGTCGGTGGCAAGGGGAAGGGCGGCTTGCTGATCGGCGGCGCCGCCGTGGTGCTCTGCACCGGGCTGCTCAGCCTCTATCTGCCGGGTATGCCCGCATTCCTCGACGTGCAGCCGTGGATTCTGTTCGGCGCCTGGTGGATTCTCGGCGCGTTCTTCCTTCTGCGTATCCCGACGGGAATCAAGCCGGGCCAGGAGGCCGAGCATCGATTGCTCGAGGCGCTGAAACAACGGCGGGCGCCGACCGCCGGATCGCCGAGCTGACGAGATGGCGGCGTAACCGCCCGTCCGCCAGCCGGAACAGGTGACTCATGGCCACGGCCGTGCCGCGCACATCGTCGCGTGCGGTCAGGTAGGTCCAGCGGTGCGCCTCGGGCAATGAGAAGAAGGTCTCGAAGAAGCTCGGGACCTCCTCGGCAGGCATCCGCAGGAGTGCTTCCAGGCCGATCTGCCGGAAGCGGTGGATCGCTCGTGCCGGGCGCGACCAGACGATGTGGCGGGCTGCTGCCAGGGCGGCGTCCGGACCCGCCGGTAGGTGCGCGGCCAACGCTGCGGCCACGGGCGGGGCGAGATGCAGCGATGCGGCCACGCTGAACCCCGTCGCCGGGTGGATCAACGGCGCTGCCGCGCCGAACCCGAGCGAAGATCTGCCGTTGTGTCGCGGTTGATCCAGCGGAAACGAAACCTTCTCGCTGCGTGTGCCTTCCGGGATCCGTACGCCGTGCCGGGCCAGCCGGGCCTGCAGCCGGCGGCGCAGCACGGCCAGCGGCAGTCCCGGCCGCCGGGCCAGCGAGGTCTCTTCCAGCAGGACCTGGCCACCGCCGAGGGGCACCGCGTACAGGAACGTTGGCCAACCGGACTCGCCGTGGTCGGTGCGCCAGTCCATGAACAGGGCGTCTCCGGGCCGGGTGAGCGGTGCCGCCGCGTCCTCGTCGACCACCACCCCGTAGGCCGTCTGGTCTGCGGACGTGCCGCGCGCCGGGCGGGGATGCAACGGGCGCGCCCGGCCGCCGGCGTCGACGACGACGGCGGCGCGTAGCTCCGATCCGTCGGCCAGCGTGATGACCCCACGCTCCGGTGATCCGAGCGCGCGCCCGGTGTGAATGTGCACCCCGGCCAGTTGGTCGGCGAGGTGACGATGCAGCGCGGGCACGTCCAGAACGGCGTATTCCCAACCCAATTGGTGCTCGGTCAGTGCGATCGCCCGGCCGTCGGCCCGCGCCGCGATCACCGATGCGGGCAGGTCCGCCGGTACCTCCGGGCTCCACATTCCGTACGTGGCCGTCCAGGGCCGGTGCGGGGAGGGGTCCAGCAATCCGGTGACCAGCCCGAGCCGCCCGCACGCCGCCGCCAACGCCATGCCCGCGGGCCCGGCGCCCACCACCAGAACGTCCAGCTGCGGTCGCGAGGTCACAGTCGAACGATACGTACCTAGGAGGCCAATGCGCGGGGGGTGATCGTCGCCAAATCAGCGGTGGGCAGGGTGAGGAGCATGTCGGTGACCCGCAACGACCCGAAGGCGGTGGCGGTGGCGTAGGTCGTGGACGAGGCCACCAGTTGCACGGTGACGGTCTGACCGGGCTTCAAGGCGTGGGCGACAGGTTCGAGCGGGATGCTGATCGTGTGCGTCTGACCGTCGAGGGTGACCGGTATGGGGGTGACCTTGCTGCCCAGCACCATTCCGGTGGAATCGTCGACCAGCTGTGCGTACACGTGCCGGGCGATGCCGGTGCCACGGTAGCGCAGCGTCAGTTGAGGTGCGCCCACCACAACGGTGGTCGCGGTCAGTGCGGGCGTCGTGAGGTTCAGCGCGTTGAAGGCTCTCGAGCCGCCGATCGGCAACACCCCGAACATCGGTCCGGAACCGCCGAGGAACGGCACCAACGGCAGCAGGCCGCCGGCACTGCCGGCGGTGAGGGGGCTGCCGTTGACGATCGAGTAGGTGTCCGACGCGTAGAACTGCCCGCGCTGGTCGACGAACTCGAACTGCGGACCGGTCACCGCCGTGGTGTTGCCGTTGACATACCGGTCGAGCCAGGCGAGGGTCGCCCGCTGGATCACGACGCCGTCGGTGGGGTCGAAGAGGTCATTGGCGCACAGT
>SXGT01822992.1_pt1 | contig 13665 bp, 9 predicted proteins | sample 3176221 | NCBI WGS metagenome assembly SXGT01 (sample SAMN11356862, study PRJNA531348) | freshwater metagenome | isolation source: freshwater sample F1-120 | place: China: Fuxian Lake, Yuxi | collected 2017-12-25 | reverse complement strand
TGCCGGCTGCAAGAAGGATGGCGTGGCCGACGCCTTCACGCCGACGACGTATCGATTCAGCGAAACCATCAATGGCGGTGACGGCTTTCCCTGCGCCGCCAGGGTCTCCGGCAACCCGGCCGGCTACACGCTCTATTACGTCGTCCACCGCATGGCCAACACCAGCGAGGCCGCCTGCCTGGCTGGCGGCGGCGCGGTGGGCTGTGGTACCTGTCCGACCGCCGGCTGCCTGGCTCCCGCGGTCACCCTGAATTCGAGCAACACCGGTTCATCACAGGACGCGACTGCGGCAATCCTTTCGAGCAGCTCCGCCACCAATGCGGCCGTCTACTACCGTATCACGGTCAAGGTAGTCGGGCCGCGCCAGAACAACCGCTACATCCAAGGCTTCATTTTTTAGCATGAAGCCGCAACCGCACCGAGGTGCCATCATGAACAGCCATTCCCTGCGCAAGTCCATTGCCTGGTTCCTGATCTTCAGTTTTGGCCATGCCCAACTGGTACAGGCCGCCAGCCTGACCCTGGCGCCAACGCCATTGGCCGCAACCACGACCACGGTCGTGCGTCCGAACCTGATGTACGTGCTTGATGATTCCGGCTCCATGGCCTGGGACTACACGCCGGATTACATCAATGATGCCGGCGTTACTGATCCGACCAACCTCGGGATTACTCCACCCGGATCATCGGGCGACCGGGGTACCGCCACCATTGTCGGTGGCGTCATTACGGCCATATCCGCTACCGGAGGCAATATCTACTCGTATGCGACGCCAACGGTATTGATCCAGGGCGACGGCATCAACGCGGCGGCGCATGTGACCATGAATGCCAATGGCACCATCGCCTCGGTGGTGATGGACAACGGCGGAACCGGCTACACGGCAGCGGGTACCTACGTCACCTTCCTTGGTGGCTTGAAGACTTCCGGCTGGGGCATGTGCTGGGGTACTACAGGCGCCAGCAACCAGGGTGGAGCGCCGAAAGACAGTTCCGTGAATCCGGCCTGTACGATCCGCTCGCAGATGCCCTACTCGACGTCCAAAATCAACTTCCAATACTATGATCCCTCGGTTCGCTATTTGCCGCCGATCAAGGCGGATGGCAGTTCCTACGCCGCCGCTTCAATCACTGCCGCGCCGGTCAGCTCGACCGGGTCAGGCAGCTACCGGGATACCCTGACCCCCACCGCCCCCGCCACGACCACCAACCTGACCAGTAACTACGAGCACGAAATCTGGTGTTCCACCGCGAGTCCGAGCCCGGCAGTCACTGCCGCCAACATCGCCACGCATGCCCAATGCAAGGAAAATACCGACACCAGCAACAACAATCTGTATCCCAACGCGACCTATACCTTCCGCAAGACTTATCAAGGCCCGGCAAGCTATTTCACGATGGATGCCTCCGAGTTTTGTACTGGCACGGACCTCACGAACTGCATTACTCGCGCCCAGGCCTTGGCGGCAGTGCCAGCCTTCGTTGTCGGCGGTGTGACCTACAACGTCCCTTCCTACTACCGCTGGTGCTCGTATTACAACCCGGTTTCCAAGACTTTCGGAGGGTGCCAGGGGCGGCGCGATCTGGATCATTACCTCCCGAACTACCTTGGGGGCTGGATCAGTGGCACCGGCGGTGCCGCCGGTGTCCAGGCCACGGCCGATTTGATAATCGGGCCGAATCCCCCCGGGTTAAATGCGGCGCCGGTAGCGGGCAACATCCTGAACAGCGTTACCGTGGGCGGCGTCGATATCGTCGGCGGCCTGACCTTCACCTCGGCTGGTGGCGATCAGAACACCATGGCGACCAACGTTTGCAACGCAATAAAGGCCAACACCGGAACTACAGGCTACGCCTGCTCGGTGAGCAACAATCGCATCACGATACAGGCGGCAGCAACAGGTATTGCTGCGAACGGCCTCCCGGTACTGGCCCTCGGACCGAGCAATCCACTCGCAGCAAATGCCGTGGGCCGGATCAACGTGCTTCCGGGTGGCGCGACTACAGGCTTGTCCATCAGCTCGATCAAGATACAGCGTGCCGCACCCGATACCAGCGAGGTTGAACTGCTGGCGGCTCCGGTTACCGCGGATGGCAACGAACTCAGTACCGCGCGACGCATCTGTAACGGCATTGTCGGCAACGCAGCGAACGCGGGTCAGTACACCGCACGCTCCGGGACCGATGGCGCGCTTCCGGCCTGGGGCACCTGCGATGCGCCGGATGTGGCCTACCTTCAGATCCAGCGACTTACGCAGGACACCACCGACAACAATGCCACGATCAGCGTCACGGGGCCTGCGGCGGCAACCATCAGTACCGGTTCGATCCAGATCGGCTCGGTCTCAGGCGCGACGAGCATCAGCGATGTGACGCTGGCCGGCGTATCGATTATGACGGCACCGGCCTTGTCGATTGCCGATGGCACCCAGCAGGCGGCGATTGCCGACAGCCTGGCTGCGAAAATCAATGGCAACGGAGGATGCTCCGCGTCGGCGCCAGGGCTTTCCGACACCATCACGATCACCGGTTGTACCGGTGCGCTGGCCGTGGTCTCGAACAGCGCGCTGGCGACCGCGACCCTGAAGGTGATGAGTACCGGCCACACTTACGGCGCCAATCTTGGCACGATTCAAGTCGGGGCCACCACGATTGCTCCGGCGATCAATTCCGGCACGATTACCAACGGCACCTCGGTTTCGAACAACGCGACCGCCATCCGTAACGCGATCCAAGGCGGCAATGGTACCCACGGCTTTTCCGCTGCCGCACCGACGGTTAACGGAGACGGCAGCTATAACATCGTGGTCACGGCGCCAACTGGTACGGCCAACAATGGTCTTTCCTTTACTATAAACGACGGTCCCTCCGATCCGGGTGGAGTATCGGCAAGCCCGACATGGTCGTTCGACATCACTGGTGCCAGCAGCGACAACAAGATCATTGATTGGCTGCAATGCAGCGCGGGCTACATGGTCAGCACCGATGCCAGCACTGGAACCACCAGCGGATGTGGTACTAATCGCCTTGGCTGCACCACGGCGCTTGCCAATGGCCTCAATGGGGCTGGCATAAACGGCTACAGCTATTCCTGTACCTACGATACGTCAACTCAAAATAACCAGGACTGCGTTGTTACCGGCCCAACCGGAGCCAGCGCCTGCACCAGCGACCTGGTAATAACCAAAGACGCGGAAATCAATATCGTCAATGAGAGCAAGACCGGCGGTGGGCCGGCGTGTCCAGGCTATACGGCACCCACCTGGACCTTCCGTATCAAGGAAGCCGACAACAAGGACAAGAAGCTCACGTCGATCAAGTGTGGCAGCACCCATACCATTCTCACCAATACCGTCTCGACGGGTTCGAACGACGACGAAAACGTTCGTCGCAAAAAGTTGGGGAGTGAACTGGTGGCAAGCGGCACCAATGGCTACTCCTACTCCTGTACCAGCGTCAACCGGCCGATCTGTACGGTCACCGGTCCCGTTGCCGCAAAGGCCTGCACCAATCTCTCGGTGAACGACAATGAAAGCGGGATTGAAATTGACGGTTCCAACACCGTTTCCCAGACCTGCCCGGGGCCGACCTTTTCGGCGGTAGCGACATCGTCGACCTGGCAATTCACTATCGACGACGCGACGGCATTGTCCAAGCAGATCAGCAGCATCACCTGCGGTGGCGTCAATACCATTACAACCAATAGCGTGAACTCCGGCGCTGCAGCTGCCGATCCGGTCTCGGCGCGGATCAACAACCTGACCACCTCGCTGATGGCCAACGACATCAATTCCTATACGGTGTCCTGCACCACGGCCACCAGCACCACGCAAAGTTCCACCTGTACGGTCACCGGTCCGTCCGGAGCGAATGCCTGTACGGCGGCGTTCTCTACTTGTCCCGCCGGGTCGATCCGGATCGCCCATGACAGCACGATCAGCCTGTCGGGGGGTACCGCCGTAGCGAATTTCGGTTCTACGGAGCCAATAAAACGTTACTGCGTTGCTTCGACGTCGGATGGGAGTTCGGGCACTACCCCCGTAGACAATTTCAAGCCATACGTCGAAGGCCTCGCAACCTTCTCCGGCGGAGCGCCGAGCCAGCCAACCAATATCACGGCGATTACGAGTACCACGGTCGGACCGATCAGTACCTCTACGGTCAATATGAACGGTGGCGCTGCCTCGACCAACGCCGTGCCGACCAATGCCACGGGTTCCTCACCGAACGTTCTCTCCATGGACGGTGGTTCTGCCCCAGTGGCGGGGTCGAACCGATGGACCGGGGTCGGCATTCTCAAGCGTGTCGACATCGTGAACGACGGCCGCACTTTCAACCGCGCCTCGACCCGTACCGACTGCGTCGGCAGTTCCTGCAGCTACACCGAGGAGATGCAGAACTTTGCCAACTGGTACAGCTACTATCGCACCCGCATGCTGATGATGAAATCCGCCACCACGCTGGCGTTCAACCAGCTTGACGGCAACTACCGGGTCGGCTTCGACAACATCTGCCAGGCCACTACTGCCCCACTGAGCGTCGACAATCCGGTCAACCAGTTCACTGGTGCCAATCGCAGTTCGTGGTGGAACAGCCTGACCGGCGCGACACCAGCCTGTGCCACGCCGCTGCGTGCGGAAACCGCAAAAATCGGCCAATACTTCGCGGGCAAGCTGCCGATAAGCGTCGCGAAGCCAGACCCGATCGAGTACTCCTGCCAGCAAAACTACATGCTGCTGGTGACAGACGGCTATTGGAACGAAGGTGAATCTACCGCGATCAAGAAGGTGGATGGCACCGATATCGGCAATACCGACAACAACAGTTCGACCGCAGCACGGCCGTATTACGACGGTGCGCAGGCGTCCACGACGTGTCCGACTCAGAATGGCTCTACGCGATCTGCCGCGTCGTCCTGCCGCACCCTGGCCGACATTACCTACCATTACTACAGCACCGACCTGCGCACCTCGGCGCTGGGTAATGCCACCAACGTCGCATTGGCTCGCGATGTCTCGACCAACAACGTGCTGACCACGGCGGACGACAAGAACCTGACCCAGCACATGAACTTTTTCGCCATGGGTCTGGGCATCGAGGGCAAGCTCGCCTACCGCTCCGATTATCAAACCGCCACGATCGGCGATTACCATTCGATCTTGACCGGTGCCGGAGGGGTAAATTGGCCGGCAGTTGCCAACCTCGACCCGACCGGCGTGGATGACCTCTGGCACGCGACGGTCAACGGGCGCGGCAAGTACTTCAGCGCGCGCAACGTGCCCAACGTCGTCGCCGGCCTGCGCGAGGCCTTGAACAAGATCGGTGCCCGGGTCGGTTCTGCCGCCGCCGCTGCGACCTCGAACCTGGAGCCGGTGCCGGGCGACAACTTCGCTTATGTCGCCAGCTACCAGACCCAGGATTGGGTTGGCGATCTGCAGTCGCGTTCCATCAACGTCAGCACCGGCGATGTTTCACCCGAGACCAACTGCGCCGCCAGCGGCGTGCAGAAGACTATCAGCGGCAGTTCGGGGGCAAGCACCATCACGGTCAGCGATGCGACGGACCTGGTTGTCGGTGCCGCTGTAACCGGCACAGGTATCGCCACCGGTGCAGTGGTAACGGCAATCTCCGGTCTTGGTGTCACGCTCTCGCAAGCCAATACCGGGGTGGTCTCCGGCAGCGGTACCTTCAAGTATGGGTGCCAGTGGTCGGCGCAGGCCAAGCTTGAGGCTACCACGTGGTCGGCGCGGCGAATCTATGTCAAGCCGAGTTCGGGCACGAGTGGTGATCCGCTACGCGCTTTCACCTACGACAACCTGAGCGGGGCCGAGAGGGCTTATTTCAACCCCGGGCCGGATGCCTGCGTCGGCGCGGCCAACCCCGTCCCGACCACCAATCTGAGCCAGTACTGTCCGCTGGGTGGTATCGCCTCGGTACCGGAGATGACGACGAGCAATCTGGTGGACTTCCTGCGCGGCGATCGTGGATACGAGCAGGACGGCGAATTGGGACACGCCCAGGTCTGGCGCAACCGTGCGCGCGTGCTGGGTGACATCGTTAATACCCAGCCGATTTTCATCAAGGCGCCCAGCGCCGGGTATACCGACACCGGTTATTCTGCGTTCAAGACTGCCCAGGCCGCCCGCAAGCCGCTGGTCGTGGTGTCGTCACAGGATGGCATGCTGCATGCCTTCAACGCCTATGCCGGGAATGTCACGGTAAATGGTTCGGCGGTGGGACCAGGAGAGGAGATGTGGGCGTTTGCGCCGACCGAGGCCATGCAGAACATGAAGTGGCTGGCCGACGCCAACTACAGCCATCGTTTCCTGGTTGACGGCCTGATCGCGGTCGGCGATGTCGACTTCGGCAGCAACGACTGGCGCACCATCCTGGTCGGTGGCCTCGGTTCCGGCGGCTCCTCGTATTACGCGCTGGACATCACCGATCCGACCAACCCCAAGTATCTTTGGGAGTTCACCCATGCCAACCTGGGCAAAACCTACTCGAATGTCGCCATCACCAAACTGCATACCGGCGAATGGACGGTAATGTTCAGCTCCGGCTACAACAACACGGCCAACGGCGGCGATGGCGGCGGGCACCTGTTTGCGGTCAATCCGCAGACCGGGGCGCTGAAGAGCGGATTCCCGATATCCAATCTGTCGGGCACCAGCGGTAGCCCGAGCAACCTGGGCAAGATTACGCCCTGGGCAGACAACCCGGCGACCAACAACACAACCCAGTTCGTGTATGCGGGTGACACCAACGGCGATCTCTGGCGCTTTGACATGGACCCAACGGGTACGGGTCATACGGGCAGCGCGGTGTTCAAGCTGGCCCACCTGGAAAACGCAGGTGTGCCGCAACCGATCACCACCAAGCCCGAACTGACGCGGCTCCAGGACGATGTGCGCCTGATCATGGTCGGCACCGGCAAGTACCTCGAGGTAAGCGACCTGACCAATACCGATATCCAGGCTGTCTATGCGATCAAGGACACCATGGGTGCGGCAAACCTGGGCGGAGCGAGCCAGGCCACCTGGAATCCGACCACCGACACGCTGCCCAGCGATCCGACCAAGCCGATGTTCCTTGAGCGCAAGCTGATCAGCGTGGATCAACTCAACGATCCGATCACCCATACTGACTCCTATGGGGTAACCAGCGTCCACCGCAAGATTTGCGCCGGATCAACGCCGACCGTGACTTCCTCGGGGTCGCCGCCAAATCTCACCTACACCTGTACTGGCGTGGATGGCACCACGCTTGACTACGCGGTGCATGGCGGCTGGTATGCGCGCTTGTCGGATGCGGGAGAACGCATCAACGTTGACCCACGCATCGTCAGCGGTACCCTGATCTTCGCCTCCAACGTTCCGGCGGCCGACGCCTGTACTGTCGGCGGCAACGCGTGGTTTACCGCGGTTGATGCGGCGACGGGCTTGGCGATCGAGGAATTCGCCTCGACCAAGGTTTCGGGTGCCCTGGTAGTGGGCCTCACGGTAATTCGATTGAGCACAGGCGAATACAAGGCCATCGCAACGCGCTCCGACTACAAGCAGGAAACCCTGTCGGTTCCCGTTGCAGCGGCCGCCGCTGTTTCCAACACCTTCCAGAGCAAGCGCGGCCTCTGGCGCGAGTTCGAGGCCTATTGATGCGGATGGTACGGCCCGGGAATGTGGTTCGTTAGCGAGGAAGACGAGCAGCGCTTTGGTCATGCATTGCTCGCTTCCTTGCTGCTTCACGTACTGGTACTGGGTTACGTCAAGGGCGTTGAGCCCTTGCGCAAGTCCGGCTACGGCGGCGCGCTGACGGTCAATTTCCGGGCATCCGCAGCGGTCGATGAAAAGCAGGGTGTTGCCACACCCCCGCCGGTGACACCGCCGGCACCGCCTTCCGCAACGCCCGCCATGACCCAGGTGCAGACTGCGGCGCCGCCGCTTCCTGCGAGCAAGCCGCAGCCCTTGCCACCACGAGAGTCGGCGGCAAGCCGAGTCGGCGTGCCCCAGCGCGCGGCCTCGCCCGAACGCGCCGCAGAGAGCGGCGTTCGCGGCACCCGGGCGGTGTTGAATCGAGGGCCGGGGGTGGTTGATGTCCTTCTTGTGATCGGCGCGGACGGACACCCGCAGGGGATTTACTGGGACGTGCTGCCTGCGCTCACACGGGCGCAGTTCGAGCAACTGGAGGCGATTATTCGTCGCCAGGTTTATGCCTCGTCCTCGGGCGCCCGGCTGACGCAGGAGATCGACGTCTTCGGCTTGCTCGGCATCGGCCGCGGCGCCGCTCCGATCACGCCGCCGTCGGCCATCGAGACCCCGATAGCACAGTAGGAAATCCCCGGTCCTTTGCCGGTTCGAGGGGGACATACCCCGCAAGGGGATACCGTCCCCGCCCTTCGGTTGGGGACATACCCCACAAGGGGATACCGTCCCCGCCCTTCGGTTGGGGACATAAAAATTTTGGAATCGCAGGGCAGGCCGGCTTGGCTATATTGGCGGCCATGACCCAATGGCTGACCCTTTCACGCGCCGCACATATCCTCGGCATATCGCGCGTTACCCTGCAAAAACGCATCCGCGAAGGCGACCTGCCCTCGTTCGACGGCATGGTCGATGCGGAAGACCTGCAGCGTGCCTGGCCGCAGCTGGACCTGGATGCCTCGGGCAGTTTCGAGAAGACCCGCGCCATTCGCGAGGATGCCTTTGCCAAGCGCCTGCGCGAGCGCGTGCTGCCCTCGCAGGAGGCGCTGGCCCAGCGCCTGTTCGCGCAAGGGCAGGAGCTGGCCGAACTGCAGCGCACACTGACCCGTTACCACCTCCTGGTCGAGGATCTGCGCGGTCGCCTCGCCAGCCTGCCGCGACCGCTGGCCGCCGATCTCGGGCGCATGCTGGACGAGGGGCTGGCGCGGGCCATTTCGGCGCCGGCACCGCAGGAAGACCTGCGCGCGCTCGATGCTATGCTGAGGGTCATGTCGGCCCACGTCACCGTCAAACCTTCCGGGCACGAGTTCTTCGTCGAAGGCTCGGAGACCCTGCTCAAGGCGGCGCTGCGTGCAGGCCTGTCGCCCAACTATGGTTGTGGCAACGGCAACTGCGGCCTGTGCAAGGCGCGCGTAGTGTCGGGCGAAGCCCGCGCCGTGGCGCCGTCCGACTACCGTTTCTCCGAGGCCGAGAAGGCGCAGAACCATGTGCTGATGTGCACCTGCACGGCGCACAGTTCCGATCTCGTCATCGAGGTGCTGGAAGCCGGCCTGCCCGAAGACATCCCCGAGCAGCGCATCGTCACCAAGGTACGGGCCGTCGATGCCCTGGGCGAGGACATGATGCGCCTGCACCTGCAGACGCCGCGCAGCAACCGCCTGCGTTTCCTTGCCGGGCAGCGCGTGACGCTGGGGCTTTCCGCGGGTGTCGTCAGCAGCGATGACCTGCATGCCGAGCTGCCGGTGGCGAGCTGTCCCTGCGACGATCGCAACCTGATCTTCCATGTTCGCCGTAGTACCGGCGCCGACTCTCAGGATGACAAGGCCGGCGATTTCAACGCCTGCCTGTTTGCCGGCCTGATCAAGCCCGGCGCCGAAGTTTCTGCCTGGGGGCCCTGGGGCCGATTCGTGCTGCAGCGCGAATCGACGCGGTCGCTGGTATTCGTCGCCATCGACCAGGGCTTCGCGCCGATCAATAGCCTGATCGAGCATGCCATCGCCGTCGATGCCGCCGAGTCGATCACGCTCTACTGGGCAGCGACGCAGGCTGGTGGCCAATACCTGCCCAACCAGTGCCGCGCCTGGGCAGCGGCGCTTGACGAATTCCATTACCGGCCGCTGGATCTGGCCGGGCTGGAAGCTGCACTGGCCGCGGACGGCGCGCTCGCCGGCAGCGAGGTTTACCTTGCCGGTCCGGCGGCGCTGCTGGCGCCGGCCGAGGCCGTGTTGCTGGCTAGCGGCCTGCCTGCCGCGCAACTCCATGTCGAGGCTTTGTAGCGCCATGGTCGAAGCCCGACGTCACATCCCCATCCTGCCGCAGGCGGCCGACCCGGCAATGGAAGCCTGCGCCGCCGCCGAGCCTTTTGCGCTGATAGTGCTGGGCGACAGCATGGAGCCGGAGTTCCGCGAAGGCGAAGTGATCCTGATCGAGCCGGAAGGTTTGGCTACCGATGGCTCGTTCGTACTCGCGCAGCTCGACGGCGAGTGGATCTTCCGCCAGCTGGCGAAGCAGGGAGACGCCTGGCAGTTGCGCGCCTTGAATCCCGCGTATCCGCCTAGCGACATTCCCGATCTCGCCGCCGTCAAGGGCGTGATCATCCAGAAATCCCAACCCGGCCGCCGCCGGGCCAGCAAACGTTACGTGGACTAACCCCGATGCCGTATTTCATCTATCGCATTACCCAGACCGGCCCGATCCGGCAACTGAGCAAGATCACCCAGTTCGACGTCTTCAAGGAGGCGTCGAACGAGGCCAAGCGCCTGCGCCGCGAGACCGAGCTCGGGCCCGGCGATGCGATCAAGACCATGTTTGCCGCCAACGAACTCGAAGCGGAAGACCTGCTCAACCAACCCCCGAAGGAAGACATCACCACGGGGGAGGACTACTAACGCCCATGGCTTCGGTCGAGGCACTTTGTCTTATTTGGCTCTTGTCCTTCATTCCTCCACGGGCGGGTAAATTTTGCCCGCCCCCCCATCCCCCCTCACGGGGGGCTTACTGTCTGGCTCGCTTCGCTCGATGATTACCATGCGTGCTTGGCGGCGCGTTTCACGTTAGCCCCATGGACGAAACCGCCTACCGCAACGCGAAAGGCGAGATCAACCGCCTGCCCTGCGTGTTCGAGCGCGCCTTGCTGGCGCGTCATGCGGTCTGCGAACTTGCCGCCAGCCACCAGATTGCCGAGCGCGAAACGGTGGCCTGCTCCCAGGCTGCGGCGCATGCCGATTGTGCGAGATTGTCGGAAATGCTGCGCGCGAAATCGACCTTCGCGCTGGGCGTCACCGACACGCAGCGCATCCTGCCGCACGCCATGCTGATGAAGATCCAGTGCGGCGGCCTCGACGGCATGAAGCAGATATACGATGCCGGCGCCCTGGCGCCCAACGTGCGTCGCCTGCTGCGCCTGGCGCAGGAACAAAGCGGAGCGCTTGAGGCGCTGCCGTTTTCCGAGATCGTCAAGGGTATTGCGGCCTGGAAGGGGCGTCGGCGCCACCTGGGAGATTCGACGTGATCGCAGGCATGGTCGAGCTGGTGAATGCAGTGCAGACCAACTGCGACATCGCTGATGCGCGTCACGCGCGCGACGTCAGCCTATGCACCTACCTGCTCGGTATGCGCGAGTATTTCCGCTGGGAGCACCAGTTGCCCTTCGGCGTGGCGCCGCCGCGCGAGGAGGTGGGGCGCTGGATCGCCGCACGCGAGGCGCGCTGGGATGAACTCGCGGACGGCGATTTCATCGACCTTCCCGTGGCCGGCAGGACGCTCGATCCCTTCGATGCGGAAGCAGTGAATGCCGCACTGGCCGGCAGTGGCCTGGTCTATGGCGCCGGCATTGGCCGCTTCCACAAGCCGCATTTCTTCCTTGGCGAACTGGCGCGCGATGAGCAGCGCGGCGAAGCGCGCCTGCTGGTCTGCGGCTGTGAATATGCGCGCGATGTGGCGGCGATTCCGGCGGCCTCGCAGGGCAGCACCGTGATCGTGCGCCGCGAAGCCTTGCGCCAGTGGCTGTGGGAAAAGGCCGACGGCTGGAACCTCAAGCAGCAGGACGGCGCCCTGAAGTCGGCCTTGCTGACCTATGGCTACGATGTCGATCCGCAAGCGGCGATCGAGCGCATGACCGAAGCCGAGATCGAAACCCTGATCCTGCACGAAGAGGGCGAACTGGTCGCCGGGCGCCTATTGGGTAATGCCTGGCCCGCCATGCTGGGCCGCATCGGCGGCAAGCGCGCCGAGATCTTTGCCCGCGCCGTCAAGGACAATCTTGCCGATTGCCTGGTCACGCTGCCCGGCTTGCTGGCGCGTGACGGGGAGGATTCCTTGCACTTCTGGTTCGCCACCTTCGACGGCTTGCGCCGCGAGATGTTTCCTCGGCTGGTGGCGGCCTATGCGTCTGGTGCCGGAGCCGCGGCGATATCGGCGGCGGCGACGGCGGGCAGCGAACATTTCGCCGCCCTGGCCAAACGCCTGCTCGAAATGGACGAGAGCGCCATCGAGGCGCTCTCGCACGAGGTCGGCACGATCGCCCTGTAGCCGGCTTACTCCTTGACGGCTTCGACGGCGATCGAAAGCGTCACTTCGTCACTGACGTAGGGCACGTTCTTGCCCATGTTGAAATCCGAGCGCTTGACCTTGGTTACCGCGTTGGCGCCGATGGCGTCCTTCTTCAGCATCGGGTGCGGCATGGCGTGAAAGCTGGTCACGGTGAGCGTCACCGGCTTGGTCACGCCCTTGATGGTCAGGTTGCCGTCGATCGCGACGGGCTTGTCGCCGTCGAATTTCACGGCGGTCGACTTGAAGCTGATGCTGGGATATTTCTCGGTATGGAAATAGTCCTCGGCCTGGATGTGCTGGTTGAACAGCGCGTAGCCGGTATTCACCGACGTGGCGTCGATCGTCACGTCGACCGATCCGGTCTTTGCGGCGCGATCCAGCACGATCTTGCCGCTGGTCTTGTCGAAACGCTGCACCTGGTTCGAATAGCCGAAATGGCTGTACTCGAAGCGCGGATAGGTGTGGGTGGGTTCGATGCCGAAGGTTTCCGGGGCGGCTTGGCTGGTGGCGGAAAACGCGGCAAGGGCGGCGACGAGGATGAGCTTGTTCATGGGTTTCTCCTGGGTGGGTTGGGTTACTTGCTGGTGGCAACGAGGCGGAACTTGATCTGGATTTCGTTGGCGACGGTGCCGAAGTCGGCCCAGATGCCGTCGCCGATGGCGTAGTCGGCGCGTTTCAGCACCAGGCTGCCGTCGAAGCTTGCGCTGTTGCCCTGCTGGGTCACGGTGACCGGCGTGGCGAGATCAAGGGTCTTGCCCTTGATGCTCATCTTGCCGGCGACCTCGAAGCGATTGTTGCCCAGCGGCTTGACGGAAGTGGCGACGAACTTCGCCACCGGAAACTGCCTGGTGTCGAACCAGGGCTTGCCGGCGACTTCGTCGTTGGCATCTTTCGAGCCGGCGTCGATGCTGGCCAGGTCGATCTCGAATTCGGCCTTGGCGGCAGCCGGTTTGGCGGGATCGAAGGCGATCCTCGCGCGGAAGCTCTTGAACTGGCCATCGACCGGAACGTTCATCTGCTTGTACACGAAGGACAGTGAACTTTTCGCCGCCTGGAACTGGTTGAACTCGACGGCCCGGGCTGCGGGGACGGTCAGCAGTCCGGCAATCAGCACGAGGCTCGGCAGGGTGGCATTCATTGTTTGGCTCCGGTTTTGGCGTGGGCAAGGAAGGGCAGCATGCGCGCGAGCACGTCGTCGCGGTCGATCAGGTGGTGCTTGAGCGCGGCGCCCAGATGCGCCAATACCAGGCCGGCCATGCTGAAGTTGAGGATCATGTGAAGCTGTTGCAGCAGGTCGCCCAGATCGGCGTCCTTCTGCAGCAGGTCGGGCAGCGGCAGTACGCCGAACCAGACGGTCTGGAAACCATTCGCCGAGCTCCTCAGCCAGCCGGACAGGGGCACGGCGAACATCAGG
>SXGT01152289.1_pt1 | contig 13665 bp, 12 predicted proteins | sample 3176221 | NCBI WGS metagenome assembly SXGT01 (sample SAMN11356862, study PRJNA531348) | freshwater metagenome | isolation source: freshwater sample F1-120 | place: China: Fuxian Lake, Yuxi | collected 2017-12-25 | reverse complement strand
TTCTTGACGATGTACTTGTACTTCATGACCTTGTCGGCCATTTGAACGAGCGGCGAGAACTTCATGCCGATTTCGCACTGGCCGCCGGTCGCGACCTCGTGATGCTGCATTTCGACATCGATGCCGGCTTCAATCAGCTTCAGCATGATGTCGGTGCGGAGGTCAGTGAGCGTGTCGGTCGGCGGGACGGGATAATAGCCTTCCTTGTGGCGAATCTTGTAACCCAGGTTTGGCTGCCCGGGGGTGCTTTCGCGGCCGGAGTTCCAGATGCCTTCGTCGCTGTCGATGTAGTAGTACGCGAAGTTGGAACCGGCGTCGACACGCAGGCTGTCGAAAACGAAGAACTCAAGCTCCGGACCGAAGAATGCGGTGTCGGCGATGCCCGACGCAATCATGTAGTTGACGGCCTTGGTCGCAATGTAGCGGGGATCACGCGGGTAATCCTGATAGCTGAGCGGGTCCTTGATCGAACACGTCATCACCAGCGTCGTTTCCTTGAAGAACGGATCGATGAACGCCGTGTCTCCGTGCGGAATCATGATCATGTCGGATTCATTGATCGCCTGCCAGCCGCGGATCGAGGAGCCGTCAAAGCCGACGCCTTCTTCAAAGGTGGATTCGTCGATGTTGGCCGCGGGGGTGGTAACGTGCTGCCAGGTGCCCGGCAAATCGATAAAGCGGAGATCAACCGCCTTGACCTGCTTCTCGCGGATCAGCGTCAGAACTTCTTTCGGCGTCATCAAGGTCACTCCTCAAATGAAGATACGTCGGTAGTGGTATGCCAACACTGTATTTTTTCGGACGGGGGTTTCCAGAGGGATTTTCCGAATCGGACCGGGTTTACGTTTAGAAGCTGTTTCAAAACCGAAATCGCATCATCCTCCCCTCTCCCCTGGTACTCCGGGGGAGAGGGGTCGGGGGTGAGGGGGTCTTGCCGCCTGCGGAAAAATCCAAGGTTTCGCGAGGCATTCTGTCCCCCCTCACCCCGTCCCTCTCCCCCCGGAGTACCAGGGGGAGAGGGGGAAATTCGCCGCAGAGGTTCTGAAATAGCTTCTTAGCGCCCGCAAGTCGCCGCGCGGGCGCTAAACGAAATCTCCATCTCACGGACCAATCGCCTGGCCGCCGCGCTCGCCGGTGCGGATGCGGACGCAGTCTTCCATGGGCAAAACGAAAATCTTGCCATCGCCGATGTGCCCCGTATCTCCGGAACGGGCCGCGTGGACAATGGCCTCGACGGCGGCTTCGACGAAGGCGTCGTTGACCGCAATTTCGAGCTTGAGCTTGGTGAGCAGCCTGACCCGGAATTCGGTGCCGCGATACACTTCCGTGTAGCCGCCTTGCACGCCGCAGCCCCGCACGTCGGTGACCGTCATCAGATAGACATCGCGCTCGGCCAGGGCAGCTTGCACCGCTTCAAGCCGTTCTGGCCGAATGATGGCGACAATCATTTTCATCGTTATCTCCAACACGCCGCTTGCGGTATGGCATTGCTGAATGCAATCAGCCACCATGGATTGGCCAATAGAGCCAAGCCGCCGACGACTAGAATTACGCCTCTACCTTGACACGCAAGGATCGCTTCAGGCGGTGTTCGAACAGCTTCTGCACCGCAGCCTTCATACGCTCGCGGTCGCCGCCTCGCAATTGAAACCGGTTGCCTTGCACGGTCGTCACATGCTGGTACAGTGCTTTGAACTCCGGATCGGGCTCTGGTGTCGGCTTGCACATCTCTGACCAGGCGTGAATCAGATCGCCGTTGTTGACCCCTTCCACCACAATGTGAAAACGCCCAATACCATTGGGAGGCACGATCGCGGGTCGCGGCTCCGCCGGCGCCCCCATCGGGGCAACCTCGTAGCCGTAGCCGAAATCGAAATCGAACCCGGTCTCGCCGTGCTCCATGCGATCCAGGCCTTCCACTTCCACTTCCTTGGTGGCCATGAACCCGACCGCGGCGTCGATCAGCTTGATCAGCCCCACACTGATGCCAAAGGCGAACACGGCCGATAATGCAGCCGCGAACAGCTGAATGCCAACTTGCGTAAGCCCCCCCCCGGCAATCAGTCCGGGCTTGCCAACCGAAGGATTGAGGAAATTCCATTCATAACAAAACACCCCCGTCAGTACGGCGCCGAGGAATCCGCCGTCGCCGTGGACGCCGAAAGCGTCGAGCGAATCATCATATTTGAGGAACGGCTTCATGCTGACGGAGATGTAGCAGACAACACCGGAGATCAAGCCGATGGCAAAACCGCCCCACGGATAGACGAACCCTGATGCGGGGGTGACGGCGACCAGGCCGGCGACCAGACCGGAAGCCAGGCCGAGCGCCGTCGGTTTGCCGCGATGCCACCATTCCGCCAGCATCCAGCTCAGCGCCGCCGCCGCCGCAGCACATTGAGTCGCGGTGAACGCAGCGCTGGCGAGCGCGCCGCTCATCAACCCGCTGCCGCCGTTGAAACCGAACCAGCCAAACCAAAGCAGCCCCGCCCCGGTAAGCGTGAGCACCATGCTGTTGGGATGCATCGCATGTTCAGGATAGCCAATTCGTTTGCGTAGAACCAGGATCGCCGCCAAGCCTGAAAAGCCAGCTGCGACATGCACAACGGTTCCCCCCGCGAAATCGAGCGCCCCCATCCTGCCCAGGTATCCGATTGCCTTTTCGCCCGCGCCCGGCAAGCCCGTCCACCAATCCATCGCCCACACGCAATGGGCCATCGGGCAGTAAACCACCGTGATCCACAGAATCAAAAAGATGCAATACGGCTTGAACCGGATGCGCTCCGCGACAGCGCCACTGATCAACGCAGGGGTAATAATCGCAAACATGCCCTGGTAAAGCATGTGCAGGTAAATCGGTATGTTGGTCCCCGGCAAGATGTCAAATGGCTCCTTGCCCGCCAAAAAGATCAGGTCTTTGCTGAACCCGAGGAAACTCCCTGACGAGGTCGTCAGCAGCGGCTCCCCGAAGGCAAGCGCATAGCCGATCGCAACCCAGTACACTCCGACAACAGCCAGCGCAACCATGCTTTGCATCATGGTTGAAAGCACGTTCTTACGCCGAACCATGCCCCCATAGAAAAGAGCAAGCCCCGGCACCATCAAGAGGACGAGCGCGGTCGAGATCATCATCCACGCGGTGTCCCCCTTGACCTTCGGGTCCTCCATCGCAGCGATGAGCTTGTCTGCCACCTCATCCGCCCGACCGAGTGACGCAACGACGAAAAGCATAGCCAAGCCGAGTGAAAAGCGACAAAAGCGATTGAACACAAAAAGCCCTCCTCTTTGGCCCGGGACACGGCCGCCGATGGTGCAACCAATACGCCGCTGCGGTGATGGGGTTCATTTTCTCGAATCCGCTCACGCCGTTCAGCGGAGGGAGGCTGGAAATGCAGCAACGCACCGGGAGAAAGGTAGGTATCCCTCGGCGCATGGCAGTTCCACGGAGAGAAAATGGAACCGGTTTTGGCAGTTCTGAACAGCAAGGGTAATGCCAAACATCGCTCGTTCAGTTAATTTTACGCAACCTAAACCTATTAAATAGGATGCGTGAAGTCTGCTGTCAGTATGATGGCGGCGCCTCCTTCTGCAATGCCGCCATCCTGAGCACGGATGCCTGACCACGCAGCATTAGCCTGCCACTCTCTTTCATTCAGATGCATTCAGACTCGTCCAGATTCGTTCAGACTCGTCCAGACTCGTTCAAAAAACAGGGGCACCCAATGAATGAATAAATGAATACAGTTTTCCCAACCCGCTCGTTTCTTGATTGCTTTTCGCGTTGCCGCATGTTCTCATGCTTTTGCCCGTTGGAGATTCCCCCATGCGCTTGTCAGTCATGATTTGCAGTCTGCTACTCTTCGGACAGGTACGCGTCGCATCCGCCGATGCCAACGTGCACGTTGAAGTGCTGAAGTCCGGGGGAGTCGCCGTCTTTCGGCCTGGCATCAAGCAGCCGATCTTTGCGTTCAACGCACCGGAAGATGGCCGACCGTATGTGCATCCCCTGTTCGCCCCTGATGGCGCTGGAGTTCTCACCGAATTCAGCCCCGGTCATCACAAGCACCAGACCGGCATTTACGTTGGTTTCCTCAAAGTCAATGGCCGCGACTACTTCCACAACCGCGGCCCCGACCACTACCGCCGCACTGAATTCAAGCACGCGATGACCTCCGAAGGAGTCGCGTTTACAAGCCGCTATGAACTGCTCGACAGGGACCAAAAACCCCAACTCATCGAAACGCAGGCGTGGGTTTTCCGCGACTTCACCAAGACCTACTCGATTGATCTCACCTGCACATGGAAAGCCAACGTCGATGTCGCCTTCGACAAACACGACTACGGCGGCCTCTTCCTTCGCATGCCCTGGAAGAACCAGCCTGACGCCAAGGCGATCAACAGCGAAGGCCAGATCAACGGCAAAGCCGAAGGCCAGAAGGCCCGCTGGGTCGATATCGGCATGACTGTCGCTGGCCGCAAAGACGCCGCCCACATCGCCGTGCTTTCGCATTCGCCAGTCCTGTGGCGAGTAGATGGCCAGCTCGGCGTCGGTCCTGCCCCGAGCCGAGCGGGGGCGTGGAAAATCGCCAAGGGGCAAAGCGTGACGTTGCGCTACCGCTTCCTCGTCTACACCGGCGATCTTCAACGAGAACAGGTAGAAGCCGAATCGAAGGCATTCAGCGCCATAAAATAATCCCGCCACGCCCGCACCCGAAAGGTTGCGGGGTCACTCGAACCCGGAGTCCCCATGCGACGCTATTGCATACTACTTCTCGTCATTCTCATGGCCCTCCCCCTCGCGGAGGCCGGCTCCCCCCAGCTACTCGTCAAGGTGCGCACACGCGAGTTCGTAAAATCGGACAAGACAAACACCTATGTCCAACGGCTCGCCGACAGGGCTCTCCCTCCCAAGCACACCGCCGTCATCGTCTGCGACATGTGGGACACGCACCACTCCTACAACGCCGTCCAGCGCGTCGTCGAGATAGCTCCGCGCATGAACGAAGTGCTCGAAAAGTGCCGCGCGATGGGCATGACCATCATCCACGCCCCGTCGAGTTGCATGGACGCGTACAAGGATCACCCCGGCCGCAAGCTCGCCAAGGACGCTCCGAAAGCCAAGAACCTGCCCAAGGACATTGGCGCCTGGTGCCACATGATCCCGGCCGAGGAAAAGGGCAAATATCCGATCGACCAAAAAGACGGCGGCTGCGACTCGAGCGCCGCCGACCAGGAGAAGCACAAGGCCGCCCTCATCAAGCTGGGCCGCAATCCGGGCAGCCCGTGGAAAACGCAATACGCCGTCCTCAAGATCCACGACATCGATGTGATCAGCGACTCCGGCGTCGAAATCTGGAACGTGATGGAAGACCGCAAGATCAACAACGTGATCGTCCTCGGCGTCCACACCAACATGTGTGTCCTGGGCCGACCATTCGGCCTGCGCCAACTCGCCAAGAACGGCAAGCAAGTGGTCCTGATGCGCGACATGACCGACACGATGTACAACCCGAAATCGTGGCCCTACGTCAACCACTACAAGGGGACCGAGCTGATCATTGAGCACATCGAGAAGTTCGTGTGCCCGACCATCACCAGCGACCAGATCATCGGCGGCAAGACGTTCAAGTTCAAGGCGGATCCGAATTGATCCATTGCATGGCGGGCCGTGAATGCGATAGGATCAAAGCAGTAACGATGTCTTGAAGAGGGTAGATCATGGTTGTCATTACATTTCCGGACGCCGACAATCGGAAGAAAGCACTGGGATTTCTCTTCGCCAGGTTTTCCGGCAAGGCATTGAAGTCAGGCGAAATCCTCGTTCCCGAGGCTGCCCTGCCTGCGCTTGCCGACCAGAACATTTCCTTCACCGTCCAAGGAAAGGCGTCGTATGAGCAGCAAACTGCGGCGTTTCGAGGTCCTGCTGCCGACCCGGTTTAATGATGGCCGCGCAGTGCCGGACGAATGGTTTGCCAACGCACTTGACGAGATTGTTGACCAATTCGGTGCCGTGTCATTCCACAAGGAAGCCGTTGAGGGTTTCTGGCAACATGGCGGCACGCTCTACCGGGATGATCTCGGTCTGATTGTCGTGGATATTCCCAACAATGCCAAGAGCCGCAAGTGGATGAAGACCTTCAAAGCACGCTGGAAGTCACGGCTTGAGCAACTAGAGATCTGGATGGTGAGTTATCTGATCGATATCGAATAGCTTGGGGAGGTAGTACGTGACCGTCTCCGTTGGCGAATATCGTAAATGGGTGTCCAAGTATCTGAAGGAACCTGAAAAACGGCGTCTAGCCAATGATGCGCTGGATGCCTTCGAACGTCTTGAGAAAACGCAAAACATTTCCGCAGAGGAAATTCGGCCAATCGTGGCGGCTGCTAAGTGCCGGTTTAGGCAAGTGTGGGACATCGCCGCGGACCTTCTGACTCTTCTTTCAAACAAACACTCGTCGGCTCAGGATGCAATGCGCGAGATGTTGCAATCGAAGAAGGTTGGCGAGCGATTTCAGGTTATTGCAGCTCTCAACTCGCGTGTGCCGAAGTCACTTGCTTTGGAACTCATTCGCAAAGCGCTAAAAGATACGGGAAACCGAGTTCGCGAGAAAGCCGCAGAAAGGGCTGACGATTTGAAATTCCTGCAATTGCTCCCCGAATTGGAGCAAGCGCTTTCCGTCGAAAAGCATCCCAATGCCAAGTCCGCTCTTGAGTTCAACATTTCCATGTTGCGAGATGGTTATCTCGTCGAGGACCACAAGAAATACATCACCGTAACGGTTCGCATGCGCCGAGGGACCTCCAGCCAGATAATATCACAGGAAGACATCGATCGTGGACGCGTACCTTCCATCATAGCCGACATGCGGGCTCCTGATTGGTCATAGGATGTCACGATGTCCACCCCTCTGCAAATTCAATTCGACGCCGGCACCCTCGTCCTTACGGGTGGCTCCGCCGAACTCCTACAATCCCTCCCCGGCGTCCAGCACGATCCGCGCATCAACGCCCATCGCACCGAAGCCCGCCATTATCGCGCCATCATCGAATCCCTGCGCGATTCCAAGCACGAGTTCACCGACGCCGCCCGCGATTATCAACCGCTCGCGTGTAAGCTGCTCGATCCGCGCACGCCGTTTCCGCATCAGCAGGAAGCGAAGACGACCTGGTGGAACGCCGGCGGCCGCGGCGTCGTCGCACTGCCGACGGGCACCGGGAAAACCTTCGTCGCGCTCCTCGCCATCGCCCATGTCGGTCGGCCGACCCTCGTCGTGACGCCGACGATCCCGCTCATGAATCAGTGGTATGGCGAGTTGTTGCGCGCGTTCGGACCCCTCACCCCCGGCCCATCTCCTCCGGAGGGGAGAGGGGAGAAAAACGCGATCGGCTTACTTGGCGGCGGCTACTACGATTTCCAGCCGCTCACCGTCACCACTTACGACTCCGCATACATCCACCTGGAACGCTGGGGCAACAAGTATGGCCTCATCGTCTTCGATGAATGCCATCACCTGCCGGGCGCCAGCTATCAATTCGCCGCGGTCGGCTCCATCGCTCCGTATCGCCTCGGCTTGACCGCGACGCCAGAGCGAGCGGATGGCCGCGAGACGCTTTACCCCGAGCTAATCGGCCCAATCGTCTATCGTCGCGAGATCAAGCAGCTCGCCGGCGAATTTCTAGCGGAGTATCGCGTCGTCCGCATCAATGTCGATCTGACGCCCGAAGAGAAGGAACGCTACGATCAAGCCCGCGCGACCTATCGGCAATTCGTCCAGGCCCGCGGCATCTCGATGGGCTCGATGCAGGGCTGGCAGCGGTTCATCCAGGAAACATGCCGCCATCCAGATGGCCGGGCCGCGTTCCAGGCCTACCGCGAGCAGAAGCGTTTGGCCGTCGCCGCTCCTGCCAAGATCGACTTGCTTGATGATCTCCTGCACCGGCATGCGCTCGATCGCACGATCATCTTCACCTACGACAACGCCAGCGTCTACGAAATCTGCCGCCGCTTTCTGGTGCCCGCGATCACGCATCAGACCAAGACGCGCGAACGCCAACAGATTTTGGAACGATTCCACAAGGGGGATTACAACGTCGTCGTTACCAGCCAGGTGCTCAACGAAGGCGTCGATGTGCCGGCCGCCAATGTCGGCGTCATCCTGAGCGGCACCGGCAGCGTCCGCGAACACGTCCAGCGCCTGGGCCGCCTACTGCGCAAGCTCGGCGACAAGCAGGCCCTGCTCTATGAAGTGGTGACGCGTGACACGGCCGAGGAATACACCAGCGAACGGCGGAGGCAACACGATGCTTACGGGTAAACTGGTACGCGTCCGCTACGCGCGCGATCATATCGTGCCGCAGTATCTGGACGCGCACGATCCGCAATGGCTCGACGTCGCCGAGCAACTCTTGGGCATCTTTCGCACGAGCGATGGGACCTCACGCGGTCAAATTGAAGCCGAGATCGACGATCTCTTCGGCGACTTACCGCAGCCCTTGATCCATAACGGGTTGGCGAAGCTGCTCGAAGACCGCTGCGAGTTCGAAGTGGACGCCCCACTGCCGCCCGACGAGGTACGTGACGCCGTCTTCCTCGCCGCCGCCAAGAAACGGCAGGCGACACTACAGGAAATCGGCCAGGCATATTCGCGCGATGAGATCATCCAGAGAATCGCGACCGATCTGTATTCGCATGCCGAGCAAGTCGAGGCGAGCTTATTCGCCGACCTGAAAAGCGAGCAGCGGCTGACGCGTTTTCGCGACACGATGCCGGAACGCTTGCTGGAACGCTACAACGTCGCCCTGGCCCAGGCGATTCTCTTGCGATCCAGCGGCGTCGAGATCACAATCCACGGCGAGACGCCGACCCGCTATCGGCAGCTTTTCCGCCAGATCAAATTTCACCGCCTGATCTGCGATATCGCCTTGCTCCCCTCTCCCCTCCGGGGGAGAGGGGCCGGGGGTGAGGGGGCGGGCCCCGCGTACCGCCTGCAACTCGACGGCCCCTTGAGCCTCTTCAGCGCAACGCAAAAGTACGGCCTGCAACTCGCGCTTTTCTTGCCGACGCTGCTCCTCTGCAAGCATTTCGAGCTGAAAGCCAAACTGCGCTGGGGCGCCGAGCGCAAGGACAAGGTCTTCCACCTGTCGGCCAAGGACGGCCTGGTCTCGCATCAAAGCGAAACCGGCGCCTACGTACCGCCGGAGGTACCGATGTTTGTAGAGTTGTTCAAGAAGAAGATCGCCGACTGGGAGATTAGCGAGGAGACCGAGATCATCCCGCTCGGCAAGAACGTCTGGGTGCCCGACTATCGCCTGATGCATCGCGCCTCGGGCAACGTCGTCCTCCTCGACATCCTCGGCTTCTGGCGTCGTGCAAGCGCCGAACGCCATCTGGCGATGCTGCGCGAACACGCCGGCGCCCCGTTCATCCTGGCGATCTCGGACCAGCTCAACGTCGATGAAGGCGAGCTAGAAGGCCTGCCCGACAACGTGGTGCGATTTCGCAACATGCCGTTGCCGGACGACATCGCCAAACGGGCGGCCGAATTGTCGCGCTAAGAGATCGGCTGCCACTTCGCAAACGGCGCGTCCGGCCCCATCTGCTCCTCGATTCGCAAAAGTTGGTTGTATTTCGCGAGCCGTTCGCTGCGGGCGATGGAGCCGATCTTGATTTGGCCGACGCCGGTCGCGACCGCCAAATCCGCTATTGTTGTGTCCTCGGTTTCGCCCGAGCGTGCCGAGACGACGCAGCGATATCCGGCCTGGCGGGCTTGCTCGATCACTTGCACGGTCTCGGTCAACGTGCCGATCTGATTGATCTTGATGAGAATGCTGTTGGCCACGCCGCGCTCGATCCCTTGAGCGACACGCTGCGAATTGGTGACGAACAGATCGTCGCCGATGAGCTGGATGCGCTGGCCCAGCGATTCGGTCAGCGTCTGCCAGCCGCCCCAGTCGTCTTCGGCCATGCCGTCCTCGATGCTGAGGATCGGATAGCGGTCCACCCAGTCGGTCAGCATACCGCTCATCAGGGTGGCGGAAAGCAGAGTATCCCTCATGCGATACAGGCCCCCTTCGTAAAAATGGGTGCTGGCGACATCGAGCGCAATAGCCGCGTCCACGCCCGCCTTCAATCCCGCCCGGCGAAATGCCTGCAAGATCATCTCGATGGCCTGCTCGTTGCCAGGCAGCTTCGGCCCAAAACCGCCCTCATCGCCGACGAGGACGCCTTCAAAGCCATGCTCTTGCAAGACCGTGCTCAACGCGCGATAAACGCGCACCGTCATATGGAGGGCTTCGGAATACGAGTTCGCCCCGATCGGCAGGAATAAGAAATCCTGCATGTCGAGATTGCGCCCCGCGTGCAGCCCGCCGGAGATCAGATTCACCATCGGCAATGGCATGCGGGCCTGCCCAGTGCAATCGAGATATCGCCAGAGCGGCTGCTTCTGGCACGCTGCGGCCGCATGTGCGCACGCCAAGGAGGCGCCGAGGATGGCATTAGCACCGAGGCGCGACTTGTCGGGCGTACCGTCGATCTCGCATAGCTTACGGTCGATCACTTTCTGCTCCGATACCGACACACCGACGATGGCTGGCACAATCGCGTCGTTCACGTTGGTCACGGCCTGCCGCACGCTCTTGCCCGCGTAGTCGGCCGGGTCGCCGTCGCGCAGTTCGAGAGCTTCGTGCTTGCCGGTACTCGCCCCGGACGGCACGATCGCGCGGCCCATATGATCGCCGCAATGCACCTCGACCTCGACGGTCGGCTGACCGCGGCTGTCGAGTACTTGACGCGCATGGATACGTGTGATTCGGTCGGACATGGCAAACCTCACAAAAGATGCCAAACGTGCATCCATGACGATGAAAACCCGGAAAGGATTTCGCGGGCCCGTTCGCGCACCCATTCCCGGATTCGTTCATCGGGCAAGTAATCGACCGGGCTGGTGCCATCGATCCTCGCCAGGAGACAAACGCCCAAGTGTTTGAGGCCGCGATGCTCCAATTCGGAGTGCGAACAGTAGCTCACGTGCTCGCAGTATGACTCCCAGAAGGCACGCATCAGCGGCACCCAGTGGTGCTCCGGGTCGCGCACCGCTTTCAACGTCAAATGGGCCAAAAACAGGCCGAGATCCATGGTCGGATCGCCGAAGTGAGCGGTCTCGTAATCGACCAGCATGAAACCGGCTGCGTGCTTGAGGATGTTTTTCGGCGTGTAGTCGCCGTGGCAGAGCGCCTGCTTGATGGTCAGCATATCGTTGATGATCGGCGCGATCGCAGCCGCGACTTCGGGCCGTCGTTCCTGTACGCGCACATAGAACGGATCGACGCGCAGTTGTACATACACCGTGTGATCGCGAAACGCTGTGAATTCGCTGGCACGCTCCGCTGAGACCTGGTGCATGCGGCCCAGCACCTCGCCGACCTTCTTGCCGAACGCCACGTCGATGTTGCCGGCCAGTAATTCCGCCTTCCATACCTTCGCATCGAGCGGCGCATGGCTCATGGCATAGACGTAGTTCGGCCGGTCGACGTGCAGGACCTTCGGCACCACATCCGGCAGATGCGGGTGCAATGACAGCATCACTTCTTGTTCGCGATAGATACGGTCAAGATCGCTGAACCAGGCATCGCGCGTGCGCAGTTGCGGGCGAGACTGCTTGAGGACCATCAAGCGGTCCGATGTGGTGACGCGCAAGACCTGATTGGAAACGCCGCCGCTCAATACGTCGGCGTGCGCGGGGCCGTCGCCGATCCAGCGCATCCGGCGCAAGTAGTCGATCGCGTTCTCGGCGGTCAGTTCAAGCATGAGGGTATTCTATCGCATGAACCGGCCGCCGTTGACGTCGAGAATGGCGCCGGTCATGAAGCTCGATGCATCACTGGCGAGGAATAGTACGGCCTGAGCCACCTCGTCGGCGGCGCCATTGCGGCCAAGAGCCGTCTGCTTCCGGTATTCTTCCATTTTGGCAGGCGTGGAAAACGTCTCGTGATGAGCCGTCGCGATAACGCCGGGCATGATGGCGTTGACGCGCACGGTCGGAGCAAGCTCCTTGGCGAGGGTGCGCGTCATCACTTGCAGCGCTCCCTTGGCTGCCGCATAGACGCCGCCGCCGCCCGCGCCGCCGGTTTGAATCGAGAGAGTGAGATTATTGACGATGGCGCCGTGATTCGAAAGGCGCAGATGCGGAATGGCGCGCCGCGTCACGAGAAACGCGGAGGCAACGTTGACCGCGAAGACGTTATTCCAGTGTTCCAGGCTGCATGCCTCGATCGTAGTGTACTTCAACGGCGAACCGGCGTTGTTGAAGAGAATGTCGAGTCGGCCGGTCTTGTCGATCAGTTGATCGACGATGCGGTTAGTATCCGCTTCCTTCGTCAGGTCACCTTGCGCCAAGTGGGCCTGGCCTCCGGCCTTGCGTATTGCCAGGGCCGTCTCTTCTGCGCCCGCCTCGCTGGTGTGATAGTGAATTCCGACCGTTGCGCCCGCCTGAGCGAGAAGCAGCGCGGTGGCGCGGCCGATGCCGACGCCGGCGCCCGTCACGAGAGCGACGCGGTTGATGAGGGAAGGCGTGGACGTGCTCATAGATTTGACCAACTTGGCGAGCCGAACTCCTTGAGGGGCCGGCTGACGATAATCAATGACCCCATCAACGGGCCCCTTATGGGGCTCGGCTCGCCGGGAAAATCAACTTCGATCCTTGTAGCCTTTGGGATGCGCCCGGTGCCAGTTCCACGCAGTCTCGACGATTGCATTGATGTCCGTGTAGTGGGGCTTCCAGCCCAGGTCCCTTTGAATTTTGTCGGACGATGCGACCAGTACCGGCGGATCGCCTGCTCGTCTTTGCCCTTCCTTGATCGGCACCTTCTTGCCGGTGACGCTCTCGACAGCCGCGATCACCTCGCGCACGCTGTAACCACGGCCGATGCCGAGGTTGTAGTGCATTTGCAGACCCGGTTGCAGTTTCTCCACGGCGAGCAGATGCGCTGCCGCCAGGTCATCGACATGAATGTAATCGCGCACGCAGGTGCCGTCAGGCGTCGGGTAGTCGGTACCGAAGATTTCGATGTGGGGACGCTGCCCCAGGGCGGCCTGAATTACGAGTGGAATCAGGTGAGTTTCCGGTGTGTGATCCTCGCCGATCTCGCCGCTCGCATGAGCGCCCGAGGCATTGAAATAACGCAGCGCGGCAAAACCCCAGTGGTATGCGCTCGCGTAATCAGCCAAGGCGTGCTCGACCGCCAGCTTGCTCGTGCCGTACGGGTTAATCGGCGCCTGCGGAGTGTCCTCCGTGATCGGCATCTTGTCCGGCATGCCGTAGGTCGCGGCTGTGCTGGAAAACACAAATCGCGAGATCTTGTGGCGACGCAGACACTCCATCAAGTTGAGGGTGTTGACAAGATTGTTCTGGTAGTATTTCGAAGGGTTGGTAACCGATTCACCGACATACGTGAACGCGGCAAAATGGACTACCGCGTCGATACGCTTCTCTGGCAGGAGTTGGTCGATCCGGTTGATTTCATTGAGGTCGCCGACGATTAGCCGATCTGCCGGCACTGCAGCGCGATGGCCGTATACCAGGCTGTCGTAAACCCAGACGTCGTGCCCGCGGTCCTGGAAAAGTCGGACGGCGTGCGAGCCGATGTAGCCGGCGCCGCCGGTGA
>SXGT01144226.1_pt1 | contig 13667 bp, 8 predicted proteins | sample 3176221 | NCBI WGS metagenome assembly SXGT01 (sample SAMN11356862, study PRJNA531348) | freshwater metagenome | isolation source: freshwater sample F1-120 | place: China: Fuxian Lake, Yuxi | collected 2017-12-25 | reverse complement strand
TCGATCTCCTTGCGGCCGACATCGGCGAGGCTGAGGTCCTTCACCCGGAAGTCGTGCTGAGTCAGGACGCCGGCGGATTTGGCGGGCTTGCCGGTGGTCGCGGCGGGCTTCTGCATGCTGGTCATGATCTCGGTCTCTGTCGTTTGGAACGCGGTGCGTTCGGTCAGATTGGTCTAAGGGTCAGGAAAGGGTTCCGGCGTCACCGCCCACGGGCTTCTGACCGCGGACGAGGAACATCGGGAGTTCGGAATCAGCGCCGTCTGGCGACTGAGTGCGGTAGCGGTCGGAAGCTCGCTCCCATCGCAGGCTATGGAAGCCTGCGGCAGCGAGCGCCGCGACGACTTGTTCGGGCTTGAGGCCGAGCCGAAGGTCGCCCATGCCTTCACGCATCCATTCGTTCTCGTGCGGCAACAGATCGGAAATCACGACCACACCGCCTGGCTTGAGGATGCGAAGCGCTTCACGCGCCGCGGCGACAAGGTCCGGCAAGTGATGCCAGACGAGATTTGCAAAAGCTGCGTCGATCGTCGCGTCGTCGATCGGCAGTGCATCGAGTTCGCCACGACGGAACTCGCAGTTCTTCGGCAGCGATTTCTTCTGCGCGGTTTCGAGCATGCGCGGGCTGTGGTCGACCGCGATGACCTGCTGCGCGAATGGCGCAAGTTGCGACGCCAAGAATCCAGTGCCGCAACCGAGATCCGCCACGACGAAGTTGCGCGGCCACGCCATCGCCATCACTTCGGTTCGCAGTGATCCTTGCGCGAAATCCTGCCCCGACTCCCATCGCTCGGCGAGTCGATCGTGCGCGCTGCGACTCTTCTCGCGACGCTGCTCGATCACGCGCGCCAACGCAGCGAGATCCCGCTTGCCCTCTTCGCTCGCTTGCCACGGTTCGATCGCAGCAGCGTGCATGCGCGGCGTCAGCGGCCCCTGCTCCGTCGGCTCCACCAGCGAGTGAAAGCTCCACGTGCCTTCGCGGCGATCGCGAACCAGACCCGCGCGTTTCAGCTGCGCCAATTGGTTGCTGATGCGGCTTTGCTGCATGCCGGTCGCAGCGACCATTTCTTGCACCGCGAGTTCGTTCTGCGAAAGCAGCCCACACAACCGCAACCGGACCGGGTCCGAAAGCAGCTTGAGGGCCGTACTCAGGTTCGCAAGCGCAGATGCCATCAGCTAGATCACTATATCATGTCACCGTGATATTTCGATGGTCAACAGTCCGTTGATGCGCCAAGACGAATGTCCACTCCGACGGGCCGCAAGGACTCGGGACGTGCACGGCCCGCGCAACGTCGTCTCGACTCCTCAGGTGACTTCCCAAATCTCGCCCTGGTAGAGCAAGTCGCGCAGGGTCTGCGGCTTCTTCTGCTTGGCGGCCTCGATCTGCGCGCGGATCCCGGATTCGAAGGTCGGCAGCACACGGCGGCGGAAGACGCCAACCGGCACCGGGAACTGGGACTCGTCCATGTTGGCGAGCGCCATCGCCGGCGCCGGAGTCTCTGCGGTCTCGTCCCACATGAACGCGCGGGCCAGATCGGCGCCGCTCACGATGCTGGGGCGGAAGTCCTTGTCGAAGGCGATTCCTTTGTCCTTGGCCTTGCCGAACAGCAACGGCTTGCCGTGTTCGAGGTAGAGCACGCGGTCTTCGCGCAGTTCCTTCTCGGTGATGCCCTTGTAGGCCCCGTCGTTGAAGATGTTGCAGTTCTGATAGATCTCGCAGTAGGCCGTGCCCTGATGCGCGGCGGCCTTGCAGATCACTTCCTCGCGGGGCGGCAAGAACACGTCGATGCCGCGCGCGATGAACGTCGCTCCCGCGCCAAGCGCGAGCGCGACCGGCCGGAAGGGGTAGTCCACCGAACCGAGCGGCGAGCTCTTGGTGACCTTGCCCTGCTCGCTCGTTGGCGAGAATTGGCCCTTCGTCAGGCCATAGATGCGGTTGTTGAACATCAGCACCTTGAGGCCGACGTTGCGCCGCAGCAGGTGGATGAAGTGGTTGCCGCCGATCGACATCGCGTCGCCATCGCCAGTGACGACCCACACGTCGAGTGCAGGGTTGGCGACCTTCACTCCAGTCGCGATCGTCGGTGCCCGACCATGGATCGTGTGGAACCCAAAGGTCTCCATGTAGTACGGAAACCGCGAGCTGCAGCCGATGCCGCTGATGATCACGGTCTCGTGGAGTTGCTTCTGCAACTTCGCGAATGCGCCCTGGACGGCGTTGAGGATCGCGTAGTCGCCGCAGCCAGGACACCAACGGACGTCCTGGTCCGACTTGTAGTCCTTCTTCTGCAGAACGGGGCGCTCGGCGGTGGTCATCGGGAAACTCCCTGGTTCTTCAACGACTGGAGGCACTGGCTGAGCCTCGCGACGATCTCGTGAGTCTTGAACGGCTGGCCGTCGACTTTGCTGATGCTCTCGACGTCGATCAGGAACTTCGCGCGGAGCATCATGCAGAGTTGCCCCTTGTTGAGTTCGGGCAGCACGACTTTCTTGAAGCGCTGCATCAGTTCGCAGAGGTTTCTCGGCAACGGGTTGAGCCAGCGCAGGAAGCACGCGCTCACCGAATGGCCCTGCTTCTGCAACTGCAGGACTGCCGAAGTGATCGACCCGCGAGTGCTGCCCCAACCGAGCACCAGCACGTCGCCGCGGTCGGGCCCAAGCGTGGCCACCGGTTCGACCGCGTCAGCGATGTTGGCGACCTTCTGCGCGCGTGTGTCCACCATGTGTTGGTGGTTCGCCGCGTCGTAGCTGATGTTGCCGGTGACGTCCTGCTTCTCGAGACCGCCGATCCGGTGCATCAGGCCTGGCGTCCCTGGCTTCGCCCACTGGCGCGCGAGAGTCTTCGGGTTGCGCTTGTAGGGCTCGAACTTCGTTCCCGGCGCTTGGGGCGGGGCAAAGGTCACTTCGATCTTCGGCAGCTTGTCGACATCGGGCAGCATCCACGGCTCGCTGCCGTTCGCGATGTAGCCATCACTGAGAACGATCACTGGCGTCATGAACTGCAGCGCGATGCGCACTGCCTCGAATCCGACCATGAAGGCGTCGGCTGGAGTCGACGCGGCCAGCACGGCGACCGGGCTCTCGCCGTTGCGTCCATACATCGCCTGCAGTAGGTCGGCCTGCTGCGTCTTGGTTGGCATGCCCGTGCTCGGGCCGGCGCGCTGCACGTCGACCACAACGAGCGGCAACTCCGCCATCACCGCAAGGCCGATGGCTTCGCTCTTCAAGGCGACGCCTGGGCCGGACGTCGTCGTGACACCGAGGCTGCCGGCGTAGCTCGCGCCGATCGCGGCGCCAACCGCGGCGATCTCGTCCTCGGCCTGAAAGGTGACGACGCCAAGATGCTTGTATCCACTGAGCTGATGCAGGATGTCGCTCGCGGGCGTGATCGGGTAACTGCCCAAGAACAACTCGAGGCCCGCCTTCTGCGCGCCGGCGACGAGGCCGAGCGTCAGGGCCTGATTGCCCATGATGTTGCGGTAGGTGCCCTTCGGCAGGTGTGCCGGCGGCACGCGGTACGCGGTCTGGAACACCTCTGTCGTTTCCGCGTAGTCGAAACCCGCCTTCATCGCCATCAGGTTGGCGGCGACGACGTCGGGCTTCTTCTTGAACTTCTCCTCGATGGCGCGCTCGGTCGGCGCCATGTCGCGATGGAACATCCAGTAGAGGATTCCCAGCGCATACATGTTCTTGCAGCGGTCCTTGCTGCGCGCGTCGAGTGCAGTCGAGGCCAACGCCTCTTTGGTGCGAGCCTCGAGATCGACCTCGATCACGCGCCAGCCAGAAAGCGTGCCGTCAGTCCGCGGATCCACCTCGTACTTCGCCTTCTTTATGTCGAGGGCACTGAAGGAAGCGGAGTTGAGAATCAGGATGCCGTCCTTCTTCAACTCCTTCAGGTGGACTTGCAGCGCCGCAGGGTTCATCGCAACGAGCACATCCGGCGCGTCGCCTGGCGTATGGATGTCGAAGCTCGAGAAACGGAGCTGAAACGCAGAGACGCCGGGCAACGTGCCGGCAGGAGCGCGAATCTCGGCGGGAAAGTCAGGGAAGGTCGCGATGTCGTTGCCCATCAGCGCCGTGGTGCGCGTGAACTGGTCGCCCGTGAGCTGCATGCCGTCGCCGGAGTCGCCGGCGAAGCGGATCACGACCTGATCTAGGTCCTGGGTCGCTTTCTGAACGAATGCCGTGGAACTGCCGTCTGCCATGACTGCATGGCGTATCCGGTGGACAGCCGATAGCAAGGGCCCCTTGTGCCCAACGCCAAGCCGAGGCGAGGGCGAACTCCGGACGATTTGCACGCGCTGCACGGCGATGCGCCAACCAAAGACGCCAGGACTCACGCAACGTTGGCCGCTGTGCCAGCGCAGCATCGCGAAGCACGGGCTTCCAGCAGGGACTGCATATGCCAGTCCACTATTGCACGACCCGCGCGCCTGCTTGCGACGCACGCGCGTTGCAGGGCTGGCCCGCAGCGACGTCGAATCGGCCGCTCGCATTTGGAATTCGCGTAGCAGCATTGCGCGATGTCGTCGGCGATTCCCTGCTCTCCGCATCGGTCGCACGCGACGCAGCAATGCCGATGCGCTCGTGCGATGTATCGTTCTGAGACTCTCCAGAGATTCCCGTCTCTGGACGCTCTTTCTCAACCCACTCGCAACTCACCATGTTGGACCTTCGTACGCTTGCTCCTATTGGCTTGATCGCGGCCTCCGCCGCGAGTCAGTGCCTCTGCTTCAACAACAACCCGCCCGGCACCAACCTTCTGCTCGGTGACGACGGCCTGCGCGTCGTGTCGCTGCCGTTCGCGTTCCCCTTCCACGGTGCGAGCTACAACCGAATCACCATCGACAGCAACGGCGTGGTGCGCCTCGGCGACTCGGCGCTGACCAATCCGTCCGACCCGACGCCAACGACCGACGAACTGCGCAACGACCCGCACCCGTCGATCGCGTTGCTCTGGGATGACTGGGCCGTGCAGCAGTGCGCCGCCGGCGATGGCATCTTCTTCGAGGCCGACACCTCGCGTGCGTCGATCGTGTTCAAGAACATCCCGCAGCAGGGCTATGGCCCCGGCCTGCTCAGCGGCGAAGTGGTGCTGATGCCTGACGGCACGATCTACCTCGACTACCAGCCGACCTGCACCTTGCCTTCCGTGGGCCAGTGCATCGCTGGCTTGAGCCGTGGCAGTGGCGCTCCGGTCAACTCGTTCGATCCGATTGCGTCGGTCTCGATCGCGGATTCGACCGGCTATCACGTGTTCGACGCGGCGAACAAACAGCTCGAGCTGTCGGGCTGGACCTTCCAGGTCGCCCCGACCGGCCCGGGTGCCTATTCGCTGGCCAAGGCCTTCCCGCCGGCATGCGCGCCGGCAGTGATGGATCCGGGCATCGCGCAGGGTCCCTTCCCGATCGGCGTTGGCTGCCCGCGGCCAGTCGCCAACGGCTCGATCTATGAAGTGTTCTCGGGCAATTCCGGCGCGCGGCCGTTCGACCTAGCCAACTCGAGCATCGAGTTCGTGCACAGCAATGGCAGCTACACGGTGCAGCAAGGTGCTGCCTTCGACGCCAGCTATCAGACGAATGGCGTGGCGCTGCCTGGCGTCGACGACGACTCGCAACACGCGGTGTCGCTCGGCGCAATGGGCTCGTTCCGCTTCGGCACGAAACAAGCGAGCACGTCGGTGACCGTCGGCGCCAACGGCTACGTCTGGTTGCCCACGGGCAGCGCGGCCTACAACGCCGTCGCAACGGCCTTCCACAGCCAGGGCGCGCGCATCGCGGCGGCCTGGACGGACCTGATCCCCAACGCGGTCACCGCGCCGATCTACTGGGAGAACCACGACGCGAGCTTCTGCCGCGCAACGTGGGTCGCCGTGCCAGCCTTCGGCGACGGTGGCGCCAACACCTTCCAGGTCACGCTGAAGAACAACGGCAACATCGTGCTCAGCTACGCGGCCTGCTCGATGGGTGACCAGCGCCCGCCGCTCGTCGGCATCTCCGGCGGCAACGGCGCTGCGGACCTTGGCATGGTCGACCTCGCGGCCGCAGGTGTGGCTCAAGCGGTAACACGCCGTGTCACCGGCCTCGCCGCCATGTCACACACCGCAAGCCGCATTCAACTCGGCACGAATCTGGAACTGGACTCCACGATGCCGGACGAGACGTCGTTCTTCGGCGTGTTTGTCTTCGGCCTGTCGAGCCCCGGCATCGCGCTCGACTCCTACGGCATGACGGACTGCGTCCAATACTCGACGTATGAACTGAGCTACTTCCCGGTGTTCTTCTCACCGGGCCAGCCGATGCAGCTCGTGCTTCCTGTTGCCTACAACATCGCCTACGGCATCGACCTCTACTCGCAGGGTGCTGCGTGGTCGACGCTCAATCCGTTCGGCGTCATCGTGAGCAACGGCTTGCGTCACCACGTCGGCCTCTGATCCAGCGAATTGCGAAGGGTTGCGCCACCGTCCCCGAAGTCCGGGGGCGGTGGCGTTTTTCGTTGCTGGCTGACCTCTGCGCGACGAATACCCCGCATCGTCCCGCACCGAGACCTGTCCCAGCGGCCGATGGCACGGGCAACAAGATGGGATCCACGAGCTGCGCAACCGTGCGAACAAACCTGCGCGCGGAGAGCCTGGATGCGACGGAGTTAGCTTGACCAGGGGAACACTCCGTTCCGCTCTATCACTTCGGGAAGGACGCCCTCACCTGGCGCGCCGTCATCTATCGCCCATGAACATGCTGCGACTCACCCTGCTTGGTCTGCTGGCTGCACCTGCGCTGGCCCAGAGCCTCTCTATCGCCAATGCCCAGCCGGGCACGCCCCTGTCCATGGGCGACGACTCGCTTCGAGTCATGCTGCTGCCCTTCGCGTTCCCATACCAGGGGACGAACTACGACCGCATCACGATCGACAGCAATGGCGCCGTTCGCCTCGGCGACGCGTCCTTCGTCAATCCCGCGGACGGCTCGCCGACCCCCAGTGAGTTCGCCAACGACCCGCACCCGACGATTGCGTTGATGTGGGACGACTGGGCCGCAAACCTGGCGACGGCGGGCAATGGCGTGTTCTTCCGCGCCGAACCCTATCAGGCCTCGATCGTCTACAAGAACGTCCCGCAGCATGGCAATGGCCTCGGGATGCTGAACGGCGAGATCACGCTTGAGCCAAGCGGGCGCATCGCGCTCTGGCTCGACCCGAACTCCGTCTTGCACGCTGCCGGCGAAGCGCTCATGGGCGTCTCACCAGGCTATGGCGCGCAGCTGGCGACCATCGACTTCGCGTCAGCAACCTCGGCTCCTTCCAGCGGTGCCTACGAGTCCTTCTCGTCGGCCAATGCAATCGACATGGGCGGCGCAGCCGTCCTGCTGACGCCATCGACCGCGGACTTCGCATCATCGCTCGCGACACTCTCAGCCTTTCCCGCGCCGATCCTCGTGCCGCCGCTCGCGGGCGCGCCCGAGAACATCGGAACCGGTTGCCCCACGCCGACGCACAACGGCTCCATTTACGAGAGCTTCTCGGCCAATGGCTCCGCTGGTGCGTTCGACCTCGCCAATACGAGCATCGAGTTCGTCAAGACCGGCGCGACCTACACGGTTGTCGCAGGTCCCGGCTTCGACTCGACCTTCATGAGTGCTGGTGCGCCGCTGCAAGGCGTCGCCGATGACACGCAGTCGGCCGTCTCGCTCGGTGCAATGGGCTCCTTCGCATTCGGCACGATGCCCGCGATCACGCACGCCCAGGTCGGCTCCAACGGCTACATCTGGCTGCCAGAAGGTGGTCTGTCCTTCGCGCCCAAGGCGACGACGTTCCACTCGCTCGGCGCGCGCATCGCGGCAGCGTGGATGGACTTCGTGCCCAACTCCACCACGAGCGCGATCTGGTGGGAGAACAGCGACCCGTCCTACTGCCAGGCTACGTGGGACAAGGTCCCGGCCTACGGTGACGGCGGCTCGAACAGCTTCCAGATCCGGATGCGGCAGAACGGCAACATCGTGCTGTCGTGGCGCGAGTTCTCGGGCAGCCCGCAGCGCGGCCCGCTGGTCGGCATCAGCGCCGGCAGCAACGCGGTCGACGTCGGCAGCGAGGACCTCATGATCGGTGGCGTCGCGCAGCCGATGGCCCGCGCCATCACCGGCGTGACCTCGATGCAACACACGTCGACGCAGCTTGCGATCGGCAAGCAATGGTCGCTCCGCGCATCGCTGCCTGATCCGGCCGCGATCGGCGGCTTCCTCTGGTTCGGCGTGACCAACCCGGCGTTGTCGCTCGACTTCGTCGGAATGACAGGCTGCTCGCAGTATGCATCGCTCGACTACGTGATGTTCCTGCTGTTCACGCCGGGTGGACCCTACAACTGGAACATCAACGTGCCCTACGACCCTGCCTTCGGCGGCGTGCAGATCTACTCGCAAGCTGCGGCCTTCTCGTCGCTGAACAGCTTCGGCGCGATCGCCAGCAACGGCCTGCGCCACACGATCGGGCTCTGATCGACGCGCGAAAACAACGACGCCCGTGCGCCGCGATGCGGCGGACGGGCGTTTTGCATTCAAGCGCCGCCGTCAGTCCTTCAGGCCTGCCACTTTTCGGAAGCGCTCGAGCCGCAACCGCACGCGCTCCAGCACCTGCTGCGCCGGCAACCCGGTCAGCAACGCGAGAGCGTCCTCGACGTGCCGCACTGCATGCACCTCGAACTCGCCGCGGGCACAGGCAGCAACCACCTCGGGCTCCAACATCAGATCGCACTGATTTGCCGAAGGCATCACGACGCCTTGCTTGCCGGTCAGCCGGCGGGCTCGGCAAAGGCGATAGAAACCCTCGGTCTTCTCGTTGACCGCGCCAACGGCCTGCACCTCGCCCTTTTGATTGATCGAACCGGTGACGCCAAAGCCCTGGTCGAGCGGAGCATCAGCGAGCGAACTGAGCAACGCGAGAAGTTGCGCAAGCGATGCCGAGTCGCCTTCAACGCCGTTGTAGAGCTGCTCGAAACAGATTGTTGCCGCGACGCACGGCGGGCCTTCGTCGCCAAAGCGCTGCAACAGATAGCCCTCGAGGATCATCACGCCTTTGTCGTGGATCGGGCCCGAGAGGTTCACGGCGCCTTCGATGTTGATGAGGCCCGAGCGCGTCGGCACCGCGACACCTGAGTTGCACGTGATGCGACACGGACGGCCGAACTCGAGCGTGCCGGTGTCGAGCACTGTCAGCGCATTGACCTGCCCGGTCGCCCGGCCCGAGGTCGACAGCTGCATGTAGCCCGTCGCGTAGTCGCGCTCGACGTGTTCCTGCGGCAGATCGTGGCGGTAGCGCTTGCGACGCACCGCTTCCTCGACGTGCTGGCGCCCGATCTTGCCGTCGCCCTGTTGCTCGGCGAGGTGCGACGACTCGCGCGCGACGTCGCCGAGTTCTCCATAACGCGTCGACAAGCGGTCGCGCCGTCCCGCAGCGCGGGCGCCGTACTCGGCGATTGCGGCAAAGCCATCCGGCACGAACTGCTGCAGACCCTCGCGTCCGACGAGCCACTGCAGGTAATCGGCGTAGCGCGTGAGGTTCGCGTCGCTGACCGGGATCGAGGCGTCGAACTCAGCGTGGATCTTGAAGATCTGCGGAAACTGCGGGTCTTCGCTCGCGAGCTGCTCGTAGACGCCCGGCTCTCCGATCAGCACGACTTTCAGGTCGAAGGGCACGGCTTCCGGCTGCAACGAACCGCCGGGCTGGCCCGTCGCGGGATCGAGTTCGCGGATCTCCGCGCGCCCCGTCTGCAGCGCGCGCTTCAACGCGACCCAGAGCCCTTGCTCCTGGAGCACGTCCATGCATCGAAGAATCAGGTAGCCACCATCAGCGCGCAGCAGGGCGCCAGGATTGCATTGCAGAGGCGACGGCTGGTGGCCCTCGCGAGCGGGCGCAATCGTGCCGAACAGACGCGCGAAGGTCGGGCTGTTCTCGAACACGACTGGACAGGCGTCATTCAGCGAGTTCTTGACGATCTGGGCCTGGAACTCATGCACACGCAGTTCTTGTTCGCGCGGTGCCGGCTCTTCCTCCGGCTGCTCCTCGGAGTCATCGACAATGCTGTCGAGCCACGATCGCAGGTGGCGCTCGATCCACTCGCCGGCGGCATCGAGCCAATCCGCGACGTGCATCTGCGGCCAGCGTTGGCGGAACTCCTTCAGGTGCGAAGCCAGCACATGCCACGCAAGTCGCTGGTCCATCTCGCGTAGCTCGTTGGTCATGCGGTGGCGCTCCTGGCGCACGCGTTCCGTGACCTCCTCGAGCCGCTCGAGCAATTGCTCGCGACTGCGCAGCAGTTCGTCTCGCCTCGCGTCCTGGACCTTGCCCTCGAGCGACAGCGTCGACAATGCGTCGAGCGTGATCGGTTCGCCATCGACCACCGGATAGATGTCGGAAGAACTCGCGCCGTTTTGCGCCGAGAAGCGAACGAGCTGGCAGCCGAGTTTTTGCGCCTGCCGCTGCAGCGCTTCCATGATGCGGCGCTCGCGCGCTTCGCTCGCCCTCAGCACGACCCGACGCGACATGCGGTGTGGGCGACTATGCAGCGCCGCGGTCAACGCCGACCGCAACTCACGCCCAAGGTCCGACAGCTCGTCGCGAAATGCCGCAGCGCGGCCCGGCGGCAGCGGCACGAGCAGAGGGCTGTTCGGATCGCGAAAGTTGTGCACCAGGACATGGTCGGGGCCACGGCGGCAGACCGGCTGGATGTCGCGCAGCAGGTATTCGACCACCGTCGAGCGACCCGATCCGATCAAGCCCGACACGAACAGGTTGTAACCATGCGCGTGGATCGACAACCCAGTGCGAAGCGCCTGCATGGGCCGATCTTGCCCCAGCAGAAACGCTGCTGTCGGAGGCTGACCCGAAGGCGACAGCGGCGGACAAGTCCAACGCAGCGACGAAGTCGGCAATGCCGTAGCACCGCGAATCCGGTCCTGCTGCGGGTGAGTTCCGCCAGTGGCTGTCATGGCGGACCTCACGGACTGCGCAATGCCAGGCGGTAGCGCGGTGCGCAGCACAGGCGCACCCTTGCTGCGTGCGCCGGCTGCTGGTTTGCCCTTCTGCGACTTCGATGCGGTGACTTTAGAGCCCTTTACAAGACGGCCGTTCTTCTTGTTCGCCATCAGACGCGCGCCACCAGCACCGGACACGGTGCTGCTTTGAGGATCTCACCAGCGGTGCTGCCGAGCAGCGCCTTCATGAAGCCGGACTTGCCGTGCGAGCGCACGAGGATCAGGTCCACGCGCTGCAGCACGGCTTCCTTCAGGATTTGCTCTTCGACCTCTTCGCTCATCGTCACGTGCCCGAGCGCGCGCACGCCGGCACGGGCCGCGAGGTCTACGTGTTGCTGCAGGATGCCCTTCACTTCTTGCATCAGGTTCTGCTCGAAGTCGCGGCCGCCGCCCGCCATCGCGCGGTGGCGGCCGATCAGCCCCACCGTCGTCGGCGTGTCGATCACTGCGAGGAACACCAACTCTGCGCGCAACTGCGCCGCGAGCCGGATCGCGTAGCCGAGATCCGGGTCGCTGGACTCAGCCAGCTCGACGGGAGCCAGGATCCTTCGCACGACCGGGTTCGACATGGGATGCGGAGCCTACGCGGAAAGGGCACGGTTGCGAATGGTGAGCCTGGGCAAGCAGCGCGTGGGCGCGGGCCAGTTCGTCCTGCGCATCACGGAAACCCTGCCCATCTCACCCACCACGACCAGCAACCTAGCCCTAGCTGAGCCCGCGAAAGCGCGCCCTCCATTCGCTAGCCTCTTCGCCCTGTGGATCTGCACGAGATCAAGATCGAACGTGGACCCGCCGCGGCGCGCCGGCGTGGCAATCCTTGGCCGCTGCGCATCGCTGCGGGGATCGTGGTGCTGTTCGCGTTCTGGTTGTTCGGCCCGTCGGTGTCGGCTTGGACGGACCGCATGCGGCTTCCCGAGGTGAAGGTGCTCGTTGTGCGTGCGCCGGCAGCGGCTGCCGCGGCGGCAATCACCGGCACGGCGGCAAACGGTTACGTCATCGCGGCGCGGCGCGCAGCGCTGTCGTCTGACGTGCCGGGGCGCATCGTCGAGATGCTCGTGCAGGAAGGCTCGGTCGTGAAGCGCGGCGACGTCGTCGCACGCCTCTACCGCGACGAGTATGCGGCCTCGCTCGCTCGGGCCACGGCCGATGTCCAGGTCGCCGAGAGCGGCGTCGTTCGCAGCAAGGCGGCCGTGCTGGCCGCGCGCGCCGACGAGCAACAGAGCGACGACGCGGTCACTTCGCAGCAACAGCTGCTCGCCGAAGCCCAGGCGCAGAGCCGCTTCGCGCAGGCCGAACTGCAACGGGCCGAGGACCTGCTGAAGCAAGGCATCGGCTCGCCGCGCGATGTGGAGAGAACGCAAAGCGAGGACTCCATGGGACAGGCGCGCGTGCGTTCGTTGCAGGCAATACTGCGTCGCACCGAGCAAGCGCGCATTGGCGCCAAGCTGCGCGTCGAAGTCGCCGAGGCCGAACAACAAGTCGCGACGGCCCAACTTGCTTCCGCCGCAGCCGCGCGAGGGCAGGCGCAAGCGACACTCGACAAGACCGACGTGCGGGCACCGTTCGACGGCGTCGTCGTGTTGAAGGACGCCGAGGTCGGCGAGGTCGTGTCGCCCAACGTACAAGGCGGCAGCAACGCGCGCGGCGCAGTGTGCACGATGGTCGACTTCGACTCGCTCGAAGTGCAGGCCAACGTGCCCGAGACCTCGCTCAAGGCAGTGCAGGTCGGCGCGCCGGCAGAAGTGTTCCTCGACGCATTCCCGGACCGCGCGATCCCTGGCCGCGTCGATCGCATTTGGCCGACCGCCGACCGGCAGAAGGCAACCGTCGAAGTGCGCGTCAAGCTGCTGGAGCGCCGCGACGAACTGCGCCCCGAGATGGGAGTGCGCATCGTGTTCCGCGCGAGCGAGCAGCAAGACAACGCGGTCACGAGCGCCGAATCGTCGCCCAAGGCGACGGCGATCCTGCCCGACAACGCCATCGTCGAGATCGACGGCAAGCCAGGCGCATTCGTCGTCGAGCGCGACTCCGTCCGCTTCGTCGAAGTCCGCATCGCCGAGCGCAAGGCCGGACAAGTCGGCGTCGAGTCCGGCGTGCGTCCGGGCCAGACCGTCATCATCGAACCGCCAGCAGCTTTGAAAACGGGCGATCGAATCCGCATCGTCGGGGCCTGAGGCCCGCGTCACGTCGCCACGCGCCTCGAACACACGCAATCCACCCATGACCGAATCGCGCATCGACATTCGTCGTCTCACCAAGACCTACCAACGCGGCGGCGAGACCGTCCACGTCCTCGACGAACTCGACCTCGGCATGGACGGCGGCACGTTCTACGCGCTGATGGGCCCATCGGGCTCCGGCAAGACGACGCTGCTCAACATGCTCGGCGGCCTCGACGTTCCGGACTCGGGCGATGTGATCGTCGGCAATGACAACCTGAGCCAGCTCTCGGGCAACGAATTGGCGCGCTGGCGATCGCAGCATGTGGGATTCGTGTTCCAGGGCTTCAACCTGCTGCCCGTGCTGACCGCGCGCGAAAACGTCGAGTTGCCGCTGTTGCTGACGCCGCTGTCGAAGAAGAAACGCCGCGCGCAGGCCGAGCGTGCCCTTTCGCTTGTCGGACTCACGGACCGCTTGGACCAC
>SXGT01083069.1_pt1 | contig 13669 bp, 11 predicted proteins | sample 3176221 | NCBI WGS metagenome assembly SXGT01 (sample SAMN11356862, study PRJNA531348) | freshwater metagenome | isolation source: freshwater sample F1-120 | place: China: Fuxian Lake, Yuxi | collected 2017-12-25 | reverse complement strand
GCCGGGCGGGCCGCCCTCGGGGCAGTTCGGGCCCCCCTGCGCGGGGTGCGCGCTGCGGCCCGCCTGTCCCGGCGCGCCCGCCGAAGCGTGGGACCTGCAAGGGGGCCTGGGGTTGTCGCAGGTAGAGGCGCTGGTGGAGCCGTGGGACCGGGAGGGCGGCGAGGTCCGCCACCAGGGGGTCGTCCGGGTGGCGGGCCAACCTCACGCCGAGCTCGCGCGCGCGCTGGTCGCGCTCGACACGCCCACCCGCTGGTTGTGGACGCACACGCTGGTCCCCGGGCTCGGCACGTTGCCGTTCACCCACCTCGCCCTCGAGCTGCACGGGAACGCGCTGCCGGTGGCGGCCCTCGGGGCGATTCGCGGCTTTGGTCGGCCGGTGCACGTCGGCCTGCGCCTGCCGTCGGAGCCGTTCCCGCTCGACGCGCTGGTGCACGCGTTGCGCCTCTCCGGCGTGGGGGCGGTGGCGATGTTGGCTACCGAGGCGTGGGTTCCGACGGAGCTTCACCTGCGCGAGCGGCACCCGACCCTCGACGTGCGGCGGGTGCCGCCGCCGGCGTGAGCGGCCAGAGCCCGGTGGCGTCGAACTCGTAGACGCGGACCGGCCGGTCGTGGTCGACCACCCCCGCGGCGGCGTAGGCGCGCGCCGGCCCGTCGGGCGCGAGGGTCAGGTCGCGTTCGACGTGCATGTGCCCGAAGAGCGCGACGACGCGGGGCTGGGCGGCGAGGAGGGCCTCGACCTCGGTGAGGTTGCGCAGGCCGTGCACCCAGTGGTGGAGCACCCGGTGCGGCGGGTGGTGCATCGCCATGATCACCGCGGCGCCGGCGCTGGCGGCGGTGTCCGCGGTGGCGACGAGCTGGTCGCGGGGGGCGGTGCCGGAGCTGAGCCAGAACGGCTGGGGCGTGGAGGTGTCGACGTGGACGAGCTTCACGCCCGCGGGCAGGGGCACCACCGCGCCGGGCCGGGCGTGGGCCGCCCAGCGGTCGAGCGGGCCGTCGAGCACCGCACGCCAGCCGAGGCCGTAGGCATCGTGGTTGCCGGCGAGGAGGGTGACCTGTTCGGGGCACAGGCCCGACGCGTCGAGGAGCTGGCGGAGCAGGTCGTACTGGGGGAGCGACCCGAGCTCGGTGAGGTCGCCGGAGATCAGCACGTGGTCGGGGTTGGCGGCAGCTGCGTCGCGGAGCGCGGCGGCGGCGCGGGCGCGGCGGTCTTCGGGGTCGACGGTGCGCCGCAGCGAGAGGTAGCCGACCTGCAGGCGCTCGACGCGACGCCGGGAGCGGAAGTCGTCCTCGAGCAGGTGCAGGTCGGTGAGGTGGCACAGCCGCGGCACGCCGCGCACGTAGCCGCGTGCTACCCTCCGGGCATGGGTCCGGCGCTGTTCGCCCTGAGCACCTTGGCCTGGCAGGTCGGGAGCACCATCCCGAGCCGCTACACGTGCACCGGGGCGGACCGGTCTCCGGCGTTGAGCTGGACGGCGCCGCCGGCGGGCGCCGCGAGCCTCGCCGTCGTGTTCGACGATCCCGACGCGCCCGGCGCGACGTGGACCCACTGGATCGTGTGGGGCTTGCCCGCCGCGAGCGGGTCGATCGCCGAGGGCGTGGCGCCGGTCGCGCCCGGCATGGTCCAGGGCACCAACGACTTCGGGAAGCCCGGCTACGGCGGGCCCTGTCCGCCCCCCGGCCACGGCCTCCATCGGTACTTCGTGCGGTTGTACGCGCTCGACGTGGCGGTCGACCTGCCGCCGGCCGCCGATCGCAACGCCCTCGACGCCGCGATGGCCGGCCATGTCGTCGCGATCACCGAGTGGATGGGGAAGTTCGGCCGCTGATGGACGTCGAGCTGCCCGAGGTGGGGGTGCACGACCGCGTGCGCGTGGACGTGGTCGACTACCCGGGCGCCGTCTCGGGGAGCGCCACGGGGAGCGTGCTCCTGGCGCCCCCGCCGCCGGGCGTGCCGTGGCGCCCGGAAGAAGCCCCGGTCGTGGACGCCTGGTTCGCCGAGGAGGCCGCCGAGGCGGTGGCGCTCGACCCCTGGCACGCGGCCGGGTTCCGCGGGCAGGGCGTGCGCATCGCGGTGTTCGACGTGCAGTGGTTCAACGCCGAGCTGCTCGCCGAAGAGCTCGGGGACCACCAGACGCACGACTGCGAGCTGACCCGGAGCTGCGACGTCCCGATGGACACGCTGCGGCCGCGGTACAGCTTCGAGGAGGGCGCCCACGGGGTCGCGTGCGCCGAGGTCGTGCACGACCTGGCCCCCGACGCCGAGCTGCACCTGGTGCGGGTGGACGGGCCGACGAGCCTCGAGAACGCCGCCGACTGGGCGGTGCGCAACGACATCGACCTGGTGAGCATGTCGATGTCGTTCTTCAACAACTCGTTCTACGACGGCAGCGGCACGGTCGCGGACGCGGCCGGGCACATGGCCGAAGGGGGCACGCTGCTGGTCACCAGCGCCGGCAACTACGCCACCGAGCACTGGGTCGGGGAGTGGTCCGACCCCGACCAGGACGGGTGGATGGACTTCCCGTGGGGCTCGTCCTACCTGCCGGTGTACTTCGGCGCGGGCGCGGGCCTCGGGTACGTCACCTGGGACGAGTTCAGCCGGTGTGGGCGCAACGACTTCGACGTGTACGCGGTCAACCGTGACGGCGAGTGGGTGGGCGCTTCGGAGGGTGTGCAGGACGCGGACGCCGACGCGTGCACCCCGCTCGAGCGGATCGGCCTGCGCACCGACGAGGAGGACTGGTACTGGCTCCGCATCCGTCGGAAAGCCGGCGCCGGAGGCGTACGCGTGGCGGTGCTCGCCCGGGGCGGCACGGTGTACGACGCGCAGCCGGGCGGGCTGGCCGACCCGGCGTCGAGCATGGCGCCGTGGGTGGTCGGCGCGGTGCGCGCGTCGGAGTACGCCTTCGGCGCCCCGGAGTTCTTCAGCTCGTACGGACCCACGCACGGGGGGTTCTACAAGCCGGACGTCGCGGGACCCGATGGGTTGAGCTCGCGAGTTTTCGGGACCACGGGGTTCTACGGCACGAGCGCCGCCACCCCGGCGGTGGCCGGAACGCTGGCCGTCCTGATGAGCGCCCGCCCCGATCTCGATGCGCGCGCGGCCGCCGATCTGCTCGGTGCCAACGCGCTGGACGCGCGATCACCCGGGATGCCGCCCGACCCCGGCGTGGGCGCCGGCCGGGTGCGCCTGTGGGACCTCGCGGACGAGGGGGCCCCCGGTTGCGAGGCGGGGGGGGGTGCCATGATCGCGGCGCCCCTGCTATGGTGGGGGCGATTCCGTCGGAGAAGCGCGTGTCCGCGTTGACGTTCCTGATGGCGGCCGTCGGCTGCCACGTGTTTGAGTCGGTGCAGGTGGAGTGCACCTCCGACATGCCGTGCGCGGGGGGCGACACCGCGCCCGACACCGCGGACACCGACACCGGCGACACCGGGGAGGTCCCCGTCGGCGACCCCCAGGTCGGGTGGCTCACCTCGTTGGCGGGAGGTGGAAAGGGCCTCGTGCGGCGCTTCGACCCCGAAGGCGAGGTGATGAAGGAATGGGTGCTCGACGCCGAGCTGGTCGGCACCCCGTTCTTCGATCCGGGGTCCAGCTCCGGCCTCTTCGTCGCGATCGGGGGGTTCTACAGCCTCAACGCCGACGGCACGACCACCCGGATGGGCGAGGGCCCGACCAGCGACGCGTACGACGTCACCCACCTCGGGCCCGACATGATCGCCGGGGTCCAGGGGGGGCTGGTCCGGGTCTCGGCCGACGGCACCCAGAGCGATCCCATCGTGATGCCGGGCACGTTCACCGAGATCCGGCACGTCGGCGGAAACCAGAACATCGCCTTCTTCGTGGATCCGAGCACGGGCGGCCCGGACCTGTGGGCGGTCGACACCGGGTTCTCCTACTGGCAGATCGCCGAGGACTACGACACGAGCCTCACCCGGGCGATCAACACCTTCGTCGGCCCCGAGGACAAGCCCTACGCGTGCTCCGACTCCGGCGCGGTCTATTCGCTCGAAGAGCTGATGGCCGGCAGCTCCCGGCCGGTGGCGTACTACGACAACGACTTCGACGACGTGGGCGACTGTGCGTGGGACGAAGGGGACGATTCCTTCCTGCTCTACTCGCCGAGCCAGGGCGTTTTCCGGATCGACGCCGATGGGCGCGGCGAGCGGGTGGCCACTCCGTCGACCGGCTACGACTACGGCCGCGTGTACTGGTACGGGTACTGAGGTGCGGCTGCCTCCGTGCTTGGCGCTGCTCCTCCTCTCGGGCTGCGACGGATGTGCGCCGGTCGAGGAGGTCCCCACCCGCGTGACGGCCCTCGATCCCGCCGCGGTCGGGCTGTACGTGGCCGATGCGCAGGGCGTGGGCGGCACCACGACGGTGGTCTTCGCGACCAACGAGGTCGGGGCCGCGGTGCCGGCCGGCGCCATCACGCTCAGCTCCACCGCGACGGTGGCGGCCAGCCCGGTCGAGCCCGACGGGCACGGGTACGCCGCGGTCACGGTGACCCACGAGCTCGTCGGCGCCTACTCCGTCGAGGCCGCGGTGGGCGGCCTGACCGGATCGGGCCGGGTCTTCTCCACCGCGCGCGCCGACGTGCTCGCCGGCTTCCCGGCCTGGCTCAGCGGTGGCGAAGGTTCGCCCCTGGCTGCGGCCGGCGAGGGGATGGTGGTCGCCCGGGGCGCCGAGGTGTGGTGGGCGTCCGCGGCCGGTGGTTCGCCGGTGCGGGTGGCGGCGCTCACCAGCGCGGTCCGCGAGGCGATGGCGGTGCACCTCGACGGCGACGGGGTGGCCGACCTGATGGTGTGGAGCGACGACGAGCTGGTGCTCCTGCGCGGGCGGGCCGGCGGGGGCCTGAGCTTCCAGGCGGGGTGGCGCGGCGCCGACGGGCGCCAGGTGCGCGCCGCCGTCGTCGTCGACGGCGACGAGGACGCGCTGGCCGACGTGGTGATGGTCGTCGGCGACGCCAACCGCAGCAGCGTGGTCTGGATGCCGGGCGACGGGCAGGGCGGATGGGCGCCGTCCACGGTGCTCGACGAGGACTACGGCACCCACGGCGTCACCGTCGAAGACCTCGACGAGGACGGGGTCGGCGAGGTGACGCTGCTCACCGGCGACGGCGTCACCCGGCGCTACGAGTGGCAGGGCGACGGGTGGCAGGCCAGCTCCACGATGGACACCGAGCTCGGCGTCGCCGAGGGCGCGCTGGTGCGGGGCGGCTTCGACATCGACGGCGACCTGCGCGACGATCTCCTCGTGGTGGGTCCGCAGGTCGATGGCTCGGGGGCCTCCGGCTACCTCGTGATGGCCGACGGCGGCACCGGCACGGTGCACCACGTCACCAGCAGCCTCGAGTTGTTGGCCCCCCTGGAGTGGCTGGCCGCGTCGGTCGTCGACGCGGACAACGACGGTGGCATCGACATCGTGCTGGCGTGGCCCGACGGGCTGGGCCGCGCGGTGTGGTCCGACATCGCCCAGAGCTTCGTGCTCAATCTCCACAGCGGGCTGCCCACGGCCACCCGGATCGACACCCCCGACCTCGATGGCAGCGGGGTGCCGGACCTCGTCTTCTCGGGTGTGGCGGCGGGTGCGCTGTACATGGAGCAGGTGGCCGACGACCCGGAGACCGAGGCGGACGAGACGGTCGCGTGGCGGGCCCTGAAGGCCTACGACGGCGTCTTCGACCTCGGCATCGAGGCCGACCCGTGGGCGGGCGACCTCGATGGCGACGGCGTGGTCGACCTGGTGGCGTTCGTGCCCGGCGGCGTGCAGGTCTTCGTCGGCGTCGCCGCGACGGAGACGTCCTCGGCCACCCTCGACGCCGCGGCGCCGGCGGCGTTCGCGGTCGGCGAGACGGCGGTCGACCTGGCGGTCTGCGGGGACAAGGTGTGGGTGCTCGTCGACGGCGCCACCGGCACGGTGCTGCGCCGGTACACCCTCGGGGCGGGTGGGAGCCTCGGCAACGCCCAGGACCTGCCCACCGGCGGCGACTACGTCGTGTGCGGCGAGCTCGACGGCGCGGTGGCGGTGGTGGGCGGCACCGACGGCACGCAGGCCTGGGTGGACGAGAACCTCGGATTGCGCACCGACGCCGGCGAGAGCGGGTGGGGCGACATGGTCGCTGCCGATCGCGACGGCGACGGCGTCGCCGAGGTGGTCGGCTGCGCGGGGACGTGCAGCGCCGCGTCGGGCGACTTCGACGGCGACGGCACCGTCGACTGGGCGTGGTCCGACGGAACCGAGACCACCGTCAGCATCGGGGGGCTCGAGTCGAGCCTCGGTTTTGGGGGCGCGGTGTCCGCGGGCGACGCCGACGGCGACGGGGTGCCCGAGGTGGTGGTGCAATCGGGCGGCGTGGTGGCGTGGTGGCGTGGCCTCGGCGGCGTCCCGGGCGTACCGGTCCTGTCCTTCGTCGCGCGGCCCACGCTCGGGCGCGCCATCGTCGGCGACCTCGACGGGAACGGTGTTCCCGACGTCTTCTGGCGCGCAGACGACCTCGACCTGGAGGACACCTCCGACTGGACGGGGGTCCTGCTGTACGCCGAGGCCCCGGATGCCTGAACGTTCGTTCGTCACGGGCGCGACCGGTCAGATCGGGCGCCCGCTGGTGGCGGCCCTCGTCGCGGCCGGCCACGAGGTCACCGCGCTGGTCCGCAAGCCGGCCGACGCCGACGCGCTGCGTGCGCTGGGGGCCGCGACGGTGGTCGGCGACCTCGACAGCGGCGCGGTCCTGGCCGCCGCGGTGGCGGAGGCCGACCACGTGTGGCACCTCGCAGGCGGTCTGCGTGGCCCCGGGCGGGTCGACGCCGACGTGCTCAACCGGGCGGGCACCGCGTCGCTCGCCGAGGCGTTGGCGCCGCACGCGGCGCGCCTGCGGTCGGTCACCTTCGCGTCCACCTGCGCGGTCTATGGCGACCGCAGCGGGTTGTGGGTGGCCGAGGACTACCCCCCGGCGCCGCAGACCGAGTACGGCACCGCCAAGGTCGCCGCGGAGCGGGCGCTGCAGGCCATCCCGGGGCTGCCGCTGCGCGTGGTGCGGGTCGCCGCGGTGTACGGTCCCGGCTTGCGGTTCATGCAAGAAGACGCCGTCCGGCGCGGGCGGGCGTGGTTGCCGGGCGAAGGCCGCAACCACGTTCCGGTCGTGCACATCGACGACTGCGTGGCGGCGCTGGTGGCCATCGGTACCCATGGGGCGCCGGGGGTGTGGAACCTCGCGGCGCCGGGCACGCCGAGCCTCAAGGAGTTCTACGCCGAGGTGAGTCGGGCCACGGGCGCGGGTCCGGTGCGGTTCTGGTCCACGTGGATCCCGAGCGCCATCCAGACCGGCGCCGCCCGCCAGAACGAGCGCCTGATGCGGGCTTTGGGTCGGAAGGCGCGGTTCACCAACGACAACCTGCGCCTGTTCACGGCGAGCGTGCGGCTGCGCGTCGATCGGCTCGAGAAGGAGCTCGGTTTCGTGTGGCGCTACGCCGATCACCGCGACGGCGTGCGCGCTTCGATCGTACCCGCCGCTTGACGGAGGGGGGCCCGACAGCCTATATGGCGGGGTCGGAGTCGAAGATGGCCCTCCCCCTCGTCCTCGCCCTGCTCAGCGGCTGCGATCCGCACGATGCCACCGTGTCGGGCAAGTACGCGATGTACTTCGCCGCCCGCACGTCCAGCAACATCGACCGTGTGCAGCGCACGTACGACCCGGTGGACTGCGAGTACGAGCAGACCGATCCGCTCGCCAAGGAAATCGACGACGAGCAGGTCTTCGAGGACGAGTGCTGGAAGCAGAAGATCGAAGCCGAGAAGGTCTTCCAGGACGACTACGGCCTGAAGGGGTTCGACTGCCGCACCTTCGGCGACGCGCCGTACAACGGCAACTCCATCCGCATCCGCGATGCGATGACGCCGGGCTGGGAGTCCCAGTACGAGGACTTCTGCTGCGCCGAAGCCAACGACGACGACCCGAACAACGATCCGGACGGCGACATCCTCACCGCGAACGACTGTACGGTGCGCAAGGCCCGGTACATGTCCTGGCTCGACGACAAGGCGTTCTACCTGTCCACGGGTGAAGTGCAGAGCTGGCGCGAAGAGGCGCTGCTCACCTCCGAAGGCGACCTGCAGCTCACGATCCACACCACCACCCCGTTCGGCGACGTGCGGTTCGGCTGGGTCATCAAGCCCAAGTTCCAGCCCACCGAGTGTGTCGACGTCGACGGTGTGGCCACCGAGCGGCCGACCTTCGACGACGACAACTGGATCGACGGCTGGTCCAACACCTACGAAGAGGACGACGGGTACACCGTGTACCTGCTCAACGCGGGCGCCACCCAGGTCAACCCGAACAACAACGGCGACTACTGGTACCTCGACCGCACCTGGCTCGCGGGCGCGAGCTTCTCGCGCTTCGGCGACGAAGACGCGTACATGTACACCACCGACTACGCCGACTGGAACGACGTGGCGACGGTGCCGTTCTGGGTCGGCCGCAACGACGAGGGCAACGTCGTGTCCGGCTACCCCCTCGACGAGAGCGGCCAGTACCGCGAGCTCAACTGCGGCGAAGGTGGCGACGGCTGCAGCCAGGTCATCGACTACGCCGACTTCGTCGACGTGCTGAAGGACAACTTCAACTACGGCGGCGTCGATCGCGACGAGGTGCGGGTCGAGCCGGCGGACAACGAGTTCCAGGACTACGGCATGCTGCCGCAGGACGAGTTCCCGTTCGCCACGCGCATCGAGGACAACTCGTGGCGCACCACGGCGGCCGGCGACGGCACCACCGCCGAGGGCATGGACGGCTGGTCGTCGGTCAGCCCCAACTACGTCCGGTTCAAGGCCTCCCGCGACGAGATCGACGCGCTCGAGGTCGGCGCGCTCGACTCGCCGCTCGAAGGCGACTTCCAGTTGCTGTTCTACAGCTCCGACAGCTCGGGTTCGGTCTGGGCCTTCACGGGCAGCTTCAGCATCGACAAGATCGGTGAGGACGTGTGGGGTCCGGACGCGGAGCTCAACGACATCAAGGAAGCCGAGAACGAGACGCCCGCCTGCGGCGAGTGACGCCGCTGGCGCGTCCGGTGCGCCCGGGGTAGTCTGCGCTCGCCGAGACGTCCCTCTCGTGTGGCAGCTTCAGCGCCGCGGCGTCGGGAGGCTCGGCACCCCTTCTCGTCGGCAGGAGCGCACGGTCGCTCCTGCCCACGGCGTCAGCGGATGCGCTTGCTCACCGCCTTGAACAACGCGCCCTCGGCGCGGCCGAGCCAGCCGAACATCAGGGTCTCCGACGACAGGATCTCGCCGCCGCGTGCGCGCACCCAGTCCATGCCGACCTGCGCGTCTTCGTCCCGCCGGGACACGCAGGCGTCCCACGCCACGGTCACCTCGAGGCCCCGCGCGCGCAGGCCGACGGCCGTGTGCGCGACGCAGATGTGGGCCTCCATACCGCAGAGCACGACGTGTGGGCGCGTGAGCCGCGCGGCGAAGCCGGCCTCGTCGGTCGCCGCGAAGGCCATCTTCTCGAAGGGGTCGACCGCGCCGAGCTCGGGCAGGGTGCGGCCCAGGCCTTGCGGGTACTGCTCGGTGAAGTCGACCGGAACGCCGAGCTCGCGCGCGGTGAAGATGAGGTTGTCGGCGGCCTTGCGGGCGCGCTCGCGCGCGAGCGGCGCCATCGCGCCGAAGAGCCGTTCCTGGAAGTCGATGACGAGGAGCTGGGTGCGAGAGGGGTCGAGCGCCATGCCGACGACGTTAAGCCGGCGCGTGCTCCTCCTCCTCCTCGCGTGCACCACGTCCGCGCCACCCGACCGCGGGGTGTACCGCTCCGGCACCAACGCGGCCGCGCGCGGCACGTGGTCCGAGCCGGTGCTGGCGTGGGGGCCGGAGGGTTCGGTCCGTCGCATTCCGACCGCGGCCGACGGCGCCACGTTGCTCGGGGAGCCGGGTCCGCTGTGGATCGTGGACCGCGAGCTCCCGAAGGTCGAGCGTGGCGCGCCCGTGCCCGCGGCCCTGGTCGAACGCGCGGGGTTCCGCCTGCGCGAGGTGCTCGGGAGCCAGGCCACCCTGGAGATCGACCCGGCGCGCGGCGCGGGCGTCTCGATGCGCAGCATGATCAAGATGCGCCGGGAGCTCGCGCCCCCGGTGTACCTCGTGGTGGCCACGCGGGGGGCGCACGGCATCCCCGGGCCCGACGGCCCCTCCGCGGTGCAGGACGCGTCCGACTGCAAGGCGGCGCTCGCCGTCGTCGACGCCGAAGCCGAGGCGGTGGTCGACCACGCGCTGTTGGCGGCGGCCGAGGCCACGTGCGCCGTGCCGGTGCTCGTCGGCCCGGTCGACCTCGACGGCGACGGCGTCAAGGACGTCCTGGTGCACGGGCAGTCCGGCACCAAGGGCTTTCGGGCGTGGTACCGGGTCGGCAACGACGGCAAGCTGACCGCCGGCCCCGCGTCGGTGTGGACGGAGATCCCATGATCGAGCTCGACGGCGCTTCGCTCGGCCTGGACGACCTCGTGGCGGTGGCGCGGCATGGCGCGACGGTGGGCCTGGGAGCCGCCGCCCGGCGCGAGATGGCGCGGAGCCTCGCGTGGGTCGACGCGACGCTGCGGGAGGACCGCCCGGTGTACGGCATCAACACCGGGTTCGGCTCGCTCGCGCGGGTGCGGATCGCCGCCGAGGACACCAGCCGCCTGTCGCGGAACCTGATCCGCTCCCACGCCGCCGGCGTCGGCGCCGACTGCCCCGAGGACATCGTCCGCGCGATGATGCTGCTGCGCGCCAACGCGCTCGCGCGCGGGGCGTCGGGCTGCCGCCCGCTCCTGGTCGAGCAGCTCTGCGCGATGCTCGCGTGCGGCGTGGTGCCGTGTGTGCCCCGCCAGGGCAGTTGCGGCTCCTCGGGCGACCTCGCCCCGCTGTCGCACCTGGCGCTGGTGGTGTTCGGCGAAGGCGGCGAGGCCTGCTTTGCCGGGCGGCGCCTCGAGGGCCCCGCCGCGATGGCGGCGGCCGGCCTGGGCACGCTCACGCCGGCGGCCAAGGACGGCCTCGCGATGACCAACGGAGCGCAGCTCACGACCGCCATCGCGGCGCTCGCGCTGCACGACGCCGAGGTGCTCGTGCGCAGCGCCGAGCGCGCGGCGGCCATGAGCATCGAAGCGCTCCGTGGGGTCAGCCGGGCCTTCCACCCGGGGGTCCACGCGCTCCGCCCCCACCCGGGCGCGGTCGAGAGCGCCGCGCGCCTGCGCGAGCTGCTCGCCGGCAGCACGCTGGTCGACTCGATGCCCGAGAAGGTGCAGGACGCCTACTCGTTGCGGTGCACGCCGGTGGTGATCGGGGCGGCGCGCGACGTCCTGCGGTACGGGCGCGGCGTGGTGCAGATCGAGGTCAACAGCGTCACCGACAACCCGGTCATGCTCATGGACGAAGACGTCGACAACCACGCGTTCTCCGCGGGCCTGTTCCACGGCGAGCCCGTCGGCATCGCGGCCGACGCGATGAAGGTGGGCGTGGCCGAGGTGGCGTCGTTGAGCGAACGACGGTTGTACCGGCTCACCACCGGCTCGCTCAGCGCGCGCCTGCCTCCGGCGCTGGCCGGGGCCGACCGTCCCGACCTCGGGATGCTCGTGCCGCAGACCACCGCCGCGGCGTTGGTCTCCGAGAACAAGGCGCTGGCGTGGCCGATGAGCGTCGACAGCATCCCCACCTGCGAAGACCAGGAGGACCACGTCGCGATGTCCACCACGGCGGCGTGGCGGTTCTGGGAGGTCGTGCAGAACAGCCGCCGCGTGGTCGCGGTGGAGCTGTTGTGCGCGGCGCGTGCGCTGCGCCTGCGCCTGCAGGAGTCGCCCCAGGCGCGCCTCGGGAGCGGCGCCGAGGAGGTGCTGCCGCTGGTCGAGGAGCTGGTGGCCCAGACCGACGTGGCGGGCGAGGCGATCGAGGCCATCGCCGAGCGCATCGAACGGGGGCAATTCGCATGATCCTCCTCGACGGACGCAGCTTGTCACCGGCGCTCGTGGCGCAGATCGCCGCCGGCGCGCCGATCGGCCTGGCGCCTGCGGCCCGCGCGTCGATGGAGCGCTCGGCGGCGGCGTGGGCCGGCGAGCCGGACGTGCTGCGCCAGAAGCGCCGGAGCCTGGTCGGCGCCGATGCCCCGGGCACCGAGTCGGTGGCGCGGTTCGTGCTCGACCACTGCGCCGGCGTCGGCGACCTGTTGCCCCCGGCGCAGGTCCGCGCGCTCATCGCGTGCCGGGCCAACGTGCTCGCCTCCGGCCACAGCGGAGTGCGACCGGCGCTGGTCGAGGCGTTGTGCACGATGCTCCAGGCCGATGTCATCCCCGAGGTGCCCTCGCAGGGCTCGGTGGGCGCGGCGGGGGATCTCGCGCCGCTGGCGCACGTCGCGCGCGTGCTGTGTGGCTTCGGCGGCCGGTGCCGCCTGCCCGACGGCCGCACGGGCCCGAGCCCGCTGCCGGCGTTCCACCCCACCGCCAAGGAGGCGCTGGCCCTCATCAACGGGGCCACGCTCACGGCGGCGCTCGCGGCCTTGGCGATGCACCGCGCCGAGCGGGTGCTCGAGGGCGCGGTCGACGCCTGCGCGATGACGTTGGCGGTCGCCCGTGCCGACGGCCGGCTGCTCTCCGAGGCACTCTTGCGTGCGCGCGGGCACCAGGGTGCGGTCGAGGTCGCCGCGCGCCTCCGCGCGCGCCTGGGCGAGCCGGGCCAGGCCGTCCGCGCCCCCGACGCGTTCTCGCTCCGGGCCGCACCCGCGGTGCTCGGCGCCGCGATCGACGCCCTCGCGTGGACCGCCGGCACGGTCACGACCGAGCTCAACGGCGCCTGCGACAACCCGCTGTGGTTCCCCGACGAAGGGGTGGTCGAAGGTGGAAACTTCCACGGCGCGCCGGTGGCCCTGGCGATGGACGTGCTCCGCATCGCGCTCACGCAGGTCGCCACCCAGAGCGAGCGGCGCACGTTCCGGCTCACCGCGTCGTCGATCACGCAGGACCTTCCGAGCTTCCTGGTCGAGGGCACCGGGCTCAACAGCGGCTTCATGCTCGCGCAGTACACCGCGGCGTCGCTCGCCAGCGAGTGCAAGGGCCTCGCCCACCCCGCCAGCGTCGACAGCATCCCCACGGTCCAACACTACGAAGATCACGTCAGCATGGGCCCGATCGCGGCACGGCTCACGTTGCGCACGCTCGAGAACGTCGCCGACATCGTCGCCATCGAGGCGCTGTTGGCCGCCCAGGGCCTCGACTGGCGCCTGCGCGGGATGCGGGTGGTCGACGGGGTGCGAGAGCACGTGGCGCCCGACGTGGTCGGCCCCGGTATCTTGGCGTTGCACACCCGTGTTCGCGCGGTGGTGCCCTACTGGGCCGACGACCAGCTCATGCACCCCGCCCTCCGCGCGGTGGGCGGCCTGGTCCGCGGCGGCCTCGCCGAGGATGGCGTCACGCCCTGGTAGCGCCGGGGGGGGGCGCACCGCGACCGTCCCGAGGCCGGGCAGGGTCCGGCGTGCGCCCCGGCGCCTCAGGCAGGGACCATCCGTACCCCGGCGCCGGGCGGCCGGGCGGCCAGCGCCTCGGCATCGACGCGGAGCAAGACCCCGATGACCGGGTAGCCGCCCACGGTGGGGCCGTCCGGGCCGAGCACGAGCGGCTGGCCGTCGGCGGGCACCTGCACCGCCCCGCGGACCACGGG
>SXGT01092484.1_pt1 | contig 13670 bp, 9 predicted proteins | sample 3176221 | NCBI WGS metagenome assembly SXGT01 (sample SAMN11356862, study PRJNA531348) | freshwater metagenome | isolation source: freshwater sample F1-120 | place: China: Fuxian Lake, Yuxi | collected 2017-12-25 | reverse complement strand
TTATTCTTCCGTGCGGATGAGCACGGCTTCGCCGATCAGGAAGAAGAGCAGGAACGGCGCCCAGGCCGCCAGGAACGGCGGGTAGGCGCCGAGATTGCCCATCGCCAGCGCGAAATTGTCTGCGACAAAATAGGCGAAGCCCAGCGCCATGCCGATCACCGCGCGGACGAACAACTGCCCCGATCGCGCCAGCCCGAATGCGGCGACCGCGCCGAGCAGCGGCATCAGCACCGCCGACAGGGGGCCGGAGAGCTTGTGCCAGAGCGCGCCCTCCAGCGCCTTCGTCGGCCGTCCAGACGCCTGCAGGTCATCGATCGCGGCGGCGAGCGAGCGGAAGTCCAGTCCCTCCGCGCTGACGCTCGCCAGCGTGAACTGATCGGGGCGGACGCCGCGTGCGACCGTGATCGCGCCGAGGGGCGTCACCGTCCCGCGCGCGACGTCGAAGCGCCGCGCGTCGGTCAGCCGCCAGCCGTCGCCGTCGCGCGATCCTTGGCCTGAGCGGATGATCGCGATCAGATTGCCGCCGGTGCGGTCGTAGACGGTGACTCCTCCAAGCTGCGCCGCATCGCCGCGGCCGCGGATCTGGTCGACCTGGATCAGGTCGTCGCCATCGCGGACCCAGACGTTGGACCGATCGCCGCGGTCGATCGGCATTCGCCCGTAATCGACCTTTTGCCATTGATCGAGCGTGGCGCTGGCCCGCGCGACGATTCGCTCGTTGAAGGCGAAGGAGATCGCCGCGACTCCGAAGCTGGCGATAAGGAGCGGCGCGAGCACCTGGTGCGCCGAAAGCCCGGACGCCTTGAGCGCCACGACCTCGCTGTTCTGGTTCATCTGGATCAGCGTCAGGATCGTGCCGAGCAGCACCGAGAAGGGAAGAAAGCGCGCGACGATCTGCGGCGCGCGCAGGCCCACGTAGCGCCAGACCTCCGTGTCGCCGTTGCCCGCGACGCTGAGGATTTTGCCGCTTTCGCTCAGCAGGTCGAGCGCCTGCAGCACCAGGACGAGCGCCGCCAGGATGCCGAACGTCCGCACAAGAAAGAGCCTGGCCATGTAGATCGCGACGGTGCGCGAGGGGAAGAAGCTCGCGCCCTTCATGCTGCTTGCTCCCGCTTGGTCGAGAACCGCCGCGCGACCGCCTTGCCCGCCTTGGCGAACACCCGTTCGAGCGCGCCGATCGGCTGCCCGCCGGGAACGTAGGCGATCGTATAGTACATCCAGAAGACCAGCCCCGCAAAGACCCCGAACGGTACCCACAACGCGATCAGCGGATCGATCCGGCCCAGCTCGCCGACGTCGGCGGCATATTGATTGATCTTGTGATAGGTGACGATCAGCACGATCGACAGAAACACGCCGAGCGCCGACGACGATCGCTTCGGCGGCACGCCGAGCGCGAGCGCGAGCATCGGCAGGAGGAACATCGACGCGACTTCCGCCAGCCGGAAATGGAACTCCGCGCGGCTGGAATCACGCTCGGCCTCGGTGGTCGCCGTCTTCCCGCGTCGCGCCAGTTCGATCAGTCCCGATTCGAGGTTGATCCCGCCGCGCCGCCGAAAGTTTTCGAAGCGGGGCAGGTCGATCGGCAGGTCGTGGCTGCTGAAGGTCAGCACCCGCGGCGTCCGGAAGTCGGGGCGATTATGGATCAGCGTGCCGTTGGTCAGCCGGAAGATGATGACGTTCTTGTCGTCGGTGCCGAGAAACTGGCCCTGCTCGGCGGTGACCGCGATCCAGTCGCGCGTGGGTGTGCGAACATTGACGAAGATGCCGGACAGGTCGCGTCCGCCCTCGCGGCTTTGTTCGATGCGGATCGTCATCCGCTCTCCCAGATGGGTGAACTCGCCGACCTTGATTGACGCGCCGAGCGCTCCCGTCCGCAGCTCGAACCGCAATTGTTCATAGGCGTAACGCGCCCGCGGCTGGACATAGCCGACGATCGCCAGGTTCACGAGTGCGAGCACGACCGCATAGGCGTAGGGCACGCGCAGCAGCCGCGAGTAACTCATGCCCACGCCGCGCATCACGTCGAGCTCGGACGAGGTCGTCAGGCGTCTAAAGGCGAGCAGGATGCCGAGCATCAGCCCGATGGGTATGCCGAGCCCGAGATATTCCGGGAGCAGGTTGGCGAGCATCCGCCACACGACGCTGACGGGACCCCCCTGCGTCGCGACGAAATCGAACAAGCGCAGCATGCGGTCGAGGATCAGCAGCATCGCCGCGATGACCAGCGTCGAGAACAGCGGCAGCGCGATCAGCCGGGCCATGTAGCGGTCGATGGACTTCATGGGCTGAGCGCGGGCGGCCTTCTGGATCGGAACTGCGGTATAGGCGGCGAAGCGCCGGGCGTCAGCCCTATTCGGCGGCGATGGCCTGCCGGGGAGCCGGTCGGCGTCGCGCGGTCGCGGCGGCGATGGCGCGCTCTAGCCCGGCGAGCGTGAACGGTTTTCGAAGCAGGACATGGTCGCCGAACGCCTCGCCGTTCGCCTCCCCCGCGAACCCGGTGACGAACAGCACCGCCAAGTGAGGTCGGCGCTGGGTGAGCCCCGCGATCATTTCCGGTCCGGTCTGACGCGGCATCAGCACGTCGGAGATGACGAGCTCGACCGCCGGGTGACGATCGAGCATCGCGGGCGCGGCCAGGGGATCGTCGCACGACACCGCGTCATGCCCCAACTCCTCCAGCGCCCCCATCGTCGCCGCCAGCACCCGCGGGTCGTCCTCGACGACGAGGATCGACAATGATCCGCCGCCGACGGGCTCGGGTGCCGCGATCTCGGCGGGGGCCGCAACGGGCGCGGACGTGTCGCGGGGCAGGTAGAGGGTCACGGTCGTACCGCTGCCCACCTTTGTGTCGATGGCGATCCCGCCGCCCAACTGGCGGACAAGCGCAAAGATCTGGCTGAGCCCGAGCCCGGTGCCTGTGCCGACCGGCTTGGTCGTGAAGAAGGGTTCGAAGACCCGCTCGACGACATGGGGCTCCATGCCCGTGCCGGTGTCGGTGACCGCAAGCGTGACGTGGTCGCCCGCGGCGCATTCGCCGATCTCGTGCTCTGCGAGCGTCGCGCGCCCGGTGGCGATGGTCAGCATGCCCCGGCCGTTCATCGCGTCACGCGCGTTCACCGCCAGATTGAGGATCGCGTTCTCGATCTGGACACGGTCGGCGCGCACCCGCCAACCGCCCGCGCCGTCATGGGCGACGAGCGTGATCGCGTCGCCGAGCGTCCGATCCAGCAGCTCGGACATGCCCTCGACGATCTCGCCCGCGGCCATGCTTTCCGCCTTCAGCCCGTCCTCTCGCGAGAAGGCGAGGAGCTGCCGGGTTAGCGCAGCGGCGCGGTTGGCGCCTTCGGCGGCGCTGTCGATGTGGCGCGCGGCGGCCTCGGGATCGCTCGCGACCGACCGCTTGGCGAGCTCCAGGCCGCCAAGAACAACCGCGAGCATATTGTTGAAATCGTGAGCTATGCCGCCGGTCAGTTGCCCCACCGCCTCCATCTTCTGCACCTGGCGCAGCTTGGCTTCCTGTGCGCGTAGTTCGTCGGTCGCCTCCCTCACCGCGGCGGAGAGTTCGGCGGCCCGCTGGCGCGCGGCGTCGGCCTCCGCCTCCGCGACCTTGCGCTCGGCGTTGGCGCTCAGCGTCAGCCAGCCGAGCACGATCGCGCCGAGCACGAGCAGGATGCCGAACACCACGAGGCCGCCCGCGATTCGGTTCGACCGCTCTACCGTTCCCATAACGGCGAGGTTGCGGCGCTGAAGCAAGGCGCGCTCGTGCGCGATGATCGCGTCGAGCAGGCGATTGATGTCGCCCAGCGTCGCGGCCTGCCCAGCCTGATAGTAACGCGCATAAGCCTGCGTGTTCTTGGCGTAGCTGGTGCTGAGCGCGGTGGTCGCCAATTCGCGCCCGCGCTCCTCATAAGCCGCGCGGAGCGCGTTGATCCGGCGTTGCTGCTCTTGGTTCTGGGTGATGCGGTCGAGCCGCTCGAGCTGGCTGCCCGCCAGCAGCCATTCCTCCGAATAGAGCTGGCCGATCTGCCGATCGCCCGAAATGACATAACGGCCGAGCGACGCCTCCGACCGCGCCATCGTACCGGAGAGCGAGCGCGCCAGGATCATCACGTCATAGCTGCGCGACTGAAGCTGGAGCGCGCGGTCGCGCTGGCGATTGGCTCCGCCCAGGATCAGGATCAGCCCGACAAGCGTCGCCGCGCCCAGCGCCGCCATCGCGACGAAGGCGATCATGCGCCAGACGGCGTCACCGGCGGGCGGCGCGTGGTCGGGTTCCCACTCCACTTGCATCGCCTTACCGCATAGCCGCCAAGCGTAAAAGGATCGTGGCGCTCAGCCGATCACGCCCACGGCGCGCCCTGCGGCACCGAACATGCCGAGGACGGTTCGGATCTGTTCAGGGCTGTGCTCGGCGCAAAGCGAGCAGCGGAGCAGAAACGTGCCCGCGGGGGTCGCGGGCGGGCGCGCCATGTTGACGTAGAGCCCGGCGTCGAGCAGCGCCTGCCACATCGCGACCGCCTCCGTCTGATCCTCCAGAATGACCGCGACGATCGCGCTTTCGGGCATGGCGGTGCCGAGCCGAAAGCCCATGGCCTTGAGCCCGCCATGCAATTCCCGGGCGTTCTCCCAGAGTTGCGCGCGTTTGTTGTGCGCGTGCATCAGCTTGCGGATCGACGCGGCGGCTGTGGCGACCACCGACGGCGGCAGGCTGGCGGTGAAGATGTACGGACGGCACGCGAGGCGGATCGCCTCGAACTTCGGGTGGTTGGAGACGCAGAAGCCGCCAACGGTGCCGACCGATTTGGAGAAGGTGCCGACAACGAAGTCGACGTCGGCCTCCAACCCCTGATCCTCGTACACGCCGCGGCCGTTGGGACCGTAGAAGCCCATCGAATGCGCCTCGTCGCTGAGCACCATGGCGCCGTGCGCCTTGGCGACCGCGACCATCTCCTTCAACGGCGCGACGTCGCCGAGCATCGAGTAGACGCCCTCCAGCACGACCAGCTTGCCCGGCTCCTTGGGCAGGCGGCCGAGCCGCTTGTCGAGGTCCTCGACCGAATTGTGGCGAAAGCGGACGATCTCCGCATGACCCTGTTTGCAGCCGTCATAGATCGAGGCATGGCTGTCGGCGTCGAGGATGACGTACTCGCCCTTGCCCGCGAGCGTCGAGATCATGCCGAGGTTGGCCATGTAGCCGGTCGAGAAGACGATCGCGCCCGACACGCCGTAGAAGTCGCGCAGCGCCTGTTCGACCTCGATATGGTCGTGGAAGGTGCCGTTGAGCATCCGGCTGCCGTTCGTCCCCGATCCGAAATCGTCGAGCGCCTGCTTGCCCGCTGCGATCACGTCGGGATCGAAGGTCATGCCCATGTAATTGTAGGTGCCGAGCAGGATCGTCTCGCGCCCCTTGATCACCGCCTCGGTCGGCGAGCGCACCTCGTCCATCACGATCGCGAAGGGATCGGTGACGCCGGTGTCGATCAGCGCCTGCCGCTCGGCGATAAGCGCGTCGAACTTGGACATGAGATCGCGCCCGGGGTCGTTGACCGGCGCTTGCCGGGGCGGATCAAGGTCGAGGGTCTCGGGTTGGAGGCCGGTTTCGGTCATCGGTTCAGGTCCGCGAGGTTTCGTTGCGATGTCAGCGGGTCGGCGGCGGGGCGTTGACACTGGTTGAAGGTCAGATCGGATGAGCGAAGTTGTCGAAGTTGCCGCATATCGCGTCCTTTCGTCACCCCGGCCTTGTGCCGGAATCCAGGGTTGCGCCGGGGGTACGGCGGCGTGGCTCGATCATCCGCCACGCATCGCACAGGCGGCGCGCTGTAGGACAGCGCTCATCCCTTCAGCTTCGCCACCGCGTCGACGAGCTGGCCGACCGTTTCGATCTCGGCCTGCATGTTCATGGTGATGATGATGTCGAACTCGTCCTCGATCGCCGCGACGAAGTCCATGACGGTGAGGCTGTCCCACTCCAGATCACCCTGAAAGGTCGTCGCTTCGGTCAGCGCGATGCCTTTCTTGTTGAACGGCGCGATCTGCGCGGCGACGGTGTCGAAGATGGCTTGGCGGTCGGTCATGCACGGTCCTTGGTCCACGAATGCGGCGGCTTTATAGCAATCGGTTCGCCCGATACCATTGCGCGGTGGCGGCGAGACCTGCGTCGGCGGGGATCGCCGGAGTCCAAAGGTCGCGCGGCGGGCGGCGCGCCGGGTCGGCGGTCCAGTCAGGATGGCAGAGATAGCCGACCCGGTCGCGGGTGAGCTTCGCCTTTGCCCCGCGCAGCCGCGTGTCGATCGCGGCGGCGATCGAGAGGAGAGGGCGGGGCAGGTGCATCGGCAGCACCCGCTGACCCACCGCCGCGCCGATCGCGCCGGCCAGCTCGGCATGGGTCATCTGGGCGCCGTCGTCGACCTCGAAGATCGTCCGCATGTCCCTGCGCTCGGCAAGCGCGAGCAGCAGCGCCGCCAAGTCCTCGACCGCGATCAGCGATACGCGGCCGGGCGGCGGCAGCAGAGCGAGGCCCAGCCGCGCCATGCGGAACATGTCGCGCATCTCGGTGTCGCCCGGGCCGTAGACGCCGGTGGGCCGGACGATCGTCCAGTCGAGCCCGCTCGCCTCCACCAGCCGTTCGCTCTCGCGCTTCGACCAGCCGTAATTCGAAAGCTGCGGCTCGCGTGCGGACAGCGAGGAGACGTGGACGAAGCGCCCGACCTTCGAGTCCTCCGCCGCGGCTAGGACCGCGCGCGTGCCCTCGATATTGGCGGCGACGAAGCCCGCGCGATCGGCGGTGACCGCGCCTGCGAGGTGGACGACCGCGTTCGCGCCCGCGATCAGCTGCTTGAGCGATTCGCGGTCATCGAGCGCGCCTGCGATCCACTCGACGCCCTCCGCGGACGGCTGCGGGCGGCGGGTGAGCGCCCGAACGCGGCGCCCGGCGGCGAGCGCCTGCTTCACCAGATGCCCGCCGACGAACCCGGTCGCGCCCGTGACCGCGAGGATCACAGCAGCGCCAGGTGGTTGCGGTGGACCAGGGCCGATCGCGGCGCGTAGCCGAGGATCGCGGCATGCTCGTCCGACCGCCGTCCGAGCAGGTTGCGGGCGTCCGCCGCATCATATTCGGCCAGCCCGCGCGCGATCGTTCCCTGCGGCCCCTCGATCGTCACCAGATCGCCCCGCGCGAACGCGCCGTCCAGCCGCACCGCGCCCGCCGCGAGCAGGCTTGCGCCTCCCGCGAGCGCCGCCGCCGCCCCGGCGTCGACGTGGATCGATCCGCGCGCGGTCAGCCCGCCCGCCAGCCACGCCTTGCGCGCGGTCGCCGCCTTTTCCGCGACAAACAACGTATGCCGGGCGTGGGCGGAGAGCGGCCGCTCGATCCGCCCGGATGCGATCGCGAGGTGCGCGCCCGCGGCGTTGGCGATCCGCGCCGCGGCGATCTTCGACACCATGCCGCCCGATCCCATGCCCGACGCCGAGCCGCGGTCCGCCATCGCCTCGATCGCCCCGTCGATCCGCTCCACCCGGGGGATGTGGTTCGCGCCGGAGAGCGACGGGTTGCGGTCGTAGAGGCCGTCGACGTCGCTCAGCAGCACCACGCCCTGCGCCCCCGCCGCCTGCGCGACCCGCGCCGCGAGGCGGTCGTTGTCGCCGCAGCGGATCTCCTCGGTCGCGACGCTGTCGTTCTCGTTGAGGACGGGCACGACGCCCAGCGACAGCAGCCGGTCGAGCGTCGCCGCTGCGTTGAGGTAGCGCCGCCGCTCCTCCAGGTCACCGAGCGTCACCAGCATCTGCGCGGCGGTTAGCCCTTGCGCGCCGAGCACTTCCGCCCAGACGTGGCTCAGCGCGATCTGACCAGTGGCCGCCGCGGCCTGCGCATCCTCCAGGCTGGCGCGCCCGCCCTTCGGCAAGCCGAGGCGGCGCGCGCCGAGCGCGATCGCTCCGGAGGAGACCACCGCGACCTGCTGGCCTTGCCGCGCGCGTTGGGCGATCTCGGCGGCGAGCACCTCCAGCCAGGCGCGTCGCACCGTTCCGTCGCCGCCGACTAGCAGCGCGGAGCCCACCTTGACGATCAGGCGCCGGCAGGAGGAGGGCGAGAAGAGCACGGCGGGCGCTTAGCCCGCCATGCGTCTATTGGGAACCGCCCGTCAGAGGATCAGATCGCCCGAGAGCGGCACCGCCTTGTTCATCAGCAGGATGCTGAAGTCCGCCTTGCCGTCGCCGTTGACGTCGCCCATCAGCTCGGTGCGGCTGCCCGATGTGACCAGGCGGAGCTCTCCCGCCGCCTTGGTGAAGGCGGCCGCGCCGATGAACGAGAAGGCCTGGTCGCCGGCGGCGAGCGTGTTGGCGTCGATCGCGGCCAGGTCGATCGAATCGACGCCGGAGGTGAAATCAAGGATCTGGTCGCGCGTGGCGAGCGCCGAATCCTCGATCGCGGCGTAGACGAAGCGGTCGGCGCCGTCGCCACCGATCAGCGTATCCAGGCCGATCCCGCCGATCAGCACGTCGTTTCCGGCGCGCCCCTCCAGCCTGTCGTTGCCGCGGCGGCCGTCGAGCGTGTTGGCGTCGGCGTTGCCGTACAGCTTGTCCGCGCCGAGTCCGCCGATCACATTCTCGACGAACAGGAGCGTGTCGTTCCCCGCGCCGGTGTTCTGCGCACCGGTCAGCGCCAGATCGATGATGCTGGCGGTCTTGTTGGCGCTGAAGTCCGCTGTGTCGCTGCCCGCGCCGCCGTCGAGCAGGTCGTTGCCCGCAAGGCCGGTCAGCGTGTCGTCGCCGCCGAAGCCGCGAAGCGTGTCGTTCCCCTTGGTGCCGACGAGCACGTCGTTCGTTTCGACCAGGACGAAATCGTCGCGGCCGAGCGACACCGCGCCGGTGAGCTCGATCTCCAGGTCGACGGCGCGGTCGCCGTTCGCGTCGAGCCGGACGACCGTCACGCCGTTCGCGACGGTCGCGCTCACCTGACCCGCGACGCCGGTGAAAGCGCCCGAGCCGATGAACGAGTTGGCCCCGAGCTGATCGAGCGCGATCCGGTCGACGCCCGCGGTGAAGTCGGTGATCACGTCGCGGGTCAGCCCGACGCCGCTGTCGGTGAGCTCGGCGTAGAGGAACTGGTCGCGGCCCGCGTCGCCGGTCAGCGTGTCCTTGCCCGCCGCGCCGTAGATCGCGTCGTCGCCAGCGCCGCCGTCGACGGTGTCGGCCCCGGCGCCCGCGATCAGCACGTTGGCGGCGGCGTTGCCGATCAGCGTGTCGTCGCCCGATCCGGTCCGGGCGTTCTCGATCACGACGCCGTTCGCGATGGTGAAGCCGCCGAAGATGCCGCTGGCGAAGGAGACCCGCCCGCCGCCGCCGACTTCATACTCCAGCGTCGCCGCGCGCAGATCGACCGTGGTGTTCCGCGCGCCGTCGTAGACGATCTGGTCGGTCCCGCCCGCGTCCCAAATCGAGTAATAGAACGTGCCCGCGGCGTTGACGTCCTTGAGCGTATAGGTGTCGTCGCCGGTCGCCCATTCCTCGTTGACGCCGTATTTGTCCTGGATCACCGCGATGTCGAACGCCATCAGCCCGCCGAGATAGCCGTAGCCGACGTTGGTGGGGGCGTTGCCGTGTGGGCTTTCCGGCCAGCCGTCCTCATAGGACATCATGGTGTGGACGGCCTGATTCAGCCCGAAGTCGCCTGTCGTATAGTCCGCGATGCCGGCGCCTTCCGCCACGACCCCGCGCATGATGCCCGAATACCCGCCGTTGTCGTGCGGGTGCGCCATGCCGTGGCCGTGGCCGAATTCGTGGATCAGCGTGACGAAGGAAAAGCCGCCCTGCGCCAAATTGGTCGCGTTCCAGCGCTCGTCGCCCGAGTTGAACAGCGCGAGCCCCTCGTCATTCTCCTGCGGCGGGGCCATGGAGCCGAGCAGCGACACGCCCGGCCCGGGGGTGCCGGTGTAAGTAAAGTACTCGAAATCCGCTTCCTCGCGGATCTGGGTCTCGACGTAGACGACGTCGGCGACCTTCTCGAACTCGCGCAGCGACGCCCAGACCGCTGCGACCTCGAAATCCTTGGCTCCGACCGCGACGGTCGCAGGCGGCAGATTGGGCTGGGTGAGGTCTTCGGAGATGAACAGGTCGCCGGCCTTGGCGAAATAGATCTTGATGACGTTCTTGCCGGTGATGTCGGCACCCTTGTCATCGGCAATTCCCGCGGGGTTGCCGGTCACGTGGCCGCTCTCCGCGCCGTCGGGATTGCGCACCGTGCCGTCGACCTGCGTGCCCCAGTCGAGCGCGTACAACGGGCTCTGCGCATCGTAGTAAGGAATGTAGCGGGGCGCATCGGTGACGTCCCTCGCGCTCAGCGCATAATCGCCGATCATGTCGCCGTCAGGGCCGTCCTGGGTCGCGTTGTCGAACGCGCGGGCGTTGACGTAATAGACGCCGGACGCGGTCGCTTCAAAGGTCAGGATCGCGTCGAAGCCCGAATTGGCGGTGTTGATCGTGGTGCTGGCGCCGCCATCGGCCGACGCGATCAGCGTTCCGGCCGCATCGTAGAGCTCGAGATAGGAATCGCCCAAGGGGATGAGATTGGGTCCGCCGAGCTTGGCGAACATGCCGAATTCATACGCCCGGCCCGCCTGGAGCTCCACGCGGTAGAAATCCTGGTCGCCGATCGTCTCGATCGTCGAAACGGTCTCCGGCGCGCCGACGGTGAGGGTCGCGGTGGTGGAGCGGTCGCCGGGGACGTCATCCCCGATCACGATCAGCCCCGCGGTGTCCCCCGGCGCGCCCGCCAGCAGGAAAGCCTGTCCAGGAACGGCGCTCGCCGTGCCGTAATGAACCGTGGCGTCGGTCGCGGCTCCGGCCCATTGATCGTTCGCGAACAAGGCCCGCTGACGCAGCGCACATGAAAAGCACATCGACTACTCTCCCTGGAAATGCGCGTGCGGCATGCCGGGAGACGGATCCGCGACCCGACGGGCCCGCCCGAACGGATCGGGCGAATGGACCGGGAACGCGGACTTCATCCAGATCGGCGAGAACCCCTTTGCCGTCGCGCATGGTTGGCGATGAAGGGAAAACCGTTGATCAACCAAAAGGATGCATGTTTGTAGCTGCTGTGCCGCTTTGACACCGAAGGGCACGGAGCCGCGCCCGCGCGGGTCAATTGCGTCGGCATTGCCACGCAGCCGCGCGTCATGCTTAACTTCGTCGCATTGACGTCCTTGAGAAGGGGAAAGCGATGCGCACGGTTACGGCTTACTTGCTTGCCGCCACGGTCCTCGGGGCGACCGCGACGCTCGCATCGGCGCAGACGGCTCCGCCAAAGCGCTATACCGCCGAGCAATTCTACCAGACGCGAAGTTATGCGATCGCGGGCGCGGAGAGCGACGCCTTCACCCACGACGGCAAGGCGCTGTTGGTGTCGTCGGACGAATCGGGGACGTTCAACGCCTATCTCCTGCCGCTGGCGGGCGGACCGCTGACCCCGCTGACCCGCTCCACGACCAACGCGACCTATGCGGTGAGCGCCTTTCCGAAGGACGCGCGCGTGCTGGTGTCTAGCGACACCGGCGGCGACGAGCTGACGCACCTTCATGTCCGCGCTCCCGACGGTACGCTCACCGACATCACGCCGGGCGCGAAGGTGAAGGCGCAGTTCGTCGGCTGGAGGCGCGACGGATCGACCTTCTTTGTCGCGACCAACGCGCGCGACGCCGCGGCGTTCGACGTCTACGCCTATGACGCCGCGACGCTGAAGCCGACCCTGGTGTTCAAGAACGAGGGCGGGTTCCTGCCGGAAGCGGTGTCCCCGGACGGCCGCTCGCTGGGGCTGGTCAAGACGCTGTCGAGCGCCAATTCCGACCTCTACGTCGCCGATCTTACGGGCGCCGGCGCGCCCAAGCTCGTCACCCCGCATCAGGGCGACGTCGCGTTCAGCGTGTCCGATTTCACCCCCGACAGCGCCAAGCTGATCTATCTGAGCAACGAGGGCGGCGAATGGGCGCGCGCCTATACCTACGACCTTGCGTCAGGCGCGCGAGCCGAGCTGGTCAAGGGTGATTGGGACGTCAGCTTCGCCTATTTCTCACCGTCCGGCCGCTACCGCGTGTCGGCGCTCAACGCCGACGCGTCGACCGCGCTCACCATCGTCGACACGCGGACCGGCAAGCCGGTGACGATGGCGGGCGTGCCCGCGGGCGACCTGGGATCGGTACGATTCGCGCCGGATGAGCGCACCGTCGCCTTCACCGTCGCCTCCGACACCTCGCCACGCGACGTCTTCGTCGCCGACCTGCAGACGGGCCGGGCGCGGCGGCTGACCACCGCGCTGAACCCTGCGATCCGCGAGGCGGACCTGGTCGAGGCGACCGTCGTGCGTGTGCCAGGCGAGGGCGGCGTTCCCGTGCCCGGCATCCTCTACAAGCCCAAGGGCGCGAGCGCGGCGGCCAAGGCCCCCGCGATCGTGCTGGTCCACGGCGGTCCCGGCGGACAGAGCCGGCGCGGGTACAGCGCGACGATCCAGCATCTCGTCAATCACGGCTATGCGGTGCTCGCCGCCAACAATCGCGGATCGAGCGGCTACGGCAAGACCTTCTACCACATGGACGACAAGCGCCACGGCGAGGGGGACCTGCGCGACATCGTCGCATCCGGCGAGTGGCTGCGCAAACAGGATTGGGTCTCGCCGACCCAGGTCGCGGTGATGGGCGGCTCCTACGGCGGCTACATCACCGCGGCGGCGCTGACCTTCCACCCCGACGCCTTCGCCGCCGGTGTCAACATCTTCGGGGTGACCAATTGGCAGCGGACGCTGAAGTCGATCCCCGCCTGGTGGGGCGCGAACCGGGTCGCGCTATTCGACGAGATGGGCGATCCCGCGACCGACACCGAGCGCCACCACCGCATATCGCCGCTGTTCCACGCCGCACGGATCACCAAGCCGCTGCTCGTCATTCAGGGCGCGAACGACCCGCGCGTGCTGAAGGTCGAGAGCGACGAACTGGTCGCGGCGGTGCGCAAGAACAACGTGCCGGTCGAATATGTCGTGTTTCCCGACGAGGGACACGGCTTTCAGGCGCGCAAGAACCGGATCACCGCGCAGGAGGCGTATCTGCGGTTCCTCGACAAGCACGTCCGCAAGGGGTCGTAGCGGCTCAGACGGGCGACCACTCGACCGGATCGGCGCTTCCCTCGTCATTCACCGCGCCGGGCTCGGGCGGAAGCGACTCGATCAGCCGGTCGAGCACCCAGTCGACGCCGGTGCCCGCCGCGCCCGACAGCGGGATGACGTCCGCGCCGCTGACTTCGGCGAGCTCGGCCGACAGCGCCTCGATCAGCTCGTCGTCGAGCGTGTCGATCTTGTTGAGCGCGACGACGTGCGGCTTGTCGGCGAGGCCCGCGCCGTAATTCTCCAGCTCCTCTCGGACGATGCGGTAGCTTTCCGCCACGTCCTCGTCATTGGCGTCGACCAGGTGAAGGAGGACGCGGCAACGCTCGATATGGCCCAGAAACCGGTCGCCGATCCCCGCGCCTTCCGCCGCGCCCTCGATCAGCCCCGGGATGTCGGCGACGACGAACTCGCGGCCCTTGTGGCGGACGACGCCCAGTTGCGGACGCGTCGTGGTGAAGGCGTATTCGCCGACCTTCGCCTGCGCGTTGGTGACCGCGTTGATGAAGGTCGACTTGCC
>SXGT01936173.1_pt1 | contig 13671 bp, 24 predicted proteins | sample 3176221 | NCBI WGS metagenome assembly SXGT01 (sample SAMN11356862, study PRJNA531348) | freshwater metagenome | isolation source: freshwater sample F1-120 | place: China: Fuxian Lake, Yuxi | collected 2017-12-25 | reverse complement strand
GCCTCACGCATTGCTCTTACAGCTAATCTATAACCAAAAAATCTTAATGTAATGTAGCGGTCACATAACTCTTTTAGGTTCATATATTCAGTCTACTTCCATAATTGCACGGCCTATTATTTCAGCTATCTGTGGAACAACGGCGTTTCCTAGACATTTAAGTCTGTCCATGACTTCGGATATCCCATCATAATTTCCACGCATTCTGGCGTAATCATCCGCTGATAAAGTCTCATTAATTTCTCTTGTAAATTCCCATCCGCATGATTCTTGCGGATAAGCGCATAGGGATTTCTGAATGTCCATGCCTTCCACATTTGCGCCGATGGGGTAAGCAATAATCCAAACTCTGTCCCGCCGATGGCAGGCTCCAAGGTAGGAAGCTGGTAAGCAATGCCATTTCGCATCGTACCCGACCGCGGCCAAGTCTGCGAGTATTCGGCCAAACCAATTTCCGCCCCCCCCATTAAGCAGGTTTGAGACGTTTTCCACAACTGCGATTCTCGGTCTAAGGTCGCTAATAATACGCTTGAACTCTGTCCATAATCCCGATTGCTTCCCCGCAATACCTTCTTGGAAGCCTGCAACGGAAATGTCCTGACAGGGGAATCCCCCGCAAATAAGGTCAACTGGTTCAAGGTTGTGCTTTCCGACATCTCTGATATCTCCGTACCGCTTTACATTCGGCCAATGCTTTGCTAAAACCTTGTTGCAAAATTCATCTATTTCTACCTGCCAGACAACTTCCATCCCGGCACGTTCCAGACCCAGATCAAAACCGCCGATGCCGGAAAATAAAGAGCCGACTTTCATTTCACTTCCTCCTAACTAACAAACGGCTGATTTCTCCGTTAGGCGTGTTCAGGGTCACGCGCATTTCTAAATAACATATGATTCCAAAATTCAGTTTCGCTTTTAACTGGATACCACCCATGAAACTTAGAATAATTAAGCCATTTCACACCAACTCCGGGCAATCCCCCATCATCGGTCGGTGTTCCCGGCAAAGACATTGCGGTTATTCTAATTCCGTTATTTTTGTATCCCCTAAAATTGTATATGTTCCCAACTGCTAAAGGACGCCTAGATGCATCAATATCTTTCATTTTATTTTATTCCCGAATCCGCCATCTTCTTTGGCTGTTTTGATGTTGTGGCACGGTGTGCATAGTGGTTGCCAGTTCCTTTCATCCCCAAACAAGTCACGATCTCCCTTGTGCGGTTTGATATGATCAACCAACGCCGCTGCTTTTATTTTTCCCTGTCTCTCGCATTCGGCGCAAAGCGGATGTTCTTTTAAATATCTCTTGCTTGCCTTATGCCACCGATGATCATAGCCGCGCTGTGATGCTGTCTCTCTGGTTGCCTCTTGTGCTCGTCTGACCTGCATGCCGTGACGGTCACAGTAGCGTCCAGACGTTAAAAGATCACAGCCAGGGTAATTGCATGGGTGTTTTGGTCTACTTGGCATTTATGCCTCGCGCCTTTGGTAAAATCTCTTGTTCTGCCGATCAATCACGACCCTTTGATTTTTAGTTGTTACGAAAACGCTATAATCTCTTTCGCCGCATGTCCTGCAAGCTAAAGAATGAACACCCATTTCATAAACATCATAAGTATTATTACTTCTGCATTTTCTACAATTCATAATCACCGAACCTCTGGCATTGGTTTAAGTAAATTAGTAAAAGCTTTCATCAAGGATTCCATATTTGCCGGTAGTTTCTTTAATTCATTGCACCTTTTTTCCGAGTCTGCCGCGTTATACTTGCCATCTTCAATTTTCAAAGCAGCATCGAGCCATTGGGGTATAGCCTTGACTTTATCCGGAGCGCGGATAAGGGAGTTGATGCAGTGCATAATTGCTTCCGGATTTTTCTTTCTGATATTAGATTGAACAAATAACAAAATTTGACGTTGTTCGTACGGTCCCGGATATTTATCTTCTGTATTTTTAAGAATGCTTTTAAGGTTTGAAAGAAATTCCTTTCTCTTTTTTTCATCTTCATTTGCATCAAAAGAGCTATCTGCTGTGACGATATCCCCATGTTCACATTTTACTCCGGACTTCCCTTTAGCTTCTTCTTCTACTTCTTCTTCTACTTCTTCTTCGTGAGGAACTAATTCAGGACTTGATTTTTTAAGTTCAGAGTTACTCTGGACTAATTCAGAACTTAAGTTATCCACATAGTCCGGCAGGGAGTCTGTGCCTAGTTTTTCTGTTTTAAGTTTTTGGTGATCGGTGAAGCGCAAGGCATGAATCCAGTGCCGGGAATCATGAGTAAACCATTTAATGTCTGTTTTTTGAGATATCTCGGCCATTAATGTCGGGATATTATTGGCATCCAAATAAGATATTTTTGGGCAAACAATTTCTTTCACGAATGCCGGGCCGCCTTGCAGTTTCCCGTGACTATTCAGGTGGGGAATTATCATGCAGAATAATACTGCCGCTTCCGGTGACAAAGCCGCAAAATCTTTTGAATCAGAAATACTTACCCTGATCATTCTTCCATCTGTTTTGGGATTTGCCATTTTAAAGCCTTTCTATTAAATAATTCCTAACGTCCGCGCCCTTAATAGAAACAAAGATTCCGTAATTCGAGGATGAATAGGGCAAATTATATCTTCTAATGGTTGCGGTAATTTCACATTCCAATTTATATGATTAAATACTAAAACATCCCGCTTTTCGGTTGCTAACATAATTAAATCAGCATTTAAAATTTCAGCCTCGTCAAACTCACCAAGATTAAATTTTTCCCCGATTACTTTTAAAATTGATTTTTCGATTTGAGCGAATTCGGGCAACATTGGTTTAATCGGACGCGGAACATCCGAAAGAAAAGCTTCCGCTGCATCGTGCATTAAGAACCACTTAGGATTGCCCCGAATCTCTGCAAGACTCATCCTATATGAATGCTCAGCGACAGAGTAAAAAACACGGCTATGCCCGTTATAACGGCAAATCAAAGATAAGGCATGCGCTATATCTTCAATGCAAACATCTTCAGGGCGCGGATCAAGAGGGTAAAACTTTTTACCCGTGTATGTTTGTATCCAATCACCTCGTTCTTTAATCATTTATTAACGTCCTTTTGTTAAGATTCAATTTTTCAATAACATCGTCAGCGCTTCGAGCTACAAAAGCAATCCCACCTGCTTCATTGATCCAGTTAATAAAATTATCTTGGAAACGTGTTGTTTTACCTTTAGCGGTTTTAACCTCAATGGCGATAAGCTTACCTGTTCCTTTTTGAATGCCTAAAATATCAGGTATGCCGGGAACACACCCTAAACCCTGCATAACCTTCCAGTGAAAAATACCAAATGCTTTTAATACTGAGCGGATCTGGTAAGTGATCTCTTTTTCCGTTAATGCTGCTTGTCGTTGCATTTATTTATTTTCCTCACCGGCAATTTTCTGTAAAACGGCTAGGATATCTGGCGCAGCTGTGGACAAGGACGCTTTGAGTTCTTTTAAATCAAGCGGCGATAAATAGACGCCGCGCGTATCTTTAGCAATTTTTTTTATCATGGAATAATCACCCGGCACACCATCAGCCTCTTGACGCGCACTGTGGTTAGTAGCAATAACAAGCCACTCTACCGGCTGATAATAAGGATTGTCACCATTTGTCCGGTTATTCGGATTGATTACCTTGCGGTAATGCCCGTAAGGTATGCTCATGATCCGCAAAACATCTTCCACCGATGAAAATTTTGCCTGCCGCTTAATTAAATCTCCGAACATTTCACCGTAAGTTTCGTAATTCATTATATCTTTTCCTTTCTATAATTCTTTGAGGCTCAAAAAGCCTCAACATTAACCCTCAATAATGATCCTCAACAATGAACCACTTTAATGAGTGTCATCATTAGCGTCTTATTTTTTACCTCGCTATAAAGCTCGCCCATGACTTGCCGGTATTGATTGTTGAGGGATTTCTTTGTTTTTTGTACGATGTTTACAAAAAAGGACATTGTTATGAACCTCAAAAAGCACATTGATATTTTCTTAAATAATGCTATAAAAAACGTGGGGGGGCAGAATCCTTGGGGAAGGAGACCTAACGCTGGTTTATACGGCAGGTCTGTTTTCTGCATCCACCCCATATTCTTCCCTCTCTTTAAATTGCAGATAATACATATTGATTTTTTCCCAGGCTTCGGCTGTGACACGCGCAGTTCCGCGCTCATAGGAATTTATAATGTCACGGTTGTATTTGCTGCCCATAGCAGCGGCCAGTTTGTGTTGGGATAATCCAAGTGCGAGGCGTAATTTTTTGAATTGAACTCTGTAATCAATCTCTTTCATGGGGATACAATACACAATCATTTGTATGTAGTCAATACAAAAATACAAGGAATATTGTATGAAATGGAATCAAGAAATTTTTAATAAAAATATTGAACATTTAATCGCTGTTAAATGTGGCGGCATTCAAAATAAATTTAATGAAAAAATGGGTAGGGATGCAGCAACCAGATGGAAAAAGTCACGGCCATCTATCGAAAATCTTTTAGCAATAACAGAAGAATATGGCTGTAGCCTGGATTGGCTTTTAACTGAGAATACCGGAGAAGAAGATAAATCTAATAGTTTTGCCAATAATTGGGATGGCGAATTAATTAATGATTGCAAAATATTAGAGAAAGTATATAATTATCCTGATCTTAAGAGAGCTTTAAAGGAAAATCTGAACGCCTTTTCAGCCGCCGTTGATGATCGCAAGGAGAATACGGAAATGAAAGCTGTTTTAAGTCAGGTATTATCTTCTCAAAAAGAATTACAAGATAGAGTTATTGCTCTTGAAGCAGTGCACGCTCCAGAGCAATCCAAAGTAATTGAAGTATCAAAGCGGGAACGGTCCTAAGTGTCACCGCGCCTGCTTGGGGCCGTGACTCTTTTTCTGGGCGCATTGCCCCGTCTGGTAGTTACTTGCTATGTTTCAGAGGCAACGATTATTATCGGATTGACGGGGGATATGTAATTGTTAATAAAAAGTGGGAAATCGTCAAAACATCCGATAAATCATGTGAACTAATGGAAATCTATCATGATCGGGTAATTGGCGAATCTCCGCTTATGTTTATTTCTAAAAATTATAGAGAAAAAGTTAAATTATATCATCTAAGGCGTCTATTGGGCGATGCAGGAGTACCAGTAATACACGCAGCCGAGCTTCTGATACGGAAGAAAAAACCGTATATGGGATGGCTTAGGCATTGTATTGTGTATTCTGATCAGGCTGGCAACGCCTATAATATATTTCAAATTCATAAATAATCAATGAGGGGAAAATTCAATAAACTGAAGCTATAATATGCAAACATTGCAAATCGAATTTATAACGGGGAGAATGCGAATATGAAAAAAATAATAATTGTTCTACTGGCGATAATAAGCCTTATGCTTTGGGGCTGCGGCTGGAATAAGGTATGTGTGAAGGAAAGAAAAAGTAATTCATATAATTTGGGAGAGGAAAAAATAACCGTTGTTGGAGCTGAAATGATTCAAAAAACATTTTCCACGACACAATGTATCAGCACCCGATATGAACCGACCGGATTGAATTTATTTCTACTAAAAAGAAAAACTGAAATAGTCGATACAGTCCCCTACGATGAAACAGTGGAAAAAGAACTTCTCTATGCTGGTAGACAGGGAGATACTCTGCATATTACTTACCGCGAATATACTGGTAGTGGTCTGGCTCGGACTCCATTTTTTCAACAGGCATATTATGATCTAAAGACGTCAAATGAAATTGTTTTTCAAAATTGGGTAATTAAAATTATAGACGCCAATAATCAACAGATCAAATTTAAAGTTGTTAAGGAATGAATATTTTAAAAGCTGATTTGAAATCTATAAATGCAAATGGTGAAAATTAATGAATAAGAAAAAAGAAAAGTTAATCGACAGATTTAGAGTCAAAACAGACACTGGAAAAGAATTTGTTATCTTTTTATATCAAGAATATAATATTGCCGAAGCCTTTGGAGAGGAACCGCAAGAAGTTCCCGGTATAAAAAGATTAATTACCTCAACTGGAAAGCACGTAAATAAAATTAATGAAACCACATATGAAATATTAGAAGATATGGGGAATATACGAGTTACGAGGTATTAACTTTCTTCTTTGTTTTTTGCCAACCAGTCAAAATCATGATTACGTATTTCTTCACCAAGCTCTGTGATCTCTCCGGATGTATCGCCGGATAAAACCTCACTTTCCAATTCCGTTACTTCTAATTTGAATTTTTTTAAAATTGCCGGGAATTTTTTTACCCCGTCCACTTCCGGAAACATTTCAGCGGTAACAGTAGCTAATCCATCGGCCTGAATGTGAAAATCAAGACTTCTGACATGTTTTAATCCAAGTGCGTCCGCAATTTCTTTTCCTAATTTATTCACACCAGTCACCAAAGAATATTTTAATTCCATAACCAACCTCCTTAATTTCCCTCTATTTTACACCCCTATCAGGAATACTGCAAGAAAAATACAATATACATTGTATTTTAGTCTTGACATTATACAAAGTATTGTGTATTTATTACCCAATGTATAAGTAAGACAAACTTTTATCGCTCAGCTTCACGATAAGGGCTTGGAGAGACACCCACCGCGCATTAAGCCGCATAAGGGCCGATTCTAAGCATACACCGGAAGCAGGAGCACTGACGAGGCCAGAGTCGCACGAACACGCGGGATAGTCAGATGGGGAGAGGCTAGCGTTCTTTAGATGCAAAAATCCAGAGGGCGGGGATCGGCTGAAGAAAGCACTACAAGCAACAGCGGAGAAGAGCCGGACCCGCCCGCAATTTACAAAGGAAGGTGGCTTATGAGTTGGCTTACAGAAGATCAAGAAGGCAAGGATATGGAAAGAGACATAAGTTTACTCATTAATTCTTTTTTAATGGGTGCGTGTTGTCTTTTGCTTGTGGTAGCGGGAACTGAAATCTGGCTGCTATTCGATACAGAGATTAAAACAGCCTTACGAGCTGCAGAAATGTTTGTATTCGGGTGATTTATGCCAAAGCCTTATAAAGAGACTATGTATAATGGAAAACCGATGTTTAATATTCTGACAGGCATCAGCAGAGACGGAGTTGAATATTGGTTTAGTTTTGGGCTGACAAAAGCCAAGGCTATTTTGGAATTTATTGATGCTATCCGCGCATGGGTTGATAACCAAGAACGCCCCAACAGTGATAAAAAGCTTTGAGGATTTTTGCAATGAATAATCAGCCATCATTTAATTTTGATCAGCATCTACCACCAAGGCCGGATGAGTTATTTGCTTATGGAACTGATCTTTATCAAATGTATGAGCTTCTATATCACGGCGGCATGACTAGCTTAGAGGCTCAAAAGATTTCCATGACTCACACAAGACGCATTTCAGATATTAGAATAAAATTAGCTTCAAGAAACTGGACCGTCAATAAGCATAAAATAACCGGACAAAAGATATTTCTTTATAAGCTGGAACAATTTGCTGCCGAACAAGCGGCAGCATAATCGAGAGAAGATTTTCAAATGACCTTCAAAAAACATCAGTGGCAGCGCCGCATAAGTCATGAGTTCAATAAACCGGCTAAAGAGGTCATTATTTCATATGCCACAGATGGATATTCTAAAAGACTGACAGCAGGAGCACTGGAAATTAATACGCAGACATTGAGGAACTACGCCAACCGTGAAGGGATAAAGTTTCCTGAACGTAACGAACTCCGCGAAGAATGTAAACCGAAACCAAGCAAGGGGAATAACCCGCTTGGATATTGGGCAAGGTATAAATGATACTTCAGTTCGGCACTCACAAAGGTAAACCGCTTGAGATAATACCAGAATCTTATTTAATGTGGCTTTCAAAGCCCATTTACAGCGGAAAATTTTATAAGAACATTAGATCAACTGAATTAAATTGGAAAGTCCCTTTTGACGTAAAAATTGCCGCACGAAAGCTTTTAGAAAGTCGGGGCTGGCAACTAAAAGGGGAACATTGGGAGAAATAATACATGTTAGCTGAAATTATCAAAGAAGTTGCCGGACAATTCCAGGAGCCGGAGCATAATTATTACCCGCGCCCTTCTTTGGCGGGATCTGAAAGATGCACCCGGCAAATGGTGTATTGGGGGCTTGGTATAAAGAAAGAACAACTGCCAGGGCGGTCATTGCTCGTTTTTGACGACAGCTCATGGCACGAAGATTTAACCGCTGATTGGATCAGAAAAACAGTTTATCAATTGCACTCCGAACAAATGCACATAAATATTGATGCCGGTTTGTCATTCTTGAAAGAACGCATTTGTCATACAAAAATTAACGGTAGAGAATGTGGCATAATTATACCTCGCGGTCACTTGTCCGGGCACATTGATGGCATAGTTACAGATATTACGGGAACTGATTATCTTTGGGAACATAAGGCAATAAATCATTTCACCTGGCAGAAATATCATGACGGCACGATTCCTTATGACTATGTATCTCAATGCTGCATGTATCTCCGTGGGCTGCACGAAGTGAACCCAAATATAAATAGAGCAATTCTCTTAATGAAAAACAAAAACACAGCGGCATATCTTGAGTTTATTATTTATTACGACTACGACAATGACATAGCTGTTATTGAAAAGATGACAGACAGCAATAACAAATCAAAAGAGATTTTAGAGATCATTCCCGATATCTGCAAAAGTTGTTTTGATAAATTCCAAGCTGTTAATGAATATATTTCAAAACAGATACTACCAAAAAGAGATTATTTCATCGGTGATGATTGGCATTGTGAATACTGCGGGTGGGCGGCTACTTGCTGGGAGGGTTACAAAAAAGAATTTACTGAACTAAAAACAGATACCATGCTGCCGGATGATGTCGCTGATATGCTCCGGTATTATAAAGAACTTGGTGGCCAAAAGTCCGACATCGAAAAAGAATACAAAGAACTGTCCAGCAAGATCAAGGAAACCATGAAACAGATCGGAGCGCGGGAAGGCCGCGCCGGAGAGTTTATCGCACGGTTGACCTTAACCGAAACAAGCAGAATCGACAAAGAATTATTAACCGAAGCGGAAATAGAAAAGGCCACTGTTAAATCAATATCAGAACGGCTTTACGTTTCTACGCCGAAAGAAATTAAGGGGGTTGTTAATGGGTAACGGATTCGCGCAGAGAGTAACTACAATAAAGGGATTGAGTGAAAAAAGAAGATTGCCGCGCCTCGGAGTTATCAGGCTTGGTATAAAAAAGAAATCAGCAAAGGGCTTAGAATATCCGGCTGAAACAGATTACTTCGTTGTCCCGGATGAAGTCAAAAAAGTCTATGGTGAAAAACCTACCGAACTTGACGTTATGATTCCCCTGAATGAACTTGAGTCCGTGTTTCCTTGCGCCTACAAGCATTATGGAAGTTCTAAGGGCTTGAAATGCACGGGTGATGGTGAAAAGGCTTGGCGGGTAAATGAAGAATCTAAGGAGATGGAAGAAATATCCTGTCCCTGCCACTTACTCGATCAAAAAAAATGCAGTCAATCGGGAACCCTTAACGTAATCCTTCAGAAAATAAATGTCGGCGGTGTCTACCAGATCAGAACGAGTTCTTTTAATAGTATAGTCGATATTAATTCGGGGATTGATTATGTTCACGCTATAGTCGGGCGTGTCGCTATGGTTCCTCTTAAACTCCGCAGGGAAGCAACTGACACCCACCATGATGAAAAGAAACAGACACACTACACCCTTAAACTTCACATGGACGCGAACATTGATACAATCAATGCTCTCCGGACGGATAACGTCAGGATAATCGAATATGCTTCTCATATCGCTCTGCCTGCCCCGAAAGATGATAACCCTGAACTTGATCCACCGGATGTAATTGACGCCGAAGAACCTGAAGAAGAAAAGACTACCGAAACAATTAAGACAGGAAAAAGAGTTAAATCATTCTTCCGTGGTGAGGCTGTGAAGTGTCCTGATACAAATAAACTACGACACGTTGACGATTGCACTACATGCGACAAGAAAACCGGCTGCCCGGCGTGGAGTAATTAAAGAGGAAGAAATAGGTGTTGACTTCTACGGCCAAAGTATTAACATCTTCCCCATTATCAAACCTTGGGGGAGGTGGGTATATGGGTGGATCAGTCTTTCAAGATAAAAAGACGGGACACTGGTATATTCAAATACGTTGGAAAGGCACAACAGAGAGATTATTCCGCTATGAGTACCGTGGAATATGGCTGCCTTTCGAGAATAAAGGGCATGCCAGCAAGGTTCTTTCGATTATACAGGATGAAATAGACCGTGATGCTTTTAACCCGTCTGCGTACCGCCCAAACTCACCTTTAGCCATAGGCCAATATGTTGATATCTGGCTGCCCCTGGCTGATGTTGTCAATAATACCCGCAAGCGGTATAAAAGCTATTCTAAACATTTCGTTTCTTTCTTTGGCACAGATAAGGATATCCGCAAGATTAGCAAGGTTGATATTCTTAAGCTTAAAAAGCATATTGAAGAGACAGGATACTCCAAGAAAACTGTTTATCACATACTAAATACACTTAAAACCATGTTAAACTTTGCTATTGATAACAAAGATATGAGAGAGTTACCATCTTTTCCAAAACTTACCAATCCAATCAAAAGCTCCCTTGAATATCTCAGCCTAGAAACACAACAAAGAGTATTTAACCACATACCGGAACGGCATAGACCGATTTTTGAATTGTGTGCTGAATACGGTTTACGCCCACAGGAAGGTCGGGCATTGATGAAAGATGCTGTCACCGATACTCATATAATCATCATGAGGCGGTTCTCAGAATATGAATTACTTGAGGGAGATAAAGCAGGTAAGGTGAAAGCCTTATTCAAAACGGCGGAGGCTAAAAGAATTCTGAAAAAGACTGCTTTATCATTTTCTGACTTCGTTTTCACTCATAATGGCAAAAGCCCTTATGACGAAAAGATACTTAATAAATTATGGCATAAAGCTTGTGAAGAAGCAGGCGTAAGAATAAAGCTGTATAACGGATTAAGGCATTCAAAAGCTGGACACTTACTTGATGCCGGTTATCCTATCGAATTAGTGAGTGAATTATTGAGACACAGCAAAATACAAATGACACGCGACATGTATGGCCGTGTTTCTGAGGTACGAATTACAGAAGCACTAGAAAAAGTCAGAATATTACCTTTTACTGACAATTTACTGTCAAAAAATCAAAAGTCAACTACTTAATTTTATTATGGTTTAATGGTACGCCCGGTAGGATTCGAACCTATTTTTACAGTCCTAAGTTCCTGATTTTATTAATTGTAAAGTCATTTACTGCTAACGTACTGTCAAAAGTTGTGCCTTAATATCGGAAAATGGTATGATTGTCAACCATTAAAAGTAAATAAACCCGCACCGGATAACCTTGTTCCGTTGTCGGCGGCAGAAGGCAATCAGTTTTATAAACCAGTTATATTCCCAAAGTTTCATAATTATTCCTTCGGATATTTTTCTTTTACCGCTAAACACGCGGCGATATAGGCGTCGATCTGTGCCTGATCTCCCTTGACAACCCCGTCCAGATAGTCAGTAATCGGCGGGTATTCTCGTGCGCGTAATTCAGCATAAGTGGGCGAGGGAGTGTTCGCTGCCAGAATGCTTTGCCATTCCGTTTCATCGACAAACTTGACTTCAATCTGCCGTGATGTGTAACCCGCATTAATTGCGTTTTGCTTCAGAGTATTAAGATTTGCCGCTTCATAATCTTCAGCAATCTTCGTCAATGTATTCCTCTTCTGGTCAAGCATGGTCTGCGTAGGCTGTAATATCTGTTTATTCGCGGCCAAGTTTCTATTCAGTTCAACAATATCAGCCATGACAGCAATTAAAACCTGTTCTTCCGTTACCGGCTGCTCCTTGCCGCCGGATTGCATTTCAATTAATTTGCCAGTCAATTTTTCTAAACAAACACGATACATAATTATTCTCCCTTTTTATCTAAAATATACTATGACCCCTGATATTGTCGCCGACGCACTACTAACCTTGGTATATGTCAATGTACAACCATCATTGTCTGCACTCTTAACTACAGCAGTTTGACCGTATGACTCATTATTCGTTAATGTTGCTAAAACCTGTGTAGTGCTGCCGTAATGTGTCCCTGACATCGCCTTTACCGCCAACGATGTTGTAAAATCAGATATACCGATACTCACAATAATTCCTCCAGAATTAACATACCCCACAACAATAATCATGCTCGGTTTAAATCCCGCTCCAGTATATGATACATCTCCGTTATTACCATCCAACGCACGAGAGAACGATAGCACCTTCAACCCGACCGCCCACTCCGGCAGGGTTCCACCGGCGTTAACAAATAATTTTTTATCAGCTGTACCGATAGCCAGTCCGGCAAGAACATTGGCGGCTGAAGCGTAGGGTATTTTACCCGTAGCATCTAAAACCTTTCTAATTCCATCATACCATTCCCTTGCCGTCGCGCCGGAGTTAGTTCCTAAATCCTGATATGCAGCGCCGGGAGTTAATATATCGGATGGTGCAGATTGAGATATTATCCATGATGTTTTTGTTCCACTGCCGCCGATTATATCAACCGTAACTGTCATTGAACCTGTGCCGCTGGTATAGGCAGTAATAATTCCGTGCATGTAGTTCGCGCCGTTTGCTGCGTCGGCTATCTGCACATACATTCCAATCTGATAGCTTTTCCCCGTTTCCACTGTCAGGGTCTTTGAACCTGTTCCGATGGTTAGACTCGTGCTGCTAACGGAATTCGTGGAGTTTAAATTCATGGCCGCTGCCGTGGCGTTTGCCTCAGTTACAAATAAAGGTAGGGCATTCAGTAAAGCGTCTGCCAGCGCGGAAAATGTTGTCGGGTTTGCTCGTGACGGCGGTGTGGGTAATGCTGTTATTGTCATAATAATATCTCCTTTTAAATTAATCCCTCAATTTCTATTGAACAATCGCTACAGTCCGGGTAAGGAATAACAATCGAAAAATCTTTATAAAAGCCGCAGATGATCATTGATGAATAAGTTTCATTACCTATCCAAACTAAGACAGTTGAGTCATAGAGTGACAACAACCTATGGATTTCATCAATCAAGCTGTTATCCAAGCGTGTGGCAATGTTCATTTTCTTAGCGTTAGCTCGCTTAACAATTGTGGCAACACCATAAATATCGACTGATTTCGTACTATAACTTGTAATCCCCAAAGATGGACTCCAGCGCGTTTTACCTATTTCTTTTTGTAAACCAAATTGAATCATGCCGACTTTTACCGTTCCGGCAAAACTGAATGTCAAGTCAAGAGTAGCCGCCGAATATAGAGGTAGATCAAGTTTAACAACGTCAGTCGTTAATAAACTGACCGGTTCAACAAAATATGTGTACCAGTCAATAACTGCGACTGTAGAAATAAGGCTGATTATTTCATCGTAAACTACGCCATCGGTGGGATCTGTCATTTTAATTTCACAACTGGAAGCTTGAAGGTTCATTAACGCGATGCTGTCAATTAATCCGGGCAGTAAAGAATATGTGATTGTTGTCGCTTTTTCCGTTTGCGAACCGACTTTAGAATCAAAGGCTTTCCAGCGGTTTGTTGATGATATTTCCACCCATT
>SXGT01036256.1_pt1 | contig 13671 bp, 10 predicted proteins | sample 3176221 | NCBI WGS metagenome assembly SXGT01 (sample SAMN11356862, study PRJNA531348) | freshwater metagenome | isolation source: freshwater sample F1-120 | place: China: Fuxian Lake, Yuxi | collected 2017-12-25 | reverse complement strand
TCCGGCGACGTGCCCTCCAAGGCGAGGAGCATCTCCGTGCAATTCGCCCAGCGTTTCAGCGGATCGGGATCGAGAGCGCGGCGGATGACTACCTGATCCAGTTCCGGCAGCCGTTCGAGATCCGGCGCCATCTGTTTTGCCAAATACGCTTTCGGTCCCAGTCCGCGGAAGGGATGGACGCCCGTCAGCATCTCCGCATAGATGAGTGCGAGGCTGTATTGATCGCAATGCCGGCTCAGCACGGCGCCGAATAATTCCGGGGCAGCATAGCGTACGTTGCGCTCGCCGATGTCTTGCCCGGACGGAGCCCACAAAAGCTGGGCGTAGCCGAACTCTGCCAGCTGAAGCCAGCCGTTGTCGAGAATCAGGTGGCGCGGATTGAGATTCAGATGCTGTACGCTGTGTTGCAGGTAGAGGTAGTCGAGCACCTCGGCAGCGGCGCGAAGGTAGTCAATCAGTTCACGGCGCGGAACGCCCGGCTGCTTTCGAGACTGGCACTGCTGAATACGATTACGCAACGTCTCCCGCACATAATTGGTTACCAGGACCAGGCGGCCCGTTTCGACGTGGACCACACTGGGGGTCGCCAGAGCGGGGTGGTGCATGCTCTGCAAGCGAGCCAGAGTTTCCTTGAGTTTTGCCAGCCCCGTATTGCCCAGGCCGTAGAGGAGCTTGACATGCTTTTTGCCGCCGTCCGGTGTTTGTGCCTTCCACACTTCGAGCAAGGGGCTATTGCTCAGGCATTCGAGGAAGCGAAAGTCCGGGAGTACGCCTTCCGGCAGGGCAGGTTTCGATTTGACGCTGGGCAGCTTGGTAGTGTCGCCGAAGCGCGTCATCACGGTTTCGCTTGCCGCCGCCGGTTCTTCTACGCTGGGGCCGGAAACGCGCAGTGTACTCGTGGCAACATCAGCACGAAGGGCGCGGACAAATTCCATACACGACGCAAAGCGATGGTCCGGGTTCTTTGCCAGCGCTCGCGCCACGATCGCACGATCATGGTCGGGCAGTGGTTGCAATCCCGGATCTTCCTGCGTGTGCTGCAGCAGGAGTTGCCGCAGGTTCTTGCCCTGAAACGGCAGCGTTCCCGTCAGCAATTCCTGATATACGATGCCCAGGCTGTACTGGTCGCAATGCCGGCTCAATTTGCCGAGGAACAGTTCGGGAGCGGCATAAAGGGGCGTCACCGCGCTCATGGCAGCTTGCAATTTGGCGGTTACCGCATCCGAGAGGCTGTTCACCAACCCGAAGTCGGCGACTTTCACATGCTTGCTGACCAGGAAAAGGTTGCGCGGCTTGACGTCGAGGTGTTGCAGATCGAATTTCTGGTTCAAGAGGTCAAGAACCTCGGCGACCTCCTGTAAATAACCGAGCAATTCGTCACGTGGGATGCCAGCAATGCCGCGATGCTGGTAATGTTCCCAGACCTCGTGGAGATTTTCGTCCGCAAGCTCGGTGACGATGACGACCTCGCCGGCGACGACTTCGACCCGATCTATGGAAAGCAGGAACGGATGGCGGATCGATTTGATCAGCTGGAATGCGCGCAGCTCTTCCTCGGCATGAGCACTGTTGTTTCCCAGGCCGTTGAGGGAGCCGTAGACAAACTTGACGGCCTTGAAGATGCCGCCGGGGGCTTCACACTTCCAGACTTCGCCGAAACCGCCAGCCCCGAGACGTTCGATCAGCCGATAGCCACGGATCGGCTCCGCATCAGGACGCTTTTCAACGGGCATGGGGAGACCCTTCCAAGCATGTTGCCAAGTGTTATCAGTGTTGTCCCAACCCTAGGTCACAAATCGAGTAAAGTCCATCGAAAGCACCGTGATCCTGGGTACGCAGGTGTGCCAACGGATTCCGGCATCCAGGCCAGGCAGGCAGCCGTGGACGTCGCACAGACATCTTGCCTGTGCTACACAAGGCGCAGACTGCCTGAAGCGGTGGGAACACCCTGAGCGCGCAAAAAGAAACCAGGGCGGGAACGGCGTCCCATCCTGGCTTCCTTGATTTCGCGATCGGCAGTACGCTTGGGCGTGAAACCGAGAGCCCGTTTAGCGCCGTTTTCCGTCCACCGGCCGCGGCGCCGGCAACTCAAGCTGCAGGTCGCCGTCCGATGGCAACAGGTTGGCGCCGCCTCCGGGATTGGTGGGTGAACGCGGGGTCGGCGTTGGCGTCGGGAAGTTAGGCACCGGCTGAGGCTGCAAACCGGGGCGGACCTGCGGCAGGTTCGGGTGCACCATCGGATCCAACGTGACATACGCTGCCGGCGGCGCGGAATGGCAGTGCGACCAGTCCGGCGGGAACGGCCACGGGTGCCAGCAGGTCTCATAAAAGCCCCAATGCGGCAGCTGACATGGATCGCAGATGGGCTTCGGGCAGGCACGCCGCCAACACATGCGGGGCGGTCCCTGAACGAAAACATGAAGAAACGGCGGGCAATGTTCCCGGCATGGAGCACAGGAAGGCGTGCCGAAATTCTGGCCACTCGCCGTCATGGGCAGCGCCAGCCAAAGAATAGCCGCGGTGCCGAGGCCCCCCAGTAGCTTGGTAATTCCGCGAAACAACATGGATATCCCTCCTTGGATTTCTATGGTCAGTTAGGAAAGCGCTAACCTCGGTACGCCGAGAATATTCCTGCGTCAGGGCTGAAAACCCTGATTCATGACACCGGGAAAGAACGTCCGTCCTCCTGCTCCGGTGCCAAAGCCGTAACCGCCTCCGCCCCCGGGCGTGAATCCGCCCAGACCGGTGCCGAAACTGGCTGTCCCGCCCAGGCCAACGACCCCCATCGGCGGCGTGTTTGGATAGTACCGCGAAGTGTTGAAAAACGTCGCCGGGTGGCCGGTTTGCAGACCAACCACAGCCCCATTCACCTTGCCTTGATCGAGTTGCCCCTGGAGCGTGCCATCGGGATTCATGCGGCCCAAAGTTTGTTGCAGGGCCAGAATGTTGCGAGTTGCATCAGCCTGCGGCTTGATGTAGCCAAAGTAACTGAACGCTCCACCGGCGCCGATGTTGATTGCTGGATTGACTGTGGGCCGGACGCGGGAAGGGGGCTGGCCCAGATTGAATTGAGCCGCCGCGGGGCTGATCCCCACGCCCCACCAGAGCGCCAGTGTCGCCAGCGATGTAACGATTCCTCGTCTCATGATGACTCTCCTCTGCCTTGGATCGAACCCTGCTCCTTGCAAAGCGTGGGCCATTCTTTCACAAAAGTCAAATTTGCATCGCCGTCCGCGGCGTAGCATCTACGACGCCGCAAGTGGCGAGTTCGGATTACCGCAACAGAATGCCGGTGTTGTTACCGCGGAGGCTCTGGACGGTACTGGAGCCGAGCAGCGTCACGCCGAGTACGCGTTCGACCGGCGCCAGGAACTTGTCGAGGTAGTTATAGAGCGTGACCATGCAATCACCCGCGATGTAGATGCGATCGCCCGGCAACAGTTGGTAGTTGGTCGTCGTATCACCCGCCTGGGTGATCGCCTTCCAGTTGACCGGCAGAACCGTGCTGCACGGATGCCCCGCCGGCGACGGACGCGCAACCCAGATTTTCTTAAGCGACGCGACCGGCGGCAACCCCTGCACGCGGGCAATCGCGTCGAGCACTGTTTCGTTCCCCGTCGCGGGCAGCGCGATCACCTGTTGGCCGTAGCCGGCGCCATCGGCGATGATATAGATCTTTCGGCTGTTGTACGCGAATACGTCCACCGAAACCTGCGGACTGACGAGGTAAGCGCTCAAGTGGTTCTCGATGGTGCATTTGACCTGTCCGAGCGTCATGCCGGCCACAAACACGGAGCCGTACATGCCCAGGCTGATCGTACCGTCGGGCCGAACCAGATGTTCGCCGCGAACAGCCTGCTGAGAACGCATTTGCACCAGGGCGATGCTGACGCTGAAATCGGTCTTCACGACCCTGCGAATATAATCACTGATGGCCACCTGGGCGCGATCGACGGTCAGGCCGGCGACCGGGATTGGCAGCAGCGTATGACCAAGGTTGACGGTCCCCTCCGGCGAGATCATGTACAGCCCCTTGATCGCATCCTTGAAGGCGCCGCTGACCTCGATTTGCAGTACTTCCATGGCTTCGAGCTTATAAGGTCCCTTCGGCACGAGCCGATTGGCTTCGATGATGAGAATGTCCGGCGCCGCCACCCGATGCGGGGCGTGCGTCGTCTTCTGTAATTCGGTGGGGAGCGGCGGGCTCGCGGGCATCACCATGCCCAGTGGCGTGGGCTGCCCCAAAACCGGAGCATCGTCGAGCAGGTCGCCAGGCTGACCTTGCACGGCGGTCGCTTGCTTGATGAACCGCGCTTGCGGCTTCAGACTATTCGTTCTCTGCAGTTCGCTCGCCGTGAGCGGCGGCAATTGTCCCGGTTGGCCCGGTGCGCCTTGCTGGTGCGACGCCGGCAGATACATGCTGCCAGGGCCCGACGGAAGACCGCCCGATCCCGACACAAGGGGGCCGCCGCCGAAGTTCATGCAGCCCATAAGCGGCAAACAGAAACTCAAAACCAACACGGCTACAACTTCTTTGCGTCGATTCATCCAGGCCATGATCCACTCCTTGGAACAATGCTTGACTGCTACGACGACGACCGTGCTTCCCCAAGCAAGGCCGGCGGGTCCCCTTCACGCTCGGACGCCACCGGACCGTGCGTGCGGTACGGCGCCGTTGGCGCGCTGCGATTACCGAATGTCGTCGATTCGAGGACGCCCTATAACCGACGCTTCCAGAATTGCAAGAGCAGTCGGTAACGAAAAATTGCAGGAGTCAATCGGCGTGTGCTCAGGGATTCTGGCATACAGCCGCGGGTTTAGCACAGGCACCTTGCCTTTGAGGAGGCTTTGCTGCAGACCTCCGGAATTGATGGGCACACCCTTCAGCCGCAGGCCGCCGCCTTCACCGCAATCTTGGCCATCAGGCCAGGTATGAATGGACAACCACTTTCGTTGCAACGTGTTATGTCACCAGGGCTACTCCCCGGGCCAACAGCCTCCGTCAAAGGTGGGTCTGGAAACTTGGCAAGAATTGTTGATCACAAGCTTGCGGCTTTTCCGCCGAGCGGTTTACGCGCAGGGGTGAGGTAAACTGATCCTCTGTGATTCGGAGTTCCCCATCCCACGGCTTAGCGGGCTCTAAGAGTATATCCGGATAGTTCTCATGAAGAGAATCACGAAAACCTAATACGACACCCGCATCTCGAACCGATAGGTTTCGCGGGCCCAGTAGTGGCCAGTGAGTGAGCGGCCGTAGCCGAGATAGAAATCGAGGTTCCTGCCATACCCCATGCGCAGGCCGAGGTAGGCGTTGGCGATTGTTTGGCCATAGGCGTCCTGGACGACGAAATTGTCTGGCGTCGATGCGATCATTGTTTTGCCATCGAGTACTGACCAGCCCACTCCTTCGAGTACAGGGCTGATCCAGGTGCCGTTCTGGTTGCGATGCATGTAGGAAACGCCGAGGCCGTACCGCAACAGGCTCCCTGCAAAATCGCTGTTGCCTAGCGCGGTCCAGTAGCGGAACTCCCCTTCGATCAAGATCTTGTCATTGACGCGATACGCTGCCAGGAGTCCAGGCTCGAGAGACCAGTGATGGGTTCCGAGCACATCGTGGCGTGCGGTCGGCTGATAGATGCGGAAGAGAATAGTGGCGATCATGTTTTCCGATGACCAGGTACAAAGCTTCAAGCCATAGCGCATGTCGCCGGCGCCATACTGGTTGGCATTGACCTCCGGATTGACCCAGCGGAACGGGGCTTCCATGAACAGGGAAAACCAAGGGGTGATGCTATACTCGGCGGAGCTGGTCAACTCCAGGCTATCGACGCGCGTTTCCGGCAACAAAAAACCTACGCTGTTGGGCAAGCCCCCCTTGGCAAACAGATACTCCGCTCGCATTGGCTGACGGTTGGCGTACATGCCTTCGAATCGCAGGCCAAACGCATTGCGTGGCGCGGCGCCGTCGATGAAACTGACGTAGCTTTCCTTGATACTGAGGCCCGGATCGACATCCTTGGCGGACGGGTTGCCAGCGCCGTACATCTGTCCTTGGGGCCCTGCCAACATACCCATGTTGGAAGGCATCGCGATGCCCCCCATGTTCATCCCTTGCTGGGCGCGGAGCATCCCCGGAAGTCCCCCACCGATGAGGGCTAGCGCAACCGACAGAGTGACAAGCCGATTTCGCCGACACATTGCGTAGTTTCTCCAAACTGAGGGAAGACACCATAAGCACCACTGTGGTTTTTGCAAGGCCAACTGTCGGTCAGGAATCGACGCGGACGTGGCAGTGCAACTTCCCCACGCTTTCCTTGATTACGTGCCTTGACGGACGCCCTCCCACGCTCGATAATTCCCTTCCACCCTTCACGAGGCGACTCCCGATGCAAAACAACTTCCAGCTCAAGGTTTTCAGCGGCCGAGCCAACGTTCCCCTCGCGGAGAAAATCGCCCAGCACATAGGCGATCCCCTGGGCAAGATCGAGCTCAAGGACTTCCCGGACGGCGAATTCTGGGCCCGCATCGATGAAGACGTGCGCGGCCGCGATGTGTTCGTCGTGCAATCGACCTGCCATCCGGTCAACCAGAATCTGATGGAGCTGTTGATCATGCTCGACAGCTTCAAGCGTGCCAGTGCCGCGCGCATCACGGTCGTGCTCCCCTACTACGGCTATGCTCGGCAGGATCGCAAGGCCGAGGGCCGCGTGCCGATCAGTGCCAAGCTGGTAGCCAACCTACTAACATCGGGCGGCGCCCAGCGAGTGTTGACGGTGGATTTGCACGCTGCCCAGATTCAAGGCTTCTTCGACATCCCTGTCGATCACCTCTACGCCAGCCCGGTCATTCTCGAATATGTCCGCCGGCTTGGCCTGGACCAAAACGAAATGGTCGTGCTGAGTCCAGATGAAGGCAGCGTCAAACGCGCGCTGCGATATCAAAAGAAACTGAACGTCAACATGGCGATCGTGGACAAACGCCGCGTCAGCGCGGAGAAAGTGGAAAACGCCAACCTGATCGGCGCGTCGCTGGAAGGCAAGATCGCCCTCATCTTCGATGATATGATCTCGACGGCAGGAACCGTTTGCAGCGCCGTTCGCACCGCACGCACAGTGGGCAAAGCCAAAGGGGTGTATATTTTCGCCACCCATGGCGTCCTCTGTGGCGATGCCATCAAGAACCTGCGTGCCGCCCCGGTCGAGCGTGTCGTCATCACCGACACCATCCCGCTTCCAGCAGAGAAACGGCTGCCCAACATCGACGTCTTGACCGTTGCCGAGCTATTGGCCGACGGCATCAAACGCATTCATTACAACCAATCGGTGAGTGAGATGTTTGTGTGAACCGCAAACGACGTCAGATATGCAGTTCGATCACATCCTTGTCGCCTAGCACATGCTCGCGCCCCACGGCTTGCCCGTCGTGGACGCCGCTGCCCCAGATACGGGCAGATTTGAGCTGATCGGCAAAATCGCGATGCACCTGGGCCGCCAGCTCGACCACGGTGCTGCCAATCGGACAGGTGAACGGCGACGACATATCCGGCGGCTTGCCCGGCTGCTTGGTGTAGACCCGAATCACATTGAGGAACTTGTAGATCCCCTCGCGCAGATCCTCCAGCCCGGCGCCATGCTCCGCGGAAATGACATGGATCGGGAACCGCCCGGCGTACATCTCCCGCACGATATCGAGACGATCTTGCGCGCCCGGCAGGTCGATCTTGTTGGCGACCAGAAGCGTTCGGACATACTGAATCGAGTAGTCTTCCTGCGTGGCTGGCTTCTCGCCCTGCAGAATGGTCTTTACCTGCGCCAGTCGCTCCAGGACCGCTTCGACTGCAAACGGGCCGTCGTCATCGCCTAGATCGAGCATCACGATTGCGGCATCCGCGGCGCGCACCACGCTCGAGACGTAGGGCTCCAGGTAATCGGCGGTAATAGGCGGCGTGTCGATGAGCTGGACCTTGACGTCCTGCCAGTCCATCATGCCGACGTGCGGCTCGCGTGTCGTAAAAGGAAACGGCGCCACTTCGGGAGCCGCGCGCGTCAAACGCGTCAACAGCCGGCTTTTGCCCGCGTTCGGCCCCCCCAGGATGATGTACTGCCCTGCCCCTTGCTTCGGAAACTTGTAGCTGACGCCGACTTTCTTCGGATGCTTCTTCCCCTCGTCGATCTCTTCCTTGAGATCCTTCATCTTTGTCTTAAGGTCGGCTTGCAGCTTCTCACTGGCCTTGTGCTTCGGCACGAGCTGAAACATCGTCTTCAGCGCAGCCAGCTTCTCCTCCGGCGTTTGCGCCTTCTTGTACTCTTCTTCCGCGTCCAGGTATTGTGGCGTAAGGTTGGCGGCCATGATGAAAAAAATTGCCGCTTGCGGCGCAGCAAGTGCTCTGCTATGCCGCAAGCGGATGAAGGTTGATTACTGCTTCTTCAATCGCAGCGTCGTCGTCTGCTGCACGGTTTGGCTCAGTTCCAGGCTGTTGGCGGTGATCGCCATCTCGGTCGTTTGCTGGATGGTAGACTCAACGATGCGGCCTTTCTTGTTATCGAAGAGGATCTGACCGGAGCCCTTGGTGTCTTTGATGTTGATCTTCAACTGGGCATTCGGATCGGGCACGATCTTGATGTTCGGCTTGACGGAGATCTTTTCGAGCGTGGCGGTATCCTTCTGGATGGAGCCCTCGTAGGTGTACTTGTTCTCGGTGGTGCTTTTGCCGAACGGAGTCTTGGTTTCCGACTTGTTCTCCCAGGTCTTGCCCTTGCTGATGGCATCGGTCGGGAAGACCAGATTGCTGAGCATAGTCTTGAAGGAATCCGGACTGGTGACATCGCCGAGCTTGTCGGCTCCGGGCAGGCTCTTGAGTGCCTTGAGAGTCGCCTCGGAGACCTGCACGTCTTTCATTTCGCCGCTCGGGAGCATCGTGCCGCTCATTTCCATGGCGCCGAGCGCCTTGACGACGCCGCCGAGGATCTTGCCGATCTGGTCGTCCGGTTCGTTCTTGTCCTTCGAATCGACTTCGACCTTCCCTGTGGGTGCATCCATCGACATCTTGGCGTGCGAGACCTTGAATTGCATCTTGGCGGCGCCGTCCTTGGTAAGGGCGACGACGTTCAACGAAAGCTCCATGGTCATGTTCATCTTCGTTTCGATGTCCATGCCCATGATGCTCATGAGCATTTTCATCTTTTGCTCCATCACGTAGGGGAGCTTGTCGCCTTCCTTGAACTGGTAACGCAGAGTGGTCTGGGCCGGAGCCGAGGCAGCAAGAAACCCGGAGACGATGACGGCCAGAGCAAGAAAGCGTTGGCGAGGCAGCATGAGCAGATCCTTTCAAATAGGTGCAAACAACAAGGAAGAGCGGCGGATTGCTTCTATTCTCTGGATCCCGGACGTGGGAGCAAGGGAAAAAGCCGACGAGGTGCGTGCGGATCCAGTGCGTGAAACGAGCACGCTCGGCGGTTTCGCACGTTTCAGGTGCGCGAAACCGCCGAGCGAACACTCGGTTGCCCGAGTTCATCAAGTCATCAAACGCTATGCAGCCAGGGCCTTCAACCCAGGCGCCGCCGCGTTTTCGTCAAAAACTTCCTTGAGAATCTTGCGATATTCTTGTTGCAGGGTCAAATGAGTACCCGGCTGCACCTTGGTGACGGCGCGAATCGTCATGTCGGCCGGTGTTAGCTCGACGAGCCCTTTGATGATGGTCTCAGCCATCACTTCGCGGCGGCGCTCCCGCAAGCGTTTGCCCGCCTCGCCCATATCGCGCATCACCCGCTCCAGGCTGGAGCTGGTCGGCACCTTGATGTCCACGACCGCGTTGACATAGCCCTTCGAGTAGTTGACCACGGTCTTGATCTGCCCATTCGGGATGATGACGAGCTTGCCCGACTCATCGCGAATCTGGGTGCAGCGGATGTTGATTGCCTCGACACGCCCCATGGCATCGCCGATCTGGATCATGTCGCCGACGAGAAACTGGTTCTCAAACAGGATAAAGAAGCCCGCCACCACATCGGCGACAAAACTCTGCGCACCCAGGCCGACTGCCAGGCCGATTACGCCGGCCCCGGCCAGGATCGGCGTAGTGTCCACATCGAAGACGCGCAACATCATCAGTACGCTGCCAAAGTAAAGAACGTAGCGTGTCAGCGATTCCAGCAGCGGCACGAGTGTTTGGCCTTTCTGGTCCTCGGTACGCTCCTCGTTGTACATGCCGAACGCTTCGTTGATGAAGACGTGCAAGAATTCTATGAGCACGCGCGTGCCGAAGAAGATGCCGATGCATTGCACGATCCCTGTGCCAAACTTGGCTACAAGTGGAATGAAGTTGAGCGCTTCAGCGCATTGCGAGGCGGCAAAGATCCAGACGGCGGCCTCGAAGCAACGCTCGCCGAGCGGAAACAGGCGGGCGATGCGCTCCCAGTAACGCTGGAAATGTCCTTGGTCCAGATGCCGATTGCCGACATTGGCAAATACATGAAACAAGGTACGGCACGCCAGGGTCAAAAGGCGCGCGATCATGAAGTAAGTGAGTACTTTGAGAATCAGCTTGGTCCAGGAATCCGCCTCGGTAAGCCCGACGGTTCGTGCCGCCAGCCAGAGTCCGCCGACTACGCCCAACATAACTGCAAAACGTTCGAGTAGCGTGAACCAGCGACGGATGGTCTCTTCCAGATAGACCCGGCGATCCGGTTCTTGAGCCGAGCCGCTAGCTCCGCCGGTCGGCGCGAGCGCGGTTTCCGGATGAACGTGTCTGGGTAAATGGTGATGGACGTACATTTCAACCAAGATGCGCAACCGTCGCAAAAGCCGAAAACCGATGGCCACGCCAACCGCCAGTCCGACCAGCTTGGCAAGAACGATGCCAAATGCCAGGAGATGCGCACCGCTCAACTGCCCCGCCCAGCCTTGAAAGTCGGCCCGTGCGTCGCGTCCGGACACGTGATACACTGCCATCGATCCAATGCTGACCACCATTAACACGACGGTCGACCAGAATAGCATCGAGCGCATGCCCTTGACCGCTTCCTTGGAGAATCCGTCAAGCCAGTGAAGGCCGGTCCAGCGTACCAACTGATCGCCGCCGTTCTTGAGCAATTTGCGCAACAAGAACGACGCCAACAGCACGACGGCCAATACGACGTGAATACTGATCAGATTGGTAAGCAAGCGGTCGTCATCAAGCCATTTGCTGAAGTCCATCGTGCCCTCCCTGGCAGAGCGAAGAAAATAGCGTCCACCGCCAAAAGTACACCGGCGCGGCAGGTCGTGTCAAGCGAGGAAAAATGAACCACGAGGGGTACGGGGAGCACGGGGAAGGCAAGTCCTGATTTTCTCGCCCTGTGCTCCCTGTGGTTCTCTTGATTGCGTAATGATAAGATGTTGAGACCCATGCGTATCTCATTCGAACTCGATGACACCTTGGTCCTTTACGACGGCTCCCCCAAAGAAAATGTCGTCCCGTGGTGGTGGCGCTGGCGCTATCACGAACCCCTGCGACTCGGCACCCAGGCGCTCATGCAATCGCTTTTGGCACGCAACTGCGAGTTGTGGATCTACACCACGTCCATCCGCGAACCCCGGTACCTGTGTAACTGGTTTAGGAGCATAGGCGTGAAGCTCACCGACGTTGTCAATCAGGATCGCCATGATCAGAGCGTGAAGAAGTCGCACTTCCCAAGCTACGTCCCTTCGAAATATCCGCCCGCCTTTGGCATCGACCTCCACGTGGACGATTCCGAAGGAGTCGCGCTGGAGGGCGCTGAACACGGTTTCCGCGTCGTGGTGGTCTCGCCCAGCGAGGTCAATTGGGGTGCACGGGTACTTGCAGCAGTCGATGAGCTGGTACGCGCGAGATCCAGTCAGGACCCGGCGTGAGTCGAACACCAAACTCCATCGTCGCTCGGAGGGAAAGTGCATCCAATGTCGCCTGGTAGGCGGAAAGCGGTGCCTTGACGAGGCCGACCTTGACCACGCCATAGATCCCGACGACAATAAACTTTTCGCGACGGAGCCCCAGGCATGCTCATTGCGATCAGCCTGCAGCCCCCCTGCATTGTTTCACCGGCGTCGGTGCCCTGATCGAGGAGAATGTGACCGATGCTCATTACAAACTTCCATTCACGTCGCGAAATGTTGCGTCGCAGCGCCGTCGGCTTCGGTTCCATGGCCCTTGCTTCGCTATTGGCCGAGGACGCCGCGGCACAGCCCGGGCGCGACCCGCTGACCCTGCGCGCCCCACACCACGCGGCGCGGGCCAAACGCGTTATCTTCCTGTTCATGAAGGGGGGGCCGTCACACCTCGACACCTTCGACTACAAACCGCGGCTCCAGCGCGATCATGGTCAGCCCTATCCGTTCGATCGGCCGCGCGTGACTTTTGCCCCCACTGGCAATCTGCTCGGCTCGCCTTGGCGCTTTCGCCGACATGGTGCTTCCGGATCCTGGGTCAGTTCGCTCTTCCCAAATGTGGCACGCTGCGTGGACGACATGTGCTTTGTCCATTCGCTGCACGGCACCAATGCAGCCCACGGCGGAGCCGTCTTGAAACTCCATACCGGGAGCGACAATTTCGTTCGCCCGAGCATTGGTTCCTGGGTCACCTACGGACTTGGAACCGAGAATCGCAACCTGCCTGGCTTCGTTACCATCTGCCCGACGCTGGCCCACGGAGGCGTCAATAACTGGGGCTCGGCCTTTCTCCCCGCCGTCTACCAGGGCACCCCGCTCGGAAATGCCAGCATCCCCGCCGATCAGGCTCGCGTCCGGTACATCCAAAACGAGCGCCTGTCTCCCGAGATTCAAAGACTGCAACTCGATCGGCTTCTCGAAATGAACCGCGACCATCAGGCGCGCACCAGCGCCGAGATGTCGCTGGAGGCGCGGATCAACTCTTTCGAGCTCGCGTTCCGCATGCAGCGGGAAATGCCCGAGGCGGAAGACCTGTCCGGCGAGTCGCAGACAACGCGAAATCTCTATGGGCTCAACGACCCGATCACTGCCAACTTCGGACGACAGTGCCTGCTCGCACGCCGTTTCGCCGAGCGCGGCGTCCGCTTCATTCAGGTCACCCACAGCGACGCGATGGTGCAATGGGACCAGCATGGCAACCTGCGCCAAGGGCACGAGAAGAATGCGCGCGAAGTCGATCTACCGATCGCGGGCTTGCTGACCGATCTCAAGGCCCGCGGACTGCTGGACGACACTCTCGTCTGGTGGGGCGGCGAATTTGGCCGCACGCCCACGGTGGAGGGGGGCGGCATGGATGGCCGCGACCACAATCCCGAAGGATTCACCCATTGGCTTGCCGGCGGCGGCGTCAAGGCCGGCTCCCACCACGGCGCCACCGACGACTACGGCTGGCATGCTGAGCTGGATCGAGTTCACATGCACGACCTGCACGCCACCATCTTGCATCTCCTGGGACTCAACCACGAGCAACTCACCTACCGCTACGGCGGGCGCGATTTCCGCCTCACCGATGTCCACGGCAACGTGTTTGATGCGCTGCTGGCGTGAAATACGCTCACAACTTACTGACAAGTGCGCTCAAAATTAAAGTTCTTCGAGGTTGAGCTTCGCCCCAGCGAAGAACGAGAAAATCAGCTCCGGATGTTGGCGAATCCGGGCAATCGCAACGTGGAGCTTTTCATGCAACTCCTCCAGGTCCATACACGG
>SXGT01779350.1_pt1 | contig 13672 bp, 11 predicted proteins | sample 3176221 | NCBI WGS metagenome assembly SXGT01 (sample SAMN11356862, study PRJNA531348) | freshwater metagenome | isolation source: freshwater sample F1-120 | place: China: Fuxian Lake, Yuxi | collected 2017-12-25 | reverse complement strand
TGCACAACCCGCGGGTCAATTCGACCCTCAACTCTTTGGAGATGCCCTCGGCCAGTGGGCGGTTCGCGTTGCCGGAGACGAGCTTGATGCGCAACTTCTCGCCTCCGTTGGACTTCTTGCGCGACACGCTGGTCATGGCGCCGGCCCTTTTTGCTGATCGTGCGAGGACGGGATGGGCGAGGCTATTAGCAACGAGGCCCCGCACTGTAAATGGCGGGGCCTCGGGGATTTCCACGGTATTCTATGGGGCTGTGACGTTCGCATCACCGGCCATTCGGCCGATCAGCCACGCGAGCGGGCGGCGGTCTGGGCTCCTGCGCGCGACGTCGCGGCCTGGTTCTCGTCGATCAGCTGCTTGATGCGGCTGGCGGCCCCCTGGGCGGCGTCGGTAGCGATATTGCCCCACTGCCCGTCGAGCGAGCCGGCCTGGATCTCGTTGTTCTGCGAGACGGTGGCGAGCAGTGCGCCTGCGGGATCGCTGACGCGCCAGTCGATCTTGATGGGCTGCTTGCCGTCCTTCACCGGGCCCATCGTCACCTTGCCGACGACCTGATAGGCGCGCTGCCCCGGATTCGCGGAGCCTATGCCGGACTGCTGCAACTCCTGGCGCATTGCGCCGGACAGTGCGGCGTTGCCGTCGCCGGGAGCGCCCGTGACGGCTGGAATGATGGCTGTCGGGCCGCTGGTCGCAGCGCCGCGATCGATGCTGCCTGTCGTGGCGCCGGACGGAGCAGCGGCCTTTGCGGTCTGTACGTTGCCAGCCGGTGGGGCTGCGCCGACGCCGACCGGCGGGGTTGCACCGGCGGAACTGCCCGGCGTCAAGCTTGCCAATGCGGTGGCGAGTGAGGCGGCAGTCTTGTCGCTGATGCGCTGGGCAAGCTCCGGCGTGACGGCGGACCAGGGATCACGCGCGTCGCCGCCCTGGGCCATCTCCTCGCCCTGGATGCGGTTGACGCGCTTGCCGTTGGGGTCGGTAAGATCGAAGATGTAGGAGATCTTGGTAGCCGCGCGCTCACGTGTCGCGACCATGTAGCCACGCAGGGTATAGTCGGGCTTGTCGGAAGCCTGGGCGACTTTGACACGCTGCTTCTCAAGCGCGCCCCCGAGCTGCGTGCCGACCTGCTTGCTGACCGCATCGGGTGCGCCCATCACGGCCGCGACACCGATTCGGCTCTGGCTCACAGACGACGTTTCCGGCTGAGATGGTGCGACCTGCGTTGCAGACTGAACCGAGCCGACATCAGTCGTCGAAGAGCCGAGCAGATTGCTGGAGCCGCAACCCGCGAGGGAAGCTCCGAGGAAGGCAACGCTGGCCAGGCAAACGACACCGCGCGCCCGAAGCAGCGAGATGCCAGGTGAATTTCTGCTGATGTGCGCAACCGTGACAGCGCCAGTGGTCGTCATGCCGACGTCCCCCAATTGATAACCCGCTGTACTCCGGTGGCCGTCATACAAACCCTGCGGCCGCGATCCTCATCCGGTACTCGACATGTGCGCACTGATAGTACCTGACAGGCTCGACCGTAAAGCGCGACAACTCCTGAACTCGCCCACATTCCATGCCAAGGCTGTGTATCGCTGACACTTTTCTGTGGATCCTTCGCCTAGGCCAGAACAATGGCGGAGATTTGGCGGCCATAATCGGGGTGTTTCGCCCTGGTTGTGCGCCGATAGCTGTAAAAACTCGAATCATTGGTAAACGTGCACGGCGAGCGGCGCTCGACCGCAGCGAGGCCGGCGGCCTGCAGGCGGGCCTCCACGAAGCCCGGCAGATCGAAGTGCGGGCGGGCCTCAGCCGATGCCCGCCGGAAGAAGCGGGCATAAGCGGGATCGGCAGCCAGGAACTGCGCCTCGAACTCCGGCCCGACCTCGTAGGCATCCTGGCCGATGCAAGGGCCGACGGCAGCGCGAATGCTGGCGCGGCGGGCGCCCTCGGCCTCCATCGTCGCGATCGTGGCCTCGAGCACGCCCGTGAACGCGCCACGCCAGCCGGCATGGGCGGCGGCGACGACGCCTGCTTCGGGATCGGCGAAGAGGACCGGCGTGCAGTCGGCGGCGAGCGCGCCGACAACGAGACCGCGCGTGCGGGTGACGAGCGCGTCGGCCTTGGGCAGCGCCTCCCGCGGCAAGGCGCGGTCGACCACCAGCGCGGTGGCACTGTGCACCTGATAGAGCGTCAGCACCTGCGCGGCCTCGCGCTGGCCGAGCGCTACGGCAACGCGGCGGCGGTTCTCGGTCACGGCCTCGCGCGCGTCGTCCGAGCCGTGCCCGCAGTTGAGCGAATCGTAGATGCCGGTCGAAACGCCGCCCGCACGGGTGAAGAAGCCGTGGCGGATGCCGGCGAGCCCGGAGAGGCAGCGGGCGGTGAGGAACTCGGTCATCGAAGGGCTCCGCGGGCAGTCGGGTGCAACTGTGTGCTGCAGGTCTACCCTCGCGTCCCCTGCCTTGCCAACTCGCCAAAGCAGCGCCTCACACGCCGGCTAGGCACTTACCCAGGCATCGACCAGCGTTGGCGGCCGCAGCCAATTCTGCTTTGCTCGGTGGCAAAGCATCCCGGCATCAGGAGAGCCCAGACATGGCGAAAGCGGCAAAACCCGGCAAGGCGAAGGCAAGTGCTGAGAGTATCGTCGGTGATGCCGGCAAAGCGGGGGCGAAAGTATTCGCCTTCGCGCCGGAGAAGCCCGGGCAGTTCACCGAGAGCGAGAAGAAGCTACAGGCCGTGGGCTGCGAGGTCGTGCAGGGCTCGGCCGGCTGGCATACGCCGCAGGGCAACTCCGAGCCCGAGATGATCGCGATGGCGCGCGGCGCCGATGCGCTGATGGGCACCTCGATCCGCTCGACGCCGATCACGCGCCGGATCATGGAAGCGTGCCCGGACCTGCGCATCGTTGCCAAATACACGATCGGCTACGACGATGTCGACGTGGACGCGGCGACCGAGCTCGGCATCATCGTCACGCATAGCCCGACCGAGGCCAACTGGGGCGGCGTCGCGGAAGGCTCGATGGCGATGATGCTCGCCATGCTGAAGAAGGTGCGCGAGCGCGACGAGGCGATGAAGGCCGGCAAGTGGCGCAGCGAGGACCTGCAGGGCACCTATGTCGGCGCACGCATGCAGGACGGTCACGAAGGCATCACGATCGGCATCATCGGGCTGGGGCGGATTGGCCGCCGGCTCACGGAGCTGCTGCGGCCGTGGAGGGTTCGGGTGCTCGCCTACGATCCCTATTGCGAGGTGGCGCGCTTCACGCTGTCGGGTGTCGTGCGCTGCATGAGCCTGGAGGAGTTGCTGCATGCAGCCGATGTCGTCTCGATCCATTGCACGCTGAACGAGTCATCGCGGCGGCTCATTAATGCGCGCACGCTTGGCCAGATGAAGCCCTCTGCGATCCTGCTCAACGCGGCGCGTGGCGGCATTGTCGAGGAGAAAGCGCTGGTCGAGGCGCTGGAGAAGGGTACGATCGCAGGCGCCGCGCTCGACGTGTTCGAGGACGAGCCGCTGCCGGCCGTCTCGCCGCTGCGCAAGCTCGGCCACAAGGTGCTGCTGTCGGCGCACATGGTCAGCGGCAACCGGGCGAGCGGCATCAAGCCGGGGGCCGTGTGGGCGGCGCAGAACGTGGCCGCAGCCCTGCGCGGCGAGCTGCCGGAGAACATCGTCAATCCCGACGTGCTGCCGCGCTGGAAGCAGCGCTTCGTCAACAAAGCGATCATCTGACGGATTACCCCTGCGTTCCTCGAAATCTCGGGGCTGCGGCGGCCTTTCTTCGGGGGGCGGCGTCGACTATATAGTGGTGCAACTCGGCCGCCGGCTCGCAGCGCGGCCAATGGGAGGGGCACATGAACGCCATCAACGCCTGGAAGCTCAGGGCCGTCGCGGCTTTGTCGATTGCTCTCGCGGGCAGCGTGCCGGCTGCCTATGCGCAGGACAAGCTCAAGGTCGGCGCCGGCCAGCGCGGCAACTACGACACGGCGATCACCGAGGTCGGCCAGCGGCTCGGCGTCTTCAAGAAGCACGGCCTCGAGGTCGAGGTGCTGTGGACCCAAGGCTCGGGCGAGACGCAGCAGGCGCTGATCGCCAACAGCATCGACGTCGGTATATCGCTCGGCACGCTGAGCATCCTCGGCGCGTTCTCGAAGGGTGCGCCGGTGCGGGTGATCGGCGCGGAGATGACCGGCGCCGCGGACTTGTTCTGGTATGTGAAGGCCGACAGCCCGATCAAGTCGCTGAAGGACGCCGAGGGCAAATCGATCGCGTTCTCCACGGTCGGCGCCTCCACGCACAGCATCGTGCTCTCGTTCATTCGCGACCAGGCGCCGAAGGCCAAGGCCGTCGCTACCGGCAGCCCGCCCGGCACACTCACCCAGGTGATGTCGGGTCAGGTCGACATCGGCTGGGCCGCACCGCCGATCGCCCTCGAGCAGCTCGAGAAGAAGGAGATCCGCGTCGTCGCCTCGGGCAACGATACGCCGTTCAAGACGCAGACCGTGCGGCTGATCGGCGTCAACGTTGCGACGCTCGCCGCCAAGAAGCCGCAGCTCGAGCGTTATATGAAGGCTTACCGCGAGACGATCGAGGAGATGTGGCAGGACCGCGGGCTGAAGGAGTTCGCGACCTGGCTCGGCGTCACGGAAGCGCGCGCGCGGCAGGCCCGCGACGGCTTCTTCCCCAAGGAGGGCGTCAACCCCGACACGATCCACGGCCTCGAGCAGCTGATGAAGGAAGCGGTCGGCGCAAAGTTCCTCGCCGCCCCGCTGACCGAGGCCCAGGTCAAGGAGCTGTTCCAGCTCATCCCGCGCTGAGGCGGCAGTTTGGCTGGCCGCCGCCCCCAGCCGATCAATCGGGTGGGCAGCGACGGCACCCGCTGGAAGGACATGCAGGACATGCCGATCGATCGCCGCCCGGCATGCCTCGCGGCTGTGCTCGCAGCCATCGTCGCGCTCGTCGGCGGCAGCGCGCAGGCGCTCGCCCAGGACAAGCTGAAGATCGCCGCCGGCCAGCGCGGCAACTGGGACAGCTCGGTTCCCGAGATCATGCAGCGCATGGGCTTTGCCAAGAAGCATGGCCTCGAGCTCGAGATCCAGTGGACGCAAGGCGCCGGCGAGACGCAACAGGCGGTGATCTCCAACAGCGTCGACATCGGTGTCGCGCCCGGCGTGATGGGCGTGCTGAGCGCCTTCGCCAAGGGCGCACCGGTGCGGGTGATCGGCAACCAGGCGAGCGGCGCGCAGGACCTCTACTGGTATGTGAAGGCCGACAGCCCGATCAGGTCATGGGCCGATACCGACGGCAGGACACTCGCCTTCTCGACCAACAGCTCCTCGACCCACGGCATCGTCACGGCCTTCATGAGCGAGAAGAAGCTGAAGGCACGCCCCGTCGCGACCGGCGGGCCGCCGGCGACGCTGACGCAAGTCATGTCAGGTCAGATCGACATTGGCTGGGCGGCCCCGCCATTCGGCCTCGACCAGCTCGACAAGGGCGAGATCCGCGTCCTGGGCAAGGGCAGCGATACTGCGTTCGGCGGCCAGACGCTGCGCTTCAACATCGTCAACACGCAGACGCTGTCGGCGAAGAAGGACCAGATCACGCGCTTTATCCGCGCCTACCGCGAGACGGTGGCGGCGATGTACACCGACGACGGCTTGAAGGTCTACGCCGACTGGCTGAAGATCGATCTCGCCAAGGCCAAGCGCACGCGCGACGACTTCTTCCCGCGCGACAGCATCGAGCCCGACAGGATCATCGGCCTCGACGCCATCGTGGCCGAGGCGTTCAACCTCAAATACACGCTTGAGCCGCTGTCGAAGGCCAAGCTCGACGAGCTGATCCAGATCCCGCCGCAGTAGATTGGTTTACTTCGCCAGCCTGAGCGGACAAGGCTGCGAGTTTTCAACTGCGCTCACCTCTCCTCAAGCCCCGACATCCACGAACAGCTCACCCAGCGCCGGTTTGCGGGCGATCATGTTGTGGCGATGCATGTAGCCGATCAGTGTCTCGAGCGTGTTTCGGTTGGGCTCGAGGCCGTAGGCGAACGGCTCGCCGCCGAACACGGCGTTGATCTCCTCCACGTCGTCGTAGACCCACGGCAGCATGACCTTGGAGGCACCCGTGAAGCCGATCTCCCGCCACGCCTTGGTCTTCGCCTCGACGAAGGCCTTGTAGAGCGGCCGCGCGATCCACGGGTTGCGCTCGTAGGTCTCGCGGCGGATCGCCAGGAGGTGCATGATCGGGTGAATGCCGGTGCGCCGGTAGTAGTCGCGCTCGGTGGCCCGCACGTCGGGGAAGAGGCGGACGAGATCGGGGTGCTTGCCGAGCGAAGGCGGCAGCTGGGCGCCGAGATAAGCATCGATCTCACCGTCGCACAGCAGCTGATCGAGCGACTTGGCGCTCGAGTTGATCTCCAGCCTGATCGGCTTCAGCAGCGGCGGCGGCTTCGGATTGCCGTGCGAGCCGGCGGTGGCGACCGCGCCCTGCACCCAGGTGACGCCCGACAGGTCGACGCCGTGGTCATCCTCCAGCATGCCGCGGATCCAGACCGCTGCCGTCATCGTATAGAGCTGCACGCCGATGCGCCGGCCGGCGAGATCCTTCGGGCCCTTGATGCCCTTCTTGCGATTGAGCACGATGAACCCGTGGCGGAACACCCGGCTCGGGAACACCGGGATCGCAACATGCGGACTGGTGCCCAGCACCGTATTGGCGATGTGCTCGGAGGTCGACATCTCCGTGAGGTCGAAGTCGGCGCCGGCCATTACCTGGTCGAAGATCTCGCGCGGGCCCATCGGCGGCAGCACCTGGAGATCGATGCCCTCGGGCTTCACGTCACCAGAGCGCAGCGCCTCGATCCTGTCATAGGGCCCGCAAGCCAGTGTCAGCCGCAATTTGCTCATGTCCCATCCTTCCCGTGCCCGGCATGCTGCGATAAGGTCCAGCCCGTCGAATGCGCAAGCCGGCGAGCAGTCATCTTGCACGACGTTGCAGGATGGGTCGAGTGAGGCTGCCTTGCTTGGCCAGTCGACGCCCATCACGAAAGGTCCCGAACGCACATGCCGTCTCGTCCCAGCTATGTCCTGTTCATCACCGATCAGCATCGCGCCGACTGGCTCGGCTGCAACGGGCATCCGATACTGAAGACGCCGCACATCGACAGCATCGCGGCAGGCGGCATCACGTTCGACCGCTTCTTCGTGGCAAGCCCGGTGTGCATGCCGAACCGTTCGAGCCTGTTGACCGGGCGGATGCCCTCCGTGCACGGCGTACGGGCGAACGGCACGCCGCTGTCGCGCAATGCCGTGACATTCGTCGACCTGCTGCGCGAGGCGGGCTATGCGACAGCCCTCGTCGGCAAGAGCCATCTGCAGACGTTCACCGGCATGCCAGCATTGGTGCAGCCGCCAGCGCCCAAGCCCGGCCACAAGCCGACACCGCCTGCGCTGAAGGAGGCGCTCCGCCACGATCTGGCAACGCCGGCCTACGCCAACGAAAGTCCGCAGTTCTGGGCCAAACCTGGCGCCAGCGTTGGCCTGCCCTACTACGGATTCGATCACATCCAGCTCGTCGCCGGCCACGGCGACGACGTCGACGGCGACTATCGCGCGTGGCTGCTCGCGCGCGAGCCGAAGGCGCTCGAAATGATCGGCGCGGCCAACCAGCTGCCGCATGACTACGTCTGCCCGCAGGCGATCCGCACTCGCCTGCCGGCGGAACTCTACCAGACGAGCTATATCGCCGAGCGCGCACGGGCATTCATCGAGAGGCACGTCGCCGAACACGGGGACCAGCCGTTCTTCCTGATGGTCTCGTTCCCTGATCCGCACCACCCCTTCAACCCGCCGGGCAAGTATTGGGACATGTACAAGCCCGATCAGTTCCCGGTGCCGCAAGCCTTCACGCGCAACGACTGGGTGCCGCCACCGCACGTCGCCGCCGTCATCAAGGAGCGCGCGGACGGCAAGGCGAACCTGCAATCGCAGTTCTCGTTCTCGACGACGCCGCGCGAGGCCCAGGAGGCCGCAGCCCTTACCGCCGGCATGATCGCGCTGATCGACGATTCGATCGGCAGCGTGCTGGGTGCCTTGAAGGCGGCCGGCCGCACCGACGACACGGTGACGATGTTCACCTCCGACCACGGCGAGCACCTGGGCGATCATCGACTGCTGCTGAAAGGCTCGGAGCAGTATCGCCAGGTGCTGCGCGTGCCGTTCGTGTGGTCCGATCCCGCGACGCGCGCCATCCCGGAGCGCCGCAGCAAGCGGGCCGGCGCGATCGGCTCGACGATCGACATCTCGGCGACGATCCTCGACCACGCGGAGATCGCGCCCTATGCCGGCATCCAGGGGCGCAGCCTGCTGCCGGTGATCGGGGGCGACGACACCAAGGGGCGTGCAGGCGCGTTCGTGCAGTACGACCACCAGCGCGTGAACGATGCGCTCGGCGGCGTGCCGCGGGTGCATTCGCTCGTCACCGACCGCTGGCGGCTCAGCATGTTCGATGGCGTGGAATGGGGCGAGCTGTACGATCTCGTGACCGATCCGGGCGAGTTCAGCAACCTGTGGGACGATCCCGCACACGCGACGACCAGGGCGCGTCTCGTCGAGCAAATGCTGCGCATCGAGATCGCGCATATCGACCGCGTGCCGATGCCGACGGGGCGGGCGTAGTGAGGAAAGAGCGACTGGAGAGGAAAGAGTGAAGAGGAGAGAGTGAAGAGAGAAGTGCACGGGAGGTGATCAGCTTCCATCACTGAAATTCTGCTTCTCTTTTCTCACTCCTCTTCACTCTTCACTTGGTATCGGCCACCCATGTTGCGCCCCGAGGTCAAAGGCACGCTGCTGATGCTGATGGGGGTCGCCTTCCTCAGCGCCAACGATGCCTTGTCGAAGTATCTCGCCGAGCGCTATCCGCTGGGCGAGGTGATCTTCTTTCGCCAGCTTGCGGGCCTCGCGTTCATCCTGCCCTATGCGCTGTCGACGAGCGGGCTTGCTGCGTTCCGCATCGTCGATCGGCAAGGGCAGCTGTGGCGCGGCATCGCGTTCTTGGGAACGGCGTGGCTGATGGTGGCGAGCCTTGCCCATCTGCCGCTCGCCATCGCCACCGCAATCGCATTCTCGAGCCCGCTGTTCGTGGCGGCATTGGCGGGGCCGGCGTTGGGGGAGAAGGTGACGTTGCAGCGTTGGCTGGCGATCATGATCGGGTTTGCCGGCGTGCTGATCGTGATGCGGCCGGGCGGGCCGTCGTTCACCTGGGTGCTGCTGCTGCCGCTCGCCACTGCGTTCGCCAATGCGGTACGCGACATGCTGACAAGAAAGCTGTCGCGAACCGATTCAGCGATCTCGATCCTGCTGTGGGGCGCAGTGTTCGCACTTGTCACCTCGGCGGCGACGTTCCCGATGGGATGGGCGCCGGTCGCCCGCATCGACGTCGCCTGGTTCGTGCTGGCGGGCTTCGTCAACGCGGTCGCGCACTTTTCGATGATATCGGCCTATCGGCTGGCAGATGCGTCGGCGCTGTCGCCTTATCGCTATACCTCGCTGATCTGGGCGATCGTTCTCGGCTGGCTGTTCTGGAGCCACCTGCCTGACGCCTGGTCGCTGGTCGGTACGGCGATCATCGCCGCGGCGGCGTTGCTCGCTGTCGACAGGCGCCCTGCCGATCGGGTGTCGGCAGTGAACGTCAGGCCAAGCCGATCATAGCTCGAAGCCGCTCTGGCTCTTGGCCGTGTCCTGAGGCTTGCCGGCATAGCGCACGCCTTCCCACGTGCCGATCAGCGCACCGATCGCGGCCAGCGGCAGGACGAACGGGGCGACGCAGTTGTCGCCGGCACATTCGGGCCGCAGCAGGCTCGCCACGATCACGCTGGCCAGCGCGCCGGCCACGCTGCCTCCGAGCAGACCAACCGTGCCGAAGAACAGGTTGCGGAAGCCGCGGTTCTCCATCAGCGGCGGCGGTTCAGACTTCGGCTCGCTCTCCTCGGCGATCTCGGGCGCAGGCGGCGTACCGCCGAGGGCCACGGTCTCGGTTTCCTCGCGTGCGGCGAAGGCTGCCGGTGGTGCGGGAGCGGGCGAGGCAGGCGCGGCTGCCGCGCCGCGGGTCGGCACGAGGCGCGACAGCGAAAAGCGCGACGCGGAAGTTCGCAGGAGCGACTGACTCCAATCGGCGACCGTGCGCGGCCGCTGTGCCGGTGTCAGCTTCAGGCCGGCATCGATGGCCGCCAGCATCTCCGGCCGATAGCGCCCCTGCGCCGCCGATGCGGCAGGCGCCAATTCCGTGCCGTTGGCGCGCTCCACTGCGGAAAGCGGCGGCCGGCCGGTGACGGCCAGATAGAGCAACCCTGCCAGCGAATAGATGTCGGTCCACGGGCCGATCGGGCCGCCTGCGGTCGCCAGCAGCTCGGGCGCGGCATACGTCTGCTCGCTGAGATTGCCCGGTGGCAGCCGTCGCCTGAGGCCGACCCGGAACACGCCGAAGTCGACCAGCACGGGCGTGCCGTTCTCGCGCACGATGATGCTGTCCGGCGTCAGGTCGAAATGGAACACCTTGGCGGCATGGGCCAGCGCGAGCCCTTCGAGCATCGGCGTCAGCAAGGCATCGAGCTCTTCCTGTGGCGCGATCTTCTTGCGCTCGTGCAGCCAAATGCTGAAGTCGACCCCTTGCTCGTAGGTCATGCCGACGTAGCCGGTGCCGCCGTGCTTGGTGATGCCGAGCACCTGAACCAGTGCGGGGTGCTTGACCTGCTGCAGCCCCTGCGCCTCGTGCAGGAATCTGTCGAGCCCCCAGTTGAATGCCGCCGCCGTGGCCTGCCGAGGCCGCACGGCAAGGCCGTCGCGGAAGGCTGCTGCACGTGGGAAATATTCCTTCAATGCATAGCGCTTGCTGCGCTTCTCGTGCTCTGCGCTGTAGGTGATGCCGAACTCGCCGGCGCCCAGCACCGACTGCACGACGAGCTCGCCGATCCGCGTACCGGTCGGCAGGGGGCTGAAGCCTTGGACCTGGCTGTCGGCCGTCGCCGCGACCGCAGCCGGACGTGCCGCATTGCCGGATGCATCCTGGCTCATCGATCCTCCTGCCTGCACCATCTCTGCAGGGTCGCGATGGCGACCGAGCTGCCCTGGTTCACGGCGCTCCGCCGGCGACGAGGCTATCACGTCGCGGACGGACGGCGCCATGTCACTGCTCTCTGCCGGACAGATTCACGATCTGCACCCGGCGGTTCTCGACCGCCATCGGCCGGCCGGGCACCTTGGGGCGCTCCAGGCCGAAACCGCGACTGACGAGGCGGTCGGCGGCAAGGCCGGCCTTCTCGACGAGGAAGCGCCGGACCGAGGCTGCACGCCGCTCGGAAAGTTGCTTGTTGAACGCCGCTCCGCCATGGGCGTCGGTATGGCCGGCGATCAGGAAGCGGCCGGATGCGAGCCGGGGATCGGCAAGCGCCCGTGCCAGGGTCAGCAGCGTCTCGGCGGCGCGCGGTGTGATCGCGTCGGAATTGTAGTCGAAGTAGACCTCGATATCGACGCTCGGCATATCGTCGATGCGTGCGGTGTCGATCTTCGGTGGGGCAATCGGGGCCGATGGCGCCTGCTTCACCTCGGGCGCCTTGGCGGGTTCCGGCGGCTGGGGCGTCGGCACAAAGATCGGGTCGGGGCGCTGCGCGGGCTTGGCGGCCGGCGCGGTCTCCAGCGACGGCTCAACGGGCGAAATGACGACTTGAGGCGTCTCGGTAGTGGGTTGTGCCGGCCTTGCCTGCGGCTCGATGCGGGCCGGTGGCGCCGGCGGCTGAACCGGTTGCGGAGGGGGCTTGGTTGCAGCACCGCCCTGCAGCTTGCGGATCAGGTCCTCCACGGCCTTCTGCTGCGCCTGCGACTGCGAGCGCCCCATCAACTCCTTCACGTCCTGGGCACGGGCCGACTGGATCGGCCCGAGTGCGAGGCCGAGACCAAGCAATACGGCGGCCGCCCTTGCCAATGAGCTGCTCGAGGTGTCGACAATCATGGCTCGTTCCCCTGCGTCCCGGTCAGGGCCGGATCGCCCTCGAATCGATAGACCGGCTGGCGGTCGCATGTTGGCGCTGGCCGCACTGAACGGCAAGCAATGCCTGCAGTACGGTATATGCCGGCCGTGCACTGTTCCGGTGGTCACACATCCGAAGCGATTGGCCGGCACCTCGCCAGCACCGGGGAGGGCATGATAAGGGCGTTCGCATCGCGGCAAAGCCGCACCGAGCCCGAGCCACCGGAAGCCTGCGCGAGCCGATGACCAAAGCATCCACATGGCGGGTCGACTGCATCGTCGGGGCGCGCCCGAACTTCGTGAAGATCGCGCCGATCATGCGGGCCTTGCGTGCCGACGGCCGCTTCCGCGTGCGCCTCGTCCACACCGGCCAGCACTACGACGTCGCCATGAACGACGTGTTCTTCCAGGAGCTGGCGATCCCGGCACCCGACATTAACCTGGAGATCGGCTCGGGCACCGGCACGGAGCAGACCGCGCGCATCATGCTGGGGCTCGAAGGCGTGCTCGCGACCGACCGTCCGGACATGCTGGTAGTGGTCGGCGACGTCAACTCGACGATGGCGGCGGCACTTGTGGCCGCCAAGCTGCTGATCCCGATCACCCATGTCGAGGCTGGCCTGCGCAGCGGCGACCGCACAATGCCCGAGGAGATTAACCGCCTCGTCACCGACCGTCTGTCGGACCTGCTGCTGACGACCGAGCGGGAGGCGGAAGGCAACCTGCTGAAGGAAGGCATCGCGCCTTCCCAGATTGCATTCGTCGGCAATGTGATGATCGACTCGCTGCATGCGAGCCTGGAGCGCGCCCGCCCGGTGCACGAGACGCTCGCGGCGCACGGGGCTACCGCGGCGTTCATTGCCACCGCCGAGCAGGGCTTCGGCTTCGTCACGCTGCACCGGCCCTCGAACGTGGACGACCCGGCCACGTTGCGCGGCCTGCTCGGGGCGCTGTGCGATATCGCCCGGGAGCTGCCGCTGGTGTTTGCAGTGCACCCGCGCACGCGCGCCACGATCGAGGCCAATGGTCTTGGCGCGGGCTTGGCGGCGGCACAGATCCTGGCGACGCCGCCGCTCAGCTATCTGCAGGCGATCGGCCTGATGCGGGCTGCCCGCCTCGCCATTACCGATAGCGGCGGCGTGCAGGAGGAGACGACCGCGCTCGGCGTACCGTGCATCACCGTGCGCGACAACACGGAGCGCCCGATCACGGTCTTGGAAGGCACCAATGCGCTGGTCGGCAGCGCGCCGGAGCGCTTGCGAGCCGCCGCGCGCGAGGTGCTCTCGACCGGCGGCAAGACCGGCCGCGTCCCTGAGATGTGGGACGGCAAGGCCGCGCTGCGCATCGTCGCGCACGTCGCGGCCTTTCTGGAGCGCAGGCGCCCGGCTTGATCTTGCTCGCGCTGCGGCGGGCAGGCCGTCAGGCGCTGCCCCACACCTCGCGTGCGGTCTCGACGATCAGCGCGAGCTTGGCCTTCTGGATGTCGGGCGTCATGGTCTCGCCGCCGATGCCGGAGGAGAAGCCGCACTGCGGCGAAAGCGCGAGCTGCTCGAGGGGCACGAACTTCGCGGCCTGATCGATGCGCCGCTTCAACTCGTCTTTCGTCTCCATCACCGGGCTCTTGGTGGTGACGAGGCCGAGCACGGCGACCTTGCCCTTCGGCAG
>SXGT01728160.1_pt1 | contig 13672 bp, 10 predicted proteins | sample 3176221 | NCBI WGS metagenome assembly SXGT01 (sample SAMN11356862, study PRJNA531348) | freshwater metagenome | isolation source: freshwater sample F1-120 | place: China: Fuxian Lake, Yuxi | collected 2017-12-25 | reverse complement strand
TAGCGTACATCGAGTTTTCCAATATTCCGTAAATCCGTGAGGCGTAAAACCCTCACCCCGGCCCTCTCCCAACCGGAGAGGGAGTACGTCATGTCACGTATCGGTCAAAAACCCCTTCCCGTCCTCGATGGCGTCAAGGTCAGCGTCAGCGGCCGCACCGTCAACGTGGAAGGCCCCAAGGGAAAGCTCTCCTGGGAACACCGCGAGCATGTGGAAGTGAAAGTGGACGCCGCCGCGAAGCTCGTCCAGGTCAATCGCCACAATGACGAGCGCGAGGCCCGCGCCCTGCATGGGCTGACCCGCGCGCTCATCAGCAACATGATCACCGGTGTGAAGCAGGGATATGAGAAAAAGCTGGAGATTGTCGGTGTTGGCTATCTGGCGGCTCTCAAGGGAAAGATGCTGCAATTGCGAGTGGGATATGCGAACGAATTGCAGCGGCCGATTCCCGAAGGGCTGACGGTAACGGTGCCGGATCAGACACACATCACGATTCAAGGGTGCGATAAGCAGATGGTCGGCCAGTTTGCCGCCGAAATCCGCTCGCTCCGCAAGCCGGAACCCTATAAGGGCAAAGGTGTCCGCTACGCCGGCGAGCACATCAAGCTCAAGCCGGGCAAGGCCGCGACCAAGTAACGAAACAATATTGAGGGCTGGCGGCCGCCTATTTTCGGCAGCCGCGGACAGACTCTGGGGAAACTGACGTGGATAAGAATAAACTACTCGGAAAGCGCCGGCAGCGGCGTCGTTATCGTGTCCGCAAGTCGATTCGCGGCAATGCGGATCGTCCTCGCCTGACAGTCAACCGGAGCCACAAGAACGTGGCCTGCCAGATTATTGACGACATGCTCGGCAAGACGATTGCGTCGGCCAGCACGCTCGACAAGGACTTGCGGGCGCAACTCAAGTACGGTGGCAACAAAGCGGCGGCCCAGTTCATCGGCAAAGTGGTGGCCGAGCGGGCGATTGCCGCGGGCGTGAAAACCGTTTGCTTTGACCGTGGTGGCTCGCGGTATCATGGGCGAGTGGCGGCTTTGGCGGATGCGGCGCGGGCGGCGGGTTTGTCCTTTTAGCAGAACAAGAAACCAGAAGAATGTCCGCTTGCGGAGTGAGCGGACTACTTTAGGAGCATTAAGTGTCTTCAGACTCTAAATCGGGTGGCCTGGATTTTACCGTGCAGGTGAAGCGGTGCGCAGCCGTGGTCAAAGGTGGCCGCCGGTTCAGCTTTGCCGCGCTCGTGGTTTCGGGGGACGGCCGAGGCAAGGTCGGCTGCGGCTATGGCAAGGCTAATGAAGTTCCCCCCGCGGTGGAAAAGGCGACGAAACAGGCGGTCCGCAATTTTGTCAGCGTACCCCTGATCAACGGGACCATTCCGCATTCCATCACCGCCACTTTCGGCTCGGCCAAGGTCTTTCTGATGCCGGCCGATGCTGGCACGGGAGTAATCGCCGGCTCGGCGGTGCGGTCAGTTTGCCAGGCGGCCGGCATCACCGACATCATTACCAAGTGTTTGGGTACCAGAAATCAAGTCACCGTCGTGAAGGCGGCGATCAAGGCGCTCAGCCAGCTTCGCACCACTCAGGATGTGGAACGGCTGCGGGGAGTATCGTTTTCATGAGTTTGCACGAAATCAACCAGAACGTCGAAAAGCACAAGCGTCCGCAACGGTTGGGCCGCGGCATTGGGTCCGGTAAGGGCAAGACCGCGGGTCGCGGGCACAAAGGCCAAAAGGCTCGCGCCGGTTACAAAGCGCTCCCTATTTTCCAGGGAACCGGTAGCCCGTTGGTCCGGCGGGTTCCCAAGCGGGGCTTCACGAACATTTTTGCCCTCACAATCGCTGAAGTGAATATTCGTGACCTCGAGGCGAATTTCGAGGCAGGAGCCGAGGTCAACCCAGAGAGCCTGAAAGAAAAGAAGCTCCTCCGCGGCAGTTATGACGAACTGAAAGTGCTCGGAAACGGGGAGTTGACCAAGAAGCTGTCCGTTTCGGCTGATCGATTCAGCGGGTCGGCCCGGGAAAAAATTGAAAAAGCCGGTGGGAGTGCCACGGTACTTCCCGGTAAAACGACGGTAGCAGCGAAGAAAGAAGCAGCGAAAGCGGCCAGGAAGGCGGCAGCCAGGTAATTCGGCTGGCGACTACCCGTGGAGTGCGGGTGCCGGTTTCGCATGGCCTTTTGTTGCCCCATTTGATATTTTGAACGTCCTGTCAGGATTTCAGGACGGCATGCCTCCTATTGGACGGGTATTTCGCCATGTGGGAAAAATTCCGCGCGATTTTCACCATCCCCGAGCTGCGGATGAAGATTCTCTTCACCCTGCTGCTGCTCGCGGTCTTTCGCGTTGGCTACCAGATTCCGCTCCCCATCGTGGATGAAGTGGCCATCCTGGAAAAGATGCGAGCCGGCGGCGACCGGGGCGGATTCTTCGAAATGATGGAAACGGTTTCCACGTTCAGTGCCGCCGATCTGAAAAAGATCACCATCTTCGGCATGGGGATCATGCCCTACATTTCGGCCTCCATCATCCTGCAGCTCCTCAGCAGCGTCTGGAAACCGCTGGAAGAGCTGCGGAAAGAAGGGGAAACCGGGCGGAAGAAAATCAACGAATACACGCGTTACCTCACGCTGCTCATGTGTTTTTTCCAGGGGGCGGCGTTCCTATCGTCCTCGATTGCCAATGACAACAGCATCTTGAATATCGAGTTCTGCTGGGTCGAGGATGGCATACGCCATTTACATTGGCCCTGGTACATCACCTCCGTCATCATGATGACCTGCGGCACCATGTTCGTGATGTGGATCGGCGAGCAGATTGACGAATTCGGCATCGGCAACGGCATCAGCATTTTGATCATGGCCGGCATTCTGGCGCAGATGCCTGGCGCGATGCAGGATTTTTTGATCAACAAGATGAAAAAGACGTTGACGGGCTTCCAGGAGCCTGGCGTCGAAACACTGATCGTACTCATCGTCCTATTCATCACCGTGGTAGCCTGCGTGGTGTTCATCACGCTTGGCCAGCGGCAAATCCCGACGCAGAGCGCCAAACACGTGCGCGGCCGGCGGGTCTATGGCGGCAGCCGGCAGTACCTGCCGCTTAAGCTCAACCAATCGGGGGTCATGCCGATCATCTTCGCCAGCAGTCTGCTGCTGTTACCGGCGATGCTGTTTGGCGCGATAGCCACGCAATTTGACAATAGCCAGAGCCGCTGGTGGGCGGGGATTTTCCACAGCCTCAACGATTTGTTTACCCGGGGAGATTCGTTCGTCTACAACGTTTCCTACGTCGCGCTCATTTTCTTCTTCAGCTATTTTTGGACGGCGATCACGTTCAATCCCAAGGAAATGGCGGAGAATCTGAAGGACTTCGGCACCTTTATTCCTGGCTATCGTCCCGGCAAGCGGACGGCGGACTACTTGGAAAAAGTGATGATGCGGATTACCTATGTGGGCGCTGCATTCCTGTCCGTCGTGGCGATTGTCCCCACGATTATTTCCAGCCTGTTGCAGGTGGAGCCCGCCGTCGCCAGCTTTTACGGCGGCACGGGACTGCTCATCGCCGTTAGCGTGGCCTTTGACTTGATTCAAAAGATTGACAGCCATCTCGTGATGCGTGATTATCGGGGTTTGCTTGAGGCTTAGCGCTCCTTGCTCTAACCGCGTGATTCCCGGCACAAATGTTCCTTGTGTTCATTGGTCCCCCTGGCGCGGGCAAAGGCACCCAGTCCAAGCGGCTGCTCGCCCATCTGCGAATCCCTCATTTTTCCACGGGGGAAATGCTTCGGGCCGCCATCGAAGAGGACTCTGACCTCGGTCGGCTGGCGGGTCAGTACATGGACGGCGGCCGCCTGGTTCCTGACGACGTGGTTATGCGACTGGTCCTCGAGCGGCTCAGTCTGCCGAAATACGCCTTGGGCTGCTTGTTCGACGGCTTTCCGCGGACAATCACGCAGGCTCAGGCGTTAGATCAAGCTCTGCAAGATCGCGGCACTCCGCTGGATGCTGTTATTGAGCTGCAGGGATTCGAAAGGGAGCTCATCAGTCGCATGCAGAAGCGCGCGATCACCGAGCAGCGGGCAGACGACACTCCAGCGGTGATTGCCCAGCGGATGGAAGTTTATAAGCGCCAGACCGCTCCGCTTCTGAGCTACTATGAGCAGCGGGGGCTACTGCACTCCATCAATGCCATGGGGAGTCCGGACGAAGTATTCAGCCTGATTACGGCGAGTCTAGCCACCAAGTAGAAAGGGGGGCAGCCGAGTTTTCAGGGACTTCCTAAGTCGCTGATCCAGGTTCGGAACGCCCCTTCATCCACGTTTCGGCCGCTCAGGGTGATCACGATATCCCCTTCGCCGGCCAAGTCGACCTGGCTGCTGAGCAGGGCGGCAGTGGCGATGGCCCCCGATGGTTCAGTGCGAAGTCCGTGGTGCTCGTAGAGCCATTTCATCGCCTGTCGCGTCGAGGTGTCCGGCAAAGCGACCGACTGGCTTACGTGGCGGCTCAGGATGGGCCAGTTGTGCTCGCCGACGTCATAGGAATTCAGGCCGTCGCAAATGCTACTGGGGCGATCGATGCGGACCCGTTTGCCGGCGGCTAGCGACTGCTGAAAGTCGTTGCTGCCGGCTGGCTCGACGGCAATGAGGCGAGCCTGCGGAAACGCAGCGGCGATGGCCAGGGCGTGCCCCGCCATGATGCCGCCGCCGCTGACCTGGCAGAAGAAGTGCGAGAGGCCGCGCCCCGCGCGCTGTAGTTCACCGGCAATTTCCAGCCCACCCACGCCGTTCCCAGCAATGACGTGGGGATCATCGTAAGGGGAAGCTTGCACCGCCCCTTCGCCGGCGGCGATTTCCCGAGTCAGTCGGTCTCGCTCCCCTGTCTCGTGATCGCGGAGAATATCGTAAGTGCGGATCTCAGCTCCGAAGGAGCGTGTCAAGTTGAATTTCACTCGCGGAGCGGTCTCCGGCATCACGACCACGACCCGTTTGTCAAACCGCATCCCGGCATAAGAAATCCCCGAGGCGAAATTTCCCGATGAATGGGCCACGATCGTGCGACTGCCGATGCGATTCAGGTTGTTCGCCACCCAGTTGAGAGCCCCGAGCAGCTTGAACGAGCCGACCGGCGTCCAGCCGTAGTCCTTGATCCAAACGCGCCTTCCCTCCGGCAGACCGATTGCCTTTTCCAGCGGATAGGAGCGGACTAGCGGCGCTGGGGAGACATGCGGGCGAATCGCCGTCTCGGCCGCGCGAACGTCGTCAATGGTAGGAATGTGGAGGGGCATCGGCGAAGCCTTGATTTGATGCTTCAGGCTACCAGCGAGCCGTTGTGTAGCAAGTAGGTACGCCCAGAAAACGCTTCACGCCCCTGAGCCGAAAACTCAAGGGCGTGAAGGTTTGAACGCCAACAGCTAATTCGACCTAGAGCTGCCAGCGATCATCGGCGAGCCAGGAATTCAGCCGGTCGCCGAACCGACCGTGCTGATCCGTCGCCAGCGAATCGAGCAAGTCCTCTTCCATGCCGTGCCTGGCGAGGTCCAAGTGTTGCAACACGCTGCGAATCGCTCCGCCGAGGAGACAGCCGCGCGGCGAGTCGTTCTCATCCTGCACCACGGCGGGGGGGTTGGGGGCTGCGTTGACATAAATGGTCACTGCCGCCAGGGCACTATGCACTTCACCGTCGAAGGTGCGATAGAGGAAGGAATCCCGCCCCTGAAAGCCGGCAGCCGGCGTGTAGAGGAACGAACCATCCCCGTTGAGCATAAGCGTTCCATTTTGCGGTCCGCCGAACAACACCACTGTTTGCGGATCGCCGTCCGGATCGGAATCATTGCCGAGCAGTCCCGGCGAGGAAATCTCAAGCGGCACATCGGTCGTGGTGGTGTATTGGTCGTTGACCGCTAGGGGCCGGTGGTTTGCCGCCGAACCGACGTTGATGGTCACGGTGGTGATTTCGCTGAGACCAATGCCGTCGGATGCCTGGTACGTGAAGGAGTCAGCACCGGTGAAGCCAAGCTCCCCTTGATAGTCGAAGGAGCCGTCTTCGTGGAGCGTAACCGTGCCATGAGCCGCTCCTCCGACGAGCACCGCCGTGAGCGGGTCGCCATCGGCGTCGGTATCGTTCGCCAGCACCCCTTCACTGGCGGAAACGCCGAGCAGAGTCTCCGCCGTGGCCACATAGCCGTCGTCGTTGGCGGCTGGGTTGTGGTTCTCGTTCGTATTCTGAACAGCAATCGTGACGGTGGCGAGATTGCCCGACAACTTGCCGTCGCTAGCGGTGTAAGTGAAGGTGTCGGTCCCCGCAAAGTCCGCTGCCGGCGTGTAGCTGAACGAGCCGTCCTCTTGGAGCATCAGTATTCCCTGGGTTGGTCCGCTGGCCAGCAAGGCCGTAAGCACGTCGCTATCCGCGTCCGTGTCATTTTCCAGCAATCCGGGTGCCTCCAACGTAAGGGTGCTCCCGGCAGCGACCGTGAAGGTGTCGTCCAGACTGACCGGGGGAACATTCTCGCCACCCGCTTCGCTGCCGGCAAGCAAGTTGACCGTGGCCACGTTGCTGTTGGACAGACCGTCGCTGAGCTGGTATTTGAATGAGTCCGCCCCCACATAGCCGGCGTCAGCAATGTAGGAGAACGAACCGTCGCTGCTCAGCGACAGCGACCCGTGCTGGGGACCCCACAGGAGAGTCGGCGAGAGGGCATCACCATCAATATCGGAATCGTTGGCGAGAATTCCCTCGGCTGCATTGACGCTCGTGCTTCCACTCGCATCGATGCCATAGTTATCATGAATGGCGAGCGGCGCATCATTGAGAGCTTCGACGACGATAGTCGCCGTCAGAACCGGCCCGGCTTCCACGCCGTTGTTCGCCACATACGTAAAGGAGTCGGTCCCATGGTAATTCAGGCTCGGCGAGTACGAGAACGATCCATCGGGACTGAGTGTCAGGGTTCCGTTTGCCGGGCCGCTGACCAACTCCGCGGTCAACAGCAGAGCCTGCGGATCAAAATCGTTGGCCAACACCCCCATTTCGGCAGTGGCGATCAACGTGACATCCTCGCCCGTGCTATACGCGTCTTGATGGGACAAGGGAGCATCGGGAACCGAGTTCACGGTGATGCTGACGGTGGTTTCGCCGCTGGTCAGCGAACCATCGCTCGCCTGGTAGGTGAACGAATCGCTGCCATTGAAATTCGCGCTGGGCGAATAGATGAACGAGCCGTCGGCCGCCAGCGAAACCGTTCCGTGAGCCGGTTCGCTCACCAAGATGGACGAGAGAGTGTCGCCATCGACATCACTGTCGTTGGCCAGCAATCCCGGTGCGCTGATCGTCAGCGGAGCATCCTCATTTGTTGCAAAAGTATCCGCCGTTGCCAGCGGGGCGTCATTGACGGGATTGACCGTGATCGTAACGGTGGCCTCGTTGCTGGCGAGAGAGCCGTCGCTGGCCGTGTATACAAACGAGTCGCTGCCGTGGAAATTCGCCTCTGGCGAGTAGTTGAACGAACCGTCGGTGTTCAGAGTCATTGTGCCATGTGCCGGCCCGATCACCAATTCCGCGAGGAGCGAGTCTCCATCAACATCACTGTCATTGGCCAACACGCTGCCTGCGACATCGACGACGAGAGGAGTGTCCTCATCCGTTGCGAAAGCGTCGGCCGTCGCAATCGGGGCATCGTTCACGGCGTTCACGTTGATCGTAACCGTGGCCACGTCACTTTCCAGTGCTCCGTCGCTGACCGTGTAGCTGAAGCCGTCCACACCGTAGAAGTTCGCAGCCGGCGTGTAACTGAAGGAGCCGTCCTCGTTCAGGGTTACGACACCATGCACGGGGCCGCTGACCATCGTGGCGATGAGGCTGCTGCTGTCCGGGTCGCTGTCATTGGCCAGCAGTCCCGCCGCGGTATCGATGGTGAGGGGAGAATCCTCGTCCGTGGTGTACTCGTCGTTTGCCGCCAGCGGCCCATCATTGATGCCGCTGACGTTCAGCGTGACGCTGGCCACGTCGCTATCGGTCGTGCCATCGCTCACCACGTAACTGAAGCCGTCTACGCCGTTGAAGTCGGCAACCGGTGTATAGTCGAACGAGCCGTCCGCGTTGAGCGTCAGCGTGCCATGTGCCGGACCGCTCACGAGCGACGCGATGAGGCTGTCTCCGTCGGTGTCCGTGTCGTTTCCAATCAACCCGGCTGCCGCATCAATGGTCAGCGGGGTGTCTTCCTGGGTCGAGTATTCGTCGTTCACCGCGACTGGACCGTCGTTAACGGAATTCACTTCCAGCGTGACCGTGGCCACGCCGCTCAGCGAAGTGCCGTCGCTCACCAGGTAGCTGAATCCATCGACGCCGTGGAAATTCTCGGCGGGCGTGTAAGTAAACGAGCCATCGGGGGCGAGAATCAGCGAGCCGTGGATGGGTCCGCTGATGAGCGTCGCCGCCAGCGGATCGCTGTCGGCATCGCTGTCGTTGGCCATCACGCCGGGATCGGAGATCACCAAGGAAGTGTCTTCGTCCAGACTGTACACGTCATTGTTGGCGATGGGGGGACTCCCCTGTTCCACATGAAGTGTCACCGCGGCGAGCAAGCTATGCCCCGTGTCGTCCCCCGCCGAGTACATGAAGCTGTCGATCCCCAAGAAGCCGGCTTCAGGCGTGTATTGGAAGCCGCCGGCGGCATCTAGCGCCAGCGTTCCATGGGCGGGACCGGAAAACAATGCCGCCGAGAGGACGTCGCCTTCGGCGTCGGTGTCGTTGGCCAGGATTCCCGGTGCGGAGACTTCGAACGTCTCGTCGGGAAGCAGTTGATAGGAATCGTTGAACGCGACCGGTGCTGCGCCGGTCAACACCATGCGGTGCTCCAGCCGTTCAATCCGCAGGAAGTTGCGGCGATTGGTGTACTGGCGGGCGCGGGTACGGGCTTTCTGAGACTTCTTCATACCAAGCTCCTTCTGATGTTGGCGACAAACGTCGCCGGTGAAGTACGAAGCCGCTCCGGCGCACGGAATCTGACGAGCCGGAAACGGCAAACAGGAATTGGCGCTGGCACACAGCGCTGGCGTTAGAGGACGAGCGTTCGACTGCCGGCCGAGTGGCCGAGAGCCGCCCATCACATCGTGCGAGCTGGCAACATCACCGCGTCTTCCAAATCCCTGAGCGGTGAATGAAGCGGCGCGTCTGATTCGCCGCTTGTTTTACTTTCATCCTCCCCAGGATGATTCTCGTGGTGTGTCGTTATACGAAGCCCATGGCAATTGTTCAACAAGCTATCGCGCGGATTTCCAAAAATATTTTTTCCAGCGCCTGGGGTCCGCGCCGAAAAAACGGTGCCACCAGGTGATCTGCGATGGAGGAATAGTCTTGAAGCTCATGGGCCGCAAGAAGATGCGGTCAAAAGATTTTTTTCGGCACAAGAATTTGTGCCGACAATGGCACCATGCTTTGCTGGCGCTGGTGCGGCAGCAAGAGGATGCTGCAGGAGCACCAAATTTACTCATGCTTCTGTATCGACGTCGTCAACACGGTCATTTCTTCTTCGCCGCAGGCTGTTTGTTTGCCGCCGATGTTGTCGTCTCGGACGAACTGCGCGCCGGTGTCGGCTCCTTTCCCTCATCCTGCGTCGTTGGAGTTTCGAGCAACAGCAGACCCGAAACAAGTTCGCGGTCCAGGGAAGGAAAGCGTTCCAGGAGCTTGGACTCGAGGGTGAGGACGACGGAAGCACGCCGGTTCTGGGCGTCGGTGAGATGGTAATAGAACCATTGGATTGGAATCTCGGAAGCGGAGCCGGCGACCGTGACGCGGAGGATTTTTCCGTCATCTTTGGTTGTTTCCTGGGCCGCCTCCAGAACCTGTCCGGAGTTTTTGGTCAGCGTCGTTTCTACGCTCTTTTGAAAGGCCGATAGTGTGAGCGGCTTGTCTTTGGGGAGCGACGGGAGGCGGTTGATATTGCACTGGGCGATCAAATCGCCTCGGTCGATGAAGCGAAGGATGGCAATATCCATCCGGTCCACCATCACTCGCCAGCGTCGATCGTGAGCCAGGTTGATGCCGGCCCTTTCCGCCTGAAATTCAATCAGGGTCTGTTCCGGCTTGGCCTCCAACGGCATTTTGGAAAGGGCGTCGTTGGCAAGTTCAGGGGTCAACGAAGTCGGCTCAGCGACGGTGCGGACGCGGATGGTGGCGTCGTAGCCCGGCTGGGCGTGGCCGATAGCTCGCTTCTCCTGGTATTCCATGGCGAGCCAAGTGACAGCCCCCTCTTTCAAGTCGAAGTTGGCCTTGGCATGCAGGTCAATCTCTGAGGAAACGCCGCCGACCGCGCCAGTGACTTTGCCCTCCAGCGAGAAAATGGCGAGCGAGTCTTCCACCTTCGTCAGCTTCGCGACAATTTCCTGCTCGCTGACCGCTTCCAAACCCAGCAAGCGGGCGACGGTCTGGTTGTTGAGCTTCCACTCGTCGCCAATGGCAATTGCCTTTGCCGGCAGAATCGCGGCCAAGACCGTGCTGGAGCCGGGGGCATCGACGAGTTCCAGCTCCTCGCGGGTGAGCGGACCGATCGGAGAGAAGAGCGTCGCGTCTTCCCCACGGTGCTGGATCACAAACAGTCGCCGCTCGTTGCGGAGAGATTGCTTCATTTCCGTGTTCTTGATCTGGATTTTCGCTTCGGCAACGCCGTAGTGCCTGGCAGCCTTCAGCGTGCCGTCGGACTTGATGGCGAGAAACCGCTCGGTGTATTGCAGATCGGCCTGCACCAGCATGGGCACCGTCGTGACTTCCTTGCCGTCAGGGTTGAGCCTGAGATCCCCCTTCACTTCCACAGCCGTGCGAACCGTTTGCGACTGGCCAGGTTTGACGGTGGAAGTGAGGTCGTAGGTCTCGGCAGCGGACGCGAGGGCCACAGTGAGAGCGGTGATAACAACCAACACTAACCCGAAGCGCAAGCGAGGGAGCGACGTGCAATACCCTCGCTTGCGCGTCGGGCTTGTGAAAGCGGCAAACCCCAAGCAAATCGCCCGAAAATCGAACAACATAGCAGTCCTTAGCCGCACCAGGGGGGTGTCAAGAAAGTAGGTAGTGACGTTTCCCAATCCGGCACCCGGGCCGTCTCATTCCGATACTTCTTTGTAAAATCGACCAACAAAGCGGCTGCGGTTGAACTTCCAGAAACAAAGTGCCACAAACTTCCCATCTAGATTACGGCGGCAGAAAATCGAGAATCTTTCGCGGATTTGGCACCATTTCCAAACGCCAATGCGTAGCACTACCGATGTCGCAAGTAAAGTGCTAGCAATTACTTGCGCATTTGGCTATAAATCTGCTGAGTCCAAGGAAAGGCTTTTAGCAATGGCCGAATTGGCAGTGGAGCCCAGTAGCGCGAACCTGCTGTGGACCCCCTAAGTCCATATTCGATAGCCGAGGGGAGATTGTGAATTTCCGTTCAGAGGGGAGTGGCACGAAATCTGCATTGAAACGAGGGTTAACTCCAAAGCCTGCCAACGGTTACAAGCACGTTACTTAGTTGGACGTCGAACAGCCAAGAAGCAATAAACGTACTCAGGGGAGCGAACAGATTTAAGCACCACGAGATGGAGGAACAGCCAGCATTTGACGACAGATGCCTTCCCCAGGATGCCGCCTTGCCGGGCGATGGGAGTCGCAGGGAACACCGGCCAGACGAATGAAAAAGAGAAGGGCAAGAACATGAATACGGCATATCTCAATTCGACACTTAGGCAACTGCGCGACCAGCAGGTCCGCTTTGCGCCTCGCGATAAAAAACTCGAGCAGGTCAACCGGGCCGAAAAGCTCTTGGCGGAGCTCGATCCCAAGCGGGACTACACCTACGAGTATCTTTGCTACCGCATCACCGACTATCGGCCCGAGGCTTCCCCCAAGCTGACGATGCGTGGGGAAGAGGCCCAGCACGACCTCCGCTTATTCGTCGAGGACGTGTCTGAATCGGCTGAAGTGCGCGCGGAAGAAGCGGGCGAGCAAGTCCACACCGTGGAAGAGCTCAGCAAAATGTTCAACGTCTCCACCAAGACGATCTCTCGTTGGCGGGAGCAGGGTCTGGTGAGCCGCCGCTTTATCTTTGACGGCCGCCGCAAGCGGGTCGGCTTTTTGCACAGCAGCGTCAACCGTTTTGTGAAGCAGAACAAACAGCGAGTCCAGCGCGGAACAGGATTCAGCCAGGTCTCCGATGAGGAAAAAGGGGACATGGTCGACCGGGCTCGGCGGATGGCTCAAGCCGGCGGTTGCCCCAGCGAAATTGCCCGTCGCGTCGCCCGGCATTTGAACCGGAGCGTGGAGACTGTCCGCTATACGTTGCGGCAATTCGACAAAGAAAACCCCACGCTGGCGGTCTTTCCGGACATGACCGGCGTCCTTACCGACGACGCCAAGCGGCGGATTTATCAGCAGTTTCGCCGCGGCGAATCGGTGGAAGTGCTGGCTCGGCGTCATTGCCGCACCCGGACCACGGTTTACCGCATCGTGAATGAATTGCGGGCCAGGCAGATTATGGAGCTGCCGCTAGACTTCATCCCCAATGACAGCTTCAGCAAGGCGAACATCGAGAAGAAGATTCTCTCGCCGATGCCGGTGGTTGCCGCCTCCACCAAGAAAACCCGCGGTCCGGCCGGACTGCCGCCGTACCTGGCTTCGCTCTATGAAGTGCCGCTGTTGACTCGTGAGCAGGAATATCACCTGTTCCGCAAATTCAACTACCTCAAGTTCAGGGCCGGCAAGATTCGGGCCAAGATCGACCCGGCTCAGGCCCGCACTGCGGACATGAACGAGATTGAGCGGCTTTACGAGGAAGCTGTTCAAGTGAAGAACCAGATTGTGCAGGCCAACCTGCGGCTGGTGGTTTCCATCGCCAAACGGCACATCAACGGTTCGGAGGATTTCTTCGGTCTGGTCAGCGACGGCAATATGTCGCTCATTCGGGCGGCCGAAAAGTTCGACTTCGCCCGCGGAAACAAGTTCAGCACTTATGCGAGCTGGGCGATTATGAAGAATTTTGCCCGGTCGATTCCCGAGGAGTTCAAGCAGCGGGACCGCTTCCGGGCCACCCCCGAAGAGCTGTTTACCGCTCACCAGGATGAGCGAACTGATCAAATCGGTCAGGAAGCCGCCCAGGCCCTCCGTGAGCGGCAGGTGGAGAAGATCCTCGCCAGCCTTGACGACCGGGAGAAACAGATCATCACCAGCCGCTTCGGCCTGGACCACACCGTGGAACCGCTAACACTGAAGGAAGTCGGCGGCGAAATGGGTGTAACCAAGGAGCGGATTCGCCAAATCGAATCCCGCGCCATGAACAAGCTCCGGCAGGCCGCGGCGGAAGAGCACATCGAGGTTCCGGAGTAATCCCATTTACCCCGTTTCCGTCGGTTTTTGTCTGAAAAAGAGGCCAAACGCTCAACGTCAAGTGCGGAATGTAAAGTTAGCCACTCGGCTTTCATGCGGGAAGCATTTGACACCGGGCATTTGGCCTCTTGGTTGTAAGTGAGGGTCATTTTCTGGCTCCCCTGAACCTCCCCGGCAATCGCCCCGTCTCTCCATCGGTCAGTGCCGCTTTTTTGGCCAGTCGCCTTGCGAAGAAGCCGTGAATCATTATATTTACTGGTTTTCCACGCGGCGCAAAAGAGAATGCATGCTCTGATGCCAGCGTAGCTCAATTGGTAGAG
>SXGT01472078.1_pt1 | contig 13672 bp, 9 predicted proteins | sample 3176221 | NCBI WGS metagenome assembly SXGT01 (sample SAMN11356862, study PRJNA531348) | freshwater metagenome | isolation source: freshwater sample F1-120 | place: China: Fuxian Lake, Yuxi | collected 2017-12-25 | reverse complement strand
CCTGCCGATCACCGAGTTCGTGGGCGGGCGAAAGCGCCGCGATTCCATCTTCACGAAGCTCCTGAGCAAGCGAGAGGCGCACGCCTCGGCCGTCTACGACAAGCAGCGCTTTCGGATCGTCACCCGATCCAAGGACGACATCCTCCCGGTCCTGCTCTACCTCACGCACAACCTGTTCGCGTTCAACTACGTGGTGCCGGGCGAGAGCATCAACACCGTCATCCACTTTCGCGACGACTGCGAGCGCCAGCCGCACCTCGCGCAGCTCGCGCGACGTCTCCAAGCGACGAACGAGCTCACATTCAGCGACAATCGCTTCAGCGCCGAGGATTACCGCATCATTCACTTCGTCGTCGATATCCCGGTGCGCGTCCCACAGCCGCTCTTGGATGCGGCGCCGCCCGAGGCCCGCGCGCTCGGCTCCGTCATCTTCGGCATGTGCGAGTTCCAGATCGTCGACCGCGAGACCGAAGAGGCGAACGAGAAGGGCGACGCGAGCCACGCGAGCTACAAGAAGCGCCAGCGCGAAGCCGTGATGCGACGGCTGGAGCTCGGCAGCACGGCAAAGGCACGCACGCGCCGCTCTCCGCGGTGACGGCTCGCCTCCGCGACCCGCCTCAGCGGCCCTCTCAGCGACCCGCCTCAGCGGCCCTCTCAGCGACTGAGCACGAACACGAGCGCGACGAGGAACGCGACGAGCGCCCCGATCCCGAGCGCTGCGCCGCGACGGAACGAGTCGACGTCGTAGGCCGTGGTCGCGCGACGGAGCTTCTCGAGCTCGCGCTCGGCCACGCTGCGCGCACGATCGAGCTCGGCGAACTCGGCCGCGCGATCGGCGCCCACGACAGCGCCGTGCTCGAGCACGAGCCGGCGAAGCGCTGCCTCGTACGCGTCGAGCTTCAGGAACTGTGCATGCTCGACCTCGGTCACGCGCGCCCTCTGCGTCGTGGTCGCCGCGCGGTCGAGGTGGCGCCGCTCGGAGTCGAGCCCCTTGCCTGCCCGATCGAGCTGGCGCAGCTTGCCCTCGACGAGGTCGACCGCCCGCTTCGCGTTGGCGACGCTCCCCTCGTGGCCCGCCACGGCCGCGGTCAGGCGCGCCCGGTCCGCTTCGAGCTCGGTGATGCGCCGAGCATGCTCCGGCGTCGCAAACTCCGAGGCCCCCGCCGCGGCTGCGGCAGCCTTGTGGACGCCGGTGAGATCGCGCTCCACCCGCGTGAGCGCGGCGCGGTTACCGGCGCGCTGCGCGGTGGCGTCCTCGAAGAGAACCTGCGCCTTTTTCCGCTCCGCGAGCACGCCCTCTCGGTCTCGCGCGCGCGAACGCTCGAGCTCCTCGAGCTTGCCGGCCCCGCTCGCGTAAGCCTGCTTCGCCGCGTCGAGGTCGATCGAGCGCATCGACACGACTTGTTCGGCCTCGTCGATTGGGCGCAACACGAGCTCGAGCCCCTCCGCACCTTCTGGTGGGGCCATCTGGCGCACCGCATCGACGATCCCGGCCATGCGCTGCTGCAAGTAACGGTGGTGGCGCCCGAACGCCTCCTGCTCGCGGGCGAGTTCCTTCTCGAGCTGCCGCATTCTCACGAACGTGCGCACGGCGTACGACACCGTGGCGGCGGTGGTCGACGGCGGCGGGCCGAAGGCCGCGAGAGCGCTCACCTCGAGCTCGTCCACCGAGGGCCCAGCCCCGGGCGTCTGCCCGACCGCGGCCGACGAGCCCAGCGTCCTGGCAGCGCTAAGGAGTCGCGGCGATGCGCCCGCTGCTGGTTTCTCGACGGCGGGCGCTCTCTCGTCGACCTCGAGGCCGAAGCCCGCAGTATCGCGGGCGTCGTCGTCGTCGAGCGCCGAGGGGCCAGTCGTGGGCGCCCGCTTCGACGCCGCAGCGTCGCGTGGCGGAGCATCGTCCATCGCGAGATCGATCCCGCTGAGTGCGTCGTCGGGCTCGTCGTCCTCGCCGACCGAAGCGGGCGCCGGCGCCTTCGGCCGACCCGCGCTCGCGCTTCGAGCAGGAGCCGGCGGGCGCATCGACTCGAGCTCGAGCTCGAACGGCGGGCTCGGTGGGTCGCGCGGTGGGCCGGGCACAGGCACTCTGGCTATTCTGCCGCGAAATGCGGCGCGTCGGCGCACCAATCTGAGGCGAACGGCCGTTGACATGCCCCATGCCGCGCAGCACGATGCGCCGGCCCTCGCGCACCCGGCACGAGCCGAAGCGCGCCCTTCGCAAGCCAAGCACCATGCGCCTCCTCCGGAACCAAATCCCGCCGCTCGCCAAGAAGATCGTGAAGGCGCTCATCGACGGTGGCGACATCGAAGCCGAGAGCCCGCGCGAGGTCGAACGCGATGTCGAGGCGGTGCTCGAGAGCTACTCGCGCGAGGTGGACGCCGTCCAGACGCACGCGCGCGAGATCGTGCAGCAGCGCGGTCTTCCGCAGGGGGAGTTCAGCCGCGCGCTGAAGCTCGCAGCCGACAAGGCGGGGATCAAGACGGGCGACGAGGCGCTCGACTTCGTGCTGGATCAGCTGACCGAGATGCTGATGCACTCGACCAACATCGACGAGGTGTTCGCCGCGGATCACGATCTCCGGCGGCGCATGCGCCCGTTCATCATGGGCGCGGCCGAGGTCGACAAGGACGTCGATCTCGAGGTGCGCAGCAAGCTGAAGCACATGCAAGAAGGATCCCGCACCTGGGAGATCGAGTACGGGCGCATGATGGAAGAGATCCGGCGCCGCAAGGGGGTCTAGCGTGCCCGGCGCGGACAGCTTTCTCACGCTGATCGTGTCCTCGCCCTCGGGGGCCGGCAAGACGACGCTCTGCGCCAGACTCCGCGCGCGCGTGCCCGATCTGCGCTTCAGCGTCTCGCACACGACGCGCAAGCCGCGGCCGACCGAGGTCGATGGCCGCGAGTACCACTTCGTCGACGACGCGACGTTCGCAAGCATGGTAGCGGGCGGGCGCTTCGCCGAGTGGGCCGAGGTCCACGGGCGCTCGTACGGCACCGCGCACTCCGAGGTGGAGCTCGCCCGCGGGGTCGCGCAAGGCGTCCTCTTCGACATCGATTTTCAGGGGGCGCGCCAGATCAAGGCCCGCGTTCCCGACGCGGTCGGCGTGTTCATCCTGCCCCCGTCCGTCGGCGAGCTCGAGCGCCGCCTGCGCGGTCGCGGCACCGAAGACGAGGTGACGACGCGGCGACGGCTCGCCAACGCGAAGCGCGAAATCGCGCACTATGGCCTCTTCGACTACGTCGTCGTCAACGACGATCTGGAGCGCGCCGAGGAGCGGCTCGTGTCGATCGTGATCGCGGAGCGGTGCCGACGCGCGCGACATGCCGAGCGCTGCGAGGCGTTGCTCAGCGAGGCGCGCGAGGCCCTGCTCGATGCCCCCGACGACGACGCGCAGCGCCTGCCACGCTTGGGCTGACGCGGACGGCCATCGCACCTCGAGGACGACATGACGACGACGCAGGGTCCGAACACGACGAAGCTCGCGGTCATCGGCGGCAGCGGCCTCTACGAGGTGCCGGGAGTCGCCGAGCTCGAGCGCGTGCACGTGATGACGCCCTACGGCGACCCGAGCGACGCCATCGTCCGCGCGCGCCTCGAGGGCGGCGGTGGAGCCGAGCTCTTGTTCCTCCCGCGCCACGGCCGCGGCCATCGCACACCGCCGCACGCGATCAACTACCGCGCGAACATTTGCGCGCTGAAGAAGCTCGGCGCGACCGCGATCTTGTCGATCAGCGCCACCGGCTCGTTGAAGGAGTCGATCGAGCCGGGGGATCTCGTCGTCATCGATCAGTTCATTGACCTCACGAAGCGGCGCGTCTCCTCTTTCTTCGAGCGCGTGGCGGCGCACGTAGCGTTCGCCGATCCGGTCTGCCCCCGGCTAGCGTCCGCGGTTCACGCGGCTGCCACGGCCGTAGCGCAGGAAGCGAGCGCGAGCGGCAGGCCGTTTCGTGTGCACCAGGGCGGCACGTACGTCTGCATGGAGGGTCCGCAATTTTCCACGCGCGCCGAGAGCCTCATCTACCGAAGCTGGCAGGCTTCGCTCATCGGCATGACCTGCATGCCCGAGGCCAAGCTCGCGCTGGAAGCCGAGCTGCCCTACGCGACGCTGGGCCTCGCCACCGACTACGACTGCTGGCACGCGAGCGAAGAGGCCGTCGACGTGACCGCGGTCGTCGCGCGCATGCACACCATGGCCGAGCACGCCCACGGCGTCGTGCGAGCGCTCGCGGCCAGCATGCCCGACCTCTCGGAGAGCCTGGCTCAGAGCGCGCTGCGCGGCGCGATCATGACGAGCGCGGGCGCGATCGATGCCGCGGCCAAGGCCGAGCTCGCCTGGCTGCTCGAGCCGGGGTCGTGAGTCTCCCCTCGACGCGACATGCCCTGCCCCCGCCGTGGCCATTTGGGCCTCGCTTCGACCGACACTTGGCACTAAGGGACACCCCGTGAGCACGAAGTCGATCTTGATCGTCGGCTCGATGGCGTTCGACGACCTCGAGTTTCCGGTGCCCGTCGCGAGCGCATCGGGCGAGCCGCGCACGGTGTTCGAGGACGTCATCGGCGGCTCGGCCACCTACGCCTCGCTGAGCGCGTCGGCGTTTGCGCCAGTGCGCGTCGTGGCTGTGGTCGGCCGCGACTTCCCCGAGCCGATGCTCGAGGCGATGCGCGCTCGCAAGATCTGCACGGACGGCATCGAGCGAGCCGACGGGCTGTCGTTTCGGTGGCGCGGCCGCTACCACGAAGATCTCGTGGGGCGCACGTCGCTCGACACGCAGCTCAACGTATTTCAGGATTTTCGCCCGCGCCTGCCCGACGCCTACACGAGCTCGCCGCTCGTCCTGCTCGGGAACATCCACCCGGCGCTGCAGCTCGAGGTGCTCGAGCAGCTGAGCCGCGGGAGCAGCGGCGGCCCCGAGCTGTGTGTCGCCGACACGATGAACTTCTGGATCACCGGCGAAGACGCGCTGCTCGCGAAGCTCTTGCGACGCATCGATCTGTTGATCATCAACGACGAAGAGGCGCGGCTCCTCAGCGGCATCCACAACCTCGCGCGCGCGGCGAAGGACATCCTCGCCCGCGGGCCGAAGCGGCTCGTGATCAAGCGCGGGGAGCACGGCTCGCTCTACTTCGACGACGACGGCGTGTTCGCGGCGCCGGCGCTCTTGCTCGACCACGTCGTGGATCCGACCGGCGCGGGCGACTCGTTCGCTGGCGGCGTGCTCGGCTTCCTCGCGGAGCACGGGCGCTACGACCACGGGAGCATGCGGCGCGCGCTCGTGCACGGCACCGCGACCGCGTCGTTCTGCGTCGAGGCGGTCGGCACCGGCGGTATTCAACAGCTGGCTCGCGCCGACGTGAAGACGCGCGTCGAGCGGATCCGGACCCTCTTGCACGTTGGAGACGAGTGACATGAAACGATCCTTGGCTTCTTTCGCTACGCGGCTCGCGCTGTTCTCGGCGCTTCCCCTCGGCCTCTGCGCGCTCGCCGTGGCAGGCGCCTCGTGCGGCGGCGACGAGACCACGGGCGCGACGGGCAGCACCGGCTCCGGCAGCTGCGCGCCGAAAGATCCCGCGTGCCCCGCGCTCGCCGTGGAGAGCGAGTGCCTCGCGCTCGTCGACAACTCCGGCAAGGACAAGTTCGCGCTGCGGCTCTCCCAGCTGTCGATCACGAAGCCTGTGGCGCTGACCACGACGACGGTGCAAAAGATCGTCTCCGACGGCGTCAACATCAACCTGCCCGCGTGCACCGTGCCGGGCATGGGGACGTTCTCCCTGTTGACCGAGTTCGATCTCGCCGCGGGCACGCTGCGCACGGGGGGCTCGCTGCCCGAGACCGATCCCGCGAAGGGCTACTGCTTCGAGTACGACGCGGCGAACGGCGTCGAGCCCGTCACCGCCAAGCTGAACGTGGACGCGGATCTTCGCTTCGCGACCGACGTCATCCCGAAGATCGTCGTGCCGATCTACCTCGATCTCGCGGCATCGAGCGCGGTCTACCTGCCGCTGCGCGACGCCGTCCTCTCCGACGGCCAAATCAGCCAAGATCACAACTGCATCGGCAAGTTCAACGCCGACGGCCTCGAGCCGGTGAACAACTGCCTGCCCGACCCCGACGCGGGCATCGACTTCTTCGTCAACGGCGGAAAGCTCGACGGCTACATCACGCTCGAAGAGGCCGATGCCGTCACCGTGGATCTGCTCTCGCAGTCCTTGTGCGTGCTGCTGAGCGGCGATCCCAAGACCTACGGCGACGGGCAGAAGCCGAGCAAGTGCAAGCGCGACGGCGCAGGCAAGATCACCCTCGAGGGCGACTGGTGCTCGACCACGAACAGCGAGGGCGGCTGCAAGGATGCCTTCCGCTTGACCGCTGAGCTCGCCGCCAGCGCGGCGATGCTGCGCAGCGACTGTGCGGGCCTCGAGGGTACCGGCGGCGCCGGCGGCGGCGGCTGACCTCCTCGGATCCGGGGCGGATTCGAGGTCCTCGCCCGATCCGGGGCGAGCGAATTTGTCGGCGCAATTCGGACGCGGGGGACTAGCCGCGCCCGACAACTCCCTCTACGATTTCCCGACTCGCGTGCCGCTCCGTCGGCGCGCGCCGCAGAGGAGAGCTCGCATGCTTCGCTTGGCAAAACAGGTCCTCGTCGCCGTCCTTTTCATCATCGCGGCCGGCTGCGGCGGCGGCGGTTGCTCGAGCGGCTGCTCGTGCGCGGCGATCACTCCGCTCGCGAACGGATTCCCGACGGCGCAGCGCATCGAGAACGCCGCGAGCGTCCGGCTCACCGACACGGGGCTCGACTTTCTCGAGCAGAACCTCGGCACCCTCGCGGGCCAGCTCCTCGGCGGCGGCGGCGACGGCGGCGTCTTGCCCTTTGAAATCGGTACGCAGAGCGGCAGCTTCGGCCCGCTCAAGTACGAGGTCTGCAAGGACGGCCCGAAGCCCGACGCCAACCCGCCCGAGTGCGTGGCCGAGATCGACCTCGGCAACGCGAAGCTCGCGCTCGCGCCGGCAGCGCCGCACAACCTGAAGATCACCGGGCCGATGCCGATTCGCCTCCGCAACCTCCCGCTCTTCATCCAGTATTTTTGCGTGCCGCTCCTCGGCTGCGTCGAGAGCAACCTCGCGCTCACGCTCACCGGAAACGACGGCTGCCCAGGCGGCGACCAGCCCTTCGCGAACATCGACCTCGACGTGAACGTGTCGATCGAGATCGACACCGACCCGAGCCACGCCCGCCATGGCTACAGCCGCGTCAAGGTGGATGTCGGCCTCGACGAGAGTAAATTGCTCGACTCGCTCAGGGTCTGCGGCAACTTCGATGCCGCGATTCTCGGCTTCATCCTCGATCTCGCCGGCGACCTCATCGTCGGGCCGCTCATCGACACGCTCAAGGGCCAGATCGACGAGCAGCTCTGCCAGAAGGCGAACCCCGAGCTCAACCCCACCTGCCCCGCCGGCACGCAGGACGTCGATGGCACTTGCCGCTACGGCACCGACAGCGGCGCCGAGTGCGCGTCCATCTTGCTCGGCACCGAAGGCAACGTGGATCTCGGCGCGTCGCTCGCCGGCATCAGCCCCGGGGCGCGCGCCGCGTTCGATTTCTTGCTGGCGGCGGGCGGCCACAGCGAGCGCGACGACATGAGCGGCTTCGCGTGGGGCGATCTCAACCCCGTCAACAACGGCGCGACGCTCGGGCTCTACGGCGGCAGCGAGGCGACGCCGGTGTCGAAATGCGTGCCCTTCGCGCAGCTCGAGCTGCCGACGGGGGTGCCCATCCCCGACGAGCTCACCTCGAACTCGGTGCCCGACTGGCCGATGGAGCTCGCGGGGCCGCACTTCGGGCTCGCGCTCTCGGAGCGGTACGCGAACTACCTGCTCGCGCAGATCTACAACAGCGGCGGCCTGTGCCTCGGCATCACCGCCGACGCGCTCGGCGACAGCGTACCCCTCAGCACATCGATCATCGCCCTCGGCCTCGGCGCCAACTCCATGAACGAGCTCGGCCGCCAGAAGCAGCCGACGTCGCTCGCGTTCCTCCTGCGCCCGCAGCACGCGCCGACCATCGAGTTCGGCAACGGCACCGACATCGAGAAGGATCCCAGCCTTCGCATCGGCCTCGTGGGCGTGGCGATCGACTTCTACGTCTGGTCGCTCGACCGCTACGTGCGCGCGTTCTCCGTGAACATGGACATCGACGTGCCGGCGAACCTGGTCGTGACCCCCGAGGGCCTTCAGCCCGTCATCAAGAAGCTCGGGATCTCGAACACCACGCTCACGAACGCGACCTTGCTGCGCGAAGATCCCGCGAAGGTGGCGAGCGCGCTCGAAGGCCTCGTCGGCGATATGGTGGGCGGACTGCTGGGCGGCGCCATCAGCCCGATCGATCTCAACTCCTCGCTCGCGACGACGGGTCTCACGCTCGACATCCCCGAGTCCGTCGACGGCAAGGGCTCGCCTGGGCTCCGCAAGCTGACGAAGGGCAGCGACGACTTCCTCGGGATCTTCGCGACCCTCGGGCTCGCGAGCGCCGCGCCGATGATGCAGTCCGAGACCAAGGCGAGCGTGCACTCGCTCGACGTCGACAGCGAGGGCCTGCGGATCGCGACCATCACGCCGCACAACGGGCCGCGGGCGACGCTCGAGCTCGGCTCGTCGCTCGACGACGGCAGTCGCTCGGTCGAGTGGCAGTACAAGATCGATCGCGGTCCATGGCGCCCGTTCGTGCGCACGCGCCGACTCGTCATCGAAGAGCCGACCCTCAGAAACCAGGGCAAGCACCGCGTCTACGTCCGCTCACGCGTCGTGGGCGAGCCGATGTCCCTCGATCCGGAGCCCGAGGAGCTCGAGCTCATCGTCGACGACATGGCCCCGGAGGTGCGCGTGAGCGAGCCCGAAGACGGCCGCGTGCGCGTCGATGCCGCCGACTTCGTCAGCAGGACGGACCGCGTGCAGGTGCGCGTGCGGTTCGGCGATGGCACCGACGCGAGCGACGGGAGCTTCGGCCCATGGTCCGAGTGGATGGCGTCGAGCGAGCTTGCGGCGTTCGACTCGGGCAACGCGACGCTCGTCGGCATCGAGGCCAAGGACGAAGCCGAGAACGTCGCGCAGGTGACACACGCCCTCATTCGTGGCGACAGCGCCGCCGCGGGCTGCCAGTGCAGCGTCGAGCAGCCAAAGGGCAGCGCGGGCGGACTCGCGCTCGGGCTCGGCTCGCTCCTGTTCGCCTCCCTCTTCGGACTGCGCCGCGGTGCCCGCCCGAAGTCGAGGCGCCCCATCGCTCAGGCGAACGTCACGCAGAGACCTCGCCGCGCGGGTGCGAAGTCGGGGGGCCGCCTGGCCACGCTCGCGGCATCCTCGCTGTTCGTGCTCGCGGCGGGCAGCGTGCCCGGCTGCTCCTGCAGCGAGGAGGTGAGCATCCCGAACGACTGCCGCCACCGCGGCGACTGCCTCGTCGTCACGCCCGGACTCGTCGGCGCCTACACCTCGGCGGCGGTCTCGGATGCGGGCGACATCTGGGTCGCGGGCTACCTCGAGGCGAACTGGGATCCGAACGTCAACCTGAGCTTCGGGGATCTCGTCGTCGGCAAGGTCGATGGCGATCGCGTCGAGTGGAAGGTCGTCGATGGCACCGATCCCGAAGAGGTCGTCGACGCGCAGTCGTACGATGTGCAGGGCTTCCGTGAGGGCAAGACCGAGTCCGGCGACGACGTCGGCATGTGGACCTCGATCGCGATCGGCGCCGATGGGCAGCCGGCGGTCGCGTACTACGACGCCTCGAACCACGCGCTGAAATTTGCGGCGGCATCGGGCCAAGGATGGCGCGTGACCACGGTCGTCGCGGGCACCGGCGGCGCCGACCACGGGCGCTACGCCAAGCTCCACCTGCTCGGCGGCAAGCCGACCATCGCCTACCACTTCATCGAGCGCCAAGGCGGCAAGGTCGCGAGCGGCGTTCGCGTCGCGGTCGGCGCCGACGCAGCGGGCTCGAGTTTCTCGATCGAGGATGTCGTGGTCGACGCCACGACGCCTTGCACCGCCGAGCTCTGCGAGTCGGGGACGGCGTGCCTCACGGATGGGACCTGCGTGAAAAAATCGGGCGATTGTGCCGATGAGTGCCCGTCGGGCGAGGCCTGCGTAGTCGACGGTGGCTCTGGGGCCTGCAAGGCGGCGAAAGCGGCCGGCGCCACGATCACCTACCCCGCCGAGGTCGGGCTCTACGTCTCGTCGGCGCCGCGGCCGGACGGGTCGCTCGCGATCGCCTACTACGATCGGGTGCACGGCAACCTCGCCGTGGCCACCAAGACCGGCAGCGCATGGTCGAGCGCGATCGTCGACGGACAAGACGCGCAGGGCAACGACACTGGCGACAAGGGGATCGCTGCGTCGCTCGCGATCGACGAGGGCGGCAATTTCCACATCGGCTACGTCGATGGGCTCGCCGAGACGCTGAGCTACGCGTTCATGGCGGGAGGCGCCGGCGCGCCCACGCTCGAGGTCGTCGACGATGGCCTCGGTGACGGCGACGGGCACCACATCGTCGGCGACGACGCCCACGTCTTGGTGACGCAGAGCGGCGTCGTGCGCATGAGCTACCAGGACGCGACGGCGGGCACCCTCAAGGTCGCGGTCGGCGAGCCGAGCGGCAACGCGCACACCTGGACGAGCTCGGCGGCCGCGCAAGAGGGCTTTGCGGGCTTCTTCACGCGGCAGCTCGTGCACCAAGGCGCGCTGAAGGTCGTCAACTGGTGGCGCGTCGCGGGCCCGCTGCCGGTGGGCGACGTGGCGATCGTGACGTCGCCCGACCCGAGTTCGGGCCCACAATAAGCCCGCTGAATCTGAGCTTCGCGCGGAGCTTCGGGCCCACGCCCGAGCCGCGCCGCATCAGGCAGCGACGTGCTCGACGTCGAGGGTCGCGGTCGACGCGCCGAACACCGTCTTGCGCTCTTCGGCGACGACCGCGAGCAGCTCGGCTTGGGTCGCGACGCCGCTCTCGAGGAGCCCGCGCATGTAGCCGTCGACGTAGCCATGAGCGCGCGACATGCGCGGGTGCGCGGCTCCCGTCGAGCGTGCGACGAACACGTCGTGAAGCAACTTCTTGAGCTCGGCCAACATCACCGACTTCGACGTCATGGATCTCCTCCGAAGAGGTGCGGCTGCCGCACCCGAACGCGCGTGAGCGAAGTGCGCACGACGCGTCATCGACGTCGCCATCGCTACCGAATGAGCCGCGCGCGGGCCAAATTGTTCGCGCGAGCTGCGAGGTGGTTCGCGCCAGCTTTGAGGTGTCACGCCTTCGCGACGAGCTCGCGCATGACCTGGTCCGCCGCGCGCGCATCACGCGCCACGAGCGCGTAGCTCTTGCCCTTGCGCGGTACGAGCACGATGCGATGCTTGCCGTGTCGCTGCCCGAGGCGCGCGAGCAAGAGATCCAGCGCGAGCCCCACGGCGAACACCGCCGCCCCGACCGCGATGAGCGACGGCGAGCCGACGCGCCCGCCATCGAGCATGAGCGTCGAGCCGACGTAGGTCCCGAGACCGAGCGCGATCATGCCGACGTAGAGGGCGAGCCGCGGGTAGCTCACCTCGCGCACGGCGCGCGCGAGGTTGTCGAACGGGATGAGCACCTCGCGGGACCGCACGGTGCGCCCGAACAGCTCGAGCTTCTCTACGATGGCGATCCCGCTGGCCGCGACGACGAGCTCGCCTTCGTTCCGGCGGCGCATGAAAATCCCGGGGAAAGCGCGTAAAACTGCGCGAACCAGGAGCAACCCCGTCAGCGCCTCGAGCAAGAGCCGCGCGGCACCGAGCGGAGCTGGGACCCACACGCCAGCGACGCGGGCGCTCGGCTGACGCCCTCCACTGCGCGAGCCACGACTTGCCGGGCCGTTCGGCGCGGCGTCTCCGCTAGCGGCGGAGCCTTCGCCGTCGCTCCGAACCCGGGCCAGAGTGAGCTCGGCGCCAACGCCGCGCAGCGTCGGGTCCGAGAGGTCTTCGACCAGCCCGGCGAGCACGGCCGCGCCCGCGCTTCCGAGCTTCCTGAGCGCAGCGATCGCATAGAGCGCCTCACCGCGGCCGCTCTTCGCGAGGCACGCATCGCGCGCGCGCACGAGGTCCGCCAGGGCCGCGCCGAGCGCCTCGACGTCAGCGCCGTCGGCTCCCTCCACGTGAGCGAGCACGTCGAGCGGCGTGTTCGCGCCCAGCCAAACCAGCGCCGCTGCGATCGGGGTCGCACGATCTTGCAGCGTGCCGTCCTCGCTCGCGAGCCCCAACGCCGCGAGCCGCGAGACGACCCTCGCCTCGTCGTGAGTGAGCGCGCTCTCCCCGGCGGAAGTTTTTCGCGCGAGGGCTGCGAACACGTCGACGCCGGCGACGTCGCCCTCGCCCTCGCCGAGCCCGTGCTCTCGGAGCAGCTCGTCGAGGCCGTCGCCGAAGCGCTTGCGCCGCTCGTCCGCCGCGGTCTTCGCGAGCGTCCAGGCAACGTTCGCGAGCTCTCCGCGCCGCGGATGCTCCAGAAGGGCCTCTTTCGCGTCGCCGTCCACGCGCCGTCGCGTCTCCCCCAGGCAGACGCGGCGGTCAAGCGTCATCTCTGCGTCGGGCCTGCCTTCGAGGCGATCTCTTGCCAGGCCCCGATGAAGCTCATGATGCGGCGCATCTCGACCAGCGTCGCGTCGGCGTGCGCCCGGATCGTGCGACCCTGGCGCGTGTACGTGGGGCGCGCGAAGAGCGGTGGCAGGCCGAGCAGCGACGCGCCGGGCAAGGGGTTCGGCCTCAGCTCCTCGACCGCCGTCGCGAGGTCCCGGAGGGCCCGCTCGGCGCCCTCGGGGGTCGCGTCCTCGGCCTCGACGTCGAGCGAGAACTTGTCGCCGAGCGGCGTCAGGCGAAGGCGAACCCAGGCGATCGATTTCGGAAATTTCATTCCGGTGTTCATGACGCCCCGCCATGGGGTCGCGATGTGCATCACGATGAGGTCCTGGCCCGACTTCTTGAAGCCCTGCATGTCACGCACCCGCGCGAGCTCCGCCTTCGCCGCCGCCGGCAGCACGACGAGGAGACGCTCGTCCGGGTTGATCGCGGCGACGTGCGCGCCGTTCGGTCCGAACGTAGCCGTCGGGAGCGGAGAGCCTTTCTGCCACTTCCCACGCGGCCGGCTCTTCCTCATCGCAGCGTCGAGCGCGGCACGAACCTTCGCCGTCGCGACGTTGTACTCGACCACCGCGACGACGACACTCGCGCTCTTCATGTGCGGCCCGCTGATCAGCACGTGATCGAAGTCACGCACCGGATCGAGGGTCGTGCCGCCGATCAGCTCCTTCCATTGCGGCAGCATGGCGAGCAGCTCGCCGAACAGCGGCCCGAGCGCGTGCCGTCGCGCGACATCGCTGGCGATGTACACGCGCACGTTCGGGTGCTTCGCCTCGATCGAAGACGCGGCTCCGGCGACGCGCCGCGGATCGTCGACGGGGACCGGACCGGGCGGCGTCGCTGGGGCGGCACTCGGCTCCGCGGACGCGACCAGGGGAGGAGTCGCGGACGGCGCTGAGCTCGCCGTCGGCGCGGCGCTCACGCTCGGTGCAGGACGAGCGCTCGGGTCCGCGGACGCGCTAGCCAGCGGCGCACCGGTGGCCCGTGGCGGCGCGCTCGCCGAGGTCGCGGCGCTCGCGGTCGGCGGCGGCTCGGG
>SXGT01125595.1_pt1 | contig 13672 bp, 6 predicted proteins | sample 3176221 | NCBI WGS metagenome assembly SXGT01 (sample SAMN11356862, study PRJNA531348) | freshwater metagenome | isolation source: freshwater sample F1-120 | place: China: Fuxian Lake, Yuxi | collected 2017-12-25 | reverse complement strand
GCAACTTCAGGGACAATGCGAGCGCACAGGTGCACACAGCGCCAGAGGCCAGCGCCAGCTCGGTAACTACAGCGCAGCCCGACTCCACTGGCGACCGGACTGGCATCCCATCGCTTCGTGGTTATGAATACACCCTCTAACAACATGAACATCACGCCGCCGTCGACGACCGGATACCAAGCGTTTTCGTTGTCGAATCAGACGTTGGCGACCAACAAGAACGTCACTGCGGTGCTGGGTTTAGCGGGCTCGACCGACTCGGACGGCGACGGCGTGCCCAACGACAGCGACAACTGTGCCGGCATCGCCAACGCCAACCAGACCGACAGCGACGGCGACGGCCTCGGCGACGTGTGCGATGCCTGCCCGGCGATTCCCATTTCGCAGACCTGCCTCAACGGCGACGTATGCATGGGCGAGGGTCAAGTTGCTTGCACCGACGCGGTCACCATTTCGGTGTGCACCGGCGGCACGCTGGTAGCGCAGACGACCTGCAACGCCCCCGCCGACGCCTGCCATCAGGCGGGATCGTGCAGCGCCGGCGCCTGCGTGCAAAACGTCAAGGCCAATGGCACCGTGTGCTCGGACGGCGATGCGTGCACCACCGGCGACAAGTGCATGAGCGGTTCCTGTCAGGCCGGCACACCAGTGACGTGCGCGGGCGATCAGTGTCACGATGCCGGCACCTGCAATCCGAGCACCGGCGCGTGCGACAACGCCGCCAAGGCCAATGGTACCGCGTGCAACGACGGCAGCGCCTGTACCCAGAGCGACACCTGCCAGAACGGCAGCTGCAATGGCGCCAATCCGGTGGTGTGCTCCGCAAGCGACCAATGCCACGTCGCCGGCACCTGCAACCCGACCAGCGGTGCGTGCAGTAATCCGGTCAAGCCGCAGGGCAGCAGCTGCAACGACGGCAGCGCCTGCACCCAGAGCGACACCTGCCAGGCCGGCAACTGCACCGGCGCCAATCCGGTCGTATGCGCAGCGGGCGACCAATGCCACGGCGCAGGCCAGTGCGATGCCGCAACGGGCGCGTGCAGCAATCCGGCGCTCGCCGACGGCACGACCTGCAACGACGGCGACGCGTGCAGCCAAACCGATACCTGCCAGGCTGGCAGCTGCACCGGCGCCGACCCGGTGGTCTGTGCGGCCAGCGACCAATGCCACGATGCGGGCAGCTGCGATGCCAGCACTGGCGCATGCACCAACCCGGCCAAGGCCGATGGCAGCGCCTGCGGCGATGGCGACGCTTGCACCCAAAGCGACACCTGCCAGGCGGGCAGTTGCGTCGGCAGCAGCCCGGTTGAGTGCTCCGCCAGCGACCAGTGCCATGTTGCGGGCACTTGTGACCCGGCGACGGGCGCATGCTCCAATCCCGCCGCCAGTGACGGATCGGCCTGCAGCGACAGCGATGCCTGCACCCAGAGCGACACCTGCCAGGCCGGCAGCTGCGTGGGCGCCAATCCGGTGCAGTGCACCGCCAGCGACCAGTGCCACACGGCCGGCAGCTGCGATCCCGCGACCGGCGCCTGTAGCAATCCTGCCGCCAGCGATGGTAGTGCGTGCGACGACAGCGATGCGTGCACGCAGTTCGACGCCTGCGAGGCCGGCGCGTGCGTCGGCGGCAACCCGGTGGTGTGCAAGGCCAAGGACCAGTGCCATGTCGCCGGCGTGTGCGACGTTTCGACCGGCGCGTGCGACAATCCCGCCAAAGCGGACGGCGCAAGCTGCGATGACGGCAATGGTTGCACGCTGTCCGACGCTTGCCAGGCGGGCAGCTGCGGCGGGACGCCTATGCAGTGCACGGCCCAGGACCAGTGCCACGGCGTGGGCGAGTGCCAGGTGGCCGCTGGGGTCAAATGCGTGCAGCCAACGATCGTCAATGAGCACGGCAAGGCCTTGATGGCAAACGGCGACATGTGCACCGTAGGCGGCGGCAACTATGCGATTGGCAGCACGACCGGCACGTACGTCGGCAATAGCGGCGACATCTGCAACGTCGCCACTGCGTTCGACTGCGATGACTCGACTGTGTTTCCGACCGGCGGCGCGCTGGCGGTGACGATGCAGGTGCCTGGCGGCACGGCAATCAAGGGCCTGCAGCTCACGTTGGTCGATTCGGGTGTCAATCAGGCTACGGCATTCAAGTTCACGGGCGTTTCGGTCGGAGCCGGTGGCACGGTAAGCACGACGGCGTCAGGCAACTACGCCGTCAAGGGCGGCAAGTTCGTCTCGAACAGCGGCGGCAAGTGGACCTTCGAGTTCCCCATTTCGGGCGGAGCCACCATCGACTCGGGCAACCTCATCGGCATGACCGTCCACGGCACGCACAAGATCGCCGACATCCGCTTGCTGACTGCTGCCGGCGCCATGGGCGCGTGCACCAATCCGCCTTTGGCCGATGGCACCGCCTGCAGCGACGGCAGTGCCTGCAGCCAGGCCGACACTTGCCAGACCGGCGCCTGCACGGGCGGCGCGCCACCGAACTGCGACGACAACAACGTGTGCACCGCCGATACGTGCAACCCCGCCAGCGGCTGCGCCAACACGCTAATCGACGCCGACGGTGACGGCGTGGGCGACTGCACCGACAATTGTGTCAACAACGCCAACGCCAATCAGCTGGACGTGGACGGCGATGGCCTCGGCGACGCGTGCGATGCGTGCACCTACGACGCCAACAACGACAGCGACGGAGATGGCGTTTGCGGGTCCACAACCGCATGTACCGCAACGGGCGAAGTAACGCTTGCCAACAACGCCGGCGTCGGCGATGCGCTGACCTGCATCTACACCACGCCGCAGTATTTCCAGTCGTTCAAGGCGACCAGCAACACGATCGGCGGGGCTGCGGTGCTCATTTCCAACGCCTACTACAGCCGTGACGCCGACATCACGCTCGCAATCTACGATGGCGCGCATTCAGCCGGAGGCGTCAAGCTCGCTCAGGGTACGGCGAAATCGGCCGCAGGCCAGTGGCTGACAGTCAACTTTGCGCCGATCACAGTCGTGCCGGGCAAGACGTACGGCTTGGTCTGGACGTCGAGCAGCGCCAACTGCGTGTTCACCGCGTTCTCTGTCAACAACGCGTACACCGGCGGCGGCATCGTCAACGCCGACACGTCGCCGTGGCCGGACTATTACGACGCCGGCTTCAAGATTTATGGCGCCGGCTGCGTCGCACCGGACAACTGCCCGACCACCGCCAACGCCGACCAGGCCAACAGCGATTCGGACGGCTTGGGCGACGCCTGCGACAACTGCCCGACGGTCAGCAACTGCGATAGCCAGGCGACTGGCACGCCGTTCGTCGCCGGCAGCAACGAGGTCATCGTCGAGGTACAGAACCTTAACGGCGGTGACCAGGGCTGCTTTGGCATGCGCATGGACGTCGACGTCGATGGCCAGACGGTCACGGTGGGCTCCAACAGCCAGTGGAAGGCGAGCACGACCATCACCAGCGGCACTACCGCCTGCGGCCAGAACACGCTGCAACCCAGCGCGGGCGCACCGGCCGCCGGCACCTTTACCAACGGCGTTAGCATGGGCGGCTCGGGCGTGTGCAATGGCTTTGCCAGTGCGTGGGGCGTGCAAGCGATTGGTTCGGGCAGCTCGATTCGCTACTATCGCACTACCTTCACGTTGCCGGCTTTTGGCGCCGCCAAGGCCATCGTGCGGGTCGGCGTCGACAATGCCGCGGTGGTGCGCATCAACGGCAAGGTCGTGGCGATCGAAGACGACTGCGACGGCAGCAACTGGAACGCAACGACGCCTCCGCGTGTCGACATCGCCGCCAACGGCGGCCTGACGCTGGTCAACCACTTCGACGGACCCGCCGCTGGCCCCTGCCAAACCGACACCGATGGGGACGGCAAGGGCGATGCCTGCGAGTGCTTGGGCGTGACCTGCACGGCCCAAGACCAATGCCACGTCGCCGGCCAATGCCAGTCGACCACCGGCGCCTGTACCAACCCGAACAAGGCCGATAACACGCCGTGCAGTGGCAGCTTCTGCAACGACAGCGGCAACGCCAATGGCGGCGGGTCGTGCTCGGCGTCGAAGAACACCTGCCAGGCCGGTGCGTGCACCGCGGCGCTTTCGAGCGGTCAGGACACTTGCGGCGGCGATGCGGCCAACCCCAAGGTCACGACCTGGTCCTGTCAGGGCGGCGACACCTGCGTGAGCGCCGTTACGGGTCAGGGCAGCGACAGCTGCGCCGACAGCGGCAATGGCAACGGCGGTGGCTCCTGTGCTGCCACCGACTGGACCTGCAGCAATGGCGTCCTGTCTTCAAGCGCCAACAGCGGCAAGGACACCTGCGGTGGCGATGCCGCCAATCCCAATGTCACCACCTGGACTTGCCAGAACAACAACTTGTGCGTCAGCGCCGTCAGCGGTCAGGGTAGCGACAGTTGCACGGACGACGGCGATGCCAATGGCGGTGGCTCGTGTGCCGCCACCGACTGGACCTGCGGCAACGACGGCAACGGCAACGGCGTCTTGGCGAGCAGCAGCAACAACGGCAGCGACACCTGCGGCGGCGACGCCGCCAATCCCAACGTCACCACATGGAGTTGCCAGAACAACAACTTGTGCGTGAGCGCCGTCACCGGTCAGGGCAGCGACACCTGCAGCGACAGCGGCAACGCCAATGGCGGTGGCAGCTGCGCCGCGACCGATTGGACCTGTAGCAACGGCGTGCTGTCGAGCAGCGGCAACAGTGGTAGCGACACCTGTGGCGGCGACGCGGCCAACCCCAATGTCACCACCTGGACTTGCCAGAGCAACAACCTGTGCGTGAGCGCGGTCAGCGCAAGCGGCAGCGACACCTGCGAGGACAGCGGCAACGAGCTGGGCGGCGGCTCTTGTTCCGCCACTGACTGGACTTGTGCCAACGATGGCAACGGCAATGGTGTGCTCGCGACCAGCAGCAACAACGGCACAGATACCTGCGGCGGCACGGTCGACGCGCCGACGGTCACGACCTACGCTTGTGAGAACAATAACTTCTGCGCAAGTGGCGTGACCGCCAAACAAGATGGCTGCAGCGACAGCGGCAGTGCATCGGGCGGCGGCGTCTGTGGCGCGACCAACTGGAGCTGCGCGGGCGGCTTGCTCGGCAACGTGTCGACCAGCGGCACTGATACCTGCGGCGACGGTTCGGCGAGCCAGACCAACTACTTCGTGTGTGCGAGCAGCGACGGCGGCGACAACGACACCTGCGTCGCGGTGCCGGACACAACGGCGCCGGCGCTCAACCAACCCGCGGATATCCTGGTCGATCTGCAAAGCCCGTATGGCAGCAATGTCGCGGTGTCGGCCACTGCGGGCGATGTGTGCGACAACGCGGTCAGCTTTGTGTGGAGCGAAGGCAGCACGATCCTGTCAACCAGCGCCAACTTCAGCGCGCTGTTCACGCTCGGCGTGCACAAGCTGACGGTGGTGGCCAAGGACGACGCGGGCAACGCTGCAGCGGCGTTCATGACACTGACGGTGCGCGACACCTGCGGCAACGGCAAGCCCGACTTGCACAAGTTTGGCAGCAACGTGCCGGCTTGCCCCAAGTGGCAAGACAAGACCAGCGTCAAGACGGTCGCCGAGTTCCAAGCGTGGGCCGCCAATCCGGTGACCTCGCTCGACATCAAGGACAAGATCAACTTTGGCGGCATCGACGTGGTGATGGACACCAACTGCGACGTCAAGATCTCGCAAAAGGCCACGCTCACGGGCATCAAGAACCTGTTCATCGCGGGCCGCGAGGTGGATGTGTTCGCCGACGTCACCGTCAACGGCCGGGTCGACATCCGCGCCCAAGGCCAGGCCGCGGTGCGCCAGGCCAGCAAGTGGACCGGCGTGCAGACCATCGCCATCGAGGGCAACCAGACCGACGACTGGGGCGACCTGCCCGTGTACGCTGGCGGCTATTGCATGGAGGCCGTCAACGCGGCGACCGTGCGGCAGGCTTCGCGAAATGGCGGCAGCGGCGGCTACGTCAAGATTACTGGCGCCACGGTTGACGTGTACGGCGACTTCTCCAACCCCGGGCCGGTGAACATTGCCGGCACGGGCGCGGTGACCTACCGCCAAGCCAGCAAGATTACCGGCGCGCAAGGCGTGACCATTACCGCGGGCGGCGACCTCAACCAGTACGGCGACCTGATTGGCGCCGGCAACATCAGCTACACGGCGGGCGGCGCGGTGTACCTGCGCCAGGCCTGCAAGCTGCAAAATGTCGGCAACGTCACGGTCACGGCGGGCGGCCTGCTCGACATGCACAGCGATATCACGGCGGCCGGCAACGTGACGCTCAAGGGCACATCCGTTCTACACCGCCAGGCGTCGCTCATTAGCGGTGCTGGCAGCGTGAGCATCACGGGTACTGGAATGGCAGCCTTTGACTGGTATGGCGATGTCTACGGCAGCGGCAACGTCACCGTGACCACTGCTGGTGCCTTCTACTTGCGCCAGGCGGCGAGCATTAAGTCCAGCGCCAACGTGAACCTGAACGTCGGCGGCTACTTTGAGGCACGCGGCAACGTCATCTACAACGCGGCGGTGACGCTCAAGGCTGCGACGTACAAGTTGTTCAGCACCCATGACTTCACGCACAACGTGTCGTGCGACTTGTACGGCAGCGCGCAGGGTGGCAGCGTGGCGCCCAAGGGCTGCGTCGCGCACTGACAGAGCCGGGCCGCGGTGGCATTGGCGCCGCGGTGACAGGGCTGTTACGGCGCCGCGACCTCCCGCAAATACCCCGCACTCGCGCGCACTGGCACGGCCAGCATCCCTGCAGCATCGGGCGTCAGCGCCACCGGCCCCCCTACCGCCGGCGTCCACGTGTACGCGCGCCCCTGCCGCGCCGGCCACGCCGCGACTGTCGCCGGGTCTTGGTCCTGCGTCTCGCCGACCGGCAAGGTGTCATTCCACACCACATGCACCGCGGTCGCGGCCGATAGGTCCGCGAAGGTCTGCGCGCGCAGCGACCCTTGGGTCTGGTCCGCAGCCCAGCCAAGCCCTTGCAGTTGCTTGGCCAGCGCCATGTGCGCCTGCGCGGACGGCTTGGCCTGCGGTACGCTGCCGTCCAGCAGGTCGCCGTCATGGGTGTACAGGCCAAACCCCGCCTCCCACGGCGCAATTGCCGTCGCCGGGTCGCCATCCCAGATGGTGTACCAGCACAGGTGCTCGACGTCGCGCGACAGCAGCAGGGCGTAGGCGCGCACCAACCAGCGGGCCTGCTGTTGCGGGTCGCCGCCGGCTACGCTCGGCCAGCCAAGCTCGGTCACCCAGTGCGGCTTGGGCGCCAGTTGATGCTTCGCCAGCACACCGTCCATGCGGTCGGCGCATTGGTGAACTGCCCACTGGGGCACTTTGCTGGCCGGCGTCGCGTACTCGGGCGGCTGCAGCGGCGGATACGCGCCATAGGGATGCCAGCCGACCGCGTCGAACTGAGCGCCCAGCCCGGATTGCGACGCGAGGCTCTGGTCCAAGAACGCTTCGGCGCCCAGGATCAGCTGCGGAAAGTAGAACATCCCGCCGTAGCCGACGCGCAGTTTCGGGTCCACGCCGTGTACCGCCTTGGCCGCCAGCGCCAGCAGCTTGGCGTAGTTGGCCGGATTGCCGTTGAAGCCGTCGGGTTCGCCTTTCCAGAAACGGTAGCCGGCGTTCTGTTCGTTCCAGACCTCGTAGTCGCGCACCGTCGGCGTCAGGCGGGCGGCCAGCTGCGCGGCGTAGTTGGCGAAGTCTGCGGGATCGTCGGGCGGGTAGTGATGGTCGTTGCCGTGGGCCTGCGCCGCCTTGCTTGCCCACGGCGCCCCGTAGGCCAAAACCACCAGCATGTCGAGGCCTGCGGCTTGCGATTGGGTGCGCATTGCATCGACGCCGGACCAGTGGAACTGGCCCTTTTTCGGCTCCACGTCGGCCCACAAAAAGTGCAGGCGCACAGTGCGAACGCCCAACTGCTTGGCTGCGTCGAACACAAACTGCCGCCGCGCCTTGGCCTGGGCGCTATTGCCCGGAATCGGATTGACCGACAGGCACAGCTTGTCGCCGACCGGCCCGCGCATGGCCTTGGGCGACGGCCTGTTGTCGCGGCACAGGCACGACGGCAGACGCACGGTTGGCGAGGCACACGCAGGCAGGCACAAGCCACCGCACGGGTCCTCGCCGTCAGGACACGGCGGAGCGACGTCAGCCGTCGACGTGACGTCCGCGGCGACCGGCAGTTCGAAAGCGGGAACATCGGCGAGCGCAGCCGCATCCGTTGGCGCGGCAGGCGTGGAACAGCAGACGGCCAGCAGCGCGACCGCGAGCGTTGCCCACGCCCGCCAGCAGCGAGCAACATCAGGTATCTGCCGTGCAACCCTCAACGTTGACCCCCGCTGTCGACCAGCGCCTGCACGGCCGACTGTATCCTGGCCAGCTCAACCGACCAGTCCGTCGAAGGCGGCGGCAACGGCGCGCCGATGGCGAACCGCAGCGTGCAAGGCACCCACGGCACAAAGCCGAGCGGCGTCGCCATACACAGCCAGCACAGCAGCACCTGCCACGGCCACGCCAGCGGCGACGTCGCCAGCGCGACCACCACGCCGACGGACAGCAGCGAAACCGCCCAGCGCTTGGTGCCAAACAGCAACCTCGGCAGCACCAGCACGTTGGCCAGCCAGCGCGCCCTCAGCAACAGCGGAGCGGTCCAGGCGCCGTTGCGGATCCCCAGCGGCACCAGCGGCACTTGATGCTGGTGGGCGATGCGCAAGAAGCCGACGCGGCCGCCGAAGTCGACGCGGTTGGGCGTCCAGATCGCCTGCAGCGACTCGTGGTCGCCGCCTGGGAACACTAGGATCGGCACGCCCTGCCGCAGCGTCGCCGCAGCCGCCTCGTACGTCGATGGGATGGTGCCGACGTGCCGGTGCAGGTGCGAAATCGGCCAGAGGCCGTGCGATGCCGACTGGGCAAACCCCGCGAGCGGCCGGCCTGGGCCTGCCTGCTCAGCGTAGAGGGCGACAAAACTTAGCAATTCCGCCAGCCCAATTCCCGCAGAGTGGTTGGCGACCAGCAGAAAAGGGCCGTCCGGCAGTTGCTCCAGGCCGGTCAGCGTCGGTCGCCACAGGGCGCGCACCAGCGGGCGCAGCAGCCGATGCACCCACGGGGTGATCTGCGGCGACAGGCGACCCAGGTTCGGATGGGCATCGGGCGGCGGCACGGCCATCGCCGCATTGTGGTGCGCGGTCGGGCGGGTGGCAAGGCTGCTGGCCGGCTGTTCAGCGCTCACCGCCACTTTCACAGTCCGCACGCGCCGAGCGCGGCCGCAGCCAGCACCGCAACGCCGAGCGTCCGCCCCACACCCCAGTGCCAGCGCAAGAGCGCCAGGCATGCCAGCACGGTCAGGCCGAGGGCCGTCAAGCGCAGCGACGGCAGGGCGGGCACCAACAGCGAGACTGGCCCCCAGTCGACGTGGCCCAGTTCGCCAAACAACACATGGGCGCCAAACCACAGCGACAGGCTGGCGATGACGCCAAACACAGCTGCGCCAATGGCAGCAAGCGCCCCAGCCAGCCGGCGGTTGGCCCGCAAATCCTCCACAAACGGCGCACCTGCGAAGATCCACAGAAAGCACGGCGCAAACGTCGCCCACAGCGCCACCGCTGCGCCGAGCACGCCGGCCAGCTGCGGGTGCAGGCTGCCGTGGTGGCGGTGTGCGCCGACGAAACCAACGAATTCCAGCACCAGAATCAGCGGGCCTGGCGTCGTCTCGGCAAGCCCCAGCCCGTCGACCATTTCGGCCGCGGTCACCCAGTGGAGCTCAGCGGCCGCCGATTGCGCCACATAGGCCAGCACGGCGTAGGCGCCACCAAACGTCACCACCGCGGCTTTGGAAAAGTAAACGGCCATATCCGCTAGCGTCGGCGGCGCACCAGGCCAGCTTGCCAGGGCGGCGAGCGGCAGCATCCAGGCCGCCAGCCCGAGCGTGCCGATGGTCAGGAACCGGCGCAGCGACGGCCGGGTGTGCGCGTCATCGCCGGCCGCAACCATCTGCGCCACCACCGAGTCGTCGTCGGCGGCGGCATCGGCCGAAGCGCCTTGTGGAGGCATGGCCAGCGCCCCAAACAGCGCGGCGCTGGCCATCAGCAGCGGAAAGGGCAGCTGCACCAGCGCAATCAGCAAGAAACTGGCGACGGCCACGCCGCGGGCGCGGTTGTTGCGGAGCGCCCGCTTGCCAATCCGCTGCAAGGCCTCGAGCACCAACGCAAGCACCGCCGCTTTAAGTCCGACTAGCGCCGCAGCCACCGCGGGCAGGTGGCCATGCGCGGCATACAGCGCCGCCAGCGCCCACACCACCACCGCCCCCGGCAGCACGAACAAGCCGCCCGCCACCAGGCCGCCACGCCAGCCGTGCAGCAGCCAGCCGAGGTAGGTCGCCAATTGCTGGGCTTCGGGTCCGGGCAGCAGCATGCAGAAGTTCAGCGCGTGACTGAAGCGGCGCTCGTCGACCCAGCGGCGGTCGACCACCTCTTTGTGCAAAAGCGCAATCTGCCCGGCAGGGCCACCAAATCCGAGGCAGCCGATGCGCCACCACACGCGCGAGGCGGCCAGCAGCGTGGGCTTGGGCGGCACGGCGACCATCAGGGCGACTCCAGGGCGCGGCGATGCGCAAGCGCACCTGTCCTCGCATCGCGCCGGTTTGTTCGCGGCCCGGCTGCGGCCATGCTGAGGCGCTCCGGCGATGGCTGTCAATCGCTGGTTTTGGGCGCCTGGCCGCTCAGCGCGGTGGCCCACCCTGCTCCGGCTGCATGTCCGCCTTGGAAAGCCCCACGGTTCGTGGCAATCTGCCGCTCGCGCGGCCCGGCCAGCGGGCGCGCACAACCGCGTTCAGGTGGCCATGCGCACGACATCGTATCTCTCGTACCTTCGCGGCACCGCAGCCGGCCTTGGCGCTTGTCTCGCGATGGCATGTGCTAGCGCTACGCCGCCAGCAGCGACGGGTGGCGCAGGCACGGGCCAGGCGGCAGACAGTGGTGCCGGCAGCGGCGATACCGCAGCCACGACCGGTGACGCGGCTGGATCCGACACTGCGGCGGGCGACGGTGCTGCCGTCGATGCCACCAGTGATGCCGCAACAGCCAAAGACGGCGGCGATGCCGCAGTCACCGATGCCAAAGGAGATGCAGCGGCGGACGTAGGCGCGACAGACGCCACTGCCGACGTGCCGAGCGATGCAGGAGCCGATGCCAGCACCGATGCCGCAGCGCCCGCGCCGATTGCGCTCGCCGAGTTGGCGTCCGTAACAGCTGCCGCCATCTGTCAGGCCAACTTCACGGCCTGCGAGCCGGCCGACAAGATGCCGTTTGCCACCCAAGCCGGCTGCGTTGCCGCATTGACTGCCACCGATGCCGCCGTCTTTACCAAGCTCGCGGCCCTGGTCGCCGGCGGCAAGCTGACCTACGACGGCAATGCAGCTGCCGCTTGCCTGGCGCTGGCGGTCGAGCACTGCGACGAACTCGACTTTGTCGACGGCCCGCCGGTATGCCAGACGGTGTTCAAAGGCAAAGCCAGCGAGGGCGCTGGGTGCGGGTTCAACGTCGAGTGCGCCTCGAACTACTGCTTTGAAAAGACCGACTGCCCCGGCGTCTGCAAGAAGCGGGTGGCGTTGGGTGCCAAGTGCACCGACGACGACAAGTGCGTTGCCGGCGCGCTGTGCTTTGGCGGCCTGTGCGTGGCGGACATCCCCAAAGACGTCGGCGCGGCCTGCGATCCAGTCAAGTGCAAGCCGGGGCTGTACTGCAGCAGCAAGGAAAAGTGCACCGCGCTGCAAAAGCTCGGCGCCGCGTGCGACATCGTCGGGTCTTGCGTATCCGGCACCCAGTGCATCGACACCGGCACCGGCGGGACCTGCCAGGCGATGCCCAAGAAGGGCCAGGCCTGCTCGCCCGATCCGTTCACCGACGCCTCGACCCAGTGCGCGGCCGGACTGGTGTGCTTCAACGACGGTGGCGACAGCGGCACTTGCGAGACCAAGGTGGCCATCGGCGGCGCATGCGTCAATTCGACCCACTGCGGCGGCTGGGACGTGCACTGCGTCGGCCCGGCCGGCAAGGGCACTTGTCAGCTGTTGTCCGCCAAGGGCGGGCCATGCCAGCCCGCCGATCTCGCGCTCGGCGAGTGGAACGGATGTCTCGCGCCCTGGACCTGCAGCGGCGGCGTCTGCATCGACGTGCCGACCTTGGGCCAGAAGTGCGCAGATGACTTGCTCAACGCCTGCGCCGACGAGCTGATGTGCGATCTCATCAGCAACAAGTGCATCGCCATCCCCGGTCTGGGCGAGAAGTGTTACGGCCTGTGCAAGACCGGCTTTGAGTGCGACGAAACCAAGAAACCGCCGGTATGTGCGGCGCTCGTCTGCAATTAGGCTCGGCGCTGCGAAGTGGCGTCAAAGCCTCTGATACCCAAGCCGATCGCGTGGCCTATCCGCGGTCTAACAGTGTCATCAGCCCGGCCACTGCCCCCGCCCCGCCGCGACAATCAGCCCGGCCAGCCGCTGCGCCGACCCGGCGCCATGGGCAAAAAACAGCGACGGCTCGATCAATTCCAGCTCCAGCAACCGCGGCGCGCCATCGCCGTCGCGCAGCACATCGACCCGCGCGTACAGCAGCGGCTGGCCTACTGCCGCCAGCGCTTGTTCCGCCAGCGCCAGTTCGTCGACCCCCGGTTGTCGGGCTGCAATGGTCTCCGCGGCAAAAAGCGCCGGCCCTGCCACTTCGCCGCGCCGCAGCAACGGTCCCTTGCGGATGGCATGGCTGAACGCGCCGCCCATAAAGATGAGCGCGGTTTCGCCCTGCGCATCGACCCGGTCCAGGTAGGGTTGCACCATCGCCGTGCGACCGGAAGCGGCGAGACCGGCGGCGTGGGCAACCGCCTCGGCGCGGCAATTGGCCGCAAACCTGCGCGCGTCCTGTGATCCGGCGCCGACGCTCGGCTTGACCACGCAATCTTGGGCGTGCTGCTCGTTCAGCCAGGCCACCAGCCGCGTCAGGTCGTCGGCTGCGGTCAAGAACAGCGTCGGCACCACCGCCACGCCGGCGTCCGCCAGGCCCTGCAAGTAGCGCTTGTCGGTGTTTGCGCGCAGCACGGCGGGCGGATTGAACAGGCGCGTCTGTGTCGCCACTTGCCCCATCGCGGCCAGAAACGCCTCTCGGCGACGCGTGTAGTCCCAAGGACAGCGGATAACCGCGGCTGCAAACAGCGACCAGTCGGCCGTTGGGTCGTCCCAGTCCACCAGCGCGACCTCGGCCCCTTCGGCACGCAGCGCGTCGGTCAGCGGCGGCAGGTCTTGGTCGAGCGCGCGGGCTTCGGTGGCAGTGACAAGCGCGATGCGCAAAGGTAGCGGCATGGTGGGCGGCCCTAAGGGCCCCGCCAAGAACGATTCGTTCCTTTCGGTGCCCGTTTGCTGGCTGGGTGGGTCGCAAGCTCGCGTCTTTGCAAGCCGACTCGCCGCTCCCGTGTATCCACAGCGATCGAGTAATATTGGGCAGGATCCTAAGAGGGTGTATTCATAACCACGAAGCGATGGGATGCCAGTCCGGTCGCCAGTGGAGTCGGGCTGCGCTGTAGTTACCGAGCTGGCGCTGGCCTCTGGCGCTGTGTGCACCTGTGCGCTCGCATTGTCCCTGAAGTT
>SXGT01035442.1_pt1 | contig 13672 bp, 12 predicted proteins | sample 3176221 | NCBI WGS metagenome assembly SXGT01 (sample SAMN11356862, study PRJNA531348) | freshwater metagenome | isolation source: freshwater sample F1-120 | place: China: Fuxian Lake, Yuxi | collected 2017-12-25 | reverse complement strand
GCCGCGGTCCTTGACCCAACACACGAATCCGATCTGCCGGCCGGTGAGCCGGTGGCTGAGCACACGCTCGGCCCGGGCGCTGTCGACCCGCTCGCCGGCGAGCAGTGCCCGCACCACGTCGTCGCGATCGGCTCTCGCCTGGTTCTGCCGCCGGTCGAGCTCGGCGACATACTCGGCCGCCACCAGTGAGGAAATGCGGTCGATGTAGCGAAACCCGAAACGCTCGAGCTCGGCGAAGGTGCGCAGTGCCACAGCGGGATCGTCGATCCAGTCCATGAGCGAATCGGAGAGCTTCTCGGTGAAGTACTCATGACCCAGGCGGTAGAACCGCAACATGACATCGACGCTGTGCCCGCGCGCTGCCATGGCCCGCGCGTGCTCGAGTGCCGTGACCGGTGCCTCCGCCGCCGCGACGTCGATGCCGTGACGGAACATCGAAAGGACCGCTTCGAGATTCGACGAGCACGAGCCCAGGGTGAGGCCACGAAGCTCGGCATCCCCGCCGACCTCCGGTATGCGATCGACCAGGTAGTTCAGCATGTCGTCGGCCAGGCTGGACACATCCCCCAGCAGCGAGGCCGCGACACCCTTTCCGGTGACCGCGCCATCAGCCGGCTCGCGCGGGTCCATGCCTGCAGACTATCCGCGACGGTGGCCGGCCAGATGTCAGACCGCTACGGTGACGAAACGGTTCACCGGCAATGCCGAGACAGCGGCGCGACCGATGACCACGCCTTGAGCGGTCCCCTTCGGCGTCGTGATGGGCAGAGTCGATCCCGGGAGCAGATCGTCACCGTTGTCGGTGTCTCCGGAGAACCAGTCGTTGAACCAGGTGGTGGCCAGTACCGTCACCGCAGCCTGGTTCTGTGGCTTCGGGAAGCCTGCGGCGATGAAAGCGGCGAACTGGATGATCGGGTTGCCGCCCCGCATCGAATCCATGTGCACACCGCCCTTGAGCACCACCCCGTTGAACCGGCCCGGGCGCGCCTCGTTGAGCGCCTCCTTGACGTTGCTCGTCGAGTTCAGGAAGTTCGAGGGTGCACCGATCTCGCGGATCGGGATGAAGCGGCCAGTGGCATCCTCATAGGCGGCCAACTTGGCCAAGGTGTCGACCATCGTCGTGCCGGTCGGGACCCCGTCCAGCGTGATCACTCCGACCAGGTTCTCGACGGCACCGTTGTCGACCAAGTAGCCGGCGGCTGCTGAAACAAGCTGACCACCAAGGGAATGCCCGGCGAGCCCGAACTTCTCAGGCAGCTGTGCGGTGGCCGGGTCCAAGCCGTAACGGGCGGCGAAGCCGGCGGCGCGGGCACTGTCGGTCAGAGCCGTCCGCTCGCCGACGAACAGATCGGCAATGGCCTTCGCCATACCTTCACCGCCGAGCCAGTGGTCATCGCCGGCGAAAATGTTCGACGGGATCGACGGCGTGACGACGATGCTGCCGGTCGACGCGGCGAGGTCCGCCGCGGTGTAGCTGTACATCGGGCCCAACGCCAACAACCCGTGCTGCAGGACGATCAGCTTGTCCGGCACCACATCCCCTTCGGGGTAGTACCAGTTCGCCTTCAGCCGCTGCCCGTTGGAGAGCACGATGGAGGAGCTCCGCACCGTCACGGTGCTGTTCGGCGGCAGCGACGGCGGCCCGGTCACCAGGGCCTCCAACGCCTGAATGGTGTTCACGGCCAGCGAGCCAACGGTGTTGACGACGGCGTTGGCCACACTGCGGACCCAGCCCAGCAGTGACGGCGTGCGTGGCGCGGCGGCCTGCACCGGCGCCGCCGCCTCGGGCGTGGCCAAAGCCAGCGATACGGTCGGCTGGGCAGAGATGAGCATGCCGGGCGCGCCACCGGAGCCGATATCGGTCAGCGTCGGTGGCGACACACCAGGAGTGCGCGCGGCGGGATCGGGCTGGGCAGCAACAGCGAGGGTCGGCCTGAGCGCCCGGGCGGTCGCCGGCACCGAGTGTGACCGGGGCGCCGTCACCACGGCGGTCCTGGCGGTCAGGTTCCGCTTCTTTTTCTTCGGCGGTTCAGTGAGACTGTCTGCCGGGTAGGAGATTTCGGGAGATTCCGCCAAGGGAGTGCCCGATTCCGCATCGGTGTCGGGTTTGCCGCTGGACGCGACATCTCGGACGGTAGTGACCCGGGGGCCGCGGTCTGTGCCGGTTGTCGGGCCGTCGGCCGCAGGGCTTGAGGACGAACCGCTCTGCGGGCTCGACGCATCGTCCGCCACAGCAGCACCTGCACCCGCAAGAACGGCAGCAGTGACCCCGCCGAACAAAATCCCGGCACCGACCCACGCAGTTGGTCGTTCCACCATTCCCCAACGCCTTTGTAATAGTGAATGAACCTAACTTTCGTGGAGACTAACGCCGGCGTGAGGTTTCGCGTGCCGTTTTGCGCCTACCAAGCGGGCCACCCGGCGGTTGACCAATGCCTCGACAACCGGGTTTACGTCGGTAAAGTCGAGAGGACTATGGCAGCGAAGCGCAGGGTTCGACGATTGGCGCTCATGCTGATTGCTCTGACGATGTGCGCTGTCCTCGGATCGGGTACCGCCGGGGCTGCCGAACTCAGTGATTATCGCTGGACGAATCGTCCCCTACTGCTGTTCGCGCCTACGAACAGCGATCCGCGGCTCGTGGAAACGTTGACCAGAATCGAGGCCAGTCGATGCGACTTTGTCGCTCGGGACATGGTGATCGGCCTCGTGGTGACCGAGGGCACCAGCACGCTCGATGGCCATGTCCTCAGCACCGATGAGTCACAGCGGCTGGCACACCAGTATGCGATCGGGGAAAACGCCTTCAGCGTGCTGTTGATCGGAAAAGACGGCGGGGAGAAGCTGCGCGTCAACCAGGTACCGGATCTGCAGGCCGTCTATGCCGTGGTGGACGGGATGCCCATGCGCAGCCGCGAGGCTGTCACCGATCCGAGTCACTGTTGAAGCGTCTGCTGGTCGGCATCGTCCTCGCGTGCTCGGCGCTTCTGGCTGCGTCGTGCGGAAGCACCGAGCGATCCGCCAACGCAGACGAGGCGACGAACGCGCCGCAGACTCCTCGTTCATCCGTACTCGTCGACCTTGACGATGCCGGCGAGGTCGCCACCTGGACAACCGTCAACGACCCAGTCATGGGCGGAATGTCCACCTCGAAGATCGCATTCGGCGACGGTGGCCTCGTGTTCTCCGGCAATCTCTCGCTGGAGAACAATGGCGGTTTCGCCTCGGCCCGCAGTCCGCAGGACCCCGAAATCGGGCGGCGAGCAACAGGCGCGACGTCGCTTCGCGTGCACGCGGTGGGCGACGGAAAGACCTACCTGGTGAAGGTGGGCATTGCAGGGCAGCCATGGTCCTACGCTCAGCGTTTCCCCACCGAGGCCGCCGTCCCTCGGGTCTACGAGCTGCCCATCGAGGGGTTCGAGCCGGTCGGCATGCGCCTCGATCCAGCGCCCGACGCTCCGCAGAGTCTGGAACCTTCAGGCATAGACCAGGTTTCGGTCTACATTCTCGACAAGCAGCAGGGCCCGTTCGAACTCACCATCAGCGCAGTCGACGCCACCACCTGAGAACGCTTCCCGCAGCCGTTATCTCGCCGGAAAACCCATATAGAGCGGACTCGGGCGGTAATCTTCACCGATGGCGTCGACGCCTCTGCCCGTGGTACTGGTCACGCTCGCCCTGCGACGCAGGCTCAAGCAGTTCGCAGACATGCTCGTGCCACCCCAGATCGCGATGCTGGACCTCGGCGAAGGTGTTGCCGGTGTCCAGATCGCGTCAGCCATAGCTGAACTCGGGATTGCCGATGTGCTCGCCGACGGGCCGATGTCCGCCCCGCAGATCGCCGCGCGGATCGACTGCGATGCAGAGACCACGTATCGGCTGCTGCGCGGCGCCGTCGCATGCGACCTGTGCACGATGGACCGCCGCACCGGCGCGGTGAAGCTGACCCGCAAGGGAGCGGTGTTGCGCAGCGACCATCCCGCGTCACTGCGGGCTTGGATGCGCTACAAGGGAATGCGGTCGACTGTCGCTGCCTGGGGTGGCCTGACCGACAGCGTGCGCAGTGGCCACAGCGCGTTCGAGATCGTGCACGGTATGTCGGTGTGGGAGTGGTTCGCCCGGCACCCGGATGAGCAACGGGTGTTCGCCGCGACCATGCGCCAGGCCACCGAGATCAGTGCCCGCGCCATCGCCCGGGTATATCCGTGGCCGGACCGGGCGGTGGTGTGTGACGTGGCCGGTGGGATCGGCACGCTGCTGTCGGTCATCGTGGCCGAGTCGCCCGCGAACCTACGCGGGGTTCTGGTCGACAGTGCGGGAATGATCGCCGAGGCGGAAGGTCTACTCGTAGAGCGCGCGGTTGCCGACCGCATCGACCGTGTCGAGGGCGACATCTTTCGCGCCGTGCACGCCACCGCCGACGTCTACCTGCTCAAGGATGTGCTGCACGACTGGGACGACCCACGCTGCGCGAAGATCCTCGACACGGTGGCGGCGAGCATGCCCGTCGGCAGCAGGCTGGTGGTGATCGAGTACCTGCAACCACGGAATCGCCCGAATCCGTTCTCACCGCTGCTCGACCTACATACGTTGACCCAACGCGACGGCGGACGTCTGCGCTCGTTGGCCGAACTGTCCGAGTTGCTCACGGGCGCAGGCCTGCGACCCACCGGCCGCACGTTCTCGGTCGTACCGCACGACCTCATCGAGGCGGAAAAGATCTGAGCACGGGTTCTGCGACACGACCGCGGCAGGGCTAAACCTACCAGCGGTGTTAGGCACATCACGCCTGCTTTGGCGTGCGGATTCGGCTGCCGCCTACGTCTATTCAAGTAACTGACCAGTAGGTCGGCACACCGAGAAAGCAGGGCACATCGCATGAGCAAGGACCGAGGCATCGTCAGCCGTCTCTTCGAGGGACTGGGCCGTCACCTGGGGCGTCGTCAAGCACAAGGTTCGCGAGCGCCGCGCCCACAAGCAGCAGCGCGGGCGCTGACGCCGCGAAAGCACCAGGACCACAACGTCTTCAATCCATATACCGACTCACCTCAAGGAGCAGCATCGTGACCACCCCCACCGCAGATAGCATTCCCACCCGTCGCTCCGGCGGCATTGCCACCAAGTTCGGGTTGATCATCGCACTCGTCCTCGTCGTGGCCCTCGCCGTTTTCGCGCTGCAGAACACGGTTCACACCACGGTGAATTTCCTCGGGTGGAACTTCGATCTGGCACAGGGTGTCTGGCTGCTCGGCGCCGCGGCCGTCGGTGCGGTGATCGCACTGATCGTCAGCGCGGCCGTGCGCCTGCGGCGTGCGGTCAAGTGACCCGTGCCCTCAGGTGTTGAGCGCCCGACGAATCTGGGGTTCGGTGGGTCCGGGTTGAACGTCGATGGGACTGTTGTCGGAGACGATTCCGGCAAGCCAGAGCCCGGCGAGTCGGGCACTGGACCGCGGCGCATGGTCGGCGGTCCGGTGGATCAGGCCGGCATTGGCGATCAAGAGCACGGCCAGGTCCTCCGGCGACGCGTCGGCGCGGACCCTGCCGGCGCGTACCGCGCGGGTGAACACCGTGCGGATGGCGCGATGATGACGGCGCCGCAGTTCTTCTACGTGCGGCGACAACGGGCGCAGCGACGCCAGGAGGTCGGCCAACCCACGGTTGGTCGCCTGCAGGGCACAGGTATCCAGCACACAGTCGCGTAGTGCGGTCAGCGGATCACCGCCTTCGGTCCCGTTCTCGGCAATCGTGCAATAGCGCTCCAGGTGACCTGCAAAGACCTCGGAGAGCAGCACCTCGTGCGTCGGAAAATGGCGGTACAGCGTCGCATTGCCGATCCCGGCCCGCCGGGCGATCTCATTCAGCGACACGTCGATGCCCTGCTCGGCGTACACGGCCTCGGCGGCCGCCAGGGCGGCGGAGCGGTTCCGTTCGGCATCCACGCGCACCCTCGAACTCTCATTGTCCTTCGCCGGAATATCTGGGGAGTCTTCCCCGTTTGATGCTGGGTCACAAGAAGTGGGGAGGCTTCCCCAATTAGGAGGTCCGGTCATGAGAGCAGTGGTGGTCACCGAGTACGGAGGGCCCGAGGTTCTGCGACAGATCGAGATCGACGAACCTCATGCCGGCCCCGGCCAGGTTCGCATCAGGGTGCACGCCGCGACGGTCAACCCCGCCGACGTGCTTCTGCGGGTCGGCGACATCGACGAGGCACTGCAGGCCAGCCCACTGTCACCGCCGTATCGCCCCGGCATGGAGGTCGCCGGCATCCTCGACGAGCTCGGACCGAACAGCGACACCGCTCTCCGTGTGGGGGACCGCGTGATGGCGATGCTGATTCCGATCGAGGCATCAGGCGGTGCCTATGCCGAATTCGTCGTCGTCGATGCCGACCAGGTGAGCGCGGCACCCGCCGGCAGCAGTCACGCCGAAGCCGCCACCCTGCCGATGAACGGACTCACCGCCCGCCACGCACTCGACGTGCTCCAGCTGGCGCCGGGCGAGACCGTCGCGGTCACCGGAGCAGCCGGCGCTGTCGGCGGCTACGTCGTCCAGCTGGCAAAGGCAGACGGCCTTCGGGTGATCGCCGACGCTGCCGACTCCGACGAGCGGCTCGTGACAGAACTCGGCGCCGATGAGGTCGTCGCCCGTGGCGACGGTGTCGGAGCACGCATTCGTGAGCTGCACCCCGGCGGTGTGAATGCCGTCGTCGATGCCGCACTGCAGGGCGACGAGGTACTGACCGCACTGAGCGACGGCGGCCAGATCGCCATCGTTCGGCGGCCCGGTGAGCGCGGCACGTCGACGCTGCATCCCGAGCGCGGCGTGCTGATCCGCGACGTGTGGGTGCCCGACTACACGCACGCGACCGACAAGCTCGATGAGCTCCGCGTGCTGGCCGAGCAGGGCAAGGTCACCCTGCGCGTGGCGCAGACCTTCCCGGCCGCAGAGGCCGGCGCCGCACACCGCGCGCTCGAAAAGGGCGGCACCCGTGGACGACTCGTCCTCGTCTTCGACTAGAGCAGCAGCCTGTCAGGTACCGCATCGGAGTCGACGTCATCGGCCCGGGAGGGGCTCTCTCACGAGTAGTCGGCAAAGTGGAAATCATCGGCGACCTTTTGTGCGCGCTTCGCGGCGCTTGACCTGAAGAGGCTCTGCACGGCGACGCTCGCCACGAGTCTCTGCGCCAGGTGTGTGAGGCCGATTCCACACCGGCTTTTCGGGTGCATCAGGCGTATCCGGCGTGGATTCAACATGCGCTGCGACGCTTCGACATACGGGCGCACCAGCGTTTCATAGTCGGCGAAGGCTCGCGAGTGATCGTCGCTCCGTTTGATCTCGCCGGCAAGCACATACGCCGCCACCAGCGCCAAGGCCGTGCCTGCCCCCGTGAACGGCGTCGGGCAGAAAGCGGCATCGCCCAGCAGCACAATCCGCCCCTGTGACCACGTGGACGCGTGCACTTGGCTCATCGGCCCAAAGTAGAAGTCGTCGACGGTGTGCAAATCCGCGATGATGCGCTCAGCAATCGCGCCCCGGCCGTCGAGAGCTCGGCGTAGCAAGCCTTTTCGCGCTGCTGGTGTGTCCCCATTCATGCCCTGGTCTCTGCTGAGGAACGTGACGAGCACCGTGGTCTCCGTCTCGCCGCCCGGCCGCAGGGTGATGAATGTTCCGCCAATGCCGTTTACCGAACAGGCCCACCGATCGTCCTCAACGCGCCGGGGAATCTTGAAGAACGCCATATAGGCGCCGAGGTAGCGGAAACGGGTTAGCTCTGCCATGACCATGTCTCGGGTCGAGGAATGGATGCCCTCGGCGCAAATGACCAGATCGAAATCCTCGGTCTCGCCATTGTCGAAGGTGGCCGATATGCCGTCCTGCTTCTCTTCGAGCGCGGTGACGAACCTCCCGAAGCGGTATTCGCAGTCGTCTCTGGTGGATTCGAAGAGCACCTGAGCGAAATCTCCTCGCAAGATCTCGAAATCGTTCGTCAACGATCCCAGAGCGCCTTTCGGCAGAACGGCGACCACGCGCCCGGCGGCGTCGAGATATTTCTGGCCGCGTTCTTGAGTGTTCTTGGCTTGGATCTTTTCGGCGAGCGCCATCATGTCGATGACGTGTTGACCTGCCCCCTTGATGTCGACGTTCTGGCCGCCGTCCCGCAAAGCCGGTGCCTTTTCCACGATGACGGTGGAGTACCCGTATTTGTGCAGCCAGTAGGCGCAGGTGGGGCCGGCGATGCCGCTACCGCACACCAGGATCTTCTTGGTTGAGTGCATACATCCCCACCTATTCCGGCTATCGATCGAGAGCAGGGGCCAAGGCGCACCTCGTCTCGTGTGCCTCCACTGTCGGCCGTGCCGGCCGTGCCGGCAACCGGCAAATGGACACCTGATACCGCAAAGTCGCCAAATCGGGCGGAGAGCCGAGAAGTGCCGTTACTGACCGACGCGAAGACCGGCCTGATAGCGACCTGGGGTCTGACCCACGACGGCGGTGAACGCCTCGATGAAGCTCGTGGGGTTGGACCACCCACACGCCATCGCGGTGTCGGTGACCGACAGGCCGTTGGTGAGGTCGATCAACGCATGATGAATGCGCAAGACCGTGCGCCAACGGTGAAAACTCATCCCCAATTCGTCATGGAACAGCCGGCTCAGCGTCCGCGCGCTCGCGCCGGCGGTCCGACCCAGCTCGATCAGGGTCGCGCTCTGACCGGGGTCGGCGCGTAGCAGATCAGTGACGGCGCGCAGCCGGTCGTCGCGCGGTTCGGGCAGGTGCAGCGATTGATCGGGAGCCTCGGCGAGCTCGTCGATCAGGACCGCGCGCAGCCGGTGGTAGCCACCGGACGTTGCGTCGTGCCGTTCGCTCAGCGCCAGCAGGGCCTCTCGCAGTAGCGGATTCACCGCGAACACGCTGGGGTGCGCCACGAGCGCGCCGCACAGCTCCGCCGGAATGACGACCAGCCGGACATCGGTGCGGCCGTAGAAGCGATGGGAGTGCTCGAATCCCGGTGGCGTCCACGTCACCCGGTTGGCCGGCGCTACCCAGGTACCGCGGGCGGTGGTGGTGGACAAGACACCGGAGGCCGGATACACCAGTTGGCCATCGGCGTGCGAGTGGAGATCGATGTGAAAGCCGTGGGCAAGCCATCCTGCGCCGTGGGACACCCCCGGCGGAGGCAATGTCACGGTTGGCGACTTTCCCGCATCGGCGTTCACATTACCGGTGCAACGCTGCCGACGAGGGGGAGATCTGGGCCATGGCGTCGCTACACCCGATGAGGCGGGCTCGAGGCGTCAGGACATGGCGCGGGGCCGTTGATCGGGCAATGGACGCGCTCTTCGACGCGCATGCGATCCCCCGAGCCCGCGACGGCGTGACGGGACCTGATCCCGATACCGGCGAGAACCGCAGCGCCCAGCAGCAGGGCCGCGGCGATCACGATGGTGGTGCGGAACCCGGCGTCGAACGCAGCGGGATCTGCGTAGTCAGTGCCGCCGATACCAGCTATGCCCGGTAGGACGGCCACCGCCAGCAGTCCTCCGGCTCGGGCGACAGCATTGTTGACTCCCGATGCCGCTCCCGCGAGCCGGTCCGGTGCGGAGTCGAGAACGGCGGCCGTCAGTGGCGCCACGACCAGCGTGAGGCCGGCACCGAACACCAGCGCGGCGGGCAGGACGTCGGCCGGCCATGACGCCTCCGGGCCGATGCGCAGCATCAGCAACAGTCCGGCCGCCGCCAATAGTGGCCCCAGGGTCATGGGCAGCCGCGGTCCGATCCGGTTGGCAAGTGCGCCGGCGCGGGAAGAGAACACCAGCAGGATTGCCGTCACCGGCAGCAGCGCGGCGCCGGCCGCGACGGGACTGAATCCGGCAACGGTCTGCAGCTGCAAGACCAGAACCAGGAACACCGCACCCAATGCTCCGTAGATCAACAATGTCATGGCATTCGTCACGCGAAAAGTGATGTCGCTGAACAGTGCCGGCGGCACCAACGGATGCGGGGAACGTCGCTCGACCACGACGAACGCACCCAGCGCCAGCACACCGGCGCCGACCGCCACCAGACCGCTCGCCGTGACACCCGAACTGCCCAGGCTGGTCAGACCGAACGTCAGCGCGCCGAGGCCCAGCGCGGCCAGGACCGTGCCACTGATGTCCAGGCCCGGCGGGGACTGATGATCGCGACTTTCGGGCACGCGGAGCACGGTTACCGCGACGACCACGGCAGCCAGCGGCAGGTTGATGAGAAATACTGCCCGCCAACTCCACTCGACAAGGAAGCCCCCCACAAACGGACCCACCGCGCCGGCCAGCCCACCGAGCCCTGACCACGCGCCGATCGCGGCGGCGCGGTCGACGCCGCGGAACGACGCCGAGATCAAGGCCAGGCTGCCCGGGGTGAGCAGAGCGCCGCCCACTCCCTGCAACGCCCGGGCGGTAATCAGTGTTTCGATGTTCGGCGCCACGCCGCAGGCAGCCGAGGCGACCGCGAACCACACCACTCCGATCACGAATACTCGCCGGCGGCCGACGTGGTCGCCGAGTGAACCGCCGAGCAGGATCAGCGCCGCCAGCGTCAGGGTGTAGGCGTTGATGACCCATTGCAGACCACCGAAGCCGGCACCCAGGTCGGCACCGATGTGCGGCAACGCCACGTTCACCACGGTGCTGTCGATCATCACGATGCCGGACCCGAGCACAGTGGCAAGCAGTACCCACCGGCCAGCGGCGGTCCCCATCCGCAGTCCGCTCGGATCGGTCACGCCGCCCTCCATGCCCACTAGTAGAAGGCACCGTCCGCGCGAACGGTACCCGCGCTGTCCGTCTGGCTATCACGCCTCGTCTGTTCGTCACGCACGACCAGGACGAGACCCTGTCGATCCACGCCCGGTTCAGCGCCGAATACCCATCATGACGAGACTCGAGAACACCTCGCCGAACAACGGGCGTTCGTGGACGCCCAGCGCTCGCGCATACGCCGTGCTCCGGACCCGTCGATGGCCTGCAGCTCGACGCATCGCCGTCACACCACCCGTCCTCGCCGGGCTGTCCATCGCGGTGGTGTCCGCGGTGATTTTTCTCGGCGGGCACTCCGGGATCGCCATGATTGCGGTTCTGATCGGCATGTGTGTCGTCGGGATCGCTGGACACAATGCCTGAACCCGTGTGTGCGGCAGCTCGTGGAGGTGGCATGGCCAAGAGTGGACGTGACCGTCAGCCGCCCCTGCGGGCACGGTGAAACCACGCCGCGCTGAGATGATCAAGGGAGCACGATGCCACGACGGGCACACCTACCTCGCGCGAGGGCGCGGGGCGTGAGCGCGTCGGAGGTCGTGCTCATCACCGGTGGCGGCTCTGGCATCGGTGCCGGTCTCGCCGGCGCCCTCCACTCGCGCGGACACCAGGTGATCATCGCTGGACACCGTTGTGAGCGCGTCGAGGCGGTGGCCGCGCGGCACCCCGGCATGGAAGCCGAAGTCGTCGACGTGGCCGATCCCGCGCAGGTCGCGGCTCTCGCCGAGCGTGTGGGTCAGCGGTGGCCGAATTTGACGACGGTCATCAGCAATGCGGGCATTCAACATCTGTTCGATTTCGCCGGGTCGGAGAAGCTCGATGCCGCCGAGCTTGGGCGCGAGGTCGACGTCAACCTCAAGGGCGTGATCTACATCGCCAACGCCTTCCTACCGATTCTGAGGGCGCAGCCCCGCGCTCGGCTGGTCAACGTCGGCTCCGGGCTGGGCTACGTCCCGCTCGCCGCGGCGCCTGTCTACTCGTCGACCAAAGCCGCGGTGCACAGCTTCACCATTGCTCTGCGGCGGCAACTCAAAGGTTCCAACGTCCAGATCGTCGAGTTGATCCCACCCGTCGTCGTGACTGACCTGCATCGGCATCTCGACCGGATCCCACCGCGCGCAATGGAACTCGACGCCTTCGTCGAGGCCACGATGGCCGGGTTGGACAAGGGCCGCGATGAGATCGTCATCGGTCTGGCCAGAGCGCTGCAGATCTTCAGCCGCGCTGCACCATCTCTCGGGCTCAATGTGGTGAACCAGACAGACGGCTGAGTTCGGTCGATGCCTGGCGGCCGCAAGATGTCGCCACGCCGCCGAACGCGCCTGTCCCACCAGGGCGCGGCGGCCTGATTGCCAGGGAACCACCGCCAGGGTGGACACTATGACGTGGCCCTTTCTGCAACAGTGTTCAAAGTCGAACTTGGCGTCTCCGATGTCGATCACGGTTACTACGCCGATCACACGCTCACCGTGGCCCGTCATCCCAGTGAGACCGATGAGCGGATGGTGGTGCGGTTGTTGGCGTTTGGGCTGCGCGCACACCGGCTCAGCGACGTCGACGGTGAGTTGGCGTTCGGGGCCGGCCTGTCCACCCCGGGGGTCCCGGACCTGCGGCTCGCCGACTACACGGGCCGCATCCTGGAGTGGATCAACGTCGGCCAGCCCGATGAACGCGCCTTGAGCAAGGCGGCCGGCCAGGCCGATCAGGTGCTGCTGTTCCCGTTCGCCGCCGGCGCGGCCACCTGGTGGCGCACCATGGGGCCCAAAGTGGCGGGGCTGCCGAACCTGTCGGTGGTGCAGATACCGCACGCGGCGGTGCAGCAACTGGCCCAGACCGTCGATCGACGGGTCTCGGCGCAGGTGATGGTGATGGAAGGTCAGGTGACGATGACCGTGGGCGATGTCGACGTCACCTTCACGCCCGAGCCGATGGAGTGAACGGGTGCAGGCGATTCGCAATGGTGTTGGCGGAGTGGGCACATGACTCCATGCGGGTCGGATAGGTCAAGGCTTGGTCAGCGCCGGCACGCAGTTACGGCAAATTATCTACACACGCGTCAAAACGCGCTAACTTGACGGTAGTCAATCTAACGATCTCTGGAGGCGGCGTGTCGCACTTTTCGGCGTGGATGGGTGCGGGTGTGGTCACGGCGGGGGTCTCCGCCGCGATGATCATCGGGGCTGACGTGGCGAGCGCTGAAACTGGACCAGACTCCTCGCCCGACTCAACTGCGAGTTCCTCCGAGGGTGATCGGACGCGTCCCGGCTCATCACAGGATGCCTCCGATCACGACGCATCCGAGAACGCCCCGGGCACCGACAACGACAACGGTATCGACAGCGACAGTGGCGTCGACCGCGACAACGGTGTCGACGACGATGGCGCCCGCGACGAGTCGGCCCTCGACGCCGATGAAACCCAAAACGCCATCGACATCGTTCCAGGGTCCGCAAACGGACGAGATGCCGACGACACGGCGGACTCCGACAGAAGTGCCGTCGAGTCTCCGAAACCGGATGTCACCGAGCTCCAGTCCGAGAAACCTCTCGTTTCCGAAGAAGAGGAGGATGGGCTTCCGGTCGGGGAGGGACCTGCCTTCGTAGAGTCCTACAGCGACAGGAATGACACCCCAGCCAAGCCGCAGGCACCGAACGTGACACCGGCGGCTGCGACGACACTGGCGGCGGCAATCGCGCCGGCGGCTTCCACCACAGCGGCCGTGGCTCCACAGCGGTCGCTGCAGGACATCATCGCGTCGTTCATCTTCGATTTCGTGGGGGTGGCCGTCACCTTCATCGCTGGGCCGCCGGTGGTACCGCGCGGCAGCTCGGTGACGGTGAAGACGTCGACGCTGAAGATCGACGACCAGCACACCG